>Ga0182742_1005782_pt1 | contig 10230 bp, 5 predicted proteins | sample eDN5th37CBELigMG_FD_128880 | JGI IMG/M metagenome (GOLD analysis project Ga0182742, IMG submission 128880) | Enriched Miracle-Growth compost microbial communities from Emeryville, California, USA - eDNA 5th pass 37_C BE-Lig MG (version 2)... ... | reverse complement strand
GTTGATCCCGCCGATGGCGAACCAAGGGAGCTTGGTCGTCTCGGCGACGGCCCTCGCGTAGGCCAGGCCGGCGAGTTCGGGCTCGGCGAACTCCTTGGTGGCGCTGGGGAAGATGGGACCAACCCCCAGATAACCGGCTCCGGCGACGAGCGCCGCGTCGAGCTGGGCGCGTTCGTGGGTCGAGACCCCGATCAGCAGGTTCGGCCCGGTGATCCGCCTCGCGTCGCGAACCGCGACGTCGTCTTGCCCCAAGTGGACCCCGTCGGCCCCGGAGAGCCGGGCCAAATCGGGCCGGTCGTTGAGGATGAACCGGGCCTTGGCCCGCGCCGTGAGGATTCGGACCTCGCGAGCGCGGGAGAGCAGTTCGCGGTCGGGGATCCCCTTCTCGCGAAGTTGAATCACGTCGGCGCCGCCGGCCAGCGCCTCGCCGACGACCCAGGTCAGGTCGCCCAGGGTTGGCAGCCCGCCGACCAAGACCATCAACCGGGCGTCGTGAAGCGTCTGGTACGATCGGATCGCCGTCATCACCAGCTTTTCAAGCGTGTAGACGTCGTAGCGAAGCCCCTCGAACCGACCAGCCAGCCAAACGTCGACCAGCTTGCCGTATTCCTCAAGCGAGCGGAGCGCCTCGCCGGTTCGCTTGAAGTTGGCGGCGAGCACGGCGCGAGGATTCTCGCGCACCTGCTCGGCGCGGGTCATGATGTGCGTTCCGACGTCCTCGCGGGTGTCTCGGGCGTCGATCAGCAGCTCGGCGTCGAAGCCTCGCAGGGCGCCGGCCAGCTTGTGCCGCGTTTCCTTAAGCCGCCGGGTGAGCCCCGGATCGTCGAGCGCGAACCGGACGTAATCCTCGATCACCCTCAGACCCTCGCGCGCCCGATTCGCCGAAGCGTCCAAAACGCGGCCCAGATCCACGGCCCGGGCCGAGTCCGACAAATCCAACGGCGGCGCGCCCTCAAGCGGCGGCAGCGGAGTGGCGGCCAGCCGCGACGGCCGCGTCAAATGCTCGCGAAGTTCCTCCAGCTTCAGCCCAGCTTCGCGAAGGGCGTCGAGCGAGACCGACGCCTCGGCGATCAGGCCCGCCAGCAGGTGCTCGGTGCCAACCGTCCCCGAGCGATCCTCGGCGCGGGCGTGCGACGACGCCTCGCCGAGCGCCTCGCGCAGGGCCCGGGAATGAGGCGGCGAGGGAGGCTCGTCGCCGGCCGCGTCGCCCCCGGCCGCCGTCTCGATCTCAACCGCGGCGTCGTCCAACCGCGACGTCTCCAGGGCTTCGTGAACGCCCGACGGCGTCAGGCCGAACTCGGTCACAAGCTCCGCGGCGCGGCATTCCTCCTCGTCCATCAAAGCCGCCAGCAAGTCCAGAGGCTCGACGGCCTCCACCCCTCGCCGGCGGGCCCGGAGCCTGGCGCGGGTCATGGCCCGTTGCGAACCAGGCGTGAACTTCTCATTCATCGCGAATTCCATCCTCGGCGCGTCCCGATGGGCTCGGGCGGGACTCGCGCCGTCCGCGGGACTCCCCCATCGAAATCAACTATTAAAACGAGGCCTCTTGAAAAAGCCGTTAATCCGAATCAAGATGATGTCAAGTCGATTCCCCGATCCGGGCCGGATTCAGCGCGGCGCTCCGGCCCACCCGACTCCCGCAAGTTGATCCCCCCAACCTCCTCGATCAGCCACGGAGGCCCCCACCGTGTTCGTCCGCTTCTCCACCGCCTGCTCCCTGGCTTTGGCCGCCGGCGCCCTCATGGCGAGCCAAGGATTGTTTTCCTCCGCCCGCGCCGATGACAAGGCGCCCAGCTCGGTCCTCGACTTCCACGTCAAGGACATCGACGGCAACAACGTGGATCTGGCGAAATTTCGCGGCAAGGTCCTGCTCCTGGTCAACACGGCCAGCCAATGCGGCTTGACCCCCCAGTACGAGGGGCTGGAGTCGCTCTATGAGAAGTATAAGGCCCAGGGCCTCGAAGTTCTCGCCTTTCCGGCCAACGAATTCGGCATGCAGGAGCCCGGCTCCAACGAGCAGATCAAGACCTTCTGCAGCACCAACTACAACGTGACCTTCCCGCTGTTCTCCAAGATCGTGGTTAAGGGCGAGGGAATCCACCCGCTCTACCAGTTCCTGACCAGCAAGTCGACCAACCCCGGCCACGCCGGCGAGATCAGTTGGAATTTCGCCAAGTTCCTCGTCAACCGCAAGGGCGAGGTCGTCGCGCGGTTCGACCCGAAGGTCAAACCCGAGTCCCCCGAAGTCCAAGCCGCCGTCGAAAAAGCCCTGGCCGAACAATAAGCCGACCAGGTCGAGAGCGAACCACGGAGAACGCGCCGCGCGGTACAATGCGATCGTTCCGCGCGCCCGCTCTCCGTTTCGCCGTTTCGAAACCCGGAGGCCCAACCATGGCGACCACCGCTCAAAACCCGCTGACCGCCGAGGAGTTTGGCCGACGCCCCGACGATGGCCGCCCCGAGGAACTGGTGCGAGGAAGGATCGTCATGTCGCCTCCCCCGGCTCGAAAGCACGGCTATACATGCATTGAGATCGCCTATCACCTTCGCCGGTTTTTGGAAGAGCGCGACCTGGGCCGCGTCTTCGGCAACGATTCGGCGATCATCACCCAGCGCAACCCCGACACCGTGCGCGGCGCCGACGTGGCCTATTACAGCTACGAACGGCTTCCCAAGGAGCGCTCTCTCGACGGCTACGGCCCCGAGATCCCCGAGTTGGTCTTTGAGGTCCTCTCGCCCAGCGACCGGTGGTCCAACGTTCTGGAGAAGGTCGCCGAATATCTGAACGCCGGAGTCTTGGCGGTCGCGCTGCTCGATCCCGAATCGCTTGAGGCCCACGTTTATCGAAACGAGACCTCCCCGGTTGTGCTGGGAGCGGACGACGCGTTGACGTTTCCGGACATCCTTCCCGGCTTCCGGGTGATCGTCGGTCGACTGTTCGAGTAAAGCATCACGAGTCGTCGGCGGTTGGCCCCTGAAGCGTGGGGGGAGAAAAGTCGTCGTCGGCCGGTTCGGGTTCGTCTTCGGCGAGGCTCGGTTCGTCGTAGAGGCGGAGGTAACGGTAATAGACTTCCAGAGACAGGGCGGCGAGCGCCGTGCAATAGATCCGGCCGCCGCGGGCGCCATAGACGCTGTCGTCGGGATCCCAGCTTCCGGTCTGGTGGCCCGACTTGCGCTGAAGGTTGACCAGGCGGTCGCGGAGGCGATCGTTCCAGCGCCTCCAGGGCTGGCCGCCGTGCTGGTACATGGCGAGGGTGGCGTAATACCAGTAGTAGACGTTCGTCTCGCCCCGGTCGGATTCGTGTTCAAGCAGGTGGGCGGCGGCCTCGGAGCTGCTGGGGCCGGGACCGCCGATTCCCAGGAACTGACGGCAGACCCACGCCTCGGCCGTCATCGTCGGCGTGGGCTCGTCCCAGGGCTGGTATCGGGCCAATCCCTTGTAACGGCCCGCGGACACCCGATCGAGCCACTCGATCGATCCCTTTTCGAGCGACTCCTGGTTCGCGATCGGAATGCCGACCTCCCGGGCCGACTTCAAGGCCATGACGACCCAACCCAAAATGCTTGTGTCGCCGATCGGCGCTCCAGGCGCGTATCGCCAGGCCTGCCCGTCCTCGGCGCGCGAGCGGGCGAGGAAGCCGACGGCCCGCTCGGCCCGGTTCAAGAGCCGGTCGTCGAGCGAGAGGGCGTAGGCTTCGCAGAGCGCCAGGGTGGCCATGGCGTGACAATACATGCCGACGGTGGTGCTGACGCCGCGCAGGTCGCCGTCGGGCTTCTGCTGGCTCATCAGGAAGTTCAAACCCTTGGTGATGGTCGCCGCGTACTTGCCCTCTTTATGCGTGTAGCCGGCCCCCAGGTAGGTGAGAAGGGCGAGCCCGGTCAATCCGGTGTCGGCCTCCCAATAGGCGCATTCGCCGAAGCAGACCTCTCCGGGCGGACAGTGGGCGGTGAAGTCGTCGTCCCCCTCGACGACCTCGCCGTCGGCGTAGCGGGCGGTGCCGCCGTCCCACCGACCATCGGCGTCCTGGTGACGGGCCAACCAGTCGAGGGCTCGCTCCACGGCCTGTTCGCTGGCGGCGCTCGCTCCGCCACGCTCGGCCCGGGCCGAGCGATCGGCGTCGAGTCGGGAGCGGTAAATCCGGGGGACCTCCGTCAGCGCGGAGCGCCTCGACGCGCCGGGGCCGGCAAGGTCCGCCAGAGCGGGCGTCGACCGCTCCCGGGACGTCGGCCGCGGAGTCGCAAGCGCCAGGGGGACGGGCGTCCGCTCGTCGTTCGAGCCGCCCACCGATGGACGAGGAACCTCCGGAGCCGCCGGGCGGGGCGGTCGGGACCGCAGGCGCGAATCGGCCAGGATCGCCGTCGGTCCCGGAGCGGGCGCCGGGGGTTCGGCGGACTCGACGGCCGGGCTCGGAATCTCGGGAGGCGCCAGCTCCTCGTCCCCCGCCAGATCGCTGGGCGCGTCGGGCGCTGCGGCGGCCAGCGCGAGAGACGGCGGTCCGGGCCGCTCCTCGGGCTCGCCGGCGGTCGGCGGCGGGGGGGAGGTCGGAATCGTGGTCTCGATCGGCGGCAACGAAGGGGGTTGGATCGAGTCGAAGTCGGGCGGCTCGGGAAGCGCCACGTCCAGGTCGGGTCGCGACGGAGCCAACCGACGGGCTTCGAGTTGGACCGGCGCGTCCAGGCGGTCGATCGCCGTCGCTGCGGCCAGCCTCGGCGGGTCGGACGGTCGGGCCGGGGCCTCGGATTCGCCCCCGGCCTCGGGAAACTCCGACGGCGCGGCCAAGGGCACCGGCGAAACCTTGATCCGACGGATGTGCTCCCGCGTCTCGGCCCGCGACGCCCGGGGATCGAAGGTTCTCAAGACGACCGGAAGATTGCTCCCGCCCAAGACGAGGCCGACGTGCGCGGCGACCGACAACGCCAGGCAACGGCGGATCGCCTGACGAGACCCCCAACTGACCCAAACCAGGAGCGCCAGCATCAACGAGCCCACAACCAGAAGGGCCCAGCCCCCCAGGTCGGCCCTCAGCATGAGCAGAAACGACTCCAGATCCAGCCCGGTCATCGACACCCGCCTCGGTTCAAGCCGCGTTCCGCGCGTCGCGGAGAGGAGGGGCTCAACCCCCTCTCCAAATCATCAACATCCCTGGACCCGTTCTCCCGAGCGCCCATCCCAGCATAACCAAACCCGACGAATCCCGCGCCCGGTTCCGACCTCACTTCCTCCGGGAAAAATGATCTGGAACGCCGACGCCCCGATCCTGCCGCGCGACGTCGATTCGGGCGTGGGGCGCGGGGGGGAACGCGGGGCGCGTCGCGTGGGTGGTCATGGCGATGGCGTCGATCGTCTCGGCGCCGAGCCGGTCGAGCGCTCCGCCAAGCCGCTCGACGCGCGTGGCCGCCAAGTCGAAAACGACCAGGGAGGCGGCGCCAACGCCCACGCCGAAGATCAAGGGCCGAAGCGCCTCGGTCCAATCGCCACCGGATGGAAAGGCGGCGCCGGTCTCCGCGGCGAGTCGCGAGACGATCAAAAGCGTCCCCAAAAACCCGAGCAGAGGGGCGAGCAGAGCGATCCGCCGCAAAGTTCCCACGTTGCGCCTCAGCCGCTCGGACTCCCACCGATGCGCCAGGTCGACGGCCCGCTCAAGCTCGGCCGCCGAGCGTCCCCAACGCCGCACCGCCGCCAGCGCGACGCGGGCCGCGGGGCTGGGATTCATCTCACAGTAATCCAGGGCCTTGCCCCCGTCGAGCTTCCCCTCGTGGAGCCGGTCGAGAAACCGCGCGGTGAAGTCCCTGGGAATCACCGACCGAGCCCGAAGACCCACCACGCGCTCCAGCGTCACGCAAAATCCCAAAACCACGCAGGCCGCCAAACCGCCCCATACAACGCGCTCGCCGGGCGGCGTGCGCTCGCACCAGCTCATGACCGCGCGGATCGCCTGGGCGCTCCGCCGCTGGATCAATGCCGACGCATCCTCCGGCGCCGCCGGCGCCAACTCCGGCAAATCCGCCCGTTCGAGCCCCGCGTCGGCCATCGGCTCCGCCCGGGCGGGCGACCAGGCCGCCAGGATCCCCAGCGCCAAGGTCAGGGCCGCGGCGGTTCGGCCGCTCCCTCGTCGCGTCCACCTCGTAAGTTTCAACATGCGGGTTCCTTCCCTCTGGGTTCCATCTGGCGATCAGGGCTCTGGATTCGCCGGCTTCTCGACGCCGCCTCGCCTCGCGACGGCCGCGGCGCGTCGGTCGTTCGCATCGGCGGCGAGGGGGTCGTCGGGGAAGCGGTTCGTCAGGCGGTCATAGGTTTCGATCGCCTCGGCCCACTGGTCCATGCGCTCGTAGACCTTGCCCGCCTCAAGCAGGGCGGCGGCCTGTCGGCGGGGGGCGTCGTAGAGGATGTCGACCTTGAGAAATTCTCTGAGGGCCTCTCGGAGCCGATCCTCGTGAAAATACGTTTCGCCCAGCATCAACTGGGCCTGCGCGGCCAGGTCGCCCGACTTCCGCGAGTCGATGACCGCCTGGAACGCCGCGCGGGCTTCTTCGGGACGGCCGAGCCCCAACAGCGCCCGCCCTCGGGCGAACTCGACCGGATCGCGGGCCGCGGCGTTGGCGATGTCGGCCTTGAGGCGATCGGCCGCTTCGAGGGCGTCGTTCCATCGGTTCAATCCGAGCAGGACCTGGACCCGCCGCTCGCGCGCGACCTGAACGAGATTCGGCGGGTCGCTTGGGCTCGGTTCTCCGGCGATCAGGGCGTCGAGCGCGGATTCGGCCTCGGCGAACTTGTCGAGCCTCAGCGCGGCCTCGGCGCGGAGGAATTGAGCCTCGCGGAGATGGTCCGCTTCGGGGAACTCGGCGATCAGGCGGTCGAGCGTCGCCAGCGCGGCGGGCCAGTCGGCCAGTTCGATTTGGGTCCGTCCCAGGCGATACAAGACGCCGGGCAAGAGCCGATCGGGAACGGGGGGCGCGTCCGGCGCCTCGGGGGCGACCAGCGGCGCGAGCAGCTTGACGACCTCGTCGAACTCCCGGCGCTGGTTGGCCGACTCGGCCAGGTTGAACCGGGCGTCGGCGGCGTAACCGCCGTTGGGGAACCGCTCGAGCAGTTCCTGAAACGCCTTGTCGGCCTCGTCCGGTTTCCCGGCGTCGGCCAGCGACCATCCCCATTCGGCGAACAGGGCGTCGACCGGCTGGCCGATCGCCTCAAGCCGCTCGCGCGTTTCCTCGTCCGAGAGGAGCTTGCCCAAGATCTCGGCCGCGGCGGCCGGATCCCCCTGTTCGGCGCCGCTGAGCAATCGAGCCCGAGCGAGCGCGGCGAACAGGGCCGACTCCTCCTTCGGATACTGGGATTCGACTTTCTCGTAGAGGGCCGCGGCCTCCTGGTCCTTGCCGGCGACCTCGAACGCCCGGGCGCGCTCGAGCGCCAGGACCGACGCCTCCGAGTCGTCCTTGGCTCGGTCGATGATCGCGTCGAAGATCGGCTCGGCGGCGGCCGGGTCGCCCGATTTCGCCAGGGCCCGCGCCAGGGCGAACTCGGCCCGCTCCTTCAGTTCGGGAGGCGCGGCGGGGTCGGTCGCGTCGAGCAGGATTCGGAACTGTTCGATGGCCCCATCCAGTTCGCCGGCCTCGGCGAGAGCTTCGGCCAGGCGGAGCCGAGCGGGGGGCAAGGCCGAGCTTTTGGGGAAGCGCTCCGCGAGCTGGTCGAGAGTCTTGGAGGCCTCGTCGCGCTGGCCAAGACCGAGATGCGCGGCCGTCTCGTGGGCCAGAGCGTGGTCGGCAACCCGGCCGTCCGGGTCGGCCTCCAGGTAGCGTTTAAGGTCGGCGAGCGCCTCTTCGAATCGTCCCGCCTCCAGGTGGTCTTGACCGAGGAGAAACGCGGCGTCGGCGGCGGTCGCTTTGCCGGCGTCTTTGGAGAGGCCGGCCAGCAGAGCGTCGGCCCGATCCGCTCGCCCCTCGGCGCGATACGCCAAGGCCAGCTCGTACCGGGCCTGGTCGAGCAGGTCCGTCGGGGCGCTGGGTTGGGTGGCCCCCTCCTCCGCTTCGGCGTCAACGAGGCCCTCCAGCGCGGCGATGGCCGTCTTCGGCTCGCCTTGGGCCATGGCCGCGCGGGCCTGGATCAAGCGGACCTCGGGACCGAGGGGGCTGCCTGGGAATTTCTCGGGGAAGGCCGCGGCGAGCCGGGCCGCCTCGGCGTGCTCGCCGGCCTGAAGCGCCAGCCGCGCGGCCTCGCGCCAGGCGTCGTCGGCCCAGGGGTCGGCCGGATCGGCTTCGGCCACCTCGAGGAAGCGGCCGCGGGCCTCGTCCTCCCGGTTCAGCGCGCGGAGGGCCTCGGCCGACCGATACAGCAGGGCCGGAACCAGGGGAGACTCCCCCGCGCGGTCGATCGCCTCGTCGAGGGTCTTCAGCGCCTCTTCGGCTCGATCTTGGCGAAGATCGATGAGGGCCAGGTTCAGGGCCGCATCGGTGGAGAGGGGCTGCGCGGGGTCCGCCGCCAGGGGCCGCAGCAGCGCCGCGGCGTCGTCGGGGCGGTTCAGCCGCATGAGGGCCTCGGCTCGTCGAAGCTGGGCCTCCATCGCCAAGGCGCTTTGCGGCGCGACCTCCGCGAGTCTGGCGAACGCCTTCTCGGCCTCCTCAAATCGTCCCGCGGCCAACTCGATCTTGCCGATTTGAAGCAAGCCCTTGTCGAGCCAATCGGCGGTCCCCCGGTCGACCAACTCCTCGAGCGCGTCGAGCGCCGCGGCCGTCTCGCCGATCGCCGCGAGCGACCGGCCAAGGCCGTAGCGGGCCCGATCCGCCAGCCTTCCCTTCGGAAAGCGTTCCAGCGACGTCTCATAAGCCTCGCGAGCGGCCCCGGGGTCGTCGAGTCCCAGGCGAACGTCTCCCAAGTAGGTCCACGCGGTCTCCAGGTTGACGTGCGGGGCGGGGTCCGCGGTGAACCGCTCCAGAGCCTCCCGAGCCGCGGGAAGGTCGCCCAGCATGTAGGAGAGTTCGCCCAGCCGATACCAGGCCGTCCGCGCCCGGGCGTGAGTCGGCGCCAGGCGGATGAATTCCTGAAACGCGGTCCGCGACTCCTTGTAACGTCCCTGGAAGAGCCGGGCGCAGGCCAGACCGAAACGGGCGTCGTCGCCGTCGATCGGGTCGGGATCGGTGTCCAGGAATCGTTGATATTCCTCGGCGGCCAAGTCGAACTTGCGCTGGCTGAACAGACCGTGGGCGAATCGCAGGGCTTCGGGAACCCGCCGGGCCGACGCGGGAGAATCGGCCGGAACGTTCTGGGCCGCCGCCACCTCGCGCGCGGGCGAGCCCAGCGCGAGCGCCAATAATAGAACCGCGCCGATCAGCGCGCGGCCCTCGCCCGGCCCCGCGCCTCCTCGACCGCCTCGCCTTCTCCTCCAAACGATGGCGTTCAACCGATTCGCCCTTTCCCGGCAATCCGTCCCGACAACCGCCACGCTCCCTCCGTATTTAAATATCGAGCCCAAGGCCCTGGACAGTCCAGCCCGCTTTCCGCCGCCTCGCCGACTTCGTCGCCCTCCAGGGTCCTTTCCCACCCGAAACGCAACCTCAAAGCCCGCGCCCACCAAGGCCGGGAAAGCCATTCGCCAGCGCTTCGACCCGCCTCGTCCGGTTTCGAATGCAAAACTTGAAGCAACGCCGAACCGCGAATCGCGCGAGGCGGCCACCCTCGCTATAACCCGCAAACCCGCGACCCTCTTCCTCCGCCACAATTTTCCCACTTCCTGGGAAAAGAATTTCTGGACACGGCAGCGAAACCGACTTAGTCTATTAAAAACCCGCAGACCGCCTAGAGTACGCAACCGACGCATTGCTCTGGCGCAAGTAAGACCCCAACGACGTCACGTTCTCGGGGATCGGCCCCGAGCATCTGGTCTCGCCCTCCCTTCCATGGAGATCGCAACAATGCTGCGCACTCGGTTGTTCGGTGTTGCGGCCGTGGCCCTCACGGCCTCCTACGCATACGCCCAAGCTCCCTCCGAACAAGCGCCCGCTCCGCAAGCTCCGGTCAAGGCCGCGCCCGCTCCGCAGGCCCCGGTCAAGGCCGCGCCCGCTCCGCAGGCCCCGGTCAAGGCCGCGCCCGCTCCGCAGGCTCCGGTGAAGGCCGCGCCCGCTCCGCAGGCCCCGGCCAAGGCCGCGCCCGCCCCGCAGGCTCCGGTCAAGGCCGCGCCCGCCCCGCAGGCCCCGGTGAAGGCCGCGCCCGCCCCGCAAGCTCCGACCAAGGTCACC
>Ga0182742_1005780_pt1 | contig 10236 bp, 8 predicted proteins | sample eDN5th37CBELigMG_FD_128880 | JGI IMG/M metagenome (GOLD analysis project Ga0182742, IMG submission 128880) | Enriched Miracle-Growth compost microbial communities from Emeryville, California, USA - eDNA 5th pass 37_C BE-Lig MG (version 2)... ... | reverse complement strand
TTAATAAAGAGCTTCTTCTTTCCATTCAGAAACTTTTCTACTCTTTCTCTTAATTCAACTACTAATTGGCTCATGCTATTCCTCCTCATGATTTGTATTATGTAATGGTCGACACAAGAAAAATAAGTGTCAAAATATTACACTTACAAAACTAGTTTTACATATTGAGAGGAAGGAGTGCAAGGAAAACGCTTCCAAACTTTTAGATATAATTTGACAAGGGGATTGGAGGAGGATGGCGATAATCCTTTTATTCTGTCGAGGTTGATAGAAATTTAGGTTGTAAGAGGTTGATATATTTACTCATGTAATCCAATTTGTGAGGATAAAACATATGCTTATGGGAATGTGAGAATCTATTTAAATATGGAGGAGGTTCTATCAAATATCACAAGGTAAGTTATTTAAAATAGAAAGTAGAAAGAAAATTAGATGACAATTAGGCTGGCTATATAAGGTATTTCGTGGGGAACAAAAAGAGTGTTTTTAGTATAAAAGTGATATAATTAACAATATCTTGCATCATTTACCAATTTTTTCATTGAGTTTATTAATGTTATTTTAGAAAATATATCAAGGTGGTATATATGTCAAAGGTAGAGATTGTTACGTGGCCTTTTCAAGAAGAAAGCATAAATCAACTTAATAACAGGGAATCATATGTAAACTATCCAGTCATTTATTTATTAAATAATGCCAAAGAAGCATATATAGGTGAGACAGTCTATTTTAAGAAACGTATGCGTGCACATTTGAAGACATCTGAGCGGCAAAAACTAAATCAAATGCATCTAATTAAACATGATAAGTTTAATCGTTCTGCGACATTTCATTTAGAAACAAAGCTAATCAATTACTTTTTAGGTGATGAACGGTACAAGCTTCAAAATAAAAGTAAAACGACAAATGAATTTTCTCATAATTATCATAATAAACCATATTTTGAACAGATAATTTTTAAGGATATTTGGAAAGAACTTGTTACAAAAGGTGTCGTTACACATGAACAACATGTTATCGAAAACAAGGACATTTTCAAATTATCACCTTTTAAAGAGTTATCTTTAGAACAACTAGATTTAAAAGAGAAGGTCATACAATTTTGTGAGAAACAGGTTCAATCCGACCGAAGTGAATATGGTAGTTTGTTTGTCGTAAGAGGAGAAGCAGGGGTCGGGAAAAGTGTCGTGTTGAGTTCTATATTTAATACAATACAGGAATACACGAAAGAGGCATCTTCACCATTTCATCAAACCGAAAACTATTTAGTAGTAAACCATGAAGAGATGATCAAAACTTATAAAGGAATCGCGTCTCAATTAAAGTATTTAAAAGCGAAAAATTTTGTTAAGCCAACACCGTTAATTAATCAACTAAAGAAAAAGGATAGGAAAGTAGATATTATATTAGTTGATGAAGCACACCTACTTTTAACGCGTTCAGATACATATAATAATTTCCATGATCAGAACCAGTTAGAAGAATTACTAAAGCTTGCGAAAGTGGTTGTAATGGTATACGACGCTGATCAAGTATTGAAGTTAAAAAGCCTATGGCAAGAGATTACACTAGAAAATTTACTTTCAAAAAGTACACATGCTGATTTTTATGAGTTATCTAATCAATTTCGTATGCAGGCGAATGATCAAGTTATTGAGTGGATTAACCAATTCAAACTAAAACAATTATTACCACTTCCTGTTGACGAAAATTACGAGTTTAAAGTATTTGGATCACTTAAAGAAATGCATGAAGCGATTAAAAAGAAGAATGAACGCTATGGTTTAAGTCGCGTTGTATCTACATTCGATTATTTACATAAAAAAGACGGAGACATTTATTATATTAAGGAAGATAGCGGTAATTATCAAATTCCATGGAATATTACGGATAGTAAATACACTTGGGCAGAAAGAGAATCTACAGTAGAAGAAGCAGGTTCAATCTATACGATACAAGGGTTTGACTTAAATTATGTCGGAGTAATAATAGGTCCTTCTATTACTTACGATGAAGATAACGGTCAATTAGCCGTAAATATAGATGCATATAAAGATGTTGGGGCTTTTACAGGAACGGAAGGTATCGAAAATGTAAAAGCAGCAAAGGAACGAATTATCTTAAATTCAGTTAATATTTTAATGAAGCGAGGCATAAAAGGGCTATATTTATATGCTAGTGATGAAGCGTTACGAAAGCGACTTCTAAGATTTCAAGAAGATAGAAGGTGAAAATATGAGTGAACTTAAACGATTAACAGAAATGGTTTTAGCATTTAGAGATGAGCGTGACTGGCAACAGTTTCATAATCCTAAAGATTTAGCTTTATCGATATCATTAGAAGCAAGTGAATTACTTGAGAATTTTCAATGGAAAACAAGTGTAGAAGCAGTTGAAAAAAATGAAGAAAATATAAAGGATGAATTAGCTGATATTGTTATTTATGCTTTATTATTTGCAAATGAAACAGGAATCGATCTTGTGGAAGCTATCGAACAAAAAATCCAAAAGAATAATGAGAAATATCCAGTAGAGAAAGCGTATGGGAGTAAGACAAAATACTCTGAGTATTAAAAATAAGAATTGGGTGGGAATACCCGGAAAATTTTCGCTATGTCCCACAGATCTTTGAGGATTAAAACGTCAATTGCCTACTTTCATAGAAGCATTAAGGTAGAGTTGTACAACATACTCCTTATTCAAGTAAACAAGGCTAATCTTCGAGAAGGAGATTTGCCTTTTGATGTTGAAGTAAAAATCAGAAAAAGATACGAATTTAAAAGGGTTTCCTCCATGTCGAATAATAAACCTAATCAAAGAGGAGGAAAACAAGGGAAAAAAGTTTAAAAATACTTTTTCCACTCTTATATTTCATTCATGATCTTGAAGAAATCATAACAGTAGAAAAATTTATTGAAGAAAAATCAAACATACTATCTTTTAGTATAACAATTTTGGGGTTTTCATTTGCATTTATTCTACTATGGATTTTTGCTTCAATAGGATGTTATAAAGCATTTTTTGTTAAAAGGTTTATGGGCATGAATCCAACTACTTACCTTGCATTTTTAGTACCTGGAATTCTTTTGGCAAATGGTATTGGTCATTTCTTACAATTTATTTTCTTCAAAGAATACGTTCCAGGCATTATTACATCCATCTTTATTTTGTATCCTTATTCTTATTTTACAGCCAAAGTTCTTATTATGAAAGATTAATGACTAAAAAAAGACTATTTTCTAATAGGATTTGTATTACAAGCACCGCTTGCACTCATTGCACTTTTTATTTCAAAACGCATATTATCTTTATTTTGAGTTAAAGGAGCATAAATTAAGACATGTAGCAAACAGTAAATTTTAATTATCAATTGGATAAGTCAGCTACCTGAGTTAGTAGCTTAATATATTTTCAAGGGGACTGTTCTCTGAATACAACGTTTGTTGCCAGAGAATCGTCCCTTTATTTATCTTTAGGAAAACATGAAAGGGAACTTAACGAAGATTAATATTTTATTAAAGTAATTTACCTTAAAGCTAACAAAAGTCATTTTTGTACACCTATTGTTATTTTAAGTCCACTTACAAGTTAAGGTCGAGGTGATAATATAAAACTATCGAAATAATGCGCTTACAAATTAGGTAACGGCTTTAATTTAGAGACTAGTTTTAAGGACAATGGTAGAACCTTTCACGAATCGCAATGGTTCGTTGAAAGTTATAATAAAAATTTTCAACAATTAATAAAAGGGGAGGTATGTAAGATGAGGAAGTGGATAAAATTGCTTTTTGTGATGGCAATGGTGTTTTCTTTAATTCTAGCAGGGTGTCAGTCAAAAGAGAGTTCATCTGGTGGAGGAAGTAAGGATGGAGTAGTAACTCTAAAGTTTATGGGATGGGAAGCAAGTCCACTGGAAACTGAAAGTGTAAAAAAAGGGATTGCAAAATTTGAAGAGGCTCATCCAAATATTAAAGTTGAGTATACACCAGTACCAGGTGATCAATACGCATCTAAATTACTAACGATGATGGCTGGTGACGCAGCTCCCGATGTATTCTTCTTAGGAGCTAGTGACTACCGTTCTTTCCAGAAACGCGGTGTTTTACTTGATTTAACTCAGTACTTTGAAAATGAGTTAGACATAGACGATTTTATCCCCTCATCTGGTGGAATAATGTCAATTGATGGAAGCATCTATGGGGTGAGTAGCTGTACAGTATCTCCTGTCTTGTATTACAACAAGGATTTATTTGATCAAGCAGGTATTTCTTACCCACCAAGTAACCCTGATGAGGCATGGACATGGGATGAGTTTACAAAAGCTGCTGCACAATTAACTGTTAAAGATGGAGATAAGGTAACACAATTTGGAACTTATGGCTTTGAAACATTTGCAAATACAATAGTAGGAATCCTTGAAAATGAAGGATCTGTTTTTAATGATGATTTCACTGCAACAACAATAAATTCACCACAAACAAAAGAAGTGTTAGAAGCAATCTTAACTGTTAAACAAAATGGTTATAGTCCAGAAGCAAAATTGTTAGAGGAGTCTGGTATGAGTGCTTCACAAATGCTTCAAACAGGTAAAATTGGAATGCTGATTGAAGGTTCATGGGCACTACAACAACTTGCACAAATGGACTTCCCTGTTGGCGTTGCTGCATTACCTAAGTTTGATGTAGCTAGTACCACTGGCCAGGCACACCTTCACTCTGCATCTACCAATACAAAACATCCTGAAGAAGCATGGGAGTTTATTAAGTTTCTATCCTCAGAAGAGTATCAAACTGACTTAATTAGTTCAGGTCTATGGATGCCTAATAGAACATCTCTTTATACAGAAGAAGGAATTGAAAAATGGTTTAATGCAGACGTACACCCTGAAGAATTTAAAGAGTTAGTCCCTTATTTCCAAAATGCAGCCGTTGATCCATTTGCAATCAACAAGTTGAATCAGATTGACGATATCATGATCGAAGAGTTGGATAAATTCTGGTATGATGGACAGCCGTCGGAGGATATCTTAGCGAACATCGAGAGAAGAGTGAACGAAGAGTTCGCTAAATAGACTGAATGTTCATATTATGCAGGTGTATGATGATGATTTAATAGATTAAACTCAGATTATACCTGCATACTTCTTCTATAGATTAAGGGGGGATAAATTTGAAGCAAAAACTTAAAACACTATTACACAAGGATGGTCCATGGGCGTTTATCTTGCTGCTACCAAGTATTCTTGGATTCTTTATTTTTGTTCTTTTCCCTGTAGTTGCATCATTTCTTCTTAGTTTTACAAGTTGGGATTTACTAACTCCTATAAAATGGGTTGGTTTCGAAAATTATCTCAAACTTTTTAAGGACGAAACCTTTATAAAAGTGTTGTGGAATACATTATATTTTACAGCGGTGACAGTTCCAATTGGGATTATTATCTCTCTCTTTCTAGCTGTTGCCCTTAATCAGAAGATAAGATTTATTAAGTTTTATCGAGCTGCTTACTTTTTACCAGTTATTTCTTCTATGGTTGCTGTGGCTGTCATTTGGCAGTGGATTTATAACCCTGAGTATGGTTTGCTTAATTTCATTTTAAGTCTTTTTGGAATTAATGGTCCTAGCTGGTTAAGTGATACAAAATGGGCGATGCCAGCAGTAATGATTACGAGTATTTGGAAGGGCTTAGGCTTTAATATGTTAATTTTCTTAGCAGGTATTCAAGGGATATCGGAATCCTATTATGAAGCAGCTGATATTGATGGGGCAACATGGTTCAAAAAGTTTATTCACATCACTGTCCCGTTATTAAGACCAACAACATTTTTCGTTACAGTTATGGCAATTATAGGGTCATTCCAAGTATTTGATGCGGTTTTCTTATTAACACAAGGAGGCCCAGCACGATCTACATCTGTTCTTGTCCATTATTTATATCAAAACGGTTTTGAGTATTTCCAAATGGGCTATGCTAGCGCGATGGCTTATATTTTATTCTTTTTAGTTCTTGCCTTCACATTAATACAGTTTACATTGCAAAAGAGAAGAGAGGTATAAAAAAGGGGGGATATGAATGAGTAAATCAACACCACAGGATTCATTGAGTGTTTCACCTGTGAAAATTAGTCCCAATAAAAGACTAAACTTAAAAAGGAGAAAGGTATTTAATTACCGAAACTTATTGGCCCATCTATTTCTAGGGCTAGGTGCGATTATGATGTTATTCCCGTTTGTTTGGATGGTTAGTACTTCATTAAAAGATTTGAGCGAAGTATTTGTCTTTCCACCTACCTTGTTTGGAGAAGAAATCAGATGGGACAATTACTTAAGAATATCTGATCGTTTTCCATTTATGACTTATTTTCTAAATAGCTTAAAAGTAACTGGTGTAATCGTTATTTCACAATTGTTAACTAGCTCTATGGCAGGCTTTGTTTTTGCAAGATTAAATTTTAAAGGTCGTGATTTATTATTTGGCTTATATATTGCAACCTTAATGATTCCAACACAAGTAACAATGATACCTAACTTTGTCATTATGCGTTTTTATGGATTAGTTGATACACATGCAGCCTTAATTTTACCAGGATTGGTTAGTGCATTTGGAACGTTTTTAATGAGACAGTTCTTCTTATCTATTCCAAAGTCATTAGAAGAAGCAGCCAGAATTGATGGTTGTACTCCATTCGGTATTTATTGGCGTATATTTGTTCCGTTAACAAAGCCAGCAATGGCAACCCTAGGAATCTTTGTATTTATGGGCGCTTGGAATGATTTCTTTAGTCCACTCGTTTATATTAATACCCAAAGTAAAATGACACTTCCTTTAGGATTAGCATCCATGCAAGGAATGTATGCAACAGACTGGCCAGTACTAATGGCTGGTACGGTAATTAGCGTATTACCTGTGATCCTTGTTTTCTTGCTTGCTCAGGATGCGTTTATTAAAGGTGTTACTCTATCGGGCATAAAAGGTGAGTAATAAATTATTGTTTATTCATTTTCGTTCGAAAATAGGATTCACGATATTCTGTTGGTGTCATTTTCTCGTATTTTTTGAATAATTTCATAAAATACTTCTCATCTTGGACACCAACATTATATGCGATTTCCTTTATACTGTCATTCGTACTAGAAAGATAATCCTTGGCTTTTGAGATCTTTAGTAGGTTAATATATTCAATTAATGTCATACCTGTACCTTTCTTGAAATAACGTGATAAATATTCGCGATTATAATTGAATTTATCAGCTATTTCGGTAACAGTAATGTTCTCTAAAGCATGGATTCTTGTCCACTCCATAATTTTATTTAAATTAGTATCAGCTATAACGGAAGAAGAATTGAAGTTAAAATTTGAAATGATTTGCTCCGTTACTTCAATAAGTAATGAGGTGACTAAATAGTGCCCACTATGATACGTATAATAGTTTGATCGATAGACATGTAATAATTGTCTAAACATGATATTAATCCGGTCAATACTTGCGGGTGTAAAGAACATAGGAATGTAGATATATGTATTAGATTTGTAATAATTAGGATTTCTGCGTAATTTTGCAATCTCTTCATTCATTGTTGCTTCATCAATTAGTGTGAAGTTATCTGAACATAAAAAATGGAACCAGTAAAAGGATACCTTTTCCTCACACGTGGCAAAACCTCCATGTGGTTGATGAGGAAGAATGAGTAAAACATCACCTGGATTGACTTCATATTTATGCTCACCTTGCTCCATATATAGAGTTTTGTTGACGCCAATAATGATTTCAAAGCTATCAATATTACGTTTTGAGTGAATCCATGGTGTTTCTGACATAAAATACCCACCTGAGATAAACTCAATCGGGGTGTGAATTGAAGTCTTTAAAAACATTGTCATCCTTTTCCCACCTCTATATGCAAGGATTTATTTTTTAAAGAGATATATACTCTCAATCTAGTTTTTATTAACTATTCGCTGGTTATGAATTAATTCCTTTAAATTTTCCAAGGAAGATCGGAGGCTTTCTATGTACACAATTGGTTATGATTTTGGAGATACGCTTATTCAATTAAAGCAACTACAATTTGCTGTCAGGTTATTTACTGAAAATAATGTCTATGCACCAGACCCTGATAAAGTAACCGTGATTAAAGAAACTAACCTCGTATCTCTGAAGGCAGATGGCCTGTCTTGGGCTGGAAATCAAGAAAAAGCAGACGGTAAAATAGAAGTAGAAATAACGGTTGAAAAAGATGGAAGGTATGTTGTTCATGCGAAGGGTTCGCATTCAACGGAACGTTGTAAATCAATGCTAGTGCAGGTACTAGGTATTAATTTACAGTCTATTCAATTTGATCAAAATAAAAAAGAAGTGATTGAACGAAATAGCTACAAACGAGATATAAAAGCAAAACATTATCCAACTTCGATGAAGATGCCGCTTGTATTTGTAGAAGATCAAGCGAACAATAAATGGTTTGCATTATCAAAGGATGACAAACTTAGATTAAAAGGCTTTGCTAGCCATTATGACCCATATCTTCAAACACAAGTACTAGACTTGTCGCATGAGGAAGACAAACGTTACCGTTCCAATGAGATTGTCATGCCACCATGGCATATTGGCTTCACACAGAATGAGAATGAGATAATTCTAGAACGATGCAATGACTTGGAACAAAACTTTGGTTTAGTGCCTTTTCACCAGAGAGAGGATACGCCTGAGTGGTTAAAAGATATTAAACTGGTAACCATTCTTCATGGTGAACACTGGACAGGACATGTGTTTAATACTTTTTCCGATATGGAGAAGCGGTTGGAATGGATTGCGAATGAAATTGAAGGAAAAGAAGTCCTCGCTTTTCTCCCTGGTTGGGATGGAAGATATTATAATAACTATCCGGAATACGAGCCTAGTAAACGGATGGGAGGAGAAGAAGGGCTTAAGAGTTTTGTGAATAGAGCACACGAACTTGGTGTTAGAGTTGTACCTATGCTAGGAGCAAATAATGCGAACATTGAGACGATGAGGAAACTTGGTCTTGAAGATGCCGTAACACGAGATTCCTGGGGCCTTGAGAAAAGATGTGACTGGGTTGATTGGGATTACGATCTATCAACTGAAAATAATTGTATGTTAGCGAATATGGGCCACCCTGGCTTTCTACAGCATATGATTGATAAATCTAATTATCTAGTAGAAACCATTGGTGTAGATGGAATCTTTTTAGATATAAGCATCTTTTGGGAAAATGATCCACATTACTCACCTTATGAGGGCTTAGTTAAGTGGGCGCAGGAGATGAAAAAACATCATCCTGATTTACTATTGTTTGGAGAAAACAGTTATGATGTGCTCTGGAGTGTATTCTCTATTTTCCATGAATTAGGTTATCCTGCTGGTCATGGCCATGCGCTTTATCGTTACTGCAGGCAAACCCATTATCTTGCATCTCCAGCTCCAGGCTTGGGATCCGGTGGTATCCATGAATTTGCATGGAACCAAAGCGGGTTACCATGGGAAAGAGAGGTTCCAGAGTTAATCCCAACGTTATCAGTAGTATCAGATACAATTGATAAAAATGGGCATGGGGCTAAGTATCTCATCCATAAAGCAAGAAATTGGAATCAAGTCTATCCTGGAGTGTCAGGTTATCAAGAATAGAGATTGATTGGTAGATTTAAAAAGTCATTTTTGTCCACCTATTGTTTGTTTATTCTACCGACTACTTTAGTTGAAACTGCTATTCTTATATTGATGTAATCGCTATCAATCGTTATCTAAAAAAATATTTGTTAGGAGAGATGAAAGCTTATGAAAAAAACAATTGAAAACAAGGCAAATAAAACTCAAATCACAGACAAATTTTGGGGACATTATTTAGAAGTTGTACGCGATCAAGTGATTCCTTATCAATGGGAAGCATTGAACGATCGAATCCCAGGTGCATCACCAAGTCATGCAATTGAAAATTTTAAAATTGCAGCGGGAGAAACTGAAGGTGAGTACTATGGAATGGTGTTCCAGGATAGTGATGTAGCAAAGTGGCTAGAAGCAGTCGCATTTAGTTTGGAAAACCACAAAAATGAAGAACTAGAGAGAACAGCTGATGAAGTGATTGCGTTACTTGGTAGAGCGCAAGGAGAAGATGGGTATCTTAACACATATTATACAGTTAAGGAACCAAACAAACGCTGGACAAATGTCAGGGATAATCATGAGCTCTATTGTGCTGGACATCTAATAGAAGCG
>Ga0182742_1005779_pt1 | contig 10237 bp, 8 predicted proteins | sample eDN5th37CBELigMG_FD_128880 | JGI IMG/M metagenome (GOLD analysis project Ga0182742, IMG submission 128880) | Enriched Miracle-Growth compost microbial communities from Emeryville, California, USA - eDNA 5th pass 37_C BE-Lig MG (version 2)... ... | reverse complement strand
CCGGCCGATCGCGCTGGTGAAGGGCGATGCGGTGGACCCGGACCAGGCGACCGCCGAGGCCAAGCGGCTGATGGGCGAAGGACGGGTGATGGCCATCTTCGGCACCTTCGCCTCCGCCCTCTCCTTCGCGGCCACGCGCGTCACGGAGCTGCAAGGCGTGCCCTATTTCGAGTTGGGGGCGATAGCCGATCCGATCACCGAGCGCGACTTCCGCCATGTCTTCCGCAGCTGCCCGGAGGCCAGCGACTTCGCGCGGGAGGCGGTGGCGGCCATTCCCGACCGGCTGGCGCCGCTCTGGGGCGTGCAGCCGCCGGCGCTGAAGCTGGCGATCCTGCACGAGGATTCGCTCTATGGGCAAAGTGTGGCCGGGTTCCAGGAGGCGCAGGTCAAGCTGCGCGGCCTGAACCTGGTGGACAAGCTGGCCTATCCGGCGCGCAGCGTGGATCTCTCCGCCGCCGTCCAACGGCTGAAGGGCATGGCAGCCGATATCGTGCTGCAGACCGGCTACCAGAACGACATCCTGCTCTTCTACCGCGCCATGCGGGAGGCGGGCTGGAAGCCGCGCATGGTCATCGGCTCCGGCGCCGGCTACAGCCTGGTGGACACCGCCCGCGCCATCGGCCCGGAATTCGAGGGCACGATGAATGTCGATTTCACCCAGTACGAGGTGAACGAGAAGCGCGCGCCCGGCGTGAAGCAGTTCGTCGAGGCCTACAAGAAGAAGTACGGCAGCGACCCGCGCTCCGGCCACAGCCTGGCGAATTATGCGGGCAGCCGCGTCTTCTTCGACGCGGTGCAGCGCGCCGGCGGCACGGACAAGGACAGGATCCGCGCCGCCGTGCTGGCCACCGATCTGGCGGAGGGGGCCACCCCCACCGGCTGGGGCGCCAAATTCGACGAGAAGGGCCAGAACCGGCGTGCCCGGCCCCTCCTCATGCAATGGCAGGACGGCAGGCAGATGACCATCGCCCCGCCGGAGGCCGCGGTGGCGCAACTGCGCCCCCGCCTCGGTGCCACCGGCTGAGCGACGGCACGCGCCCCGCCGGTCAGTCGATCTTGATCCCCGCGTCGCGGATGATCGGCTCCCACTTCGCGATCTCGTCCATCAGCCACTTCCGGGCCGTCTCCGGCGTGGTATCGCTGCGGACGATCATGGTCAGGTCGGTCAGGCGGCGTTGCACCGATTCCATCGCCGCCACCTTGTTGAAGGCGGCGTTGATCGCCTGCACCACCGGCGCAGGCGTGCCGGCGGGCGCGAAGACCATGTGCCAGGTGTAGGATTCGGCATTGGGGACGCCGCTCTCGGCGAAGGTGGGCACATCCGGCGCCTGCGGGATGCGCTTGTCGGAGGAGACGCCGAGCGCCCTGGCCTCGCCGCGCTTCGCATAGGGCAGGCCGCCCGCCGCCACGTCGATGAACATGGCCAGCCGTCCGCTCAGCAGGTCCGGCATGGCAGCGGCGGAGCCGCGATAGGGGATGTGGTTCACCTTCAGGTCGCCGGCGCGCTTCAGGAACAGCTCGGTCGCCAGATGCACGGCGCCGCCATTGCCGCTGCTGCCGTAGTCGTACTTGCCGGGATTCTCGCGGAACAGCTTCACCAGCTCGGGAATGTTCCGCGCCGGCAGGTCCTTGTTCACCAGCAGCAGCATCGGGACCACGCCCATCAGCGCCACCGGCTGGAAATCCGCCACCGGGTCGAAGGGCAGGCGAGGGAAGAGCGCCCGCAGCACCGAATGCGCGATGGTGTTGTAGAGCAGCGTGTGGCCATCCTTCGGCGCCTTCGCCACCAGCTCGCTGCCCACCACCACACCGGCGCCGGTGCGGTTCTCCACCACCACGCGCTGCGGCAGCATCTTGGAGAGTTCGTCGGCAAAGAGGCGCGCGGGAATATCGGTGGGCCCGCCGGCCGAGAAGGGCACGATCAGGCGGACGGGCTGGTTCGGCCAGGCTTCCTGGGCCGGGGCGGGGCTGGCCAGGCCGGCGGCTAGGCTGCCGCCGGCGGTAAGGGCAAGGAAGTCACGACGACGCATGGAATCTCTCCCCGAGCTGCGAGGCGTTTCTGTCCTCGCTTCGATCCGCGCCGGTTCTGCGCCAATCTGGCCGCCGGGGTCAACCGCGGGTGGGCCGTGTCAGGCCAGGCCGTCCAGGCGGCGGCCGCTCTCCGCATCGAAGACATGCAGCTCCGCCGGCGGAATCGCGACCCTGAGGGAGCCGCCGGCCGCCGGGACGGCGCCGCTGAGCTTCGCCGTCAGCGGCTCGCCCCCCGGCAGCCTGCCATGCAGGACGGTTTCCGAGCCGAGCGGCTCCACCAGATCGAGCGACAATTCGAGCCCCGTCTCGGCATCCCGGACCAGATGCTCCGGCCGGATGCCGATGGTGAGGCGCCGCCCCTCCGGGCCGGGGCGCGGCCCATCCGTGAAATGCAGGACCGGGCCCGCACGCAGCGCCACGGCGCGGCCGCCCTCGGTCAGGGTGCCTTCCAGGAAATTCATCGCCGGGCTGCCGATGAAGCCGGCCACGTAAGTGTCCGCCGGCCGGGCCCAGACCTCCATCGGCGTCGCCACCTGCACGGCATGGCCGGCATGCATCACCACCAGCCGGTCGCCGAGGGTCATGGCCTCGGTCTGGTCATGGGTCACGAAGAGGCTGGTGACGCCGAGTCGCCGCTGCAGCCGCCGGATCTCCGCCCGCATCTGGACGCGCAGCTTGGCGTCCAGGTTGGACAGCGGCTCGTCGAAGAGGAACAGCTTCGGCTCCCGCACGATGGCCCGGCCCATGGCGACACGCTGCCGCTGCCCGCCCGAAAGTTGCCGCGGCCGGCGATCCAGCAGGGCGGAGATACCTAGGAGTTCCGCGGTCTCCCCCACCCGCCGCGCGATCTCGGCTTTCGGCAGGCCGCGGATCTTCAGCCCATAGGCCATGTTCTGCGCCACCGTCATATGCGGGTAGAGCGCGTAATTCTGGAAGACCATGGCGATGTCGCGGTCGGCCGGCTCCAGCGCCGTCACCTCCCGGCCGCCGATGCGGACCGTGCCTTCGGTCGGCGCCTCCAGCCCGGCGACGATGCGCAGCAGGGTGGATTTGCCGCAGCCCGAGGCGCCGACGATGACGATCATCTCCCCATCGGGCACGGTGAGGTCGATGCCGTGCAGGACCTTGGTGGCACCGAAGGACTTGCGGATGCCGGAGAGTTCGAGGGTGGCCATCGAGGTCTTACTTCTCCGTCTCCGTCAGGCCCTTCACGAACCAGCGCTGCATCGCCAGCACCACCAGGACCGGCGGCAGCAGGGCCAGCACGGCCGTCGCCATGATGACGTTCCACTCGTTCTGCGTGTCGCCGGAGCCGATCATCTTGGCCAGGCCGACCACGATGGTCTCCAGCGAGCGGTCGTTCACGATCAGCAGCGGCCAGAGATACTGGTTCCAGCCGTAGATGAACAGAATGACGAAGAGCGCCGCGATATTGGTGACGGAGAGCGGCAGCAGGATGTCACGGAAGAAGCGCAGCGGCCCGGCGCCGTCGATCTTCGCCGCCTCCACATATTCGTCCGGGACGGTCAGGAAGAATTGCCGGAACAGCAGCGTCGCCGTGGCGCTGGCGATCAGCGGGATGGTCAGCCCGGCCATGGAATTGAACAGGTCGAGTGCCACGATGACCTGGTAGGTCGGGATGATCCTGACCTCCACCGGCAGCATCAGGGTGATGAAGATGGTCCAGAAGGCCAGCATCCGGCCGGGGAAGCTGAAGAACACCACCGCATAGGCCGAGAGCAGGGAGATCGCGATCTTCCCAACGGCGATGCACATCGCCATCAGCGCGCTGTTCCACAGCATCAGCGCGGCGGGGCTGGAGCGATAGCGGCCGCTGCCGCCCGTCTCGATGGCGGCGGTGTAGTTCTCCAGCCCATGGCTGCCCGGCAGCAGCGGCACGTCGCCGCGGCCGATGGTGGCGGTGTCATGGGTGGAGCCGACCAGGGTGATCCAGATCGGGAAGGCGAAGACCAGCACGCCGAGCAGCAGCCAGAGATGGGTCAGCCACTTCTCCCGCCGCTGCCGGCGCCGGCTCGCCGCGGCGAGCCGGGCATCGTCCTGCAGCCGGGCGGCGGGCGTCGCCCCTTCCAGTGCGGCGGACATCAGTAGTGGACCTTACGCTCGATGAAGCGGAATTGCACTGCGGTGACCGCGATGACGAAGATCATCAGGATCACCGATTGCGCGGCGGAGGAACCGAGATTGGTGTTCTGCACCCCCTCCACATACACCTTGTAGATCAGGGTCTCGGTCGCCTTGCCGGGGCCGCCGCCGGTCAGGGCGTGGATGATGCCGAAGGTGTCGAAGAAGGCGTAGACCAGGTTCACCACCAGCAGGAAGAAGGTGGTGGGCGAGAGCAGCGGGAACACCACCGTCCAGAAGCGCCGCATCGGCCGGGCGCCATCGATCGCCGCCGCCTCCAGCACGCTTTTCGGGATGCTCTGCAAGCCGGCCAGGAAGAAGATGAAATTATAGCTCACCTGCTTCCAGGCCGCGGCGATGATGACCAGCAGCATCGCCTGGGTGCCGTTCAGCTTGTAGTCCCAGAGGATGCCGGCGGCGTTCAGCGCCCGGCCGATAATCCCGATGGAGGGGTGGAACAGGAAGAGCCACAGCACCGCCGCGACCGCCGGGGCCACGGCATAGGGCCAGATCAGCAGGGTCTTGTATATATTGGCGCCGCGGATGGACTTGTCCGCCTGAACTGCCAGGAGCAGCGCCACCGACATGGCGCTGCCGGCGACGGCGACGGAAAAGATCAGGGTGTTCCAGGCGGCAAGCCGCCAGTCGGGATCGGTCAACACCTCCTGAAAATTGCGCAGGCCCACGAATTGGGAGTTCAACCCCCAGGGATCCTCCTGCAGCACGGACTGCCAGATCGCCGCACCTGCGGGCCAGAGAAAGAAAATGATGGTCACCGCTAGCTGCGGCGCCAGCAGCAGAATGGGCAGGCCAACACCCCGGAAGATCACCTTCTTGCGCATGGAATCCGGCCTGCCCCGCTATCCAAGGGATCAGCGGCCCCGGTGCTGCCGCTCGAAATTGCGTAGCACCTGATTGGCGCGCTGCACCATGGCATCCAGGGCCTGCTTGCCGTTCTGCTGGCCCTGGAAGGCCTTCTCCATCTCCTCCTGCATGATGTTCCGGATCTCGACATAGCCGCCGAGGCGGATGCCACGCGTGTTCTCCGTCGTCTCGCCACCGCGCAGGAGCTGCTCGATCGGCACCTCGGCGCCCGGGTTCTTCTCGTAATAGCCTTTTTGCTTGGCGATGGCGTAGCTGCTGCGGCGCACCGGCACATAGCCGGTCTCCATGTGCCACTTCGCATCCACCTCGGGCTGGCTGATGTAGCGGTAGAATTCCGCCACGGCCTTCCACTCCTCCGGGGTCCGCCCGCCTTGCGGTCCGCGGTTCAGCGCCCAGAAGCTGGCGCCGCCGATGATGGAATTGCGCGGCGCGCCGGGGACATCGCTGTAATAGGGCAGCATGCTGGTGCCCCACTGGAAGCGCGCCTCCCGCGTGATGCGGGCGCGGATGCCGGAGGAGGCCGTGATCATGCTGCAATCGCCGTTCGGGAACAGCGCATCGCCCGCGTTGTCGCGGCCGCCATATTTGAACAGCCCCTCGCGCTGCCAGGCGATCAGGTTGTCCATATGGCGGACCATCAGCGGATTGTTCACCCGCAGCTCCGCGCCCAAGCCCCCGAAGCCGTTGCCGAGGGTTGCGAGGGGCACGTCATGGATCGCGCTCATCTGCTCCACCTGCACCCAGGCGGGCCAGGCGGTGCTCATCGGGTTGGGGATGCCCGCGGCCTTCAGCTTGCGCGCCGTCGCCTCGACCTCCTGCCAGGTCGTCGGCGGCTTCTCCGGGTCGAGGCCGGCCTTGCGGAAGTGGTCCTTGTTCCAGAACAGCACGGCGGTGGAGCTGTTGAAGGGCATGCTCATCTGCCGCCCGTCGGCCGCCTGGTAGTAGCCGCGCACCGGGGGCAGGTAGTCGCTGAAGTCGATCTGCACACCGGATTCCGCCAGCAGCTCATGGACCGGCTTCACCGCGCGGCCGGCGGCCATCATGGTGCCGGTGCCCACCTCGTACATCTGCACCACATGCGGCGCGGCATTGGCACGGAAGGCGGCGATCGCCGCCACCATCGCCTCGGAATAGGAGCCGCGGAAGTTCGGCACCACGCGGTAGCGCGGCTGGCTCTCATTGAAGGCGGCGACGATCTCCTCAAGCTGGGTGCCGAGCGGCTTGGGCAGGCCGTGCCAGAACTGGATCTCCAGCGGGCCACTGCCCCCCTGGGCGGCGGCGGGCCGCGGCAACCGGCTGGTCAGGGCCGCAGCGAGCGCAGAGGTGGTCAGGAGACGGCGCTTCATGGCGTGAGTACTCCCCGTATCGTTGGCACGGACAGCGATTTAGCTGGCCTGCGTTACAGCCCTCGTGTGTTAAGTCCGCAACAGATAGAGGAAGCTCCAACACCCGGGCAAGCGCCTCAAGTGGAACCCTCCACAAGCTTTGCGTAGAGCGCCGGGTCGGTCGCTCCCTCCGTGCCGAAGAGCAGCACGCGGCTGTCCTCCTCCAGCCCCAGCGCCGTGCGGGCGAAGGGCTCCCGCGCCGCCAGCAACAGGCCGGCGAGGCCGGCTACCGCGCTCTCTCCCGCCACCACCTTCGGCTCCCGCCGTGCCAGCAGGCGCATGCAATCCACCGCCGCCGCGTCAGGCACGGCCATGAAGGCGAAGGCGGCCCGCTCCAACTCCTGCCAGGCCAGCAGGCTCGGCTCGCCGCAGGCGAGGCCGGCCATCAGCGTGTCCAGATCCCCCGCGACGGCAGTGGGCTGGCCGGCCTCGGCGCTGGCCAGCAGGCAGGCGGCCCGGTCGGGCTCCACCACGATCAGCCTCGGGGCGGAGGCGCCATAGCGGGCGCGCATCTGCGCCGAAACCGCGGCCGCCACGCCCCCGACGCCGCCCTGGACGAAGACATGAGTGGGGGGCTGCTCCAGCGCCTCCGCCGCCTCCTCGGCCATCAGCCGGTAGCCCTGCATCACATCCCGCGGCACCTCGGTATAGCCGGGATAGGAGGTGTCGGAGATGACGAACCATCCCTCCTGCGCGGCCGTCCTCTGCGCCGCCCGCACCGCGTCGTCATAGGTGCCAGGCACCACGCGGATCTCGGCGCCGTATTGCGCGATGGCGTCGCGGCGGCCCTGGCTGACATGCTCATGCACGAAAATGACGCAGCGGCAACCGAAGCGCTGCGCCCCCCAGGCGACGCTGCGGCCGTGGTTGCCGTCGGTGGCGCAGGTGACGGTGATGCCCTGGGTGGCCTTCCGGTACTTCCCTTCGATAAGTTCGGCGGAACTCGCGGCATTGGCCAAGCCGCGCTTTGCCAGCTCGGTCGAGAGCAGGCGCAGCACCGCATAGGCGCCGCCCAGTGCCTTGAAGCTGCCGAGGCCGAAGCGCCCGCCCTCATCCTTGTAATGGACCGCGGCCACCCGGGCGGCCTGGGCAACATCCGGCAGGGAAACCAGCGGCGTTGGGGCGTAGCCGGGCCAGGCGGTGATCTCCTCCCGCGCCCGGCGGTAGCCGCCCTCCGGCAGCACCACCACACCCGGGGTGCCGACATGGCGGTTGATCAGGAATTGGAAGCGATGGCTCGGGATCATGGCCATGTAGCTTGGCCTCCGCCCTGTCAGGGGGCAACCTGTCCCGCACAGGGCGGGAGGATGTCATGACGATCACGATCCTAGGCGGCGGCGGGTTCCTGGGCCGCAAGCTGGCGCAGCGACTGGCCAGGGACGGGCATTTGGGCGGCCAGCCCATCGAGGGGCTGACCCTCTTCGACCTCACCCCGCCGCCTTCCCTGCCGGCCCCCTTCCCGGTGCGCTGCCTGGGCGGCGATGTCACCGACCCGGCGGCGGTGGCCGCCGCCATCCCGCCGGGGACGCGGGTGGTGGTCCATCTCGCCGCCGTGGTCAGCGCCCAGGCGGAGGCGGATTTCGACCTGGGCCTGAAGGTCAACCTGCAGGGAACGCTGGCCGTGCTCCAGGCCTGCCGGGCCCTGACGGAAGGTCCGCGCGCCTCCGGCGCGGCACCGCCCAGGGTGGTCTTCACCTCCTCCGTGGCCAGCTTCAGCGGCGGGCAGGATGCGGTGCTGGCCGACGATGCCCGGCAACTGCCGGCCAACAGCTACGGCGCACAGAAGGCGATCGGGGAGTTCCTGCTGCAGGACGCCACGAGGCGGGGGATGCTGGATACGGTGAACATCCGCCTGCCCACCGTCATCATCCGCCCCGGGCGGCCGAACCGGGCCGCCTCCTCCTTCGTCTCGGCGATCCTGCGGGAGCCGCTGCTGGGCCTGCCCACGGAATTGCCCGTGGGCCAGGATTTCGCCCTTTGGATCTGCTCCCCGCGCCGTGCCGTGGACTGGTTCCTGCACGCCATGACGATGGACACCGCGCCGCTCGGCCTGGACCGCGGCATCAACCCGCCGGGGCGGAGCGCGACGGTCGCCAAGTTGTTGGAGGCGCTGGAGACCGTGGCCGGCCCTGAGGCCCGCGCCCTGGTGCGGCCTGCGCCGGACCCGGCCATCGAGGCGATCGTCGGCACCTGGCCCGCCGCCTTCACCGCGGAGCGGGCCCGGCGCCTGCTCGGCTTCTCCGAGCAGGAACCGCTGGAGGAGATCGTCCAGGCCTTCATCGAGGACGATCTCCAGGCAACGCGGGCGGAACGGGGGCTGTAAGGCCCCCTACCCTTCCTCCTTCGCGCCCTGCTCCTGCACCATGATCCGCCGCGCCTCGGCGGGGATGGGGATGCGCTCGCCGGTATCCTGCCGGGTCAGCACCAGCACCGCCCTGGCGGAGAAGACCAGGCCCTGTTTCCACACCGCATAGTCGTGGACATAGCTGGTGCGGCGCAGGCTGGCCGGGCGCAGGGTCAGCAACACCTCGTCATCGAAGCCGAGGGGACGGATGTAGCGCGCCTCAAGCTGCGCCACGACCGGGCCGGGCGCATCCGGGGCGAAGCGGCCGCCGAGCGAGATCCAGTGCGCCACCCGCATGTCCTCGCATAGTGTCAGATAGGCGGCATGATTCACATGCGCATACATGTCGCACTCCGCCCAGCGGATGCGGTGCCGCCGCGCCACGGGCCAGTCGCCCTCCACCCCGAAAGCCGCCTTCTCCTCCGGCGTCATCGGTCTCTCCCCTGTCTGTCGGTCCGCATTCTCGCCCGGACGCGGCATGGCAGGAAGCCTCCGCGCCCCCGCCCATCCCCGGCCCCGGCCCAGGACAGCTTCTCGAATTCGATGCTTGTTCGTTCGCATTCTGTGTGCGAAACATATTCGTAGAGGGATCCGGCTAACCCTCTGAAGCGGGCGGCTTCGCGCCGGGGGGCCGAAGCCCGCCCGCCGTGCCGGCCAGAGGCCATGGAAAGGCTGGGCCCAACATGCCGTTCGCGTGGCAATGTCGCGGGTCGGTCCTTTCCAAAACCTCCGGTCGAATTTATCGTTAGCGTGTTCGCGAGGTGAAGGGACCATGAGTGTGGCTGTTCGGGACCAGCGGGCGCGAAGCAGCGCGCCGACAGCCATGGGTCCGGTTTTGGTCGAGCCCCGGCGCCTGCTGCCGGTGCAGCCTCGCACCATGGTCGAGCAGGCGGCCGAGGCCATCGTCGCGGCCGCCGCCCGCGGCATCTTCCTGCCCGGCGACCGCTTGGTGGAGGCGGAGATCGCCCGCGACCTCGGCATCAGCCGCGTCCCGGTGCGGGAGGCGTTGCGGCTGCTGGAGTCCCAGGGCATCGTGGTCAGCACGCCCTACAAGGGCATGCGGCTGATGCAGGTGAGCAATGAGGGCGTGGCCGCGCTGATGCGGGTGCGCCTGGCGCTGGAGACCCTGGCGGTGCAGGAGGCGCTGCGCGCCCCCGGCGGGCCGGAGCGCTTTGCCCCGTTGCGTCAGGCCGCGGCGCGCTATGCGCTGGCGCTGGAGGCCGGCGACCCCGCCCTGACGGTCGCCAGCGACGAGCATTTCCATAGCGAACTCTGCCGCGCCTCCGGCAATGCGCCGCTGCTGGCGCTATGGCAGAGCCTGGCGCGGCAGCTCGCGGTGATCTGGGGGCTGGCGCAGCGGGGTGGCATCACCGCCACTCCGGCGGAGGAGCACCGGGCGATCCTCTCGGCGCTGGAGCAGGGCGACGCCGACGCCGCCATCGCCGCGCTG
>Ga0182742_1005778_pt1 | contig 10238 bp, 11 predicted proteins | sample eDN5th37CBELigMG_FD_128880 | JGI IMG/M metagenome (GOLD analysis project Ga0182742, IMG submission 128880) | Enriched Miracle-Growth compost microbial communities from Emeryville, California, USA - eDNA 5th pass 37_C BE-Lig MG (version 2)... ... | reverse complement strand
GAAGCTAAGCCTGTCTGCGCCGATGGTACTGCACTCGACAGGGTGTGGGAGAGTAGGACACCGCCGAACACCCGTTACCGAAGACCCCCACCGATTCCGGTGGGGGTCTTCGGCATTCCCGGGAAAGGAAGTCACCGGTAGTCGGGATTGGCAAAGTCGAAACGGCATCCCGCATCCCAGCCTGAGCGCTGGTTTCCGTGCGCCGGAATGCCGCCGGCGTCCTTGAGCAGCCGCGCCAGGTGCAGCAGATTCCACGTCATGAATGTGGTGTTGCGGTTGGTGAAGTCGTTCTCCGGCCCGCCCGAGCCCGGGTCGAGGTAGGACGGACCCGGGCCGGCCTCCCCGATCCAGCCGGCGTCGGCCTGCGGCGGGATGGTGTAGCCGATGTGCTGCAGGGAGTACAGGATGTTGCTGGCGCAATGTTTGACGCCGTCTTCGTTGCCGGTGATCAGGCAACCGCCGACCCGTCCGTAGTACAGGTACTGTCCGGCGTCGTTGAGCAGGTGGGAACCGCCGTAGAGCCGATCGATCACCTGCTTGGTGATCGAGCTGTTGTCGCCCAACCAGATCGGACCGGCGAGCACCTTCTCGAAGATCTGTGGCCACTCGTCGTGAGCCCAGCCGTGTTCGGTCATGTCGGGCCAGACGCCGGTGGCGATGTCGTGGTCGACGGGCCGGATCACTTCGACCGACACTCCTTGGGCGCCCATGATGTGGGTGCTGACATCGATCAGGCCCTGGGTGTTGCTCACCGCGGGCGAGCGTTTGAGGGTGCAGTTGAGGTAGAGGGCACGCAGGTCGTCGTAGCGTGGTTGCGCGTCGGTCATGGCAACTCCCGTCCAGCCGGAGCCAGCCGCGCGACGGGAAGTCAGCGGCGCGCTGCCGGCACCGCGCTGGTGTCTCGGCCGTCGGCGGCTGCGGTCAAGCTCTATTGCAGCACAATATTTTCGAGGTATTCGACGTTCGAAGAGCAACGAACGCCGGACAGGCGGACAGTTGTCTCCCGGCCCCTGCAGGCGAATCATTGAATCTGCGGTGGCCGAGGCTGCGGGCCGCCGGCGATGCCGGCGGTGGACGGTTGCTTCCAGGCCATCGAGAACAGCTCGGTGAGGCAGTGGTGATGTTCATTCAGGTGTGGCAGGGAACGGTGCGTGATCGGGACGCGCTGCTGGACTGCATGGAACGGTGGACCCGCGAACTTCTACCGGGGGCACCCGGATATCTGGGCAGCACTTCGGGTTTCGGCGACGACGGCACCTGGGTCTCCGTCGCGCGTTTCGAGTCCGAAGAGATGGCCCGCCGGAACAGTGATCGCCCGGAACAGGGCGAGTGGTGGGCTGAGGTCGAACGGTGCTTCGACGGCCCGATCACCGTCCACGATTGCCGGGACGTCGACACGTGGATGGGCGGTGGATCGGACGAGGCGGGCTTCGTGCAGGTCATGGAGGGCCATTGCGACGACCTGCCGCGGATGCGGGAGGTACTCGCAGAAGGGGCCGATCGGGTGCACGAACTGCGCCCGGAAATCCTCGGTGGAACCCTCGCGGCATACGGCGACGACGGCTACGTCGAAACCGTGTACTTCTCGTCCGAGGAAGAGGCCCGCGAACACGAGAGGATCGAGATTCCCGACGACCTACGGCCGTTGTTCGAGGAGGAGATGCGGTTGATGGGCGACGTGCACTACTACGACCTGCACGCGCCGATCCTGACGTCCGCCGGTAGGTGACGGATGGACTTCGGCCCGAGCGGCGACTGCACGCTCGGGCCGAAGGTTTCAGGGACGCGGCCGGGGAGTGGGACGAGGCATCGCCTTTGTCAGACGCGGAGCCCATCCGTGTGACGGCCAGCGCTTGAGCCCCAACCGATCCGGGGTCACCCGAGTATCGACGAACAGCTTCTCGAGTTCCGGATCGGACTCCCCGAGGAAGCGATACAGGATGGTGCCGCCGTTCTCCTCCGTGCGGGACGCGGCTTCCCAGCCCGTCGCCCGGTATGCGCCGCGGACGATGTTGTCGGCGACCACGAGAATCGGCAGTCCGTCGACCCGGCGTGCTGCGGTGCCGGCCGGCCACGGCCGATCGGCGAGATCCCGGACCTGCTCCGGCGATGCCGATTTCGCCTCCGTGATCCGCAGTACGACGCACGGTGTCGGCAACTCCGGTGCGGCCTTCGCCGAGTACTGGCGGACGAGTTCGGCGATCGGTCGCGCAACCCGATCAGCCTCCGAGTCGCCGGTGGTCCCGGCAAGATTGGTGAGTACGAATTCACCGCGATGCGATTCGAGCAGACCCAGCGCGGCGACCACCGCCTGCGCGGTTGCGCCGGCGGCGTGATCGCCGTCCGCGGCGGGAAGCAGATGGTCGGCGACGACGAAATGCTCCACCGCGTATCCCGAGTCGTACACGCCGCGGACGCGACGCAGCGCCGCGTCGATCTCGGGGGTGCTCTGGGGTGCGCTCTCGCCCGCAGCGGTGAGTTTGTGCGTCTCACCGAGCGCCGCCCACGTGAGCGCGAAGATGCGGTTACCGCGACCGCTGCCGATGTGGAGCACGGTGCGGTCGCGAGGGTCGAACAGTGCGTACACGTAGGCGCCGAGCTGATCGACGACGGTGTCCGGCAGCGGATCGGGAGTCGGGGTGCGGTCGTCGACCTCGGTGACGATCGCCCGCAGGACGGTCAGCCGCAGCGCCACCGGGACGGTTCCTGCGGAACCTCCGAACAGTTCCCGGTTGGCGACGTCGACGGAACCGAAGGTGCGCCCGATGTTGCGGCTGAGGGCACCGAGTGCGTGTGTGAACTCCGTGAGCCGCTGCCGTGGGTCGTCCGCCGTCTCGGGCAGCTCGTTGCTGGTCAGAAACATCTGGATCTCGGGCGATTCCAGAAGCGTCTGGGCGATGTTCGGAGGAACTGTCCACACGGTGCGCATGAGGCGACTCTAGGCCAGACAGCGGCCCCAGACCCCGCACCGCGCGCATCGTCCTCGATCGTCCCGTGTCGCGGCTACGCTCGTCGATCATGGACGGGGTGCGACTCCGCGACAGGTCCGCGTCTCGGTTGCTGCGTGACGCGAGCGCCTCGTCGCGCATCGAAGGTTTGGTGATCGTTGCCGTCACGACGATCCTGCTGGTGCGTCTGTATCTGCATCTGACGGGATATCCGCAGGTCGGTGGCGCGACCTTGCACATCGCACATTCGCTGTGGGGCGGGTTGCTGATGGTCGTGGCATTGTGCGGGCTGCTCACCTATCTCGGGCGCAGTCCGCACGCGTTCGGGATCGTCGCCGGAGGCATCGGCTTCGGGCTGTTCCTCGACGAGATCGGCAAGTTCCTCACCAAGACGAACGATTACTTCTACCGGCCCTCCGTCGCGATCATGTACGTCGTGGTGCTGCTGTTGCTGCTCGCCAACCGTGCGATCCACGGGTTCCGGCCGGTCACGGCACGGGAGGATCTGGCGAACGCCGCCTCGACCGCGGTGGACGGGGTGATGCGCGGGCTCACACCCGCCGAGCGGGCCCGCGCGACCGCGCAGTTGCGGTCCGCGCGGGCAGGTGGTGCGGACCCCGAGGCGGCGGACGAGATCGAGCGGTTGCTGACCCGCTGCCGCGACCGCGACGACCGTCGGTCGCGGGTCGGTGCCGGCGTGAAACGGATGGTGCCACCCGTCCTGCGCGGGGATCGTGGCACGTGGGTCGCGGCGGTGACACTGACGGTCTTCTCCGGGCTGATGCTCGTCCACGCGGTGGTCACCCTCGCCGACGACCTGAACGGCAGCGACCGCGACCTCACTGTGTGGTTCCAGTTCGTGGGGGTCACGGTGACGACGCTGTTGTGCGTGGTGGGGTTGACCGGTCTGTGGTGGCGGCGCGGGTGGGCGCTGCGGGTGTTCAGTGCGGCGGCCCTGATCACGGTGCTGTTCGTCGAGGTCGTCGACTTCGCGGTCGCGGAATTCGGTGCCCTGCTCAATGTTGCAGTGGGTGCCGCGGCCCTGGCCGTGTTCTCGAATCGGCTCGCCGGCCGGGACCGTGACGAACCGATTGTTCCGGCCGTGTGAACCGGTAGTGGTTTCGAATCGAGCGCCGACGCCACTTACGTGCCGTTCGTCGCTTACGGTAGACACCGTGAGCATGCCAGCCCCTGATGCCGCGAGCACTGCGGCGAGCAGCGCATCGACCTGGCCCGCGATTCTGACGTGGCGGGCGGTCGATGCGCCGCGTATGGAATCGGTCCGTGTGCAGTTGAGCGGTAGTCGGATCAAGTCGTCCGGCCGTATCGTCGGGGGTGCGTGCGCCGATCATCCGGCCTTCAGCGCGTCCTACGACCTAGTGACCGACGAGAACGGTGTCACCCGCAGGTTGTCGGTGCGCACGACGCTGGCCTCGGGTGAGAAGCACATGTCCATCAGCCGGTCCGGTGAGGGAATCTGGATGGTCGACAACGGGACGCAGCATCAGCGGTCTGCGTTCGCCGGCGCACTCGACGTCGACGTGATCCTCAGCCCCTTCTTCAATGCGCTGCCGATCCGGCGGTACGCATTGCAGTCCGGCGCGGACGATCTCGAGGTTCCCGTCGTGTACGTGAACCTGCTCGACCTCAGCGTCGAGGAGGCGACGCTCATCTACAGCAGCGCCGCCGACGGCATCCACGTCATGTCACCGGTGTCGAGTTCGACGGTCACGGTCGACGCGGACGGTTTCGTCGTCGACTATCACGGGCTCGCCGAACGCATCTGATCGTCCGGTGCGCCCTCGACGGCCAGGGCGAGCGCGAGCGCCGTGGACTCGCCGGGGTGGCTGCCGTGTCCGCCGGGCCCGCTCGTCAATCCGATGACCTGCAGGCCGACGGGGTGATCGTGGCCGTCCGGGGCCGGCACGGACAGTGCAGGGACTCCGAGCACATTGAACGGGATGCAGCGCTGCAGCAGGGGAGCGCGCTGCTCGACGGGGTCGCTGTCCATCGGCGCCGACCGCACCCCGGTGGTGACGGTGAGCAGGGCGTCGAGTCGTTCGGTTCGGCGCAGTCGGCGTAGTACCTCGCCACGCAGGCGTTCGGTGGCACGCAGCGCCCGTAGGTATTCGGAAGCCGGCCGGTCGGCCTGCGCGGCCAGAAGCGCCGCCGTCGGCGGGCAATACCGGCGGGGGTCGTCCTCGAACCACCGTTGATGCGTTTCGTACGCCTCGGAGCCGGTGACGATCGGATACGCGCCGAGCATCTCGTCCGTCTCGGGCAGAGTCGTGTCCACGACCTCGGCGCCGAGGTCGCGGAGGGTGCGACAGGCGGTGTCGACCGCCGCGGCGACCTCGGCGTCGTCGATGTCCCAGATGCCGCCGCGCAGCACGCCCACGCGCAGTCCCGACACCGGGGTGCGCAGATGCGCGACCCTGGGCAGCGCACCCCACGCCAGCCCGGCGTCGAGGACGTCGCCGGTGAGCAGGCCGATGTGGTCGAACGTGGTGGACAGCGGGAACACGCCGTCCAGCGGCAGAGCGCCGCTGCTCGGTTTGAGCCCGACGATCCCGCACAGCGCGGCGGGGGTGCGGACACTGCACCCGGTGTCGGTGCCGAGCGCGAGCGGCACGATGCCCTTGCCGACCAGCACCGCCGAGCCCGACGACGAACCGCCGCTGATCAGCGCAGGATCGTGTGGGTGCGGGGCCGGACCGGCCGCGTTGACCAGACCGGTGGGACCGTAAGCAAACTCGTGCAGGTGCGTCTTGGCGACGACGATCGCCCCGGCCTCCCGCAGCTGCTCGACGATCCGCGCGTCCCGCCGGGCCGGGGGAGCGTCGGCGAGCACGGCGCTGCCGCAGCGCGTCGGCATTCCCGCGACGTCGATGTTGTCCTTGATGGCGACGGCGACGCCGTGCAGCGGGCCGATCCAGCTGCCGGCGTCGAGCTCCGCGTCGGCGCGGGCCGCGGATTCGAGCGCGGCCGCGTCGTTGCGGGCGGCGACGATGTTGCCCCAGGGCGTGCCGTCGAGGGCGTCGAGTTCGGCGAGGACCTGCCGGACGTGGTCGGTCGCGGTCAGGTCGCGCTTGGCCAGGGCCGACGCGGTGTCGCGCAGGTTCACGACGTCCACACCCCGCCGCGACGCCCGGCGTCGCGCAGCTGCTCGATCCAGTTGTCGTCGCCGGGGACGATCCCGGTGATGGGCTTGCGTTCGCGCTGCTCGCAGCGCTGCCGGGCCGCGTGGCCCGCGGACGTGAGGTCGCCGGTGCGGCCGTCGGCGAGCTGTTCGCGGGCGGTGCGCAGCACCTCGAGGGTTTCGTCGAGCGCCGCGAGCAGGGCGGTCGCATTGCCCTCACACATCGCGTCGACGAGCGCGGGCGCGGTCCCGGCGATGCGGGTGCCGTCGCGGAAGGAACCGGCGGCCAGCGCCAGCGCGAGGTCGCCGCCACCGGCCCCGGCGAGGGCGAGGGCTTCAGCGAGGATGTGTGGCAGATGCGAGATCCGCGCGACCGCGGCGTCGTGTTCCCCGGATTCGGCAGGCACGACCACCGAACCGCAGTCGAGGGCGAGCCCGGCGACCTGCTGCCACACGTCGGGGTCGGCACCGTCGTCGACGGTCACCACCCACACGGCGTCGCGGAAGAGATCGGCGGTGCCTGCCTCCCATCCGGACTCGGCGGTCCCGGCCATGGGATGCCCGCCGACGAACCGCGCGGACAGTCCCCGTGCCGCGACCGCCGCGGCGACCGCGGACTTCACGCTCACCACGTCGGTCAGGGCGACGTTCGGGGCGTGCTCGGCGACCGCGGCGAGGACCGAGTCGACCGCTGGCATCGGCACCGCGACGACGACCAGCGCGTCGGAAGCGGCGGCGCGGCGCAGCACCGCGTGCAGGTCGGTGGACGCGTCGAAGCCGTCGGCGATCGCGGCGTCGACGGCACCGGACGAACGGTTGTATCCCCAGGCTTCGCGGCCCGCGGCGACGGCGGCACGCAGCAGCGAACCGCCGATCAGGCCGAGGCCGAGCACGCAGACGGGCGGGGCGGAAACTGCACTGGACACCGCATCAGGTTGGCACATTCGCCATCGGACTTCATTCACGGGACCGGGCAGACTACCGTTGCGCGCATGGCTGCACAGCGTGTAGGGGACAAGAGCCCTTCGGTGACAACATCCGGGGCATCCGGTGGTTCGTCGGAGGACCTGGACGGCTTCGCCGTCGCTGTCACGCGGGAGGAGGGCCGGTGGAAGTGCCGGGCCCTGACTTCTGCTGCGTTGACGAGTTTGGCGACGGCGGAGACGGAGCTGCGTGAGCTGCGGAGCTCCGGCGCGGTCTTCGGTCTGCTCAATGTGGACGACGAGTTCTTCGTGATTGTGCGTCCGGCTCCGGCGGGGACGCAGTTGCTGTTGTCCGACGCGACGATGGCGGTGGACTACGACATCGCCGCCGACGTGCTCGAGACACTCAACATCGAGATTCCCGACATCGACCCGGACGAGCTGGACGAGGTCGAGCCGTGGGAGGAAGGCGATCTGGCGATCCTCGCCGACATGGGTCTGCCCGAGCCGGTCCTGGCGGTGATCCTGTCGGAGACGGAGCTGTATCCGGACGAGCAGATCGAGGAGATCGCGCAGCGCTGCGGGTTCGACGACGTTTTGTCCTCGACGTTGGACAAGCTGCAGAAGTAGATGGGTCTGCGGGACGACGAGGATCTGATCCGGGTCGCGCTCGAGGCGGCGAAAACGGCACCCGCCGGGGATGTCCCGGTGGGTGCGGTGGTCTTCGCGGCCGACGGCACCGAGCTGGCCCGGGCGGCGAACTCGCGGGAAGCGACCGGTGACCCGACCGCACACGCCGAGATCCTCGCGTTGCGGGAAGCTGCGCGGGTGTACGGCGACGGGTGGCGGCTCGAGGGCGCGACCCTGGCCGTGACGCTCGAGCCGTGCACGATGTGCGCGGGCGCGATCGTGCTCGCCCGGGTCGGCCGGGTCGTGTTCGGGGCGTGGGAACCGAAGACCGGCGCGGTCGGGTCGCTGTGGGACGTGGTGCGCGACCGTCGTCTCACCCACCGGCCCGCGGTGCGCGGTGGTGTTCTCGAGGCCGAATGCTCGGGGGTTCTCGAGGACTTCTTCCGCACCCACCGCGACCTTGCCTAGGGCTCTGACCAGCCGATTTCAACTCCGCGACGCGATCCGGTAAAGTCTTTTAGCGGTGGCGTGTCCGAGCGGCCTAAGGAGCACGCCTCGAAAGCGTGTGACGGGTAACCCCCGTCCGAGGGTTCAAATCCCTCCGCCACCGCCAAGAGTCCCCCACCTGTTCACGCAGGTGGGGGACTTTTTTGTGTCGTCAGTTTCGGATCGAGAGTCGGCTTCCGGGCACAGATCGGGCACTGCCTCGCGCACGCGGGCGTGGCAGGAGCCAGGGACGGCACACGAGTACGAGCACTGCGATCTCCACCGGTGCCCCGGCGTAGTACATCAGTTCGGCCCCGGCGCGAGCCCGTTCGACGGGCACACCGTCGGGTGGATCGGCGTAGATGACCTTCGCGAGAATGTTGTGCGCTGCGATCGCCAGCACGAGAGCCCCTGCGCGCCACGGTGGTGAGGCGCGGTGCCGGGCGGGGTCGGGTCCACCCAGCACGGCGAAGGTGAAGAGATAACCGGCGGCCAGGACGTGCGCGTGCACCAGGACATGGAGTGCCGGTTCGGTGTGCGTCGCTGCGTACAGGCCGGTGCGGTAGAGCACCCACAGCCCGCCGATGTCGAGTACGCCGGCGACGAACGGGTTGGTCAGCACTGCGAGCGGTGGCGATGCCAATGTCCGTGCCAGGCGTCGGGCCGCGGGGACGGGGAGCATCCGCAGAGCGAGGGTGACCGGTGCCGCCAGCACGAGAAGCAGCGGACCGAGCATGCCCAGCAGGACGTGCGCGGCCATGTGGGCGACGAAGTCGTCGTGAGCGCGATCGGCGACGGGACCGACGAGTGCCGCGCCCACCGCTGCCCATCCGGCCACCCATGCCGACGTCCGTTTCACCGGCCAGTAGATGGCGCGGCGCCGCAGCCGAAGGACAACGAGAAGATAGGCGGCGACCGCGCCCGCGATCAGCAGGACGGTCACCCACTCGCCCGGACCGAGGAGGGTGCCGCCCGCATAGTGCTGGTGCTGGTTCATTCGTCAGAAGGAGACGTCGGCGCGGCGTACACGTCGTGCGGTCACGACCCACAACGCGATGCCGGCGGCAAGGAGAAGGGCGGCGACGATGTTCCACACGAGGTCGTAGGGCGTGAGGTTCACGTCGTAGCGGATCTGGTGCAGGCCCAGCACCTTGTGCTGGAACAGACCATCGTAGAGCTGGAAGAACCCGGCTCCGGTCAGCCAGCCGGCGGCGAAGGCCGAAGCCCGGAAGGTACCGTCGCGCGCCAGCCCGAAGACCAGCATCAGGGCTGCGACGGTCGCGAACCAGCTGAACGCGTGGAAGAGTCCGTCCGAGACGAGTCCCGCATCGGAGGTGGACTTGTCGTAGAAGTGGTGCCAGTGCAGCAGCTGGTGGAAGACCGCCTCGTCGAGGAACGCCACGGTACCGAGTCCGAGCAGGATCCCGGCGACGATGTTGCGGCCGTGCTGTGTGGGGCGTCGGCCCTGGGGGTCCATGCGGCTTCACTCGCCTTCCGTTCATGCCGTAGGAGAGTCGGTACCCACACGGGTCGTTCCGAAACGAATCGGAATTGTCCGTACGGGTTGATTCGTCGAACGACGATTCGCTACGGAACCTCGCCGCCACCGGCATCCGCGACCGGTTCCCGCATCCACCGCTGTCGGTGTTCGCGCAGTTCGGTTTCGCGGCGGGCACGGTAGTGCGCCAACGCCGCCGACAGCAGATCACCGAGGTGATGGCGGTGATTGACCCGCGGTCTCTGCTCGGGGTCGATGTGCGGTGGTGGGATCCATTCCGTACGGCCCGGGTGCTCCGAACCTGCCGGTGCGACGCGGGTTTCCCAGCCGCCGGGCCCGTCGTGCACCAGCGCGTGACAGGCGTCGCACGCGAGGTCCTCGTTGCCGATGTCGGTGCGACCGCCGTCTCGCCATTCGGTGATGTGGTGAACCGCGGTGAGAGTGGCCGGCGCATCGCAGCCCGGGCGGGTACAACCACCCGAGGCTGCGATCAACGCCAGCCGCTGATCGGCCGACGCCAAACGCTTCGCGCGGCCGAGGTGCAGCGGCCGGCCGTGGTGATCGAAGATCGCCAGCACCGGATGCGCCTTCTCGGCCATCCGCAGCGCGTCCCG
>Ga0182742_1005777_pt1 | contig 10238 bp, 5 predicted proteins | sample eDN5th37CBELigMG_FD_128880 | JGI IMG/M metagenome (GOLD analysis project Ga0182742, IMG submission 128880) | Enriched Miracle-Growth compost microbial communities from Emeryville, California, USA - eDNA 5th pass 37_C BE-Lig MG (version 2)... ... | reverse complement strand
GAATTGGTGCAGATGTTGCTCGTCGCCTTCTCCCGCCGGATGTGCTGCTCGCGCGTCGAAAGCGTGAGGACGAAGCTGCGTTTGCCGGTGGCGTCCACCGTCTCGCCGCACAGGCGGCCCGGCATCTGCCGTACGAACTTCTCGCGCGTGGCGAACAGCCCGAGATAGGGGCCGCCGAACTGCAGCCCGACACCGATGGACTGCCCTTCACCCACAACGATGTCAGCGCCGAGCTCGCCGGGGCTCCTGATGGCGCCGAGCGCCACCGGCTCCGTCACCACGACGACAAGCAGCGCGCCCTTGGCATGCGCAGCTTCGCCGATGGTCGCGAGGTCCGGCAGGCGGCCGAGGATGTCAGGGTACTGCACCACGACGCAGCTGGTCTCCGCGTCAATCTCCGCGATCAGCGCTTCCTCTCCGCAGCCCGCCTGCAGCTTCGGCGCCTCATACCGGATCGCATCCTTGGTGAAGCGCGCCATCGTTGTGATGGTGGAGACGTAGTGAGGGTGCAGCCCGTCAGCGATCAGCACCTTGCCCCGCTTGGTGATGCGGCGCGCCATCACGATTGCTTCCCAGCTGGCGGTGGAGCCATCGTACATCGAGGCATTGGCGACGTCACAGCCGAACAGTCGCGCCACCTGCGTCTGGAATTCGAACAGCGTCTGCAGCGTGCCCTGCGCGATTTCCGGCTGGTACGGCGTGTAGGCGGTGAGGAACTCGCCGCGCTGGATCAGATGGTCCACGCTCGCGGGAATGTGGTGGCGATAGGCCCCTGCACCGAGGAAGAACGGCGCCTCCCCCGCAGAGAGGTTCCTGGCCGCCAGCTTCGTCATGTGTCGTTCCACTGCGAGCTCGCTGGCGTGGAGCGGGAGCCCGTTGATCGGACCGCTGAGCCGCGCCGCTTCCGGAACATCGGCGAACAGCGCGTCGATCGAGGGCGCGCCGATCACGTCCAGCATCGCGGCGCGGTCGCCATCAGTCAGGGGGAGGTAACGCATAGGTTTTGTCTTTCGTTTAAGGCCCGTCAGTCCAGCGTGGCCACGAATTCCTTGTAGGCGGCCTCGTCCATCAGGCCGTCCAGCTCGCCCGCATCGGAGATGGTGAGCTTGTAGAACCAGCCCTCCGCTTCGGCGGCCGAGTTGACGAGCGAGGGATCATCCTCAAGCGCGGAATTGCCCTCGATGACCGTGCCGGAGACGGGCGAATAGACATCCGATGCGGCTTTGACCGACTCCACGACGGCGGCTTCTGCCCCCTTGGCCAGTTCCGTTCCGGCGCCGGGTACTTCGACGAACACGAGGTCGCCGAGCTGGCTCTGCGCGTAGTCGGTGATGCCGATCGTGGCCGTGTCGCCCTCGACCTCGATCCATTCATGCTCTTCGGTGAAGTAGCGGGCCATCAGGCATCTCCTTTTCTGTAATAGCGCTGCGGGACGAAGGGCATCTTCACGACGCGGGCGGGGAGGCGCTTGCCGCGCACCTCCGCTTCGAGAAGCGTACCTTCCCCGGTGAACTCTACGTCAACGTAAGCCACGGCTATGGCGTGCCCCAGAGAGGGAGCGAAACCGCCTGAAGTGACGCGGCCGACCTGCTTGTCTCCTGCGAAGACAAGGCTGCCCTCTCGCGCGGCCATCCGGCCTTCGAGCGCCAGCCCAACGCGGCGCTGCGGCGGCCCTTCGGCCAGCAGGGCGGCGATCCGCTCCGCTCCCCGGAAGCCCCCGGAAGCGCGACGCTTCTTGCTGAGAGCGAAGGTCAGGCCGGCGCTTACAGGATCCGTCGCAGTATTCAGGTCGTGCCCGTAGAGCGGCAAGCCTGCTTCCAGCCGCAACGAATCCCGCGCGCCCAGCCCGATCGGCTTCACCTCCGGCTCTGCAGTCAGGCGCTCCGCCAGCGCTTCAACCTGTTCGGCAGGGACGGAAAGCTCGAACCCGTCCTCGCCTGTGTAACCGGAGCGCGCGATCCCGACCGTCACTCCATCCCACTCGCGCGAACCGGCCTGCATGAAGTCCAGCTCTGTGGCGATGCCAGGGAACAGGCGGTCCAGCACCGCCGCCGCTTCCGGTCCCTGAAGCGCCAGAAGCGCCTGACTGGTGAGATAGGTCAGCGTGACATCCGCAGGCAGATGCGCCTTCAGGTGCGCGATGTCGTCATGCTTCATCGCACCGTTGACGACGATCCCGTAGGTTGGCTCCCCATCGGCGGTGGCATTGCTGACGATCAGGTCATCCAGAATACCGCCCTGATCGTCCAGCAGCAGCGAATAGCGCATCCGCCCCGGCTTGAGCGAGCCCACCTCGGCAGGCAGCAACGCCTCCAGCGCCTCAGCCGCACCTTCACCGCCGACGATCAGCTGGCCCATGTGGCTCACATCGAACAGCCCGGCATGGGCGCGGGTCCATTCATGCTCCGCGATAATGCCTTCGGAGTACTGGATCGGCATGGAATAGCCGGCGAACGGCACCATGCGAGCGCCGCGGGTGCGGTGCCAGGCGTCCAGCGGGAGTGGCCGTGCATCTTCGAGAACAGCGCTATCGGTCATAGGGGAACACGCTCCGGTCTGTGGCCGCTCGTCTCAGCCAAACGCTTGAGGGCGGCGATCGGTGTAGGGGCGGGGCGACGCGGCGCTGCGGCCAGTTCAATCATCGAACCAGCCCCCCTGCCCGATGGGCATTCCCGGTGGGATCTCCGGCACACGCTTCCGCTCCTCCAGCATGGGCAGGAGGCGCTGCTCATCCTGCAGCAGGCCGGCAACGTAGGAAGGCCAGGCGCCATCCTCGCCCGCACCACCAGCGGAGAGCCGCGTGGCGATGGTGTCCAAGCGGCTTGCCAGAAGCGCTGCGACGTTGGGCGAAGTGGCGGGATCGCGCTGCACCGCTGCCATGGTCATGATCGCGCGGTAGGCCACGCGCCGGGCGACAGGATCCGGCCGCACGGAAATCACCTTCCGGTCCAGCGCATCGATTACATCCGCAGCGCCGGGCATGGAGGAGTCGCGGCGATGCTGCTCGAACAGCCGGGTGAGCCGGTCCGGCGCCAGCAGCGAGTCGAGCGTCAGCTTCGCGGCGGCATCGGCCGCCACCAGCGGGTCGAAGGCGGCGGCACCGGCATTCTGGAACACTTCGGTCGTGAACTGCGGGTCCCGGTTTCCGGTGGTCGGCACCGACAGCAGCGGCACCAGCTGGCTCGGCACGGTCAGGTTGGCGGGCGAGAGAGTTCCGATCAGCGCATCGATCGCCTGGCGCTGGGTCGCCGCCGGGAAGGGCACGGGCAGCGGATGGTTATCACCGCGCACCTTGTACTGGTAGTCCAGCCCGCCGATCAGCTTGCCGGCCGCATCCACGTCATAACGGTGGAGCAACCACAGCGGAACGAATTTGCGCCGCAGGTTGGCGAGTGGCTCATGCGGCAGCAGGACATGCTCGCCGAAGTTTGCCAGGCCGATCTCCCGCACCGCAAGCATGTGGTTGAGCGCGGCGACGGGATCCGGCCCGTCATCCCACATGCTGCCGACAGGGCTCGGCAGTGTCGGGTCGCGCCCGTCCATGTCGGCGATGAAGCGGAGGCCCGCTTCCTGCGAGGCAAGCGCCTTGTCGCGGGCATGGGCGTCCGGATTCTGCCCGGGTGCCGGATCGCCATAGAGCCAGTCGACCGAAAAATCGTCCCACGCCCCTCCATCAGTGGCGTAGGCGTCCGACAGGTCGACCCGGCCATTCGTGATCTTGATGCGCGGCGGCGGGTAATCCATCACCGAGGTGCGGTCCTGCGTGCTGCCGGCGAAATTGTGCATGAAACCGAGCGCATGGCCGACCTCGTGCGCGCCCAGCTGGCGAATGCGGTCGAGCGAGACGCGCACGGGGTCATTTGGGCTGCCGGTGCCGTTTTCCGCGGTACCGACGAGTGACTCGAAAATCGCAATATCCTGCCGCACGCGCAGTGCGCCGATCACTACGTTGCCCTTGATGATCTCACCCGTGCGCGGGTCGCGGATGCCACCGCCGTAGGACCAGCCGCGCGTCAGCCGGTTGGCCCAGTTCACCATGCTGTAGCGCACATCCATCGGATCAGCGTTTGGCGGCAGGATTTCGGCACGGAAGGCGTCGATGAAGCCGGCGCTCTCGAATGAGCCCTTCCAGTAATTCACACCCTCCAGCAGCGCGCTGCGCACCGGCTCCGGCGCGGCAGGGTCGATGTAGAAGACGATCGGCTTCTTGACGGTCGAACGCCCAGCCGTCGGGTCGGTCTTCTCCAGGCGGAAGCGTGCCGCGAGTTGCACCGCCACCGCCTCTCCGAGCGGCGCGCCGTAATCATAAAGCAGCGGGCCAGAGACCGGCGCCCGCGGATCGGCCAGGCGAGGCACGAAACCCGGCTCCGGCAAGCGGATGAAGCTGTGGTGCGCGACGAAGCTGACCTGCCCCGCATCAGGCGCAAGCTGCGACACCTCACGCCCCGGGGTGTCGGAGGTGAAAGTCTGCACCGCGTCGATCTCGACATTGTCGGGAAAGGCCTTGAGGGAAGCCGTATCGACCGCGCTCAGCTGAGGGGCAAGCCGATAGCCCTTCCCGTCCTGGTTCAGCGCATTGGCGATGCCGATCACATCCTTGGAAAGGAATGGCGTCATGTCGACGACGATGCCGCCACCGCGCGTCGTTTCCACCACCGGCAGCATGGAGGCGACAGTGAAGGGAAAGCTCTCTCGCGCGCCTTTGTCGGTATCGGCATCTCCGGTGGCGCGGAAACGCGGGTTCTCGAATATGGCTGCGACCTTGTCGCCCAGGCGGCGGAAGCAGAGAAGCTGCTCGTCTCCCACCATGCCGCGGTCCAGCCGGATATTGGGAGAGCCGAGGCCGCTGCGCAGCGAACTGGCGTAGATGTAACAGCCGGAGCTTCCCTCCGCATCGGGTGCAGCGAGGGTGAAGTGCACTGCTCCCTCAGCCGGGCGAACCGCCGTCTCGAACAAGGGCGTCTCGTTCTGAGCGACCGCCGGGACACTCGCCCCGGCTAACAGGAGCGGCATCAGCCGCACCACACTGCTCCACACCGCTTTCCGCTCGCTCACCATCGGTTCCGACCCCCTGTTGATTGCTTTCCCGTCCTGCTCATGCAGGGATAGCATTCCTTTCCCTTGCGTATCCTCGGAAATGCAGCATGCTTTGCCCCGATCTTTGATTGAATTCTTCAAAAACTAGGGGGTTAATGATGGAAAACATGCGCAAGGGATTGGATCGAACGGACTTTCGAGTCCTGCGCGCGCTGGTGGAGGATGGCCGCGCCGCCGATGTCAGTCTGGGGGAGCGGGTGAACCTCTCCAGCACTGCCGTTGCGCGGCGCCGCAAGCTGCTGGAGGAGCGCGGAATCGTTTCCGGCTACAGCGCGGTGATCGACCAGAAGAAGCTGGGCTATACCATCACCGTGCTCGTCCTGATCGAGCTCAGCTCTCAGGCAGAAAGCAAGCTGGTGGAGTTCGAGGAAGCGGTCATGCGCTGCCCCTCCATGTCGTTCTGCAGCTTCATCTCGGGCGAGAACGACTTCATGATGCTGATCAACGTCCGCTCCTTCGACCACTACGATACGGTCTATCGCAAGGAGCTCTCCAACCTTCCTTACGTGGCGAAGATCAGAAGCAGCTTCCTCCTTCACGAGGTGGCTCGCCGGCGCGTGGCGCCAGCGGTTCTGGACGAGTCGGCATGATGCGGGAATCGAGCATTAACGCGGCGGAGTCAGAGAGGATTCGGTCACGCCAGCCACTGCAAGCGCAAGAATGCGTCAAAGAACGTATTCCCCTCCGCAATATTTAGCGCATCCTTGCGGCAGGTTTCCATTATGTTGCGAGTGAACGAAACGGCCGTGGCCGAAGCCTTGAGGGATTGAGCAGCACGCCACGATAAGAGCCGATCGGGTCAGGGAGAGGATCGACACACACCTATCAAGGGGGGTTGATCCTAATGACGAAAGTTTATCGGGTTGGAGGTCGCAATGGCCGCGCACGACGGGAGCTGCTCGCGGGTGCAGCGGGTGTTCTGGGTGCGCTTTCCCTGTTGCCATCACAGGCGCAGGCACAAGTCGCCGAGCCGTTGGAAGCCGAAACAGCCGCGAGCGGGTCGGACGCGATCATCGTCACAGGCTCACGCATCGTTCGCAACGGCAATGATGCGCCAAGCCCCGTCAGCGTCATCAGCAGCGCGGAGATCAACACGGAAGCGCCCGCCAATATCGCGGACTTCGTGAACACGCTGCCTTCCGTCTCCGGCAGCCAGACCGCGGTCAGCAATTCCGGCAGCCTGTCGAACGGCCAGTCCGGCGTCAGTGCGCTGAACCTTCGCTCACTCGGTCAGAACCGCACGCTGGTGCTGGTGAACGGACAGCGGTCGGTCGCTTCCACCTCGACAGGTCTGGTAGACGTCAACACCATCCCCCAGGCGCTGATCGAGCGCGTGGAAGTCGTCACCGGCGGCGCCTCCTCCGTCTATGGTTCGGACGCCGTCGCGGGCGTCGTCAACTTCATCCTCGACACCGACTTCACCGGCGTGGAGGCGAATTATGAATATGGCGTCACCACCTACAGCGACATCCCGAACCACAAGGTCCAGCTGACCGCCGGCACCCCCTTCGGCGACGATCGCGGCCACATCGTGGTGAGCGGTGAGTACTTCACCCAGAAGGGCCAGCACACGATCGACCGCGACTGGAACAACAGCGGCTTCTTCCAGATCAACAACCCGTTCTACACCCCCACCAACGGACAGCCACAGCGGATCGTGCAGGCGGGGATCGGCTCCTCGAATTTCACGCCCGGCGGCCTGATCACCTCCGGCCCCCGGCGCGGAACCTATTTCGGCGCGATCGACCCCGCGACCGGACGCGCGACCCTCAACCAGCTCGCTTATGGCACCGTCAGCGGCCAGTGGATGATCGGCGGCGATTACGATGTGACCAGCGCCAACCACCGCAGCTCCAACTCGCTGGCGAATGACGAGGATCGCATCTCCCTGTTCGGCCGCGCGAGCTATGAGCTGGCGGACTGGCTGACCGTCTTCGGGCAGGCCTCCTACAGCCAGTTCAAGGGCCTCAGCTTCTATCAGCAGACGCCGAGCGTGGGCGTCTCCATCCGGTCCGACAACGCGTTCCTTCCGGCGGCGCTTTACGATCCCGCCGGCTCCACCAGCTACACGATCGGTACCAGCAATGCCGGCATCCCGGCTTCCGGCGGCGATACCAAGCGCGAGGTGGAGCGCTATGTCGTCGGCGGTAGCGGTGATTTCGACATCGGTTCGCTCGCGTGGAGCTGGGACGGCTATTACCAGCACGGCAAGACGACCTCGCGTGAGCGCCTGGTCAACGCATGGAGGAACGACCGGATGGCGGCGGCGCAGGACGCGGTCTTTGACGGCTCCGGCAACATCGTGTGCCGCGTGAACATCGATGCCAACCCGGCGAACGACATGGCGGGATGCGTTCCGCTCAACCGCATCGGCATCGGCGGGGTAACGCAGGACGCGCTGGACTGGCTCTTCGCGATTTACCCGGAGCGCACGCAGTACATCACGCAGGACGTGGCGGGCTTCAACTTCTCCACCAGCGAATTGTTCGAGAACTGGGCGGGCCCCGTCTCGCTCGCGTTCGGCGGCGAATACCGGAAGGAGTCGGTAGACGGCATCACTGACGAGAACCAGTACAGCGCCACAGGCGCCTTCACCTGGCTCTACGGCAATTTCCGGGTCACCGAAGGCTCCTACAATGTGAAGGAGGCCTACGTCGAAACGCTGGTTCCGCTGTGGGAGGGGCTGGAGTTCAACGGCGCGGTGCGCGTCACCGACTATTCGACCTCCGGCACGGTGACGACGTGGAAAACCGGCCTGACCTGGCAGCCGATCGACGACATCCGCATCCGCGGCACGATCTCGCGCGACATCAGGGCGCCCAACCTGTCCGAACTCTACGATCCCGGCACGGCGCGCACCAACTCGGTCAACGTCCCGGCGGATGGCGGCGGCGTGCGGGCGGAGGAGTTCATCCAGAACTTCACCGGCAACCGGAACCTCCAGCCGGAAGTTGCCAAGACCTATGGCATCGGCGTGGTGTTCACGCCGACTTTCCTGCCCGGCTTCGCCCTTTCCGCAGACTATTTCGACATCAAGGTGTCAGACGCGATCGGTTCGATCGGCGCGCAGACCACGGCGGATCTGTGCTTCGAGCAGAACATCCAGTCCTTCTGCAACAGCATCATCTACGCTCCGGGCTCCACCAGCGACATCCGCTTCATCAACATCAGCTACCTCAACTTCGCCAGCTCGACCGCGAGGGGCGTGGACGTGGAAGCCAGCTATCGCCGCCCCATCGGCGCGGGCGACCTGACGCTGCGGGCGCTGGCCACCTACAACATCGAGAATATCAGCGATAACGGCATCGATGCGCCGAACGACACGGCCGGGGTCAATGCGGGCGGCATCCCGACGCTCCAGTATCGCGTCTCCGTCGGCTACGACATGGACAGCGGCTTCGGCGTGTCGTTCGTCGGCCGAGGCTTTTCCGACGGCGTCTATGACAACGACTACATCGAGTGCACCACGGACTGTCCGTTCATCGAGGATCCGATCCAGCGGGTGGTCAATCGCACGATCAACGACAACGACATCCCGGGCAGTTTCTGGGTCGATGCAAACTTCACCTACGATTTTGAGGTGAGGGGGATGAAGACGCAGGCGCTGTTCGCGGTGAAGAACGTGTTCGACCGGGATCCGGTGCTGGTCGGCAACGGGCCGGATGCGAACAACACGCCAGCCTATCCGCAGACCAGCCGGAGCCTCTACGACACGTTCGGCCGGGTGTTCCGCCTGGGCCTGCGCATCCGCTACTGATGGGGCTTCAGGGGCGTGCCTGCGGAAGGGCGCGCTCCCACGCCTTCATCCCTTCCTAGAACTGCTCCTTCCGATCGACAGGGGATCAAACATGATGAAATTCGGCAGACACGCGCTCACCGCCCTCGCCACCATCTCGCTCTTCGCGGCGCAGGGTGCGCAGGCGGAGGCGCCCGCAGCCATGAAGCGCGAAGTTGCCGCCGGCGTGGAGGAACGAGCCAAGCTGGTGCAGGAGATGGTCGATTCCATCTTCAGCTTCGCCGAGCCCGGCTTCCAGGAATTCAAGACGATGGAATACGTCACCGGCATCCTGGAGAGGGAAGGCTTCACGATCGAGAAGGGAGTCGCCGGCATCCCGTCGGCCTGGACGGCCACCTGGAGCAACGGCAGCGGCGGGCCCAAGATCGCGCTTGGCAGCGACGTGGATGGCCTTCTCGGCCTCAGCCAATATCCGGGCAAGCCTGAGCTGACGCCGATGGTGGAAGGCGCTCCCGGCCATGGTGAGGGGCACAATAGCGGCATTCCGGTGATGGTTGCGGCCGCGCTCGCCGCAAAGGACGAGATGATCGAGAAGAACATCAGCGGCACGCTGATGATCTGGCCCGGCATTGCGGAAGAGCTCCTGGCGACCAAGGCCTATTTCGTGCGCGCCGGCCTGTTCGATGATGTGGACGCCACGATCTTCACCCATGTCGGCAATGGCTTCGGCACCAGCTATGGTGATGGCGGCGGCAACGGGATGGTCTCCGTCGAATACACCTTCAAGGGCAGCTCATCCCATGGCGCCGGCGCTCCCTGGGCCGGGCGCAGTGCGCTGGACGGCGTGGAACTGATGAACACCGCCTGGAACATGCGGCGCGAACATCTCTACCCCACGCAGCGCAGCCACTACGTCATCACCGATGGTGGCGGGCAGCCCAACATCGTGCCGGATACGGCGAGCGTCTGGTACTACTTCCGCGAGCGGACCTTCGATTCCATCCGCAACCTGTACGAGGTGGGCAACCGCATTGCCGAAGCGGCGGCAATGGGGACGGACACCACCGTCACCCGCCGCGTGCTCGGCTTTGCCGCGCCGAACTTCGGCAACAAGCCGATGGCGGAAGCAGCGCAGAAGAACATCGAGGCGGTCGGCATGCCGCAATGGACGGAAGCAGACCAGGCCTTCGCGCGCGCCGCGCAGCAGGCCAACAATCGTGAGCTGAAGCCCCTCGCGACCGAGGTCAGCAAGCTGGAGCCGCCTTCGGAGTTCTCCATGGGCGGCGGGTCCGACGATATCGGTGACATCATGTGGAAGGTGCCGACGATCACCATCCGCTTCCCCTCCAACATCCCGAACATGATGGGCCCCCACCAGACAGCTGCCATCGCGATGGCAACGCCG
>Ga0182742_1005775_pt1 | contig 10239 bp, 7 predicted proteins | sample eDN5th37CBELigMG_FD_128880 | JGI IMG/M metagenome (GOLD analysis project Ga0182742, IMG submission 128880) | Enriched Miracle-Growth compost microbial communities from Emeryville, California, USA - eDNA 5th pass 37_C BE-Lig MG (version 2)... ... | reverse complement strand
TGAGGCTGAGGGTGAAGAGTATAATGGGTATTTAGCATTAAAGCGCCAGTTTATCATTGAGGATGGGGAACTCGCGGAGATTCGAGATGTTGATTTAACAACTACCGATGAGCTTCTGCAAAAATCGTTGTCTGAGAGTGCGAGTAACCGCTTAACCGATATTGTATCAACCATTCAAGAGGAGCAAAACAGTATTATTCGTGCGGATCTGAACAAACCCATTATTGTCCAAGGCGCCGCTGGAAGTGGGAAAACAACAATTGCCCTACACCGCATCTCTTATTTTATATACACCTATGCAGAATATTTTTCTCCTGACCAGCTGATGATTCTAGCACCGAACCGCCTTTTTATTGATTATATTTCTGAGGTGCTTCCCGAATTAGGTGTTGATCACATCCAGCAAACGACGTTTGTTGATTTTGTGAAAAAATGCCTTGGAAAATCCATTAAGCTCACAAAAGCAGATTCAAAGCTACTCGGATTCATCCATGATGAATATAAAAATGCGAAAATGATCAAATGGATTTCAGCTTTTAAAGGCTCCCTTGAGTACCGTGATATGCTTGAGCATTATGTGGAGGATATTTTAAGCTCGTTGCTACCAAAAGAGGATTTCTTTGTTTCAAAGTTTCGGCTATATAAGGCGAGAGATATTCATCATTTAATGACCTATGAATATCGCTATCTTCCATATTATAAGCGAATTGAAAAAGTGAAAAAGGTGCTTCAAAACACAGTCCGTTTGGAAAAGAAAAAAATGCTTCATAAAGTGACAAAGTTTTATGATGATAAGCTTGATAAGGTGTTATTCAAAACTCAAATCGATCCGGAAAAGCGACGTCGCTATGTGACAAAAGCGCTCGATAAAAAGGCAGAGCTTATTGAAGAAATTACGAAGCAATCCCGTACTGCTGTTAATACCTATATAAAGAAGCTTCCACATCACGATGTATTCTACTATTTTCAAAGGTTTGTGACGGAACGGTTTCCAACCTACGCTTCAGGGATCCTGACGGATGAGCAAATCCAATTCTTTATGGACTATCAAAAACAATTAAAAAAGTCATATGAGCTAGAGGATTTAGCTGGGCTTTTATTTTTAAAAGCAAAACTTTATGGAGTAAAAAAGGAGCTGAAGGCTCGCAATGTTGTCATTGATGAGGCGCAGGATTATAGCTATTTTCAGCTAGCCGCATTAAAAACAGCACTTGAAACCGACATGTTTACGATTGTAGGGGATTTAGCCCAAGGAATTCACTCTTACCGAGGCATTAATAACTGGGCAATAGTTAGGGACAATATCTTTCCGAGGGCAACCTATAAAACGCTACAAAAAAGTTACCGGACGACAATTGAAATTATGAATGCAGCAAACCAATTACTTGAGCTACTGCACTTAAATCTGCCAATGGTTGAGCCAGTTGTCCGTCACGGAAAAAAACCTGTATTTCATCAAATTAGTGGGTCTGAGAAAGAAACTGTTCACACCATGACTGAGGTAATTAAGACTCTTTATGGTGACAATATGAAAACAGTGGCAATCATAGGCAAGACCAATAAAGAGTGCCAAAAACTAGCGAAAGCCTTCAATAAGTATAGTGCTCTTCCCGTGCAGCTTTTAAAAGAGAATGAGGAAATTAATAAGGAAGAGGTCGTTATTGTCAGTTCGCATCTATCAAAAGGATTGGAATTTGACGCGGTGATGATTTACTCTAACGAGGAAGTCTTCGATCATAATGAAATAGAAATCAAGCTTCTATATGTATCCATGACCCGTCCATTGCATCGGCTACACTTTTTCGGAACGGATCTTACGAATTTTTTACTAGATAAAGTGGATGAGGGATTATATCAGGTAGAAGGATAAAATGGAGCTTGGCAACTAGGCTCTATGCCAATGCCCCCCTTCATCAGAAGAGGGGCATTACATTAGCTGCAACAAGCTTGCAGATTTTCACAGCACTCGGCTACATCTTTTTCATCCTTAACTTCTTCGATAATAATGGAGCAGCAGTCTTCCTTTGAAAAACTTCTAAACTTGTTCATAAACCCTTTAAACATAATAATCTCCTCCTAATGGAATAATATTTATATCAATCTTTTTTAAGATTAATACCTTATATAAAGTAGAACAAAGTACCAGACAAGGTAGACATTGAAAAAACCGAGAGTAAAAAGGCGATAACTAATCGTTTATGAAAAATGGAATTTAATAAAGCAATTTCTGGTAAACTTGCACCAGTTGAACTGATCATAATTGCCATCACAGGACCTAGAGCCATTCCCTTGGCAACCATAATTTGAGCGATTGGAATCATGGTGGATAGTCTTATATAGAGTGGAATCCCAATGATCGCTGCAACAGGAATTAACCACCAATCATTTCCACCAAAATACATAGTAATAAAACCAGTAGGAACTGCACCGTGAATGAAAGATCCAATTAAAGCACCGACAATGAGATAGGGGTAAACAGTTTTCATAAGGGATAACGTCTCTGCCCAGGCTTTTTTCATATTGAACTTTGTGACTCCTTCGTCTAAGCCTTTGACTATAACGTTTTTAACAGCACTTTCGAATCCAAGTGCTTCAAGTGTGAAACCGATAATAATCGAAAAAAAAGTTGTAAGAACCGTATATAAAACAGCCACTTTCCAACCTAATAGCGCACCCATTAAAGTAAGTATCGTTGGATCAAGAACAGGCGATGCGAACAGGAAAACCATTACAAAGCCGAATCTCATCTTTTTTTGAAGCATTCCAACAACAATAGGGATGGTCGAACAGGAACAAAATGGTGTTATAAATGCTAATAGTATAGCGACAGTTGCTCCTACCACTTTATTAGAATGAAATAAGTACTTCTCAAGTTTCTCGTATGGAATTAATCCTTGAAGCATGCTAATGACTAATGATATAAGAAAAAATAGCACGGTTAATTCAAGAGCAATTGATAAAAAGTCAAAAAATACGTCTTTCCACATTAGAATCACTCCTTTTATACTTGCAAAATGCAAGTGTTGATTCGAATAGTATCCTCCTATTTAGGAGGACAACAATAGCGTTCTGATTTCTTCATAGCATCATTTAGTAATTTCACAGATCTTATCACTGACTCTCGCTCATATTCGCTTAGATGAGATAGGATTTGACTTAGATAATGATTCATTTCTTCGTCGATATTAATCTCCATTGTTTCACCTTTTTTTGTAAGGGAAAGGATGTTGACTCTGTTATCATCTGGATGAGGCGTTTTCTTAACCAGTTCTTTGTCTACAAGTGTTTTTATTTGTCGGCTAAATGTTGTTATATCGATACCTAAAGCACCAGCAACTTCTTGCATTGAAGGATCATTCTGTCTTTTTATTTCGTATAAAATATGACTTTGTAAAAGGCTAATTTCTTCTCCACAGCAGTTTTCACAGCATTGTTCATTTAGGAAACCAAATCGTCTTACAATCATTTGAAATAAGCTTCTTAAGTTCGTATTTTCCATTATTTTCACCTCTGATTTATTTATATACTATATATTTGCGATTTGCAACTATTTTTATTTTCATTTTGCAACTTTTTTTTGATTTGAAAAATTCTTACGTCCACAGCCTAAAAAAGCAGCCCCGTTTCAATTAGATGGGCTGCTTTTTGGTGTTCTATTAACTTGTGGTCTATAATATATAATCCTAGAAAACTTTTGTTGTCCAAGATTCAACATTCCATACATCTGTCACAACATCATGATAAAATTCAGGTTCGTGGCAAATAATCAGGATGCTTCCTTTATATTCTTTTAGGGCACGCTTAAGTTCATCTTTTGCGTCAACATCAAGATGGTTTGTTGGCTCGTCAAGAAGGAGGATGTTTGTATCTCTATTAATTAATTTACAGAGTCGTACTTTTGCTTTTTCCCCACCACTTAATACTTCAACTTTGCTCTCGATATGCTTTGTAGTTAAGCCACACTTTGCAAGTGCTGCACGAACTTCATACTGGTTGAAGGAAGGGAATTCACTCCAAATTTCTTCAATACAAGTATTATAGTTAGCTTCTTTAATTTCTTGTTCAAAATAGCCGATTTCTTGGTTCTCACCTAGCTCAACTGATCCAGATAGTGGCTTATTCATGCCAAGGATGCTTCGTAATAGAGTTGTTTTTCCAATCCCGTTTGCCCCAACCAACGCAATCTTTTGGCCTCTTTCCATGCGAAGATTTAGTGGTTTTGAAAGTGGATCATCATACCCAATCACAAGGTCCTTCGTTTCAAAAATAAGCTTACTTGACGTTTTACCTGTTCTAAAATGGAATTCTGGCTTCGGCTTTTCCTTCGCAAGCTCAATGACTTCCATTTTATCGAGTTTCTTTTGGCGTGACATTGCCATATTTCGTGTAGAAACACGCGCCTTGTTTCGGGCAACAAAGTCTTTAAGCTCAGAAATTTCTTGCTGCTGCTTTTTGTAGGCAGCCTCAAGCTGTTGTTTTTTCACCTCATAGACTTTCTGGAAGTTATCATAATCCCCAACATAGCGATTAAGCTCTTGATTTTCCATATGATAAATAAGATTAATTACACTATTTAAAAATGGAATATCATGCGAAATCAGGATAAATGCATTTTCATATTCTTGAAGATAACGTCTAAGCCAGATAATGTGCTGCTCATCCAAATAGTTGGTAGGCTCATCGAGTAATAAAATATCTGGTTTTTCAAGTAAAAGCTTCGCAAGCAATACCTTTGTACGCTGACCACCACTTAAATCTTGAACATCACGCTCAAGTCCTATATCCTCTAAACCCAGTCCACGGGCAATTTCATCTACCTTCGCATCAATAACATAGAAGTCATTGTTTGTAAGAGTATCCTGGATAGTTCCTACGTCCTCAAGCATTTTTTCAAGTTCTTCAGGGGTTGCGTCACCCATTTTTCCGTAGATTTCATTCATTTCAGCTTCCATATCAAAAAGATATTTAAAGGCATTATTTAATACATCGCGGATGGTCATTCCTTTTTCGAGCACCGTATGCTGGTCGAGATAGCCAACGCGAACATTTTTTGACCATTCAATTTTCCCTGCATCCGGCTCAATTTTACCAGTGATAATATTCATAAATGTTGATTTACCTTCACCATTAGCTCCAATCAACCCGATATGTTCACCTTTTAACAAACGAAATGAAACATCATTAAAAATTGCACGATCACCAAAACCATGGCTCACATTTGAAACTGATAATATACTCATCTATTTACACCTTTTTCATAGTTTAGTTTCTCGACAAATTGCACTATTACGATTATAAACGAGAAATCAAGCGGTTGGAAAGGGTACTTTATTAGTAGAACAGTAAAAATTTTCTTTTCGTTAAATAATCTGTGGACTTGCCTCATATCTATTTAGTATTGATAAAAAAGATAAGGGGCTACAGGATGAAGACTTTCTTTAAAGGAACATTGTTACTGATTATTGCAGCATTTATTGGTGAGTGTGTTGAGTTCTTAATTAATCTCGTTCTGGCAAAAGAGCTTGGTGGGCACGGAATGGGATTATATATGACCATTTTGCCCTCCATCTTTTTGGTTGTCATTTTGGCAAGTCTTGAGCTACCTATTTCCATTTCGAAATTTATTGCCGAAAAAGAGGACAGGTATCACAAGAGCATGCTAAAGCATGCCACTGTTTTAACAACTGTTTTTACAGCGATTATTATTTCACTCGCATTTGTGATTCTACCGGTCATCCCTGTTTTTGATGATTACCATCCATTTGTTAGATGGCTAGTTATATTGTTTATTCCTATCGTTTCATTTCTCTCGATTGCCAGAGGATATTTTATGGGCATTCAATCGATGGGGCGAATTGCATTTGCGAATTTCCTCCGTAAAGCAGTCCAGTTAATCTTGTTAGTGTTTATTTATCAATTACTTGAATTTGAGATTCATACTTCAATCCTTATCGCTTTGTGTACACTTGTTGCAAGTGATTTAATCGTTTTTGGTTATTTAGGATATGAGTACCTTATTCACTATCGCAGATTAGGTCACCGGCCGACATCATCACTAAGTGGAAAAGCTGTACGCAAAAACCTGCTTGCTGTTTCCTTGCCGACAACTGGAATGCGGATTTTCCATGCTATTTCACATGCTGTTCAGCCATTTTTAATAAAGGCAGCCCTTCTAAAAGCAGGCATGCCCGCAGCAGTAGCAACTGAGCATTTTGGGTTGATGACTGGGGTCGCGTTAACAATTGGCTTTTTCCCAGCGTTTATTGCGCACTCATTGTTGATTGTGTTAATACCAACTGTATCTGAGGCATACGCAAAGAGAGATATGTCTATGTTGCAAAACCTGCTAAAACAGGTGATGAGAATGACCTTTTTGTACGGGGTCCCAGCCTGTGTAATTTTTTACTATTTCGCAGAACCACTGACACATATATTCTTTGAATCATCAGCAGCAACCGTGTATTTGCAAATGTTATGGCCATATTTCTTATTCCACTTCTTCTTAATCCCAATGCAAGCTTATTTAATTGGGCTAGGATTGGTAAAGGATGCGTTTATCCATAATGTATGGTCAACTGTCGTATCATTTGGGATTATGTTTGCCTTGGGCTCCCTTCAAACACTCCAAATGGAAGGAATCATCATTGGCATGAATATGGGCGCTGTTTTACTTGCATTTATGCATTACGTAACAATCTGTAGGAAAATTGGTGTTTCAGTGTTTTCAATCAAGTTTTTACACACGGCGCAATAGTTTGTTTTGTTTGTCTTTATAGTAACTTTGTGATAAAATGAGCATGATTAATGTCTAGCAGTCATTAGTCACATTTTTTATCTTAATAAGAAAATATCATTTTAATAAATGAAAATGCATTTTTAAAAAGATTGGTAAATGGTAGAATACGATTAAGTCTAACCCTGGCCTAGCTTCTATTTGTGTAGAAGTTAGGCCATTTTTTATTGCTTTTTAGGAGGATAATAGATCGGATGTTTAGGAGTTACATGACAAAACAGGAAGAATTAACACAAATCAGCAGCTATGTGAGCAAACAAATAAAATCAAAGTTTGGTAAAGGACCCGAAACTTGCTTTACGTCGATTTCGGAACAATACATTGTGGTTCACATAAAAAGATTCATGACAAAAATTGAATATGAGCTCGTTGAAAAGGAGGATATTGAAACCGCCGAGAGAATCCGAAAAAATATTATGGAAGACCTATTTGTTCCTATTCAGGAAACGTTAGAGGAGCTATTGCATATAAAGATCAACCAATTGTATCAAGACTGGAACTTCCAAAAAAACACGGGTGTGCTTCTGGTGGAAGTGGTTCAAGAAGAGAGGACGCCTTCGGAAAATTCGCTTGAATTTAAGTTGCTACGAAACGAGATCAGCAGACAAAGTGAATTTTATCAATATCAGCCAAAAGAGCTTGAGTTCACAAAAATCGGTTCAACAATTTATATTATTAGATTTGCGGGATATTTACTGCCAATTGAAAGGTTGTTAATAGAGAAAGGTATGCACATTCTCTCAGAAAGGGAAAATAGAGTTCGAAACAATTACAATGCAAATATAAAGAGATTCAGCAAGATTACAAAAAAAGAAATAGATGATATCTTTATGATTTGGAATTATGACAAAGATGTAAGCTATAAAGTTTTTTATTGTAAGTAAGAATTTCCTAATAAAACCTACCGAAAAAGGCAAACTAAACGTGTATGTGGAAAAGCAAGGGAAACGATGCTACAATAATATAGGCTAATGAATATAAGGTCATTGGTTATTGTAGTGAATTCCCTAAAGGTGGGAATCACATGGATTTACAGGAAGGATTAAAATACATAAGTAGTTACACAAGCAAACTTCTTCGTAATAAATTTGGACGTGGACCTGAAGCCTGTTTTGCGGCTACAGCCGACCAATTTTTAGTTTTGCAAATCCGTGGTTTCATATCTCCAATGGAAGAGGTCCTTTTACAGGAGAATCAGCGTATTCAAGTGGAACATGCAAGAGATGTTATTATCAAAAGTATTGTAGCAGAATTAAAAGGTGTATTTCAGGTAACCCTTGAAACGGAAGTAAAGACATTTTTTCATGATTGGAACTTTCCGAATAATACAGGCGTCATTATTGCAGAATTGGAAAATCCATTAATACCAATGAAAAAGAGTGAGGAAATTAATTTTTCACTTCTTGAATCCGAAGTCGCAAGGATTAGCGAACTCGTTGAAAAGACTCCTGAGGAAACGTCTAGTTTCCAAATTTCCCCGAAAGTTATTATCGTGAAGCGTGAAGGAATATTGGTTCCTATTGAAAAGGCGTTAATCGAGGAAGGCTTTAAAAAAGAGCTCCATTTTACAAAGGACGATCTTGAAAAAAAATATCTGCACCGCTATGGAAAGTTTGATCAAGTATTTCAGCGTACGGTTACCGATATCTTTGTTGACTGGAACTTTAAAAATGATAACAGCTTAATTTGTTTTATTTTATAATAAATATGGTAAATGCGAGGATGTCCTATTTGGACAAGCCTTCGTCATGGCCTAACTTCTATTATGAGGTTAGGTCTTTTTTCTTTTTGGCTATTTTCGTAAACTTTGTTGCTTTTTGATCCGATTATGCGAGGGATATATTATTGTCCATTCAGTGATTTCAGTGGATGGTACGAGATCCTCGAAAATGCTGGCATTTTCTTCGTGCGGTGTAGTTTCAAGGAAGCAATTCAACGTCCTGCGGGAATAGCGAGCCAGGCGAGACCCCGCAGTGAAGCGAGGAGGCTTGCGGATCGCCCGCGGAAAGCGAGTACCAGGAGCGGAAATCACCCTACAATTAAAAACAACAATCTGTTAGAAAAGAGCCTTCTTTTTTTAATAAAATAGAGAAAAGGTTGGGGAGAAAATGGGAAAGAGAAGATGGAAGGCATTAAATTTTGCGATATTTCTGTGTTCAGTGATTTTGGTATTGGGTCAATTCATTTTTGTTGGTTTTATGAATCGGTGGGAAGTGTATCTCTTCCTAATCGTATTAATTGCATCACTATTTTCTATTTTTGAATCGCGTAAAAATCGAGAGTTCCGCTTTTTGGTGGAAAATGCTCCATATGCAATTGTTCTGATGCGTGAAGAGAAAATCTTCTATATAAATGACATGGGGAAATTTCTTATCGGTGCTTCAGACAATCATTCAGTCATCGGACATCCGCTGTATGATTTTGTCCAATATGAAGCTAATGAGACTACGAGAAAAGTAGAAAAAGGACATAAATTTAAAAAGATAACAGAAGGAACAATTGACCATCCGGTATTAGGCGAAATTTTTGTAGAGTTAAAAGTAATGCCGATTACCTACAAAGGTGATAGTTGTCAATATATAGTCATCCGAGATGTTACGGAAGTGAAGAAGAGCCAAGAGCTTCTTCAACAAACGGATAAACTTTCGATGATTGGTGAAATGGCAGCAGGGATAGCCCACGAGATTCGAAATCCACTTACAAGTTTAAAGGGGTTTGCACAACTTTTACAGGATGAAAAAGCTACAAAAATGATTAATGGTTACTCCGAAATCATGGTATCCGAAATAGACCGGATTAACACTATTGTTGGTGAAATGCTATTACTCGCTAAGCCCAAAAAACTTGAGCTTAAGAAAGCAAAGCTCACAACGATTTTGAATGAAGTGGTGTTTCTCTTAGATACACAGGCAATTCTGCATAATATCCGAATCAAAACAGCCTATGATGATGAAATAAAAAATGCGTTCATCAATTGCGAAGAAAATAAACTGAAGCAAGTCTTTATTAATATTTTGAAAAATAGTATCGAGGCAATCGATGATGGAGGAATCATCGATATTACGTTATATCCAAAAGGGAACAATGCGATACTTCGCTTTGTTGACGATGGGTGTGGGATCCCAAAGGACAAATTGGAGAAAATCGGCAAGGCGTTTTTCACAACTAAAGAAAAAGGCACAGGCCTTGGTTTAATGATCTGCCAAACCATTATTCAAGAGCACGGCGGCCAACTAACAATCGATAGCGAGGAAAACAAAGGCACAACCATAGAAATTACATTGCCGTTAATATCTGCAGGTCTTCATCTGGGATGAAGACTTTTTATTTTGGGGCTGTTGGGCGAGTGAGGGGCATTGGTGGGATGCAAGATTTGAGCTCAAGCTGAGCCGCTCGTGTGAATGAAGTCCCGAACGCGACTGGAGCTGTCGTGCAAAGTCCTTCAT
>Ga0182742_1005773_pt1 | contig 10244 bp, 10 predicted proteins | sample eDN5th37CBELigMG_FD_128880 | JGI IMG/M metagenome (GOLD analysis project Ga0182742, IMG submission 128880) | Enriched Miracle-Growth compost microbial communities from Emeryville, California, USA - eDNA 5th pass 37_C BE-Lig MG (version 2)... ... | reverse complement strand
GCTGCCCGTGCGAATCCTGGTCACCGGCGGCGCCGGCTACATCGGTTCGATCGTGGCGCAGCAGCTGCTGGACCGCGGCGACGACGTCACCGTGCTCGACTCGCTCTACCGCGGCCACCGCGAGGCGGTCCCGGCGGGCGCCGCGTTCGAGCAGGTCGACCTGCTCGACCTCGAGGCGACCACGCGCGTGCTGCGCGCGGGCTTCGACGGGGTCGTGCACCTGGCGGCGCTGGCGCTCGTCGCCGAGTCGGTGGCCAAGCCCGAGGCCTACCACCGCAACAACGTCGTGTCGTCGCTGAACCTGCTCGACGCGATGCGCGAGACCGGCGTCAGGCGCCTGGTGGTCTCCTCGACCTGCGCGACCTACGGCGAGCCGGAGAACGTCCCGATCAGCGAGGACGAGCCGACCGCGCCGGTGAACGCGTACGGCAACTCCAAGCTCGCCGTCGACCGGATGCTGGCCGACGAGGCGCGCGCCCACGGCCTGGGCGCGATCTCGCTGCGCTACTTCAACGTCGCGGGCGCGAGCGGCCCGCTGGGCGAGGACCACGAGCCCGAGACGCACCTGATCCCGCTCGTGCTGTGGGCGGCGCTGGGGCGCACCCCCTACGTGTCGGTGATGGGCACGGACTACCCGACGCCGGACGGCACCGCGGTGCGCGACTACGTGCACGTGGAGGACCTCGGGCGCGCGCACCTGCTCGCGCTCGACCGCGCCACGCCCGGCCGCCACGAGATCTTCAACCTCGGCGCGGGGCGCGGCTACTCCGTGCGCGAGGTGATCGAGACCGCGCGGGCCGTGACCGGGATCGACATCCCCGTGCGCGAGCAGCCGCGCCGGCCCGGCGATCCGCCCAACCTCGTGGCGGCGACGGCGAAGGCGCGTGACGTGCTCGGCTGGTCACCCGAGCGCACGCTCGAGGACATGGTCCGCGACGCCTGGGACTGGTTCCAGGCGCACCCGGCCGGCTACTGACGGCCGAAGCGGTCCAGCACCGAGGTCACGACGGGCTCGCCGCAGTCCAGGCAGACGCGGTCGGCGAGCGCGGAGGGGCGCGACAGGCTCGTCCCGCCGAGGCCGCAGGCGGGGCAGTGGAAGGCGGTCTCGACGAAGCCGGCGCGCAGCAGGGATTCGGTCACATCAGCCATCGCACCCGAAGCTAGCGCGACGCGGGCGCGGGCTCCCGTCCGATCGGGGAGTGCGGCGCCTCGATCGACTTCGCGCCCTCGGCGCAGTCCTCGCAGCGGACCTCCCGGCGCGGGTTGCGGATGCCGGCCAGCCCGAGCACGCCGCCGAGCGCGAGCAGCGCCGCGCAGACGCCGATCCCGGCCCGGAACGCGTCGACCGAGGCGGTCACCGACTCGGGCACGCCGTCGATCACCTGCAGCGTCTCGCCGGGGTCCTGGCCCGCCATCCCGCCGACGTAGACGGCGGAGACGACCGCCCCGATCGCCGCCACGCACAGCAGCCCGGCGACGCGCGCGATCGCGTTGTTGACGCCCGAGGCGATGCCGGCGTTGCGCTCGTCGGCGTCGGCGAGCACGGTCGCGGTCAGCGGCGTCACCGTCGCCACCAGCCCGAGCGAGAAGATCAGCAGCGCCGGGAACAGCTCGGTCCAGTAGGAGAACTCGGCGTCCAGCCGCAGCATCAGCGCGATCCCGGCCGCGCTCACCAGCGGCCCGAGGCCCATGAACAGCCGCGGCCCGTAGCGGTCGGCGAGCCGCCCGGCGCGCTTGGAGAGCGCGAACATCACCAGCGTCGTCGGGATCGTCGCCAGCCCGGCCTCGAGCGCGTCGTAGCCCGCGACCTGCTGCAGGAACAGCGTGAGGAAGAAGAACATCGCGCCCAGCCCGCCGTACATCGCGAACGTCTGCAGGTTGCCGAAGGTGAAGTTGCGCCGCGCGAACAGCCCGGGCGGCAGCATCGGCGCCGCCGTGCGCCGCTCGTGCCAGACGAACAGGACGAGCAGCGCGAGCCCGGCCAGGCCGACGGCCCACACCGACGGGTCGCCCCAGCCCACGTCGGGCTGGCGGATCAGCGCCAGCACCGGCCCGGCCAGGCCGGCGATCGTCAGCAGCGCCCCGAGCCAGTCCAGCCGCACGCCGGGCCGCCCGCGGCTCGCCGGGACCGCGACAGCGACGAGCGCCAGCGTGACCAGCACGAACGGGACATTGATGGCGAAGATCCAGCGCCACGACGCGGTGTCGACGAGCCAGCCGCCGGCCAGCGGGCCGATCACCATCGCGATCCCCGACCATGCCGTCCAGGAGCCGATCGCGGCGCCGCGCTCGTCGGGCGGGAACGCCGAGATGATCACCGCCAGCGCGCTCGGGGTCAGCAGCGCGCCGAACACGCCCTGCAGCGCGCGGCCCGCGATCAGCACCTCGATCGTCGGCGCCGCCGCGCACACGACCGAGACCGCGCCGAAACCGCCGACCCCGATCGCGAACACGCGCCGCTCCCCGTAGAGGTCGCCGAGCGAGCCGGCGACGAGGATCAGCGACCCGAGCGTCAGCAGGTACGCGTTCGCCACCCACTGCTGCCCCGCCAGCCCGCCGCCGAGGTCGTCGCGGATCGCCGGCAGCGCGACGTTGACCACCGTGGCGTCCAGCCCCGCCACGAACGACCCCATGATCGCCGCGGCGAGCGCGAGCTGTTTCTGGCGGGCGTCGATCAGGGCACGCTAGCGCGCCGGAGCCGGTACATGCCGCACGCGTACGCGCTGTCGCGCAGCTCGGCCGGCTCGCGGTGGCGGCGGAAGCGCCCGTCGTCGTCCGCCCCGGCGAACTCCTCCAGCTCGAGCTCGCCGAACAGCCCGAGCAGCTCGACCGGGTCGTGGATGCGGTGCGCGTTGAAGCACACCCGCGGTCGCCCGACCGGGGTCGAGAACAGCAGCTGCCCGCCCGGCGCGAGCACGCGCTGGAGCTCCTCGATCGCCTTGCGCGTGCCGTTCGGGTCCAGCGGGTCGCCGTAGCGCCCGAGCCCGACGTGCTCGGCCACGTGCAGGCAGCTCAGCGACTCCAGCGACCGGTCCGCGAACGGCAGCGCGAGCAGCGAGCCCTCGACCGACTCGAGCCCCTCGATGTCGATCGCCAGCGGCCGGATGTCGACGAACGCCACCTTCGTGATCGCCGTCAGGAAGCACACGAAGTCCACGCGCGAGCCGACGTCGACGTGGCGCGCCGGCGCGTGCTCGGCGATCCGCTGCGCCGCCCACGTGTCCTGGTGGGTGTAGTGCGGGTCGAACGGCGAGGTCGCGACCCGGTCGCCCAGCTGCGGGTAGGTGTCGCGCCAGCGCAGCGGCTCGGCGCCCGGCAGCGCCGCGTACGCGCGGCGGTCGCGCAGGAAGCGCGCCGCGCCCGCGGCCAGCGCCGCGGCGCGGCGGCCCGTGCGGCCGAGCTGGACGACGACGGGCGGGAGGTCCCGGCGCACTAGGCCGCCCAGCGCTCGGCGTTGGCGTCGTGGATCTCGCGCAGCGTCGTCTCGAGGTCGTAGCGCGGCGCCCAGGCGGGGTAGTCGCGCCGGAAGTCCGACAGGTCGGAGATCCACCAGCGGTGATCGCCGGTCCGCGCCGTCTCGGACAGCGTCCAGTCCAGCCGCCGGCCGGCGATCCGCTCGCAGGCCTCGATCGCCTCCAGCAGCGAGCAGTTCGACGCGCGGCCGCCGCCGAGGTTGTAGACGGCGCCGGCCCGCGGCGCGGCGTGGAAGGCCTCGAACGCGCGCACGACGTCGCTGGAGTGGATGTTGTCGCGGACCTGCTTGCCGCCGTAGCCGAACACGGTGTAGGGCGTGCCGGACACCGTGCAGCGCATCAGGTAGGAGAGGAAGCCGTGCAGCTGCGCGCCCGCGTGCGACGGGCCGGTCAGGCAGCCGCCGCGGAAGCAGACGGTGGGCATGTCGAAGTAGCGCCCGTACTCCTGCACGAGCAGGTCGGCGGCGGTCTTGGAGACCCCGAACAGCGAGTGCAGCGTGCCGTCGATCGGCATCGTGGTGTCGATCCCGCCGTGGTAGCGGTGGTCTTCCGGCAACTCGAGCCGCCGGCCCGTGTCGATCAGCGGCAGCTGGTTGGGCCGGTCGCCGTAGACCTTGTTGGTCGAGGTGAAGATGAACGTGGCCGCGGGCTGCACCTTGCGCGTCGCCTCGAGCAGGTTGAGCGTGCCGTTGGCGTTGACGGCGAAGTCGGTCTGCGGGTCGGTCGCCGCCCAGTCGTGCGAGGGCTGCGCGGCGGCGTGGACGACGGCCGCCAGCCGCGGGCCGATGCCTTCGAACACCCGCAGCACGCCGTCCGCGTCGCGGATGTCGAGCGGCTCGTGCCGGAACGCGTCCGGGAACTCGGCGAGCAGCCGCTGCGTGGTCCGCGCGGTCGACGCGTCCGGGCCGAAGAACCGCGCGCGCATGTCGTTCTCGATCCCGACGACGTCGTAGCCGGCGCGGATGAAGTGGGCGGTGGCCTCCGAGCCGATCAGCCCGCCCGAGCCGGTGACGACGACCGTCGACATGGCGGCGGAGTCTAGGACCGCACGAGCACGCGCTCGCGCGGGACGGCGGCGGTCGCCGCGCGCTCGAGCGCCGCCAGCGGCAGCGGCACGGCCGAGGCGAGGAGGACGACGTTCCCGGGCGCGCGGGCGCGCAGCACGCCGGGCGGCGCGACCCAGGCCACGTGCGCGAACTCGGCGCGCACGAGCGCGTCGTGCGCGTGGACCTCCTCCAGCGGCGGGATGTCGATGACGTTGAGCGCGTACACGCCCGCCGGCCGCAGGACGCGCCGGACCTCGGCGGCGAAGTCGGGGCCCGACAGCCGCGCGGGCACGTGCGGGCCGTCGAACGCGTCGCCGATCACGAGGTCCGCGGACGCGTCGCGGCGCGCGCGGATCAGATCCGCGGCGTCGCCGACCTTCACCCGCAGCCGCGGGCCGGCGCGCAGCCCGAGCTGCTCGCGCGCGAGCGCGACCACGCCCGCGTCGAGCTCGAACACGAGCTGGCGCGACGCGGGCCGCGTAGCCGCCACGTAGCGCGGCAGCGCGCACGCCCCGCCACCCACGTGGAGCACGTCGATGCCGGCGCCGGCCGGGCGGAAGGCGTCGATCAGGTCCGCGATCCGGCGCATGTAGGCGAACCCGAGCCGGCGCGGGTCGCCGAGGTCGACCTCGCCCGCCTCGCGCCCGTCGAGCAGCAGCGTGCGCGACGACGGCCGCCGCGGGTCGGCGATCACCTCGGCCAGCGCGTGCTCGGTGCGCACGCTGACGGGCGCCGGGACGGGCCGGCCGCGCCGCTCGCGCCCGCGCCGCGCGCGGCTCACTGCGGCGCGAGCTCGGAGGAGTCGGTGAGCTGCAGCTTGCGCCGCGCGCGCTCGTAGAAGCCCTGCGGCTGCAGGCGCAGGATCCGCGCCGGGCGCTCGGCGATCGTGAACTCGATGCAGTCGCCCGCCCGCAGCTCGCTCACGCTCTGGCCGTCGGCCTCCAGCAGCAGCGGCGCCGAGCGGTCGAGCACGTGCACGCGCAGGTCCTCGTCCGGGTGCAGGAAGCAGGCGCGGTCGAACGCCGCGTGCGGCGCGACCGGGGTCACGAGCAGCCCGCGGTGCAGCGGCGAGACGATCGGCCCGCCGGCCGCGAACGAGTACGCGGTCGACCCGGTCGGGGTCGCGATCACGAGCGCGTCCGCGGTGTAGCGGGCGAACACGTCGCCCTCCACCTCGACCGCCAGCGCGGCCGGCCCGTTGCCCGGGACGCGCGAGAGCGCCGAGTCGTTGAAGGCGTGGAAGCGGTCGGGGAAGCAGGTTCCGGCGACCGTCATCACCGCGCGCTCCTCGATCCAGTGCTCGTCGCGGTCGATGCGGTCCAGCGCGCCCGGGAGCTCGTCCAGGTTGACCTCGGCCAGGAACGCCAGCCGGCCGAGGTTGACGCCCAGGACGGGGACGTCGTGCTCGTGGGCGAGCTTGAGCGCGCGCAGGATCGTCCCGTCCCCGCCGAGGCCGATCAGCAGGCCCGCGTCGGCGGCGAGCTGGTCCTCGGGCACGGTCCGGACCGAGGGCGGCATCAGCTCGCGCGCCTCGTCGAGCCCGACCACCTCCTTGCCGTGCCCGTCGGCCCAGCGGACGATCGACTCGAGCAGGTCCGAGCTGTCGCGCCGCGGATGGACGACGACGCCGATCGCGCCCGGTTTCACGACGGGTCGCGGTGGACCGTGTCGGGTGAGAACGCGGGCAGGCAGACCGCGACGTACTCCGCGCCCTCCGGCGTCGAGTAGCGGACCCACTCGCCGGCGCGCGCCAGCACCGCCTGGCCCGCCTTGACCTCCAGCTCGCCGCCTTCGTGCTCGACGCGCAGCGCGCCCTTGAGCACGAGCGTGTACTCGTCGAACTCCGGCCGCTGGCCGGGCTCGACCCAGCCGGCGGGCGAGCGCATGTGCGCCACGCTCACCCGCTCCTCGCCGGTGTTGACCCGACCGGCGTATTCGTCGATCAGCTTCGGCTTGGTCCCTGCGGCCTCGACGCGCGAGGGGGACGCGATCAGCTCGGGCATCAGCCGCGGAGTCTAGACCGCATGTAATCCGACTACGTTTCGGGTAATTTGCGCGGCATGAGCGTGACCGACGAACTGCTGCGCAACAACGAGGCGTACGCCGCCAGCTTCGACAAGGGCGACCTGCCCCTGCCTCCCGCCAAGAAGCTCGCCGTCGTGGCCTGCATGGACGCGCGGCTGGACGTCCACGCGATCCTGGGGCTCGGGATCGGCGACGCGCACGTGATCCGCAACGCCGGCGGCGTCGTCACCGAGGACGAGATCCGCTCGCTGGCGATCTCCCAGCGGCTGCTCGGCACGGAGGAGATCATCCTCATCCACCACACGGACTGCGGGATGCTCACCTTCACCGACGACGGCTTCCGCAGCGACCTGCAGCGGGACACGGGGATCAAGCCGACCTGGTCGCCCGAGTCGTTCACCGACCTCGACGACGACGTCCGCAGCTCGATCGGCCGCATCAAGGGCAGCCCGTTCATCCCGAAGCGCGACGCCGTGCGCGGCTTCGTCTACGACGTGCACACGGGCAAGCTGCGCGAGGTCAGCTGAGCGCGGCGAGCGTCAGCTCGAGACCCTCGTCCAGCGGCGTCCGCGCGCGCCAGCCGAGCGCGTCGGCCGCGGCCCGCGGGTCCAGGCACGAGCGGCGGATCTCGCCGAGCCGCGCCGGCCCGGGCTGTGTCTGCAGGCGCAGCGCCGCGGCCAGGTCCGTCAGCCGCGTCTCGCGGCCCGTGCAGACGTTGAGCGCGCCGCGGGCCGTGGCGCTCCCGGCGCGCACGAACGCGTCGACGACGTCGCCGACGTAGATGAAGTCGCGCGTCTGCCCGCCGTCCCCGTAGATCGTCACGGGCCGGCCCTCGACCGCCGCGCCGCAGAAGATCGCCACCACGCCCGCCTCGCCGTGCGGGTTCTGGCGCGGGCCGTAGACGTTCGACATCCGCAGCGAGAGCGTCGAGAGCCCGTGCAGGCGCCCCCACATCTCCAGGTAGCTCTCGGCCGCCGCCTTGCTCGCGCCGTACGGCGAGAGCGGCGCGACCGGCGCGTGCTCCGGGGTCGGCAGCTCGGCCGGGTCGCCGTAGACGCCCGCGGTCGAGGCCAGCACCACCCGCCCCACGCCCGCGTCGCGGGCCGCGGTCAGCACCGCGGCCGTGCCGCCGACGTTGACGTGCGCGTCCGTGGACGGGTCCGCGACCGACCGCCGCACGTCGATCTGCGCCGCCAGGTGGAAGACCACCTCGGGCTTGAACTCCCGCATCCGGTCGCGCATCGCGTCCGTGTCCGTCACATCCGCCCGCAGCACCCCGGCGCCGCGCGCGCGGGCCGAGTCCAGGTTCGGCTTGGGCCGGCGCAAATGGTCGAGCACCAGCACGTCGCTGCCGCCGTCCAGCAGCGCGTCCACCAGGTGCGACCCGATGAACCCGGCGCCCCCGGTGACCAGCGCGCGCACTAGTGCCGGGCGAGCTCGCGCGCCGGCACCGGCTCGGGCGGTGGCGGCGCCTCAGGACCAGACCGGATCCGCCCCGCCGCCGCGGTCGCGAACAGCAGCGCGATCCACGTCAGCGTGGCGAACACGACGTGGAACCACACGACCTCGGGCGGCAGGCCCAGCTGGTACTGGAGGATGCCGATCCCGCCCTGGCAGGCGACCAGCACGCAGACCGCGGTCATCACCGCCATCAGCGTCCGCTCCCGGCTGCGCCAGCGCACCAGCAACCACACCGCGACCGCCGCCAGCCCGAGCACCGCGCCCGTCGTGGAGTGCCGCCCGATCGCCCAGTCCAGCGTCTCCGGCCCATGCCAGCGAATCCGCTCCACCACGTCACCCGTGCCCGCCCCGCCGGCGTGCGGCCCCGCCCCGGTGACGATCGCGCCCCCGGTCAGCGCCGCCGCGCCCGGCACCAGCAGCAAGCGCACCGCCCAGGTCGAGTAGCGATCCGCGCTCGGCGGCCGCGCCCCCGGTTCGAACGTCGCCCGCCACACCAGCGCGACGCAGCCCACCAGCAGCATCATCGACAGCAGGAAGTGCATGATCACCCAGCCCGGCGCCAGGTCGTAGATCACCGTCAGCCCGCCCCACACCGCCTGCGCCGCCACCCCGAGCGGCAGCGTGAGCGAGATCAGCAGCAGGTCGCGCCGGTACGGCCGCCGCCGCCACGCCATCCACACCGCCAGCAGGCACGGCAGCGCGACCACGCTCGTCATCAGCCGGTTGCCGAACTCGATCAGCCCGTGCGTCTTGAGCTCCGGCGTCAGCCGCGACCCGTCACAGCGCGGCCAATCCGGGCACCCGAGCCCGGACCCGGTCACCCGCACCGCAGCGCCGGAGAACACGATCACCGCGCAGACGATCAGCGCCGCATACGCGACGTAGCGGAACTCGCGCGGGGTGAACGTCCGGCGCATGCGGCCCCATTGTGGCAAGCGAAGCCGCAACGACCTGAGAGTGAGCTGGGACCGCGGTCTATCCTGCGCGCGATGCTCGGTGACCCTCCGCGCGCAGCGGTGCATCCGCTGACGGCGAGCCTCGCCGCCGACGGCGTACTGCGGTGCCCCCGCTGCGCCGGCGCGCTCGACGCCACCGGCCCGGATCTCGCCTGCTCACAGTGCGACACGCGCCTGCTCGCGTTCACCGGCGTGCTCGATGCTCACGGGTTCGGAACGCAGGCACCCGCGACGGACGCGGCCGACGATCCGTTGCTGCCGCGGCTCCGTGACGCGCTCGAGCTCCCGGACGACGACCAGCACAATGCCGCGCTGGCCGACATTCTCGCTCGCGCGGGCACGATGAAGTCGGCCAAGCCCGAGTACGACGCGGAGATCCGCGACGTAGCCGACCGCTTCGGGATCGAGCTCGACGGTGCGGACAGCGCCGAGCCCCTCGACCTCGAGACCTCGGCCGAGGCCCTCGCCTTTGAGGTCGAGCGCCATTACGTTCCCGCATCATTGCCGCCTGCCAGCTCCGTGGTGTGCAATGTGCGAGTTCGCAACCGAGGCGCTCAGGCTGTGCCGGCGACGGGAGACCTGCAGCTCCTCCTCGGATACCGCTGGATCGACCCGCAAGGCCGGCCGATCCCGGCAGACGACCATCGCACGCCGTGCCCGATCGTCCTGGCGCCCGACCGCGGACTCACCCTTCCCGTCCGGATCGCGACACCGGCCGAGCCGGGCATGTACCAGCTCGCCGTCAGCCCGGTGCTCGGCAATGGCCGCTGGCTGCCCGAGTTCGGTATGAGCGTGCCGGTCCGCATCGAGGCGCAGACCGCCCGAGACGTGGCGATGCACCTCGATCCGCAAGCTCCGACGCTGGACTATACGACTGATCATGCCGCCGCCCTCGAGCTCCTCGAAGAGCAGCTGAGCGACAAACTGACGACCCCTGGGCGCCGGCTTCTCGAGATCGGCGGCGGCGCGCACCCCCAGATCGCTTGGTTCGGCCCGCACGACACGGTCGTCGTGGACATCAACTTGCCGCTGATGGAGCTCGGCAGCCTGTGGTACGCGCATCACCATTTCGAGGACGAGGTATTCAGGCGGCTCGCGTTCGTCTGCGCCGACGCGAAGATCCGGAGGTACTCGTCCGTGCTGAAGACCTGCTCGTTGATGCCCTTGTTGAGGTCACGCAGCGTCACGTCGGATTCGAGCGTGGACTCGACTGGCTCACACAGGACCGCGACGAGTCCGTCCGGCTTGACGAGCCGACGGCATTCGGTCAGCAGCCTCTCCGG
>Ga0182742_1005772_pt1 | contig 10248 bp, 11 predicted proteins | sample eDN5th37CBELigMG_FD_128880 | JGI IMG/M metagenome (GOLD analysis project Ga0182742, IMG submission 128880) | Enriched Miracle-Growth compost microbial communities from Emeryville, California, USA - eDNA 5th pass 37_C BE-Lig MG (version 2)... ... | reverse complement strand
GTCGCTCTTTTGGAAAATACTTTGGCAAAGAAGTTACCCCAACTGAGAAAAGGGCTCCACTAATTCCTAAAAATAAGCCACCAATGACTAAATCAACGAATGTATTCGCAATACTGATATAATAGATTGGAAGCAACAATAGAAAGAAATTAATTGAAAAGAGCCTTCTTGCTCCAAAGCGGTTCGTCCAGAAACCAATAGGAATGCGAAGAAGTGACCCTAAAACAACGGGTATGGCGGTAACTAATGCTGTTTGATTTCCTGATAATTCAATATCAGCAGAGATAAATGGCATCAAGGCGGATAAAATGACCCATACCATAAATGCTGCCGTTAAACTCGTCGTTTGCAGCGGCAACTGAATTGCTGTTTTTTTCATAAATTACCACTCCCTTATTAATCACTGTTTATACGGTAGATATACTTTTATTCAATCGTAAAAAAAGAATCTCTGTTATGGATGTGAAGTAGTTCACATCTGTATATTAGTTCATAAAACTGTCACAATTATAGAAATGCCCATAAAAAAATTTTTCTTTATTTATGTTTCTTTCAAAAGATTGTTATTAAAACCGATATTTACATGGATATTCTATAAGTACTGTCCCCTGGGATTTTATGTTTACAAGACCGAACATTTTTTTCTATTTCAAAGCACCTTTTTACCTTGTCCTAATTGGCTTTATTCTTATGATGGTTATAATTTAGAAGAAACATGAGATAAATTTAGTAGAAAGGATGAATGAGATGCTAAAAAGGTTTACACTTGAAACCAACAGTCGTGATCAATTGGTTGAAGTAACCAGCCAAATTCAACAGATGATTGACGAACAAAAGGTTACAGAAGGAATTATAGTAGTCTATTGTCCACATACGACGGCAGGTATTACGATTAATGAAAATGCGGACCCGGACGTGAAAAGAGACATGATTCGCCGCTTTGACGAAATATACCCGTGGCATCATCATCTTGATCGCCATATAGAAGGTAATACAGCTGCTCATTTGAAAGCAAGTACTGTTGGGTCCTCTCAACAAATTATTATTACAGAAGGAAAGTTATTGTTAGGTATTTGGCAAGGGATCTATTTTTGTGAATTCGATGGACCGCGCACACGCACTTTTTATGCGAAGATTATCTAAATGGATGAAAACATGCTCTAAATGAGTTTTTATTGACGAACGAGGTCGAGATGAAAAAACACTTATTTTTATTTGGCGGGAGTCCCCCTTTTGGGCCAAAGTTAGGAAAGTTATTTGCCAGTTATGCTCAAGGGCCAAACGGGAAAGTAGCCATTCTTTTCCTAGAAAGAGATGGTTGGCAACACTACATGCCAAGATACACTTCTATATTAGCAAAAAACAAACTAACAAATTTTTTGTTTTTAGCCCTTCCTACTTCTGATTCCAGTATGATTGAAGAGTTACGGTCTTGTACGGGAATCATCATTGGTGGGGGCGAAACGATAAACTATCATAAAGAAATTATTGGGACCATATTAGGCCAGCTAATTAAAGAGATGTACGACCAAGTTATTCCGGTTGCTGGTTTTTCTGCAGGTGCTCTAATCAGTCCCCTCCATTGCATCATTCCTCCTATTGATAATCCTTTTAACAAACACCTATTTTTAGATGGATTAGGATTGCTACAGGAATATGTAATCAGTGTGCATTATTCTAGATGGAATGAAGAAAAAAATTTAAAGACCGCAGTAGACAGACTACCTGTTTCTGGTGGTATAGGAATTGACGATGACGAAGGTCTATACTTTGAAAATGAAACTTTAATAAATAGCGAAGGAAACAATTATGTGGTTGTAGAGAAAAGATGATTATCGAGTTGTCCAAAAATGCAATGTAATAGCAATATACTTTCTTTAAACGAGGCATGTTAAGCTAACCGTTCAACCGAGTTCTAGGTATTTTTTGATAAAGTTAATAAAAAAAGACGAACACTAAAATTAAGTATAGTTCGTCTTTTATCTAATATATTTATTTCATAGTCTTGATGAAGAAGTTCTTTTTACTAACTTTAGGAATTCACTTTTTGTTTAGTTCGAGCCCAAAAAACAACTGGAATTAGCATTAACGAGAGAAAACCTCCAGCAAGGGACAGAGTCGCGTAACTAGAATGAGCGACAACCATTCCTGAAAGGGCCCCACCTGTTGCCCCTGATAGCGCAATTAACACATCTACTGTTCCTTGGGTTTTCGCCCGATTAGCTGGTGTAGTGGCATCCACAATCAGTGCAGTCCCGCTGATTAATCCAAAGTTCCATCCGAGTCCAAGTAAAGCCAGTGCAACGGTGATTAGGATCACCGACTCCCCTGGAGCCCATGCGGCTAATACACCTGATAATAATAAAGTCACACCAGATGCAATCGCCATGGTTGTTCTCCCCAATTTATCAACCAAAACGCCTGTAATTAAAGATGGAAGAAACATTGCCCCAATGTGTGTCCCAATCACGAGCCCAACTGCGTTCATATCATGCCCATAGTGCCCCATGTGCACAGGAGTGATTGTCATTACGGCAATCATAACCAGCTGAGTTAATACCATAATCGTTGCGCCAACGATTACTCCATGTCGATTGAACGGTTGATGGTTAGTTTCTACATTTGCAGTTGTATTTTGAAGGTTTTTCTCTGCTTTTGCCAGCTCCGTTGCTACAATTAAAGGATCTGGCCGAAGGAAGATTAAAATAATAAGGCCCGCGAGTATATAAGCGGCTGCTGCGAGAATAAAAGTTCCTGCTAAAGATGGAACACCAATTGCAGTTGCAACCTTCCCCATCACTCCCACCATATTTGGTCCAGCTACTGCCCCAAAAGTCGTAAAAACCATTGCGATACTAACGGCTGTTGCCCGTTGTTTCGAATTCGCTAAATCCGTTCCTGCATAACGAGCAAGTAGATTTGTCGCGGTCCCCGCACCATAAATAAGCAATGATGCAAACAAGAGAAATACACTTTCAAGGACTGCGGCGAGGACAACACCAACTGCCCCAATGCCTCCTACTAAAAATCCTGATGCAATCCCAATTCGTCTCCCATGCTTTTGAGATAGCCGACCAACTAGAAAGGCTGCCGCTGCGGAGCCTAAGGTAAATAAAGCTGTCGGAATACCCGCAAAACGATCGGTACCAAGCATCTCTTGTGCAAGCAAAGCACCAACAGTGATCCCAGCAGCAAGACCTGCACCACCAAAAATTTGTGATAGAACGACAATGAATAATGATTTTCGATACAGTTTTTCTTTCTTTTGTGGAGAATCAATATAATCCTGTACCCATGATTGCTCTTTTTCCTTGTCCGATTGAAATGACATAAAGGGTCCTCTTTTCCTTTTCATTTGGGAGTTGGTGGATCATTCATTTCCCTTTCCAGTTTTATTGTTTTATTTTAATGAATTTACGTCCTTCTGTATACCCCTTATGCTATTTCACTTAAATCCCAAGAACTGGATGGTGCCAGGCACCATCCAGTAAATTTCCATATCATACAGTTGATAAAAAGCCCACACAGTGTGCGGGCTGATAATTTATGTTTTTATGTAGTAACTTTGGTTGTCCTCTTCACCATTACACCAATACTATTTTCTAAAGGCTGTATGACAGCTGACATATCTAAATCTTTTAGGCCCTTCTCTTCAGCTTCTTGAAAGGCTTGTTGTGCAAGTTGTCCAGTAAATTGTTTTATTCCAGCTTCCTCAAATAGTTGATTTGCAAGCCGAACATCCTTATGAACATATTTGACAGCGCCACCTGGTTCAAAATCTCGATCAAGAACGTATTCCTCCATATGTCGTCTTAAAATCCGACTATCTCCATAGCTAACTTTTAAAAGATTGAAAAGTTTTTCTGAATCTAATCCGTTTACAGCGCCAATGACCATTGCTTCAGATGCTGCAAGTGAATGTACCGCAACAAGATATTGATTAATTAATTTTGCGATGCTACCAGAACCCGTACCCCCTAAAAATTCGATCTTCGCCCCAATTACATTCAGTATTGGCTTAATTTTCACAAACGCTTCCTCTTCCCCACCAACCATAATTGTTAAAGATCCGTTTTCTACCCCTTCTGGTCCACCACTGACTGGTGCATCGAGATAATAAATCCCTTTCGTCTGCGCAAATTCAAAAATTTCCTTACTCGTCTCAGGACCTACTGACGTAAAATCAATACAAATGCTGCCTGATTTGCTGTGTTCAAGAATACCCTTTGGATCCTTGTAAATCTTCAAAACATCTTCAGGCATAGACAAACATGTACAAATAATTTCAACTTTTTCTGCTAGCTCTTTAACACAACCTGAAATAATAGCCCCTTGTGCCTCCAATGCAAGTGCCTTCTCTCTCGTACGGTTATAAACATGAACTTCGTATCCAGCCTCAAGAAACTTTTTCACCATTCTCGAACCCATAACGCCAGTCCCAATAAAACCAATTTTCATTTCATCTTCCTCCAATAGCTTTCTTGTTTAACCATTCAAAGCTTGCTTTGCTTCCTTTTAACGGCAGATATTCTAAACCAATGGAACCACTATACTTCTCTTCTAAAAAGCTAAAGATGGTTGCATAATCCATTTCACCGGTACCCGGTTCATGCCGACCTGGATTGTCTGCAATTTGTACATGACCGATCAAATCTCTATTTTCAATAAAATAAGGTAATGGATCCCCATGGATTCTTTGAATATGATAAAAATCAAATTGCATCTTTAAGTTTGGTCGATCTAATAGGGTAATAATTTCTACCGCCTGTTGTAGATTATTTAAATAATAACCTGGTATGTCATATAAATTGATAGGTTCTATTAAGATTGTGATTCCGTGTTTCTCCATTTCTGTAGCAGCATAATGTAGATTCTTTAAAAATGTATCTTTAGCCAACTTTGATTCAAGATTAGTTCCAATTCCCGCCATACAGTGAATGTTCTTCACGTTTAAGGCAACAGCATACTGAATTCCAACTTTTACAGACTTTTTGAATTCATCCATTCTATTTGGGTCAACTGTTATTCCTCGGTCGCCGTTTTGCCAGTCTCCTGGTGGCAAATTGATCAGTGCTAACTGAAGACAATTCAATTCTAACTCTTGCTGGATTTCCTCAACTGAATGTTCATAGGGAAATTGACATTCTACAGTTGTAAAACCAGCATCGCGAGCTTTGGCAAAACGCTCAATAAAAGGAACTTCTGTAAATATAGTTGAAAGATTGACTGCGAATTGATGATTCATTAAAATCCTCCCTATCGAAAAAATTAAAAATTCTTAATAATGATATTATTCGACAAGGCTTACGCTTATCCTTTCTCAAAGCTCCTAAGACATAGAACTTCGTTGCTGGAACCTTGTAATTACAGAGGTATATCACATAGATATCATATGCTATCACTTAACTATCGACCGATATCGACTAGTTTCATTCAGATTCAACATAGTTTGAGCGGATTCTATGTAAGTTTTTTTTATTCAAAATGGTCATCACAGGATTTTAGTTATCAAGATGCTATCCCTCAATGAAAAAATCCTATGAATAATTTTTAATATTGTTATAATTATAACTCTACGAATTTTAAGGGGCTTCATAAAGATGAAAAAGGAGGCAAAAGGATGGATGCTGTATTTAATGTAAACAATGAGGTGTTTAATTACCGTGTAGCAGGTGTGCTAATAAAAAATAATCATGTTTTGCTACATAAACAGGTAACAGACCACCATTGGTCTCTACCCGGAGGGAGGGTACAGGTTTTAGAGGATTCTGCAACCGGGGTGAAACGGGAAATGCAGGAAGAGCTCGGCTATACTGTTGAAGTTGAGAAATTGTTATGGGTGACAGAAAATTTCTTTACCTACCAGCAACGAACCTATCATGAACTAGGATTTTATTATCAACTTTCCAATGACAATTTGGATGTTGCGGCGGCCCCTTTTTATGGTGAGGAAGGAGAACAACTAATCTACCAATGGATTCCTTTAAAGGCTTTAAATACCATTACACTCTATCCAGAATTCCTAAAATCCTCCTTAAAAGAACTTCCAACAAATACACAACACATCATTATTAAATAAAAGGAAATAAATTACCAGGTGCCAGGCACCATCCAGAATTTGGTTAACGCTTGGGACCTGGTTTATTTTGGAATGACGCCGATTAAGTAACCTTCGTATAGCTCCTTTCTCTGCCCTTCATAATTCAAGCCAATATGAGCATTAATTTCTACCTTTTCTGCGGGGAATTCCCCTGTCCTTGAGACAAATCCTACAAACTCACGGTCTATATTAGTAGGTTCTGGCTGGTATTCAGCAAGAGTATTATTTACTGAATTAATTTTCGCATTCGATGCATCAATTTCTACGACCGCCTGGATTGTAACCGTTGCTTTATCACTATGAATTTCCCGACATATAAGCTCTTCTTGTTTGTCACCAATTGATTCACCGTATGTAAATAAAATATTTTTATCGTCTTTTTGCCTTATATCTATAAAAACATATTCATCCGTTGTTCTTTTTACAATCTCTGCATTTTCTTTCTTAAAAGGAATCTCAATGTACAAATCATCGATTGCAACTTGATGTGCTCCAAGACTAGTAATGTCTTTATATTCTGAAACGACTCCAGATTGAACAGCTGAAGACACTGTTGCTGATTGTTTTGTTTTTACAACCTGAAACTGAAAGGTAAAAAACGAAAATAACCAAACAGCCCCTACAACAGCCAACCAAACATAACCCTTTTTCACGTGTTCTCCTGTACCTCCTTTTATAAAAATTGGATTAAGAATGCCAATATTCTTAACCTATTAAACAGGAAATTTTCGACCAAACATCGAAAATAATTATTGTAATTATAGAAGGACATATAGCCTATTAATTGAGGTGTTGATAATTGAAAGAACATCTTTTGCAAATCGATGGTTTTGAACTTACTTATTATGAAACGGGCTCACAATCAGCCCCAACAATAGTTTGTCTTCATGGACTAGCTGGCAGTGCTCTATACAGTTTTTCAGAATTACTAAATAATTTATCAGATTCTTTTCATCTTATCGCCATCGATCAACCAGGTCATGGGAAATCGACCCCTTTTTCTGAGGAAAAAGACTATCTTTTTTTAAACCCAGTAAAATGGTATGAAAAAGTTTTACCAAACATCATAACTGAACCATTTTATTTATTAGGACATTCATGGGGAGCGGATGTGGTCTTACATTATGCCAAACAATTCCCTACTCAACTTAAAGGAATCATTCTTTTAGATGGCGGTTTTACTTTTCCACAATTTCAAGAGGACATGTCATTTTCGAACGTATATAATGGTTGGAATCAGTACATGGAGGATGCAAAGTATGACGATTGGGAACAAATTGTTACCGAGTTCAAACAATATACACACAATCCAAAATTCAAGCATCAACTATCCTCCATTTTTATAAAAAAAGAGAAGTATGAACTGATAGCTTCCAAGTTTACGGTTTTGTCCATTATTAAAGCTTTCTTTACGGAAGATTTTTCCGAAACGTACCCATTTATCAAAAATCGGTTGTTGCTAATCCATGCAACCGAACCAGAAGAGCTAGATCACGCGCGAACACTTGGTATCTCACAATTAAGGAAAAACATCGAAAATGTTTCGGTTATCTCATTTCCAAACACCGGACATATGGTTCAGTGGGATTTACCAGAAAAAGTTGCTGACACGATAATAAATTGGGTAAATAAAATGGAGGGCTAATATACGATTTTCGCCCTCACAGTATTTGATTATGTATTCGATTTATGCTTCTGAAGTAACCGAATGTTTGACCCGACTAGGAAAAGTGTGGATCCCATTGGTTCTGACAAATAAAGTCCCGCCATCTTCATATAGATTACGCTTGTAATCAAATTGTAGATCATCAGGAGTAAAATGAAATATAACCTCATGCCTTCCTTCTCCAGCTATTGCAGCCAGTATCTTGTTATAGTTTGGTTTTTTACGACTAACTATATCAAATAAGTGGATTTGATTGTTTGTTTGTTCATATAAGACGATTGCATCCTCTGTCGGATGATAGTAAAGATTATCCCGAAACGTATTTAAACAATGGTACATAAATAAGTGCAAGCTATTAATAGTTGAAAACCGTTGCGATACCGGTGCTCTTTGCTCGGCAAAATGATAAATAAATTCCGAGTCTTTATTTTTCCTGCTATCTAGTTTTTGCAGATTGTTTTTTGGTTGCCCTACAAACGAAACTTCGACAGTATATTGCACCTCCTCAACCTTCTCAAACCCAAACTTTGGATAAAAGTCTAACACCGTCTGATTTGCAAATAAATACATAAAGTCATATTGATCTTTATAGTCGCTCAAAACACGATTCATTAATTCTTTGGATAACCCTTGATGACGAAAATCTGGGTGTGTCATAACGGTCCCTATTTGAATGGCTCGGTGTTTCATGCCATCGATGATAAAGTCGAGTAAATTAACTGATACGTTTGCGATAATTTTGTTTCCGTGTTGAAAAGAATAAGGGATATATCGATTATTCCAATATCCCTGTTCATACCAATTTCTAAAATCTAGCCCAAAGGTCGTGTTTGCTAGTTCAAAAAAGCTTTCCCTTAAAATGTTTTCCTCACGAATATGTTTGACTAGCTGTACTTCTCCCATTTAATTCCCCTCTTCCTCCCTCTGATTTATTGTTTTACTCTTCACCTTTACTTTTTTCCTTATCTTCTTCCTACCAATCTTTCATCACGCCTCACCAGAAGTTAACTCTCCTCCTGCCAACAATCCTGCAATCGCCTAAAAACAAACATTTCATCCAACCAAACCAAAACGCTTTGTGTATAAGCCGAGAACCACCTTGATATGGTTCAATTCAAGCAGAACCATCCTCCATGTTATCGCAATAAGGAGTGATGCTTTGAAAAGGGAATTTTCATTTTCTCATATGTTTTAAAACCATATTAATAAACTTAAATTTAACCAAATTGCCGAGCTCATTCATACGATACTATGCCTAGCCATTTTTTTGCTTATTAGTTGTCAGTAACCATCAATTTAATAATTAGATAAACATTAAGACCGAGTCCTAGCCTTTAGTTTTGTTTTATAACTACGAAAATAGAATGTCCGACTTTATAACTAACATAAAAAAATTCCACAACGAAGTGTGGAATTCCTGTTTTTTATTTTATTTTTTCCAATTCAGCAAACACAGCATCATAATCCGCTTGTTTATCCGCTTTAAATGATGTGTTTAAGTAAGTAATGATCCCATCCTTGTTTACAACAAACACCGAACGAATAGCCGTCCCGCCTTTTTCGTTATAAACATGATAGCTCTTCATTGTTTGTTTATGCCAATCTGATAATAAAGGATAAGGCAAGGTCCCCATACTTGCTTCAAATACACGATGAGAATGGATATGGTCTGCGCTAATTGCTAAAACATCTGCATTCAATTGTTCAAATTTCTTATAATCCTCTTTCCAAGAGGCAATTTCTTTTATTCAACCTGGGGTAAAATCCATTCCGAAAAAAGCCACAACTATATTTTTCGTTCCGCGGTAATCAGTTAAGGAAATTTTGTCCTTCTTCGTTGCTTCAAGCGTAAAGTCAGGTGCCTGATCACCCACAATTAAAGTACTTCCCAATAAACTTCCCTCCTAGATTAACAACCAACAATCTCAACTATTTATATAGTCTTCCCCACTTACGACCATATTAGACAAAAATGGAAATTAACTGGATGGTGCCTGGCACCATCCAGTTAATTTCCAAACAGATTTTATCATTAAGATTTAGCCTATATACTCCATCCACTGTTATCTGTTCTGAGCCTTTCAATATATTGTATCCTTAAGGCTTAACTGTAAGAAATCACGAAAGATAGAAAGTCCATATTCCTTTTCCTCTAATAAAATAATTTGAGCTCTAAACACTTGGAACGTAGATCTTTTCGTATTGGTAATCCCCGTTTACTTCATTAATCTTAAGAACGGATGCATTTTCAATCGGCTTGAATCCCGCCAATTCATCTACTGGCAAATTCATCAGAAAGGCCAATAACATTTGCATAAAGGCAGCATGGCTAACGATAATCACATTTTCATAACGTCCTTGCCGTTTGATTCGCTCGACTACTGAACTCATAAACATAGTAGCCCTTAGATAAACGTCGGCTAGCGATTCACCGTTTTGATAACGGAAATAAAATTGACCAGCGGCTTTAAATTCTTTCTTT
>Ga0182742_1005771_pt1 | contig 10250 bp, 4 predicted proteins | sample eDN5th37CBELigMG_FD_128880 | JGI IMG/M metagenome (GOLD analysis project Ga0182742, IMG submission 128880) | Enriched Miracle-Growth compost microbial communities from Emeryville, California, USA - eDNA 5th pass 37_C BE-Lig MG (version 2)... ... | reverse complement strand
TGCTTTTTCATGGCATTCACGGAGCGGAAGAATCGCCAGCGCTTTCGGTCCGATGCACACTCCTGCAGGTACTTGACCGCATAGGCATTCACGATATCTGCTGTGGACCGATAAGCCTCCTGCGTCCGATACAAGCTTTGCTCGGCTCGCAGATGCTCAACGCACAGTTGTGCCTCACGCGCAAACTCCTCCCACCGCCCTTCGCGAGCCATCTCCAGGAAGTAGAACCACCCGTGGGAAACGGTCGTATCCCCGTCCTGCCCCGACAACAAGACCCGGCTCCCCGTTCGTCCGGCCGTTCTCGCCGTCAGCCAGTTCAAATAGTGATTGCCCGATGCCCGACCTTCGTCGAGATACCGGAATACCTCCTCCAATATGTCGAACAGCGACTCTTCATCTGCTGCCGTGAAGTGCGGCTCGATACCACCTTGCTTCAAAACCTCTTGTATGAAAGGCCGCTCGTCGCAATCCGTAAACCGGTTGTAGACTAGAGAGATAGAATGCAGCGGAGGACCCGATTGCGCTTGAAGCAGGTCGCGGGCCATACAGGTAACCGCAGATGAATCCATGCCTCCACTCAGCTCAGATGCAATCGGGTAAGCACTTCGCAGACGGCATCGGACGGCTTCCGTAAACAACTCCAGGAACCGTGCCGTATACTCCTCATCCGTCAGATTCTGGTCAACGGGTGCGGGTGAGAGCGTCCAGTAACGTCGCTCCTCCGCAGTTCCGGCAGCCAGCCGAAACGCGTGAGCCGGTCGTAAGCGGACCACGTTCTTAAAAACGGTCCGCACCGTGTCAGCCGGCACCCGGGTGAGATGTAGGCCGAACTGAACCTCGTCAAGCTCCTCTACCACCTCCGGATGCTGCAGCACGGCCTTGATCTCAGATCCAAACACGAAGCATTGGTTCGGCACGAAGTAGTAGTAAAACGGCTTGATGCCGAAGTGATCTCGCGCACAGAACAACTTCTGCTCCGCTGCATCCCAGATCGCAAACGCAAAATCCCCAACCAGATGATCGACACACGCCTCACCCCAGCGCTCATAGGCCCTCAGGATGAGCTCGCTGTCGCTCACAAGATGAGCTGGCCCGGACACTCGTAGCACACTTAGCAGCTCCTCCCGATTATCGATCCGAGCGTCGGCCGTAATGGTATGCACCCCTGACGCACTCGTATACGGCAATACCTCGTGCAGCGACTCCGGCGTGGTGTGCAGCATGCAATGCCCCAGACCAACCGGCCCCTCACACCATACCGCCCGCCCATCAGGGCCACGGTGCGCCATCGCGTCAACCATGCGCCCGAGATCAAAACGATCTGCGGACCGCCCGTCCAGGTATATGATGCCTGCTATGCCTGACACGATATTCGGGTAGTATATAGATGCTTTTATTGCAGGGTAAACACGGGTGCTAACATAGGACTGCCACGAGTCCTGGATTGCCTGCTGTGGCTATGGCATAATCAGCCTTTGGCGCATATGTGACCTAAGGGTGATCCCCATTACCTGCAGCGCCATTACGCCCTGGAGCAGCATTCCACCCGATAGGAGGAATAACGGCTGATCAAACCTGAGCACCATCACGAAGTGGTGTGTACGTGCTCAGGCCTCGCCGACGACCTTGATCAACTCCGCGCTGATCATGTCTTTTAGAAAGACGTTGACATCCTCCGCTATCCGATCGGGAGGAGCATCGTACTGGCGCTGAATGGAATCGGTTATTTCTGCTACCGTTACTGGCCGCTGCGCCAGTTCCAGTACGAGCGCGCCTACCTCATTGAGCCCGTAGTACTTGCCTGACTGGCTGTCGAGCACCACCGACTCGCCACCCAGATCTGCCACCGATAGGGACTCCGCTGCAACAACCGTTGTATTCATGGTAACCATCGTGAATAACAGGTTTCGAAATGCTTATGCGTTACACTGCCGAATGCCTTGTAACCTGGCTCCGGAATCTGATTAGTTAGCTCGAACGATCAGCACATGCCGGCTGGCATCTCCAGAGCTTCCGTCTGACGGAGTATCAGGTAGCTCCTCCACACGTACCGCCGAGCGGGACACTGCAACGGTCCGCGAGCCCAGAAGGACTTGATCCTGTAACACCCCGACCTCATTCGCATCCACCTCCTGCACATCGTGTCCCTCTTCTGCAGCCGGACGTTCCCTCCAATCTTTGAGAGGCGTATAACCCAGCCACCGAAGCCACCCGCAGACAAGCCCTGCCGTTAGCAACAGTAGGATGCTAGCCTCAACAGGTCCTACCATGGAGATCACAACAGCTACCGTTCCAAAAAGAAGCGCCGCACCATACAGCATCAAGACTGCCTTGGGAACGGAGTAGCGCTTGACCAGCCTGTGGTGAATGTGATCAGCATCCGGTGCAAAGATGGGCTTACGCCTGGCAGCCCGGCGTACGATCGAGAGCCCGGTATCCAAAACCGGAACCCCTAACACGACCATGGGCGCCAGATACCCCGCAATGGAGTTTGTCAGAGATGATGCCTCCAGCGAAAACACCGCAAGCATATAACCCAGCAGGAGGCTACCTGAATCGCCCATGAAGACGGAGGCTGGATTGAAGTTGTGCAGGAGAAATCCGGCAAGCGCCGCTGCTATGGGAATCGCCAGAACGGCCAGTCCGATCTCTCCGTTCAGACCGACGAAGACGGCCAGTGCCGAAAAAGCGATCATACTCACACCGGCTGCCAGCCCATCCAACCCGTCGAGCAGGTTCACCGCATTGATGATGCCCACAATCCACAGCATCGTGAGTGGAATGGAATACAGCGCCTGCTGATAGGCATCTGCGTATTCCACGGGAAATATCACAGACACGTCGACGCGATAGCCCGCATGGATGAGCAAGTAGGCAACCAGAATCTGGATAAAGAACTTGCCCTTGAAATCCAGCCCTCGAATGTCATCGTAGACGCCCGTGCACACCACCGCAATCGCCCCGATCCCAACGGCAACCGGAGGAAGCGAGAGCTGAAACGGAAGGAGATGTTGTGCCCAAACGAGGTAAACCAGCCCCGCTACACAACCGGCTACGATAGCAATACCCCCGATGTTCGGCGTTGCTTGAACGTGGAGCTTCCTGGTACCGTCCGGCTTATCTAACCACCCATGACTGGCAGCAAGTCTCGATACAAAGGGAACGGATAAGAACGTGCAAACGAATGCTGCCAGGGCTCCCAGACCTAATAGAATGAAGTGCATAAATCGTTATCGCCAAACGTGCGGTTGTCCTAGAAGTCTGACCAGGGCATACGCCCGATCGCAACCGGCTCCTCACCGCTCTTCATCCAGCACGCGACTGCCCTCTGGCCCTCCTAATTTTCAGACCGAAAACTAGAATGTGCCATTGACACGCCTATCTCACGTTTGGCACCAGCGAACGGCACGTTAAGCGTAGCACAGCATGCGCCTTTTGAGCATATGGCATATACTGAAGTGCGCCATCCCTACATCCCACCCACGTGCCCGTCTATAACCGAGTACGAGCGAGATTCAAGTTCACGCAAAGCGGCCACTTCAGCGAAATTGGGGGTGGCAAGCCTACGAGAGGAGTTCGGCTTGAACGTGAACGACTTCCGTGAATGCTGGTCGGATAAATTAATACCCGAGGAACTGAGGCGCGTTGTGGAGAGACTCCACACAATAAAGAGGGGACCTCCTGGGTCCCCCGTAGCATCTCCTTATGGGCTGGGATTTAAACCGAAACCTCCAGCTGCTCGGAACGCAGAACCACGTCCACGCCATCCAGTATCGGGATGGCGCGTCCCTTTGTCCGTACATGCTAGACGCTAACCTGTCCAGAATCAGGGAGGCGTGATAAGCACCCCGGGCTCCTCCATGTAGATCCAGTATCCTTCTCCGGGTCGCATCTCCTGAATGGTATCGATCTGATGCTCCGGATCGAAGATGCCTCCCCCCTCATCCTTGACGAGAACGGCTTTATCGATCACGGAAGCCAGGTATTCACTGACCGGTCCTGCCACGCTCCGCGTATAGGGCAGAAGGTTCCAACCCTTATTGAGCGAGATCGATGTGCCCGCTGGGACCAGTTCACCGGTAAACCGGATGCGCGCCTCACCCTCTGCATATGCCATGTAGGCTTCGCGCCAGTCCCAACTTTTGATCTGATCCACGGACATCGTCGTGCTATATACCCGACCCGCCCGATCTTTCACGAGTACTACTTGATCGGACGCTCCGAAGATAGCTGACAGAGATGAATCGGACGGCGCTACTGGCGATGCAACGATATTCCAACCCTTTACCAGAGTTACCTCGTGACTCTGTGGGCCTGGACCTTGCGGTAAAGGACCCGGATGCTGCAATGCGGTACCCGGTTCAGTCGTGGTAATCGCATAGGACACGCTGGTGTGGGTCGGCAGTGCTTTTACTGTCCCGGGATTTCCATGGAGATCAATATGGATGTTACGGATACGCGCGTATCCCTGGTAAGACTGCTGCCAGACTGCCGACGAAAGCTTGACACGACGATTGACCGGCGACGCACCATCCTCTCCCACGAACCCGATGTAGCCGTACCGCGCACCCTTGCCGTCGAGATAAGTCCGGCCAATGCGCAGCTTGGATGTCGCGACGAGCGAAGTACCGAGTGGTTGCCATGAAGCGCCATTCCAGTATTCGATGGTAGCATCTTCCAATGCGGCCTGTCCCTGCTGCTCGGCATGGTTCCATCTCAGGTAAATCGGCAGGGTCGCCCATAGCTCCTTGATCTGATCGGCCCCATCGCTGCCAATGGAATGGGAAACGAGGACCCCATTCGAAAGTGCCTCAAAGCGGTTCTTCACAGTTACAGCGCCTGACAGCTCCGTCCCCGATTCTTCCCCGGTATTACTTCCAGAAGCCTTCGGATCGTTGAACACATTGACAACCTCGGCGCTGGGCGAAACGCCATCGATACGCACACTTGAAGTTCGTGTTAGCTCACGCCCGCGTATCTGTGAGGTCGAGAATCCTTTTCCGTTCTCATCCTTACCCCACACGTGGTGGGCGGCCCAGGTCTCGACCTCGTTCCAGCACGTCGAATTTTCCTTATCTGCCGGATCACATCCCGTCTTGTTGTGCCGGTTGAGAATTAAAATGCCGGTCTCACTCGTCCAGAACGCCTCTAGCTTACCGCCATACCAACCGCCATACGTTCCCTGCTGCGCGTCCGTCTCGATGAAAAAGCCAAAATCACGCGCGCCGTCGGTTGCTTTGTGTGCCCAGAATTCAGTTCCCGTCTGCTCGCCACCGAATGCGGTGCTAAAATAATGACCCGGGCGGTCGTATGGCGTATACGTTGAAGGATCGTTTGCTTCCAGGAGTCCCTTGAGAGTACTATACCATCCCTTTGGGGGCAAATAGGCCCGCTCTGCTGGCCAGGATGAATAGGCATAAAATAGTGGTGGCGGCTCAGTGACGATTTCTGAAAATCCTTTCGTATTAATACTGGAAATACGTTGCTTTAACTCGGATGCCATATTTGCTGCCGAGTAAAAATCACGACCGTGCGTATAGGAACGTACGAGCGGACGCGCCTCTTCAACAAGAGCGGCCGCCGTAAGATCACGGAAGAGATCTTGCCCCTGATCTCGCACATAGCTACCTCCGGTCCGGTTGGCGTACCCGGATGGTCCTTCGTAGAATGGACGCTTCCCCGCTACTGCTGGCGGATCTTTGAAATACTGCACAAGCTTGAATACCGCCATGCGCCGCACCACTTCTTGCAAGAAATCCCAGGCAGGATCCCCGGATACCCAGGAGAGTGCCCCTACAAGTTGAGCGAATGAATGCCCGTTGTAGGTCGTCTCGGGGCCGTCCGCCTCTCCGATGTATCCCGCTGGGAAAAAAGCGCCTTCCTTCACATCATACCGGCCGTTGAGGTCACCGTCGGTGTAACCGAACAGAACACGGCGCACAGCTTGTATGGCTTTTGTCCTGATCACCGGATCATCGACACCGGCATACACGGCGGCGGCCCCATGGACAAAGAACATGTCCATATTGGTGTTCACGTCGTGAGCGCCGAGCCGTATTGTATGATCCAGGAACCGCTCGAGCCCCTTCTCGAACGCTGCCCGGGTAGGCGCGTCCAGCACGTCCTTACAGTGATAATAGACGTACGCCCACGAAGACAAAGCTTTGCCATAATAATCGTTGCGTCTGACACTTTGTATCTGCTCGATTGCCTTGTCCCACATCATCATTTCGACTGCTGAGATGATAAGCGCACGGCGTGCGATCGCGGGATCACCGAAGTACGGATTACCCTGACCTCCACCCGCAAGAGGGATGTTCAGCTGATACCAGAAAGCAGGATCGATTCCGTAGGCACCTGTATTACTGGCACTTCCTTTGTAATACAACCGAACCACACCTGTCGCTTCTATACCGCAACCGTTCCCGTCGTCCAGCACAAACCAGCAGGTCTCACCACGCGTGGCACTTTCTGCCGTTGGTCCGTTGGACAAACTGAGCCAGAGTTGCGCAAGATCGTCTACATCCTCAAAAGATCCATCCCACTTCAGAGGTCCTGGATTTATCTGTACATCCGCCAGGGTGATTGATCGCAACCAATTGTATAGTTGCACCTGGTAGTCCCAGTCCTGCGGAAGCAGCGTGGTTGTATGGTAGGACTGAGGTCCCGTTTTCCAGGCTGCATTGATATTGTCATATACCTCCAGTAGGCGTTTGTCATCGAGACCGGGATACAAGACTACTTCACTGATAAAACCATCCAACGCCCCGCGCCCATCCCGCGAATCCCCCCCTATCGCCAGCCCCGTGGGGAAATACGTCGCCCTCGTATGTAGTTTGTCAAGCAGTATGTTCTGATTCCTGTATCCCGTTACGTTCGTCGAGCGAACTCGGAGCGCATACGTGAAGCGCCCCAGAGAAAACGGTATGCCAGGAAAGCCGGACGAAGCCGAACCATCCCCCACCGCAATATTGCCGTTCCCATTCCCGTTGATCTGCAAACGAGTAGCCGTATGTCCGGGTGAACCTGGCGTTTGCAGCACTAGGAGATTCGGCCAGTCACTTCCCTCGTGATCGCCTCGATTGTCGGCCACAGCAAATACCGTCACATCGTGGCTGCTATACGCAGACATTCCAGAAACGGTCAGGTATGTAGAAGGAGTGGCATACCCCTGAGTCCTGAAACGAAGGGCAACGTACCCACCCTCATCACGGATAATTTTCCCCTGCTCAACAATACTGGGCTGAAGGTCTGGCTTATTCTGCATAGCGCTCGGCACACCCGAAAGCTGGCTGTACCATGTCGTCACCCGGCAGTCAGTGCCCTCACAGAAGGACGTCAGAGCTTGCGTATCCACCAGACCAGTGTCGTCGAAACCGATATCCTGCTCCGCGCCGTCCGAGACGCGCCTGATGCGTAGAGCCGGACCGGTGTAGGCAGATGAGAGTCTGCGAAGGCTGTATGCCGCCAGAGCATCCGAATACTGATCAAGCAGCGGTGCGGCGATCATCTCCCGCGTTTCGTCTATACGAGGAGTATCGAAACTCGTCTGTACTGTGCTAGGATCACTCCTCTCAACCGAAGTAGACTGGGCTTCCCGAATTCCGCAAAAGGATAGTACAAGGATCAAGAGTGCCCTCACTCCAGCTTTCGGAAAAGCTAGCCTGAATTGACGATGTGAGGACAATACGCGGGGATTCTTAGTGCAAGATGTTGACCCTGCTACGAGAAGAAGTTTCATGATCGGGACGGATGCGCTCAAAAGAGAGTCGACCATGCCCGGCGCTACAGAATGGGGAATCCGGGCGATGCTTATGACGTACATCACCGCCCATCCAAAATGATGCCCATACACTAGAGGCCAGAATAGCCGTTTCTGGCCATCTATTTAGGTAATAAATACCACCCAGATTACAGTCTGGGAATAAATTACACACTTCCGTAACAAGCAACAGGAACAAAACAGCACCAGACTATAGCATAATCCGTGTTATTTGAAGCTGGTGTTGATGCGTGTACGGAGAAAGAGGACGGCCCACGTGTAAGGGTGACATCATGTGGGCATACTCAGTCGATCTCCGAACACGCGTCGTCGAAGCCTACATGGCTAGTGGCGAAAGCTTTGCCTCTGTAGTCGAGTGCTTCACCATCAGTAAGAGCAGGGCTAGGCGCTGCCCTCCAGAGGAATGACCGAGGCGACCTGATGCCGAAACCTACACTCCTGGACCCGAGTCGATCATCTCCGATGAGGAACTGCCGCTCTTCAAAGCACGGCTCCGTGAGAATCCCTCTCTAACTGAGAACGAAATGACCCGCCGCTACACGGAGCTCACCGGGCGGAGCATCAGTCAGCAAAGTGTCTGCTGGGCGTTGGCTTGTGCAGGGTTCACCTATAAAAAGAGTTCCGGTCCGGTCAGCAGGACCGAGAGGACGTAACCTTAGAACGAGCCGATCTCCGCAGATGGCAGCACTAGGCCGAGCCGAGGAGATTTTACTTTGTCGGCGAGAGCGGCTTTGCACCGGGACCGCACCTGGTCTACAGCTACTCAAAACGGGGATGCCGCGATGCGGCGCCTTTTCGAACAGACAAGAGAATGAGCCTTCTGGTATGGACTTCGACGCGGAGAAGCGGCCTGATTGCAACATACACAGGAACGGTGAACGGTCGGTGTTCGAGCGCTTTGTCGAAGAGAAGCTTGCCTCAGCCATTTCAAGTTCCAACCGTCCTGAGTAATGCTATAATCAACTCACGGTATCACAAGAATCCGGCTGCGATATGATATTAACCCCGTGGTATCCGATAATTAGTAGTTAGTTTCGTATCGTGACGTGCTTCCGCACAATTCCGTCTTCTCTTAACTGATGGACTTAAAGACACAAAAACCTTAGTCCTGAAGCGCCGGATCTTGCCGATACTCCATTTCTCTCTCATGACGGAGACGCTCTAGTTCCGCACTCACTCCTGGGATGGCGCGGTCATCTACTTTCCGCGCAAATAAGCAGCCAGAAGCGAAAGCCTGGTCAATGTTTTCGTGAGACACTATAGCAGGGTGTGCCTTCCGCTCGCTCCAGTCCATAAATCGCAAGGGCTCCCTCATCAGGGGGACCCCCGTTTGGACGAGCACGGTCTGAAAGAACATTTCGTCTGGGATGTGAACCCATCGCATTCTGGCTACAAAAGAGGGGTTCCTCTGGACAAACGAAAGCACTGCTTCGACTCCCTCACGAGTGAGAGTCCACCACTGCGAGCCAAAATATGGCACTATCCCAGGGAGAAACGGTAAAGGAGGAAGCACCCGCCAGAGGCGCCGCGAAACGGCGTTAAGCATCCGCCCAATTGGGCCATAGTCGTTAAAGAACAGACGCTGATACCGACTGTGCCACGAGAGGTCTTCATCATGCCAGTAGTCAATGCGGCTCTTATTCGTACCGTCCAACACCCGCCGTATCTGCTCGTTGGATCTTAAAGGATAATCGGAACCGCTAAGAAGCGTATATGTGTCATACCTTTCTGTCACCGCTGTCCGCAACAGATGGAGCGTTGCCTCCACCATGCGGAATCCGCCCCAACGGATGTCGTAAACCGACTCAATGGTTCGAACAGGCAGCGATGCGAAGTCAGCGAAATTAGCCTTCTTATCTACATGGATAAAGAGATCGAAAGCGGGATGCTTCAGTGCACCAACGAGACGATGCACCTGTACGGGGTTGTCGTGAACTAGAAGAAGAAAGGCATGGCGCTTTTCGGTCATGACGGGTGCCAGGAAAGCGTACGTGGAAGAAAAGGGGCCTTGGTGAGCCTCCGAGGTAACAGGATAGGAGACGTGGTCACGAGCATCGCATCCGCCCTTGTTGTATAAGGAACCGGTGATACACGACGTGTCTAGCAGTCCTACTGGCGTAGCCGTCGAGCCACAACTCGTGGTAAGCTGGTGAGGCGGCGCCAGCGGAGCAATCGCTCCACCTCCAAGACCCATGGATCCGTTAAGCCCCGCCTTTTTGCTGCGTCGAGGATCGCAGAGTATTCGCCTACTGCAACCTCATTTCTAAGTGTCACACCCCGTATCATCTCAGGTGTGATATCCGCCACAAGGGAAGAAGGCACCCTCTTGCCGGTTACAATGAAGTTGAGTGACGTACGGATGCATTTCTCACATGTGCCGCAGTTCCGGTCGCGCTTGGCGCCCTTCCAACAAACGCGGAGATTCTCACATCCCGCATCCCAGTCGGCTACAATCGCCGCCTTCTCG
>Ga0182742_1005770_pt1 | contig 10253 bp, 11 predicted proteins | sample eDN5th37CBELigMG_FD_128880 | JGI IMG/M metagenome (GOLD analysis project Ga0182742, IMG submission 128880) | Enriched Miracle-Growth compost microbial communities from Emeryville, California, USA - eDNA 5th pass 37_C BE-Lig MG (version 2)... ... | reverse complement strand
CCCAAAGATTCAATCAGGTCGGAGGATGCTTTAGCGAGGAGGCGCCGGACCGGACAGGGCTGGCGCAGCATGCTCCGAGGCGTGTCCACCCTCCGCAGCTCGGGCGTCCGGTGCTCGCCGCCGCGTTCCGTTTCCATCGGACGGCGCCTGGGCCGGTGTCGGCGTCGGCGTCGGCGTCGGCAGCAGCAAGATCGAGATCCGTCGGTTGCCAGGATCGTCGGGGCGATCCGGCAGGCGCGGCTCGATATCCGCCTTGCCGATGACCTCGGCGATCCTGTCGGACGGGAGGCCCAGCGCCACCAGTGCCTGACGGGTGGCATTGGCCCGGTCGGACGACAGCCGCCAGTTGTCGCTGTCGGACCCGCTGGCGAACGGGCGGGAGTCGGTATGGCCGCGGATCGACAGCCGTTCGCCGCCACTTGCGACGGCAGTGGCCACCAACTCCAGGAGCCGTCGTGCCTCCGGCGACAGTTGATCGCTGCCTGAAGCGAACATCGCGCTGCCTTCCCGGTCGAGCAGCTCGATGCGCAATCCTTCCGGCGTGCGTGTCACTTCCAGCTGCTCGCGCAACCCGCCGAGATCCGGGCGCTCCGCCAGCGCCTGGCGCAGACGGGCCGCGACCTGCGCAGCCGACGGCGCCGCATCCTCCTCCGCGGTCCGTTCCGCCTGCATATTGTCCAGCACGGACTCACCTACCGGCGCGAAGGCCGCCACCAGCTCCTGCGCCAGCTCACTCTCGACCGTGTCGTCACGCCGTGCCGGCGGTGCCGTGTCGAATGGCGAGGCCGGTGGTGCCTCGATGAAGCTCGGCTCCATGACGCTGGTGCCACGAAGGATCCCGGCGTCGCCGCCGGGCGGCAGCCGGCTGAGCGAGCTGGGATCGGTGAAGTATTCGGCCAGACCCTCGAGCCTGGCCTTGCTGGTCGTGCCCAGCAGCCACATGAGCAGGAAGAAGGCCATCATCGCGGTGACGAAGTCCGCATAGGCGACCTTCCATGCACCACCATGATGGCCGCCATGGCCACCCTCGATCACCTTGCGGACGACGATCCGCCCCTCACGCCTGCCGGCCATGGCCACTCAGGCCGCCAGTGGATCGGCGGGAAGCTGCTGCAACAGCTCGTCCACAGCGTGGAAGTTCGGCTGGAGATGGGTCGGCACGCTGCCACGGGCCAGCTCGATCGCGATCGGCGCCGAATGACCTTGCAGGTAGGCTATCAGGCAGTCGCGGATGATCGCGTAGAACTGGTTATCCTCCTCGAAGGTCTGCGCCATGCGCGACGCCATCGGCGCGAACATTCCGTAGGACAGGAAGATGCCGAGGAAGGTACCGACCAGGGCACCGCCGATCATCTTGCCCAGGATATCGACCGGCTGGTCGATCGCCCCCATCGTCTTCACGATGCCCAGCACCGCGGCGACGATGCCCAGCGCCGGGAAGGCGTCGGCCATGGTCTGCAGCGCGCCGGAATTCGTCAGCTGCTCGGCGTGATGCTTCTTCAACTGCCGGTTCATGCTGTCTTCGACCTGGATCGGGTCGTCCAGGCTCATGGTCATCATCCGGATGGTGTCGGCGATGAAGTCACAAGCAAAATGATCGTGCTGGATCCTGGGATAGCGGGCGAACAGGGCGCTCTCGTGCGGGTTGTCGACATGCGGCTCCAGCGCCAGCACACCCTTGGTCTTGAGCAGCTTGACGATGGTGAACATCAGACAGAGCAGATCGCGATAATCGTCCCTCTTCCATTTCGGCCCGGCGAACACCCGTTTCAGGTCACGCAGCGTTCCCTTGACGACCTGCGAGCCATTCGCGAGCAGGAAGGTGCCGGCCCCGCCCCCGCCGATCATCATCAGCTCGAACGGCGCCGCCTTGATGATCAGGCCAAATTTGCCGCCGGCCAGCGCATAGCCGCCGAAGATCATCACAAAGACCAGGACGAGGCCGATGATGGCGAACATGCGCGAACTACGCCTCCGCTGGGACTGCCGGAGGCACCATACGTCCTGGTATCTTTCCCAAAGGTTAACGGCTGTGCTCTTCGGGCCGTTCTAGATGCCGTTATGGGCCTGATGGCGAGTGATGGCCACGTGTGCGGACATGAGCCATGTCCGTAAACCTTACCCTTCTGATGTATCCGATGAAGAATGGGCGCTGGTAGTGTCCTATCTGGTCTTGGTGCGGGAGGATGCCGGCCAGCGGGTACATGCGTTGCGCGAACTGTTCAACGGTTTGCGCTACATCGTGCAATCCGGCGCGTCCTAGCGCTGGATGCCCAACGACCTGTCGTCATCGTGCGTCGTCTCACCAAGCCCTGCCACCCCCGCCGCAGGTTCCTGCCTGCGGTCCTTGCAGGAGACGGAGCGATGGCCTGCCCGTCCGGTTCTTCTGAACCGGACAGCGCTGCTGATGGATGATCAGCCTGCTGGCCGATCGCGGCCAGCGATGGACGAATGGCCAAGCAGCGCGGATGAACCGGACCGTGCAGGAGACCACCATCAAGACATGCCACTATCTCGGCCTCGAAGCACTCCAGACTCACGTCCTGGCCTTCGTCACCGCTTACGATTTCGCCCAGCATCTGAAGGCGCTGCGATGGCGGACACCCTTCCAGCCAATCTGCGACGCAGGAAAAGACCAATGCCTCGATCTTCAAGACCGACCGCACCACCTCATCTCGGGACCATACACCACTTCTAGTCCCCGGTCTTGTGCGTCTCGCGCAGGAGGCGCTGGCGGTCGCGCTGCCAGTCGCGCTCCTTCTCGCTGGCACGCTTGTCGACCAGCTTCTTGCCGCGCGCCAGGCCCAGCTCGACCTTCGCCCAGCCGCGCTCGTTGAAGTAGATCGAGAGCGGCACCACGGTCAGGCCCTTGCGCTGGACTGCACCCTTCAGGCTCTCGATCTGCCGGCGGCGCATCAGGAGCTTCCGCGGCCGGCGCGTCTCATGGTTGAACTGGTTGCCGCCGTGGAACTCGGGGATATAGGCATTGAACAGCCACAGATCGCCCTGCATCTCGCCGGCATGGGCATCGCCGATCGTGGAGCGGCCTTCGCGCAGCGACTTCACTTCGGTCCCGCTCAGGACCAGGCCCGCCTCGTAGCGCTCGTCGATGAAGTACTCGTGCAGGGCCTTGCGGTTCTGCGCGACGACCTTGCGGCCTTCCTGCTTCTTGGCCAACGCAATCTTCTCTAGTTGATGAGGCCGACCGCGCGCAGGGCCGCGTCGATCCGCTCCTTCGAGCCGAGCTGCGGCTCGACCAGCGGCAGACGCAGCTCGCCCGAGCAGCGGCCGAGCTTGGCCAGGGCATGCTTGGTCGGCGCCGGGCTGCTCTCGCAGAACAGCGCCTCGTGCAGCGGCAGGAGCCGCCGGTGGATCCGCAGCGCTTCGTCGGCCCGGCCGGCAGCGAACGCATCATGCAATTCAGCGCAAAGCTTGGGCGCCACGTTCGCCGTCACCGAGATGCAGCCATGGCCGCCATGGGCCAGGAAGGCCACGATGTTGGCGTCCTCGCCGGACAGCTGCAGGAAGTCCTGGCCGCAGGTGGCCGCGGTGAGCAGCGGGCGGGCGATGTCGTTGGACGCGTCCTTCACCCCGATGATCCGCGGCAGCTCCGCCAGACGGCCCATGGTTTCCGGGGTCATGTCGACCACGCTGCGGCCGGGGATGTTGTAGATGATGATCGGGATGTCGGTCGCGTCGTGGATCGCCTGATAGTGGGCGAACAGGCCGGCCTGGGTCGGCTTGTTGTAGTAGGGGGTCACCACCAGGGCCGCATCGGCGCCCGCCCGCTGGGCATGCCGGGTGAGGCTGATCGCCTCCGCGGTGGAATTCGAGCCGGCGCCGGCAATGACGGGTCGCCGCCCGGCCACCACCTCGATGCACAGTTCCACGACCCGTTCATGCTCGTCATGGCTGAGCGTCGGGCTCTCACCGGTGGTTCCGACCGGGACGAAGCCGTGCGTGCCCGAATCGATGTGCCATTCGATGAGGTCGCGCAGCGCCTTCTCGTCGACGGCGCCGTCACGGAACGGCGTCACTAGCGCGACGATGGAGCCACGAAACATCATTCTCAACCTTTTAGTAGTTTGGCTTGGAGCAGTGTCCTTGTCGCACGATAGTCTTTCCCTGCTACCCCCGGCAAGCCGGGGCGAGACCTGCACTGGAACGATCGACGATGTGCCTGCCCCAGCGACTGCCTCGACCGCCTCTCGGCCGGCAGCGGCCGATCATCCAATGCTAGCGCGTCACATTGCCGGGCTGCTGCTGGCGGGGCTGGCCCTGGCGGCGGCAGTCGTGCCGGCGCAGGCCGCCGTCTCGGTTGCGGACGTGCTGCGCGCGGTGGAAGCCGGTCACTACGCCTGGGCGCGGGCTAAGGCCGAGGAGGCCGGCGGCACGCTGCTGAAGGAGTATGTGGACTGGCGCGAGCTGCGCGACGCCACGCCCGTACCGGGCTTCAAGCGCTTCAGGAGCTTCCTGGCGAGGGAGGTCGACTGGCCCTCCCTCCCCCGCATCCGGATACGAGCGGAGGATGCGCTGGACAGCAGCGTGGATGACGCGACCGTCCTGGCGTTCTTTGCGGATCACGAGCCGGTGACCCGCCAGGGACGCACGCGGCTGGCGATCGCCCTGCTCGGGACGGACGAGCAGGCGGCCGCTTCCGTGGCAGGCAAGGCCTGGGTGGAGGGGCGCTTCAGTGCCACGGAGGAACGCTACTTCCTCGCCAAGCTCGGCCGCCTGCTCACCAGGGACCAGGACCGTCTGCGGCTGGATAATCTGCTGGCCGCCCGGGCATGGGAGGAGGCACGCCGCCAAGCCAAGCGCCTGGATCAGGGACGGCAGCGCCTGGCCGAGGCGCGGATCCTGCTCCAATCTGGTGCCAGCGGCATCGACCGGGCCGTGGCACGGGTGCCGGATGCCCTCAAGGCCGATCCCGGCCTCAGCCTCGACCGGATCGAGCGGGCACGTAAGGACGGGCGGGATGCGCGGGCCCGGGAGCTGCTGCTGTTGCTGAACCGCAGTGCGGAAAGGCAGCCGGCGGCCTGGTGGCGCGAGCGGCACATCCAGATCCGTGACCGGATCGATGCAGGCGCGTTCAAGGAGGCCTACCGCTTGGCGGCGGCACATCGGCAGCCCAAGGACCATCCCAGCTATGCTGATGCCGAATGGCTGGCGGGCTGGCTGGCCCTGAGCTTCCTGGACCGGCCCAAGGACGCGGCAGCCCATTTCAGTGCGATGACCGCCGGGGTGTCCTCGCCGATCAGCCTTGCCCGCGGCAACTACTGGACGGGCCGGGCGCAGGCCGCCAGCGGCGCCAACAAGGCGGCGGAAGCCAGCTGGCGCTCCGCGGCCGCCTTCGGGACGACCTTCTATGGCCAGCTCGCCTGGCTGGAAAGCGGCCGGCCGCCCCAGCTGCCAGAGATGGGCTTCCCCGAGCCGGACGAACCGCAACGCGAAGCGTTCGAGAAACGGCGGCTGGTCCGCCTGGCACGGCTCCTGTGCGACAAGGGCGGTGACCTGCAGGCCGGTGCCATCCTGAGCCACCTGGCCAGCGAGGCACTGGACGAGCCCGTGACGCTGGGCCAGGTGGCCATGCTCGCCACGGACTGCCACCGGCTCGACACGGTGGTGCAGACCGCGCGCCTAGCCCAGCGCAGTGGCAGCTTGAACGCCGCCGCCGCCTTCCCGGCGCCGCCCTTTGTGGCCCTGGCCGAGCGCTCGGCGGTCGATCCGGCGCTGCTCACCGCGATCGCTCGCCAGGAAAGCCAGTTCTACCCACGGGCGCAGAGCCCGGCAGGTGCCCTGGGCCTGCTCCAGCTCATGCCCGGCACGGCCAGGGCGATGGCCCGCAAGCAGGGCATGCCTTATGCCGATGTGCGGCTCCTGACCGATCCCGGCTACAACGTCACCCTCGGCCGGACCTATCTGGAGGAGCAGCTCGGCCGCTGGGGCGAGCCGGCCCTGGCGATCGCCGCCTACAATGCCGGACCCAGGCGGGTGGACAGCTGGATCGCCCGTTATGGCGACCCGCGCGGCAAGGGGCTGCACCGGCTGGTCGACTGGATGGAACTCATTCCGTTCACCGAGACCCGGAACTATGTTCAGCGCGTCCTGGAGGGGCGCAATGTGTACCGGCTCCGCTTCGGCTGGAATGCGGAGGTGGCGGGTCATCCGTTCACGCCCGGCCACGACAACCCCTCCTGATCGGCTCGTCCTGACCGGCTGCGCTCTCGCTCCGGTCGCGGCGGCCGGACTGCCAGTGCCCGGAGATGTTCGTGCCGCCCATAGACGACCTGCCGCTCTCGATCGACCAGATCCAGGCAGCCGCTGCCAGCCTGGACGGGCTGGCCGTCCGGACTCCGCTTCTGGAAAGCCCGCTGCTGAACGCCCGTCTGGGCGGGCGCCTGCTAGTCAAGGCCGAATGCCTGCAGCGCACCGGCAGCTTCAAGTTCCGTGGCGCCTACAACGCCGTCACCGCGGCCGGCGGGAAGCCGGTGGTGGCGTTCTCGTCCGGCAACCATGCCCAGGGAGTGGCCCATGCCGCACAGATCCTGGGCGTGCCGGCGACCATCATCATGCCGGCGGACGCACCACGCACCAAGCTCGACAACACCCGCGCCTATGGGGCCACGGTAGTCACCTACGACCGGTGGAACGAGGACCGCGAGGCGATCGGGGCGGGCATTGCCAGGGACCAGGGGGCGGTGCTGGTCCGCCCCTATGACGACCCGCGGGTCATGGCGGGCCAGGGCACGGTCGGGCTGGAGATCGCAGGAGACTGCCTGGCCCGGGACATCCGGCCGGACTGCGTGCTGGTCCCGGCCAGCGGCGGCGGTCTGGCGGCGGGCGTGGCGACCGCCATCCAGGCGAGCCTGCCGGCAACGGCGATCATGACCGCCGAGCCAGCGGGTTTCGACGACCATGCCCGCTCGCTGGCAGCAGGCGAGCGAACCGTCCGGCCCGAGGGTGGAACGACGATCTGCGACGCGCTGATGGCCAAGATCCCAGGCGAGCTGACCTTCCAGGTCAACCGCCGCCGCCTTGCCGGCGGTACGGTCGCGGACGACCGGGCGGTGCGTGCCGCGATGCTGACGGCGTTCCGCTACCTGAAGCTCGTGGTCGAACCGGGTGGTGCGGTGGGCCTTGCGGCCGTGCTGGCGGGGGCCGTGCCCGTGCGCGACCGGACCGTGGTGGTGGTCCTTTCCGGCGGCAATGTCGACGCAAGCTTGTTTGCCGACGTGCTGAACGAGAGCGCCGACGCTTGAGCCTGCAGCGCGAGACCCGGGTCGACTGGCCGACCGTTGCGGGGCTGCGCCTGCGCTGCGTCACCTGGCGCAGTGACGGCGAGCGACGCGGGACGGTGGTGATCTGCAACGGCCGTACCGAGTTCGTCGAAAAATATCTGGGCGTGGTGGCGGAGTTGCAGGCGCGGCGCTTCGACATCGTGGCTTTCGACTGGCGCGGCCAAGGCCTGTCTGACCGGCTGCTGCCGGACCGCAGCAAGGGCCATGTCGAGAGCTTCGACGATTATCTGGACGACCTTCGGGCGATCATGGCGCTGGTCGACCGCCTTGCCCTGCCAAGCCCACGGGTGATGCTCGCCCATTCCACCGGCGGGCAGGTGGGCCTGCGCTTTCTCCACGACCATCCCGGCGCGTTCGCGGGTGCCGCCATGTCCGCACCGATGCTGGGCATGCGCTTTGCCGGCATCCCGACAGCCGTCGCGGTGGGGCTGGTCCGGGCCATGTGCGCGGGCGGGCGGAGCCGTGACTATGCCTTCGGCCAGGGCGCGAAGCCCTATGTCTATCACGCATTTCCCGAGAACGTGCTCACGAGCTGCGAGGAGAGCTACCTGGCCTACCGGGCGCTGGTCGACGCCGATCCGGAGCTGGGTCTGGGCGGGCCGACCTTCGCCTGGGTTCGGGCCGCCCTGCGCTCGATCACGATCTCCCGGCAGCCGGCCTTCCTGGAGCAGATCGGCTGTCCGGTCCTCCTGGCGCTGGGCGACGAGGAACGGGTGGTCGACCCGCGTGCCATCATGCGTGCGGCGGCCCTGCTGCCACGGGCCGAACTCCTGCAGATCGCCGGGGCACGCCACGAGATCCTGATCGAGCGGCCCGCACTGCGCCAGGCCTTCTGGACCAGGTTCGACATGTGGTTCAGCCGGCTGCAGCCATCCTGAGCCTGGCCACGGCACGGATGACCTCGTCCACCATCGCCGGCGTGAGCAGCCCGGTCTGCACGTTGTAGCGCGAGGTATGGTAGCTGGAGACGAGGCTGGTCACCTCATCGACCGGCTGGACCAGGCCGTGGCCGAAGGGCAGTTCCTTGAGCCTGCGCCCGAACGCCCGCACCACCGATTCATGTGCGATCCGCCCGAGCGTCAGCACCACCCGCGGCCGGGGTGGTGCCAGGAGCTCGTCCTGGAGGAAGCGCCGGCAGGTGGTGACCTCCGCGGGCGTCGGCTTGTTCTCCGGCGGCACGCAGCGCGCGGCATTGGTCACCCTCGTGTCGACGAGGGTGAAGCCGTCTGCCGGGTCGGCCCGGTAGGTGCCGCTGGCAAGGCCATGTGCCGCCAGCGCCGCATAGAGGACGTCGCCGGCGAAGTCGCCGGTGAACGGCCGCCCGGTCCGGTTGGCGCCGCGCAACCCTGGAGCCAGCCCGACGATTAGGACGCGCGCATCCGCCTGGCCGAACGAGGGCACCGGGGCATGGTGCCAGCCCGGGAACTTCGTCCGGTTGGCGGCCCGGAACGCCGCCAGACGGGGACAGAGCGGGCAGTCCGGCGAAGGCTCTGCCCGTCGCGTCGGCAAGCTGGTCAGGTGCTGACCTGCTCGTCGTCTTCCTCGTCCTCGTTGATGTCGCCTTCCAGGTCGCTCGACACCATCGGACGCGGCGTCTCGCGGGCGATCAGCGGCATCAGATCGGCAAGGTCGACGAAGAAATCGGCCTGGCGGCGCAGCTCGTCCGCGATCAGCGGCGGCTGGATCTTGATGGTCGAGATCACCGTGACCCGCTTGCCGCGGCGCTGCACCGCGTCCACCAGCCGCCGGAAATCGCCGTCGCCGGAGATCAGGACGATGTGATCCAGGAAGTGTGACTGCTCCATGATGTCGACCGCGATGTCGACATCCATGTTGCCCTTGAACTTCCGCCGGCCGGTGCTCTGGGTGTACTCCTTCAACGGCTTGGTCACCATGGTGTAGCCGTTGTAGTCGAGCCAGTCGACCAGCGGTCGGATCGGCGAGTATTCTTGCTCGTCCAGGAGAGCGGTATAGTAGTAGGCTCGGATGAACCGGCAGGACAGGTTGAAGGTTCTGAGCAACCTCTTGTAATCGATGTCGAAAGCAAGAGCGCGGGCAGCTTGGTACAGATTGGCCCCGTCGATGAACAGCGAGGTTCGATCGTCGGGGTGAAGGATGTCAGAGGGCAGGAGCCCCATCGGGCCGCTCCGAATTCAGTTCGTTGTCGATATTCTCCGCCGGGCGACGGAAGAAACCGGTGTAGAGCGACTCCTTCGGTGGGGCAATCGCCCTGCGACCAGGACGCACCTTCTGATCACCCCGCGGTTGCGCGCTGCAGCCGCTCACCGGACGGCGGCCGAGTGACGCCAACGCGGGGCTGGCATGTGGTCGCGCCATCGCGCGGCTGGTTTGCAGACGGGCGCGTGATGCACTACATGACGGGCAGACGTCTTGTGACTTGCTCCGGAGTTTCTTCATGGCCCGCATCACCGTCGAGGACTGCGTCGAGCGCGTCCCGAGCCGGTTCGAACTCGTGATGCTCGCCGCCCAGCGGGCACGCGACGTGTCGGCCGGCGCGTCGCTCAACGTGGATCGTGACAACGACAAGAATCCGGTGGTCGCGCTCCGCGAGATCGCCGAGGACAAGATCGACCTGGATCACCTGCGCTACGAGATGATCCACGGCCTGCGCCGCCATGCCGAGGTCGGCAGCGAGGAGCCGGAAAGCCTGCAGGACGAGCTGGACGCTCTCATGCCCGCCCCGGATCTCGGTCAGATCGGCCAGATGCCCGAGGACGTGTCCTACCAGGACCAGGACATCGTCGAGGACGAGGGCTTCGATCGCTGAGCGCACGAACTAGGCGGCCGCCAACCGGGCGGGAGCGGCCGCCAACACCCCCGTCGAGGCGGCTTTGAGCATGGAAGGCGGCGGCGAAGTTCTGGTCAGACCGGCCGCCGAGGCCCAGGCGGAGCCGGCCAGACCTGTGCCGCGTCGCAAGGTCCTGCGCCAGT
>Ga0182742_1005769_pt1 | contig 10254 bp, 6 predicted proteins | sample eDN5th37CBELigMG_FD_128880 | JGI IMG/M metagenome (GOLD analysis project Ga0182742, IMG submission 128880) | Enriched Miracle-Growth compost microbial communities from Emeryville, California, USA - eDNA 5th pass 37_C BE-Lig MG (version 2)... ... | reverse complement strand
GTTCGCGGCGAACATGCCGAACATCACCGACACCATATGCGCGTAGCCGCGCGCGGCGGCCTCCTTCGACAGCCGCGGCTCGGCCCGCTCCAGCGCGCCGAGGATGAGATCCTGGGTTTCCTTGAAGTGGCGGGTAATCAACCGGGCCCAGCGCTGCTGCTGTCCGGTCTGCGCCAGCAGCCGGCCATAGGAGCGCCACCCGGGCCCGCCGCCCAGCATCAATTCGAGATACGGCCGCAGGAACACATCGATCACCTGGCGAATATCCGGCTCGCTTTGGAGACTGGCAAAGGCGGCGCGGCGGCGCGCATTCAGTTCGTCCGAGCGCCGCTCAATGATCGCCTCGAACAGCTTTTCCTTGCTGTGGAAATGATAGTTGATCAGCCCGAGCGGCACACGCGCCTTCGCGGCAACATCGCGCATACTGACAATGTCAAAGCTCGCAGCGGCGAACAGATTTTCCGCCGCGTCGAGAATTGCCGCCCTGGTGTTACCGCTGTTGCGCAATTTTCGCACCCGTTGACAAACGATTTGTACAGTTGTTCAACTCGATTGCAAGAGCGATCGTGGTCGCAGCCAAAAGCGTTTGGCGAATGGCTTCGCGCGACCTGAAAAAAATGCGGCGGTTCGGCACCGCAGCATTGCGTCATGGGGAGAACACATTGGGTTTCTTCATCGGAACGGATGTCGGCGGCACCTTCACCGATCTTTGGGTTTCGGCCGATGATGGCCAGACCCGGGTGTTCAAGTCTCCCACCACCGCCGATGTGCTGGGGGGTGTGATCGACGCACTGGGACTTGCAGCGGAGTCCTATGGCCTGAGTTTCGAGCAATTCTGCGCGAATATCGAACGGTTCGGCCACGGCACCACCGTCGGGCTCAACGCGCTTCTCACCGGCAACGCGGCGCGGACCGCGATCCTCACGACCAGGGGGTTCGGCGACACGCTGGTCATCGGTCGCCTCAAGCGCCAGACCTCCGGCATGAACGAACTGGAACGGACCGACGCCTATCTGCGCAACCGGATTGCGCCGCTCGTGCCGCGCGATCTCGTGTTCGAGATCGACGAGCGCATCGACGTGAACGGCAAGATCATCAAGCCGCTCGACGAGAATCAGGCGCGCGGCGAAGTCCGCAAGCTGAAGGATCGCGGGATCGAGGCGGTCGCCATCTGCACGCTCTGGGCGACCCATAATCCGGTGCACGAGAAACGGCTGCGCGAGATCGTCGCGGAGGAATTACCCGACGCGTTTGTCAGCGTGTCGCACGAGATATCCCCCGGCGTCGGCGAATATGCACGCATGTCGACCACCGCCGGAAATGCCGCGCTTGGCCCGCTGGCGGGGCGTTATCTGTCGAGTCTTGAAGCGAAGCTTCAGAAGGCCGGAATGAAGGCGCCGGTGCTGATGATGACCTGCGCCGGCGGCGTGCTGCCGACCGCCGTGCTGAACGATCGGCCGGCCTTCGCCCTGTTCTCGGGACCGGCCGGCGGCGTCATGGGTTCGCGCGCAAGCGGCGCGCAGGCCGGCCTCGACAACATCGTCACCATGGATATCGGCGGCACCAGTTTCGATGTCGGCGTGGTCGTGTCCGGCAAGCCGATCATGCGCTCGGAAATCTCGGTCGCGGGCGCGGATATCCGCGTGCATTCGATCGACGTGGACTCGATCGGCGCAGGCGGCGGCTCGATCGCCTATGTCGAGTTCGGCGAGTTGCGCGTCGGACCGCGCAGCGCCGGCGCCAATCCGGGACCGGCCTGCTATGGCCGCGGCGGTACGCATCCGACCGCGACCGACGCCGACCTCGTGCTGGGGGTCCTCGATCCGGATAATTTCATCGGCGGGCGCATGAAGCTCAACGTGGAGGCTTCAAAGCGCGCGATCGAGGAGCATGTCGCAAAGCCGCTCAAGATGAGCGTCACCGAAGCGGCGTGGAGCATCCGTCAGATTCTCGACAGCCGGATGGCCGATTTGCTCCGCCGCATGACCATCGAGCGCGGCTACGACCCGCGCGACTTTGCCCTGCTCGCCAATGGCGGCGCCGGTCCCTCGCATGCCTGGGTCCTGTGCGAGGAACTCGGGCTCGACGGCTTCATCGTGCCGGCTGCGGCAACGGCGGAATCGGCCTATGGCATCGGCAATTCGGACCTCGGCTTTACGGCCGAACGCCCGGCCTATGCCCGCGTGTCGCCGGGCGCGTCGCCGAGCAAGGCTCAGCTCGAGCATGTCACTGCCGCGCTGGGCGCTGCGGTCCACGAGGTGAAAACCAATCTCGCGCTTGCCGGGCCGAAAGGCGAGATCCGCATCGAGGCTTTCGTCGCGATCAAGTTCCGCGGTCAGACCAACCATCTGGACATCCCGTTCGAGGGCGACAGCTTCACCCTTCAGACGTTCCGGACGGTCACCGAGACCTTCGAAACCCAGTACGAGAAGCTGTTTGGGCGCGGCGCGGCCTTTTCCAACGCCGGCTACGAACTGATTTCAGTCCGTGTCGTCGGGACCGGCGCCCTTCCCCCGCCCGCGCTCGCCACCAAGGGCGAGAGCTTCGAGCCGCGCGGCACGCGCAAGGTGGTGTTCCACGACGCGAAGCGCGCAATCGATACTGCGATCTATCGCACGTCGTTTCCGCGGGATGGCGAGACCGCGCAAGGTCCGGCCATCATCGAATTTCCCGGACAGAGCGTTGTGGTGCCGCCCGGCGCCAGCGCCCGCTCCGACCGATTTGGCAACATTCATGTGAGGCTCGCGTCATGAGCGAGATCAATGCCGTCACCTTCGAGGTGATCCGTAACCGGCTGGTCGCCATCTCCGAGGAGATGCGGATCGCCCTGCAAGCCGTGTCCGGTTCCCCGACCGTGACCGAGGCCTCCGACTTCTTCACCGGCATCTTCCTGCCGGACGGCGCCGTGGTGTCGATGGGCTTCCAGGTGTCGTTCCAGGCTCCGGTCTGCGGCGAGGTCATCCGCCACATCAACGGCAAGCCGCAGCTCAAGGTGAAGAAGGGCGACATCTTCATCGGCAACGACCCGTATATCGGCGCCCTGCACCAGAACGACGTGCAGATGATCGGCCCGATCTATGCCGGCGACGAGATCATCGCCTGGGCCGGCGTCGAGGCGCACGAGACCGATGTCGGCGGCATGGATTTCGCGAGCTGGTGCCCGAAGGCCAAGGAGGTCTGGCAGGAAGGCATCCGCATTCCCTGCGTGAAACTGGTCGATCAGGGCGAGATGCGCGAGGACGTGCTGGAAATGATCGTGACGGCCTCGCGCCTGCCCGATCAGCTCGGTCTTGATATCCGCGCCTTCATCGCCACGGTGAATGTCGCCAACCGGCGAGTCACCGAGCTCGTGGAGCGCTATGGCGCGAAGACCATCACCGACGTGATGCGCCGGATGATCGCCTCGTCCGAGTCGCGGCTGCGCGCGCGCCTGAAGGAATTGCCCGACGGCACGGTGCATGCGGCCGATTTCATCGAGCATGATGGCCACCAGAACGTACTCTACAAGATCGACTGCAAGGCGACGAAAACCGGGGACAAGCTGACGCTCGACTTTTCCGGCTCCAGCAAGCAGGCGCCGGGATTCATCAATGCCACGCGCTCCGGGCTGGTCGGCGGCTGTGCCGGCGGCATCCTCACCACGCTCGGATTCGACATCCAGTGGAATCAGGGGCTGCTCGATCCGGTCGAAATCGTTGCACCGGACGGGCTGATCTGCACCGCGCAGTTTCCGGCGCCGGTCGGGTCGGCAACGGTGGAGACCATCTGGTCGGTCAGCAACGCGGTCATGGCCGCGCTCAACAAGCTGCTCGCAACGTCGCCGAAATATCGCCACCGCGCGCAATGCATCAGCGACGGTTGCATGGCGACATTCAATCTCGGCGGCATCAACCAGTATGGCGAGCCATTCGGACTTCACCTGATGGACCCGCTGGCCGCGGGCTCGGGCGCATTCGCCACCAAGGACGGCGTCGAGGCCGGCGGACCGATTACCTCGCCGGTGTCCTGCATCGCTGATGTGGAGCGCAACGAGCAGGCGGTCCCGCTATTCTATCTGCATCGCAAGCTGACCCCCGATACCGGCGGCGCCGGCAAATTCCGCGGCGGCCTTTCCGCCGAAGTCGCGCTGACGCTCGGCGGTATCGAAAAGGCGATGGCGCTGGTGATGACGCATGGCGCGGAATCGCCGAACACGGCGGGCCTTGCCGGCGGCTGGCCCGGGTCGACGGTGGTCCAGTCGATGGGCTGGGGCGCGATCGATGCCGGCCTGCCAAACGAGCGCGGCAAATGGGAGCGCTTCGGTCCGAAGCCGGGCCTGATGCCGATGACCAACCGCGACGTGTTCTCGGTGATCTGGCAGGGCGGCGGCGGCTGGGGCGATCCCCTGGATCGCAAGGCCACGGCCGTTGCGCGGGACGTCGCCGCCGGCGCGGTCAGCGTTGAAAACGCCCGCGAGATTTACGGCGTGATCATCGGCGGCGACGGCAAAGCTGACGAAGGCGCGACCGAGCGCGAGCGCGAAGCGATCCGCAAGGCGAGAGTCGGGGATTTCGATACCGATCCGGCGAAGCGCAGCGCCGCAAAGCCGATCTCGTCGCTGAGCGAGGGCCTGTTCGTCGTTGAGGACGAGCGCGGCATCCATGTGGTGAGCCGCATCGGGTATATTCTTGCGACCAACAGCACCGCCTGGCGCAAGGGGGCAAAGTCGGTGACCGTCGATAAGCTGCCGGCGCACTATCGCATCGACCTGCATGCCGACCTGTGCTGCACGGTGCATTACTGTCCGGCGAGCGGCGCGCAGCTCGCCGTCGATTTCCATCGCAAGGGCGAGCCGCCGGCCGACGATCTGGTTCTCGATCTTACCACCCTTCCAAGGCTCGCCGCATGAGCAAGGTGCCGAACCCGTTCCTGACCGCGACCGGCGACGAATTGCCAACGCAATACGACCGGGCGCCGGAATTCGACGGGTTCATCGAGGAGCGGGACGTCAAGGTCCGGATGCGCGACGGCATCCATCTGTCCGTCGATATCTATCGCCCGGACACAAAGCAGAAGCTGCCTGCCCTGCTCGCCTTCGCGATCTACAACAAGGACCTGCAGGGCCCGGACATCGCCAATGCGCTGACACCGCAGCCGTCGTGGTCGGCGCTGTGGACCGGCTGGCTGGAGGCCGGCGACACCCGCTTTCTCACATCGCGCGGCTATATCCACGTCATCGGCGCGCCGCGCGGCATCGGCAAGTCGGAAGGCGGCGGCTCGCGCGAATACGACAGCTATGACCTGATCGAGTGGATCGCACAGCAGCCGTGGTGCGACGGCAATGTCGGCATGATCGGCATATCCGGTTTCGGCGCCGAGCAGTTCAATGTTGCCAAGCAGCAGCCGCCATCGCTGAAAGCGATCTTTCCGTTCGATCCGCGCGGCGCCTACGGCACGCTCGGCAGCTTCCGCGAAGAATATCACGGCGGCGTGCTGCACCTGTTCCGCTACTTGCTGTCGATCAACCTCGTCGCGCATCAGAACAAAGGGCAGCCCGGCGAATTGCCCCCCGAGCGCGAAGCGCTGTGGCGCGAGGCGATGCAGAACCCGGACTTCAAGATCTATCCGCATGTCTACAACATCCTGACCCAGAAGGGTCAGCACCTGCCGGCGATCTTCGACTTCCTGATCCATCCCTACGACAGGGAGGAGATCGTCGAGAAGGCGGAAGCCGACTTCAGCAAGATCAACATCCCGGCCTATACCGGCTCCGGCTGGTATGCTTATGGCTACAAGACGCATCTCAACGGCGCGCAGAACTGGTTCCGCAACATCGACGTGCCGAAGAAACTCACCTTCGGTGGTCCTTCGCATCTGGAGCGCCCGTTCCGGTCCTTCCATCAGGAAATCCTGCGCTGGTACGACCACTGGCTGAAGGGCATCGACACCGGCATCATGGACGAGCCGCCGGTGAAATACTGGGTCACGGGCGCAAACGAATGGCGCTACGGCCAGGACTGGCCGCTGCCCGAGAGACAATGGACCAAGCTCTATCTCTCCAGCTGGGGCCGGCTGCGGCCGCAACCTTTCCTGCCGTCGAGCAATGACGGACGGCTCGCACCGGACGCCTTCGTGCAGATGCCGATCACGCAAACGAACGAGGTGCAGCGCCTGCGCTACATGAGCGAGCCGCTGCCGCAGGACACGCTGATCGCGGGGCCGATCGTGCTCAATCTGTTCGCCGAAATCGACCAGGACGACACCAATTGGATCGTCGTCCTGAGCGACGTCGGGCCGGACGTGTCGGTGCGGACCGCGCGCGAGGGCGAGCGCGACATCCCGCGCGATCTGCCGGAGCGTGAACTCACACGGGGCTGGCTGAAGGCCTCGATGCGCGAACTCGATCCGAAGCGGTCAAAGCCCTGGAAGCCCTGGCACAAGCTGACCCGGGCGGCGAAAAAGCCGGTCGTCCCGGGGGAAGTGACCGAATATGCCATCGAACTGATGGCGACCGCGAACCTGTTCAAGGCCGGTCACCGCATCTGTCTCGACATCACCAGCCTCGACGTGCCGACCGGTGTCGGCGGCGCAACCAACGTCGAGTACATCCCCTATCACATCTGTTCCAGCCGGACGGTGCTGCACAAGGTGCATCACGACGAAGCGCATCCCTCGCACCTGCTTCTTCCGGTGATACCGCGGGAATAGCTGCGCGACCGATTGCCGCGCGGTTTTCCCATCATGACAATGCGCCCGTGACGCGCTAATCACCGCCGCATGATACTCCTGATCGCCGCCCTGTCGCTTGCGGTTTGGGCCTATTGCCTGTTTTTCCGCGGCGGCTATTGGCACGCGCATGTCGCGGGCGACGAGCCCTGCCCTCCGCCGCCGGCCTGGCCGCATATCGCCGCCGTCATTCCGGCGCGCAACGAGCAGGATTCGATTGGCGACAGCCTGACCTCCCTGCTGATCCAGGATTATCCAGGCCGCTTATCGATCGTCCTGGTCGACGACAACAGCGAGGATGCGACGGCTTCCATTGCGCAAAGCCTGCCGGAGCGCACCGCCTCGCCGGTGCCGCTGACCGTCCTGCGGGGCGAACCGCTGCCGGACGGCTGGACCGGAAAGCTCTGGGCCTTGCAGCAGGGCATCGCGGCAGCCGACCGTGAAGCGCCGGACTATATCCTTCTGACCGACGCCGACATCGTCTACGCGCCGGGCATGCTGCGGACGCTTGCCGCACGCGCTGTCTCCGGCCGCTATGTCCTGACCTCGCTGATGGTCAAGCTGCGCTGCGAGAGCTTCGCCGAGCGCGCGTTCATCCCGGCATTCGTCTACTTCTTCCAGATGCTCTATCCGTTCGCCTGGGTGAACGACCCGCGAAACCGGACCGCGGCGGCGGCCGGCGGCTGCATGCTGGTCCGTGCCGCGGCGCTGGCGCGGGCCGGCGGAATAGCGGCGATTCGCGACGCCCTGATCGACGACTGCTCGCTGGCCGCCGTCATGAAAAAGCAGGGCCCGATCTGGCTTGGCCTCACCGACCGGGTGCGCAGCATTCGTGTTTCGGCGGCCATGCGCGACATTCACACCATGGTGTCTCGCTCAGCCTATGCCCAGCTGCGCTATTCGCCGCTCCTGCTGGGGCTGACCCTGATCGGCATGGCCCTGACCTATTGGGCGCCACCCCTGCTGACCCTGTTCGGCGAGGGCGCGGCCCGTCTGCTGGGGCTCGCCGCCTGGGCGCTGATGACCGTCTCGTTTTGGCCAATCTTGCGCTTTTATGGTCTAACCCCGCTCTGGGCACCCGCCCTGCCGGCCATTGCGACCGGTTACATGGCATTTACCTTCAGCTCCGCGCTCCAGCACATGCTGGGACGCGGCGGCCACTGGAAGGGGCGTTACCAGGCAAGAAGGGCCTGAAGATACAATCTGATGGTTCAGTCGGCAGATTTCCGGTCCGGAAAGGGACATCGGGACGAGAATTTCCCGGTCGCCTCCCGGCTCATCAGCGCGCGGCACCGGCCCGTCATCATGGCGTTCTATGATTTCGCGCGCGCCGCCGACGACATTGCCGACCATCCGACGCTGCCGGCCGACCAGAAGCTGCAGGGGCTGGACCGGATGGAGGCTTCGCTGACCGGCGCCAGTTCGGACGACATGATTTCGGTGCGGCTGCGCGAGCAGATCGCCGACCGGACGCTGTCGCCGGTCCACGCGCTCGACCTGCTGAAGGCGTTTCGCCTAGACGTGACAAAACCGCGCTATGTCGACTGGGACGAGCTGATCGGCTATTGCACCTGGTCGGCCATGCCGGTCGGGCGCTTCGTCCTCGATGTGCATGGCGAGGACCGCTCGACCTGGGCCTCGTCCGACGTGCTCTGCGCCGTGCTGCAGATCGTCAACCACCTCCAGGATTGCGGGAAGGATTATCGGAAGCTCGGTCGGGTGTATCTTCCGCAGGATGCGCTGCGCGCGCACGGCGCCACGATCGAAGCGCTGGCGGCATCCCGGTCGTCACCCGCCCTGCTCGCTTGTGTGCACGATCTGACGCAACGCACCGCGCGCTATTTCGACACGCAGCACGCGCTCTCCGAAGAAATCCGGGACACGCGTCTCGCCTGCGAAGTCGCCGCCATCGATGCCCTCGCGCGCAGGCTGCTCGGCATTCTGCAACACGCCGACCCGCTGGCGGATAAGGTGCATCTGAGCCGCGCGACGCTGCTCGCGGTCATGACCGGCGCGGTTGCGAAGACTCTGGCGCGCCGGCTGCTGCCGGGCGGTTCGGCTTTGCGCCGCGCGCAGGATATCCGATCGTGACCATGTCATCCGTCTCGGCCGACGCTGCGCAGCATGCCGGCGGCTCTTCGTTTTATCTCGCCATGCGCATTCTGCCGCGGCGCAAGCGCGAGGCCATGTTCGAGATCTACAAGTTCTGCCGCAAGGTTGATGACGTCGCCGATTCCGACGGCGCGCGCGAGGCTCGGCTCGCCGAACTGAACCGCTACCGCGACGACGTCGCCGCGCTTTATGCCGGACGGCCCTCCGAACGGATGGGTGCCTTTCTCGCCCCGGTGAAGGATTTCGCCCTGCGGCGAGAGGATTTCCTTGCGGTCATCGACGGCATGGAAATGGACGTCGTTTCCGACATCCGCGCGCCCGACCTTGCAACGCTCGATCTCTATTGCGACCGCGTGGCGAGTGCGGTCGGACGTCTGTCGGTGCGCGTCTTCGGACTGGCGAACGACGACGGGATCGAACTGTCGCATCATCTCGGCCGCGCCTTGCAGCTCACCAACATCCTGCGCGACCTCGACGAGGATGCAGATATCGGCCGCCTGTATCTGCCGCGCGAATTTCTCTCAAATGCCGGCATCAAGGGCGACGATCCGCGCTCCGTCCTCGCGCAGCCCAATCTCGGACAAGCCTGCGCGCCGCTGATCGAGCGCGCTCGCGAGCATTTCCGGCAGGCGCGCGCGATCATGGACCGGCAGCCGCGGGCAAGCGTCAAGGCGCCGCGCATCATGGCTGAAGCCTACGCACCGATGCTCGACAAGCTGCAGCAGCGCGGCTTCGCTGCGCCGCGCGAGCGCATCCGGCTCGACCGGCTCCACCTGATCCTGGCGGTCTTGCGCTACGGCATTGTCTGATGATCAAGCACGTTCACGTTATCGGCGCCGGTCTGGCCGGCCTTTCCACGGCTGTGCGGCTGACCGAGGCCGGCATTGCCGTCACCCTGCATGAGGCCACGCGGCAGGCGGGCGGCCGCTGCCGCTCCTATGACGACGCCACGACCGGCATGCATATCGACAACGGCACGCATCTTCTGCTGTCGGGGAATCATGGCGCGGTCGATTACCTGAAGGCGATCGGCGTCACGCCGGATTTTGCGCCGGCCGATTTCCGCTTCGTCGATGGAGCGCGCGGCGAGACCTGGATCCTGCGGCTGGGCGACGGCAGCCTGCCGACCTGGATTTTCGATGCCAAACGCCGCGTTCCGCGCACCTCCCTGATCGATTACCTGAAGCTCCTGCCGCTTCTGGCCGGCACGGCCGACCGGCCGCTGCGCGAAGTGCTCGACCGCGACAGCGAGCTTTATCGCCGTCTGCTCGATCCGCTGATGGTCGCGGCGCTCAATGTCGACACCCCGAGCGGATCGTCGCGGCTTGCCGGTCAGGTCGCGCGCGAGACCCTGCTGCGCGGCGGACAAGCCTGCCGGCCGCTGGTGTTCGAGCACGGCCTCAGCATTGCCTTCGTCGACCCCGCCCTCGCCTTTCT
>Ga0182742_1005768_pt1 | contig 10255 bp, 1 predicted proteins | sample eDN5th37CBELigMG_FD_128880 | JGI IMG/M metagenome (GOLD analysis project Ga0182742, IMG submission 128880) | Enriched Miracle-Growth compost microbial communities from Emeryville, California, USA - eDNA 5th pass 37_C BE-Lig MG (version 2)... ... | reverse complement strand
CGACTTCCAAAAAGTCTTCATTAAAGAAATCCAAGCCAGAAAACTTTTCTGGTGAACTAAGTGGAAATATTGGGTTGGTTGGGTCTCAGGGACAGATTGGGAACTTTCAACAAATAGGAGGGCATATTATGTCTCAGCAGAATGAACAAGAAAAACTCCAACAAAATAATAATAATGGTAACAAGCCTCATGGAATGTTGAGCCAAAGTGTTAACTTGAATAATGGAATGGAAGATAATGGACTAAGTGCTTTTGAAAAACTAAAATCGGAAATAAAAAACTTAAATATACCAACACCAATTACAACACAACCTCAAGGGCTGAATCAATCTCAAGGGAGAGTTCCGAACAATCAATTTGTACAGGCTCCCCTAATGAACCAAAGTATGCCAGTCATGGCAAAAGATTATGCAGCAGTTCAAAATAATCCAAAGACTTTCCCATTTGTAAACCAGACCCAAGGACAAGGGATGAATATTGAGAAGCAGACCATTTCAACTTTAAATCCAAATTTAATTGGAGGACAAAACCAAACCCTTTCTGGATCTGTTATGAATGTAAATACACAACAACCCATTTCAAATAAAATAAGCATCCAAAATAAACTGCAAACAAAGAGTGTTATGCCTCTTCAGAGACAACAAACACAAACATTTTCAGCAGAATTGTTACCAGAATTTCGTAAATATACTGCTCGAATTAATTTCTTGTGTGATTTCTGCCAGCTTTATTCACAATCAGCCTCTTCAGCAGCAAAGTTATTGAAAACTGAATTTATCATTTTTGAATGTTTCTTCCTTTATAAAAAGCTATTAAAATCCTTGCGTATTTTCTATGATGCATTAGCAGGCGGAGAAAATATTTTTTCATTTCCACGTTGGGAGGAATACATGAATTCCCCACATTTCTTCCATGCTGTAGAAACAGTGGAAACACACTTGGAATCGGTGGAAGATATATTTGACAAGCTCTATACAGAGTGCAAAAAAAAGCTAAGTGACCCAAGACTTCAAATTGATAGGTTCAGAAATTATATCACAGATGATTTAGAAGACATCGACACACATTTGAACTCCTTTTTAATTCCATACTTGGAAAAGTTCTTGCCTTCTGAAGAGAACATAGGAGATAAAGACAGAACCCTTTTGATTATAAAACACAAAGTAGAAATTGTTAATGTGTTGCTATTAAATAAAATGTCAGAAGCAAATCCAGAAGATGTTATTGTAAGTCTGAAAGAACACAAAGCAATTTTAAAAAATGGAGATATAAATGCTGTTCGTGAATACTTTAATCAACAATATAAAAAATTGGACTTGTTCAAACTTAATAATTTAAAGAATATTATATAAATTTAGAGTTAAAAGAAAGGATTCTTTGTAAATATTTGATTATGTTAGTTAATAACTTTTAATTCCTCAAAGAAAGAAATTATCTTGCTTAGGCAAGCCTACAATTAAAGTTTTTTGAAATTACTTAAGAGTCAATTTTAATGAGCAAAATATTCTTTTCATTTGTGGATCATTATTTAGAAACTAACTCACTCGCCCTTTTGAAAAATTTTTAAATAATCTAATTTTAAGTTTAAAGTTCTTGAAGACTTGAGAAAATCAAATGAAGACAAATTTATGTTGACTTTGAAGATTTTTTAGTTACTACACTAAAATGATAAGAATTCCAAGCCTTGATTAAGAAGAGATTACAAGCAAGGCTTTTGAGCCTAAAAAATAGAAAGTTCAGTATGAATCTCTAGTTGTTTCATTTTATAGAGAATAAACAAATTCCAAATTAAATATTAGAGTCTTTCTTAACCAAACAATTTTTTATAAAAATATACTCTCTAAGGTCTGTCGTTTGTTTGTAGGGATATCAAATTGTTGAATTGATCTCATTTAACAGAAAAAAATGATGAAAGGCATAAGGGAAAATGGAGGATAAAACAAATAAATTAAGGTTATTTATGTCCGTTAAAAGCAATCTATGCTTAATCTTTCTGCTTCTAAGAGCTACTTCTTCAGAAAAAAAAACGAAGTTGAATCCTCCAATTGTTTTCAAAGGGAATATTTCTTTTGCTAACCTCATTTACCTCTTGAAACCCTCAAAGTTTATAAGGAAACTGAATATGAATAGTTCATCAACATTTTTTTCTAAAATTTATTTTGTAAACGACCAGCACCATTGAACATTAAACATTTTTTGCATTGAGTGGAAATTTTCCGTGTAATTTTCAAAAATTGGGAAAGGAAATTATTTTTATTGAAATAGTAATTTTAATGTTTACTGATATTCCAGTCAAAAGGTCTTAGATTTGAAACTATAACCTGTTTTAAATAAGCAGAAGCTTTATCAAATCTCTTTAAATGCCTCTTTTGCTCCTGAATTCTTTGAAATGGGTAGTTAAAACTATTATTTATCTCTAAATTACACTTGGAGAGTATCTGTGTTTCTCGAAAATTCTATGACTTTTGTACTTTAAAAAGAAAATCTTCTCTCAAATATTTTTCTTTCAATTGTTTTTAGCTTTAGAGAGTAATTTCTTCTTCATGATGTCTTTTTCATTCTCCTTCCTTCGTTTTGTTTGAAAGGCAACTCATTGATTTTGATAAAAGGAGAATAAATTTAATAAAAAAATTCTCCAAATCAAGTTAATTGTAAAATTAGAATTTAGATGAATATTCCATCAGAATTAATAATCAAACGATATTTTTAAACCTTTACGAGAAAGTATCTCAACGAGATTTTTTCTTGGCACTTAATATTTATTTTTACATGGAAATAATTGACACAATACAAGTTAATCTCCAATCAGTTCATGGTTATTTAAAGTGTCGCTGTGCATATTGTTATAATTCTAGAGGTTTTACACAAGCGGGATTTAAAGTAAATTGCTTGCCTTTAGAAATATATCATGAAATGATAAATCGTGGATGGTCTCGGTTTGGTAATTATTACTGTAAAATAGATGTTGCTCAGAGTTGCTGCAAAGTATTCCCTTTGAGAGTGGACGTAACAAAGTTTCAAATGAGACAATCACAAAAAAGATCTTTAAGAAAATGGAATAAATTTCTCGCTGGAAGAGATTTTAAGCAAAAAGAAAAAGAACTTGGACACCAAAACAGTGCAGATGCATTAGAAACCTATAAAGAAGGCGTTGTTCATAATGAATACGAAATTCTTGACGAGAATATTATGGATTTGAAATGTGATACTCCCACAAAATTATTAAAGAAAGAGAATGAGCTCGAATTAAAGGAAAAATCAATTGTCCAAAAGGCATTAAATAAATTGTTATTTTTTATAGAAGATTTAAATAAAGATTCATTCGGACAAGCACTAAATTTACCATGTAACAATGGATTAAAAATCAATGATTTTTGCAAAGATAGACTTAAATTACTCAAGCCAAAATCTAGAAAACATGGAAATTATTATACAAACCTTTTATTGCTGTTATATTATAATAATCAAGAAAGACTGAGTAAAGTAGGCATTAAAGACATTCAAGTTTTTGTCGAAAAAGTATCGGGAAGAATCATTGAACTATTACAACCAATGATCGGAAAAATAAAGATTCAAGTTCAAAAGAATGGATTTATAACATTTACAGGGTATGTTGGGAAAGCTAAGACTGGAGATAAATTATCTAAATGTAAAGCAGATGAAACAAACGAACATTGGTTTAATATCTTGACTCCTACAATGCGTTCTAATAGTAGTGAGCATGAAATTATTACAGAAAACCATAATTCAGAAAAAGTAGAAAGAAAAAACTTGAACATAGAAAAGTATTCATCTGACCAAAAAAGTGGTTTAATCAATCAATTACCACAATCACACAAAGTTTCTAAAGATTTATTTAGTGAAGTTGTTAGAGAAAAACAAATTGGGCTCCATGGAAGGAAATTCGAGATCAAGATGGAAAAGCCCAAATTTGAAAGAGAAGCTTTCGAGCTATACAAAAAATACTGTAATGACAGACATAAAGGATCTCATCGAGACGAGAAAACTTATATTCAATTTATGTGTATGCAGGCTTTAGAATATGAGAAGCTTGAGAAGAAGGGTAAAGAGCTTAGGCTTGGTTGTTATCATATGAAGTATTATTTAGATGGAAAACTAATCGCAGTGGGAGTTGTAGATATTTTGCCAACTTGCCTGTATTCAGTTTATTTCTTCTATGACCCAGATTATAAGCATTTATCACTTGGTGTTATAAGCATACTAAAGGAAATTGAATATATGAGAGAGATGCAAAAATATTTTCCGTGTTTTCGTTATTATCATTTGGGAGGTTATGTTCAAGATAGTGGTAAGATGGCGTACAAAACAGGCTACCAACCATCTGAATTATTATGTCCAATTACTTACAATTGGGTCCAATTTGATGAAGTCATTAAAAAGAAGATATCACATAATGAGATTAGATTGTGGGAAAATGGAGTAAAAAATCTAAAAGATATGGAATTTCAAGGAATAGACTTGGAGAAGTTTGTTAAAGAGAATGTTAGAATAAATGTGAGAGGAGCAACGAAACTCCCTGATTTAGGAGAGATTACTCCGAAATATTATATGAAGGTTTTTAAAGACATTGCAACAGCTCTTGGCAAAGATCTTATCAAACCTTTTGAGTTTGGGATTTATGATTAAGTCCTTTAGCTCTTCCATATTTTGAACATGAATTATCTAATTTTTCAAATAAAAAAGTTCAAAAAGTGATTTTTGATTGAATTATTTTGAGTTTATTCTTGCTAAAATATGTATATAATTATTTAAACAGAAAGAAAATCGACTAAATATTTGAATAAATAATACATGTTTCTTGATAAGTTATTCTATAACAATAATACTAAGAAAGCAAAAATATGAATTTTGTATCAAATATAGAATCTAGTGTATAAAGTGCTTGAATAAAAACATTAAAGGTTAATTCAAAATTTACTCCTTCAAAACATTAGCTTTATAAATAATTTTTAGTCTTTTCACTTTTATTACAATTTTAATCTAAATTTCTTATATGACTTTGTGGAACATAGAATTCAGCACTTCAGGTAACACATTAACTAGCATATCAGGCGTAATATTATTTCTAACTTCTCCCACTCCAAACTGATTAATTTGGTTTGCTATAGCAATCAAAGAGTTTGGATTCTGTTCCATACTCAACGCATAAAAACTTATTTTATTTCTATCCTTGTAAGTTTTTATTTTGTTTACTATATTCGTTGGATATGGCGCTCCACCATCAGTATAAAACAAAATAACATGCCTAAAAAAAAGTAAGATAAACTATCTCAACTAAATATTACCTATCATGTTTAGTGTCTGCCTGAATAAGATCAAAAGCTTGAGCCAAAGGATGTTCAAAGACTGTTCCTCCACCCTGATAAACTAATTTATTTGACCAATCGGTTCCTATTTTATCATATTTGGCAAGAGTTCTTGCTTGATCATGGAAGATAATTAAACTAACTGAAGCTCCCGAGAATTCCTTTTCAAGTTGTTTTAATTTGTTTAAGAAGCTGACAGCTCCTTGCTTAGCACTTTCCCAAGGTCTGCCATACATTGAACCTGAGTCATCAAGAATAAGAATGAAGTGATAGGTTTGTGAATCCTGGGAAATCGAAAAATTGATTTCCTTTCCATAGAGTTGAGAATAATATTTACAAAATTCAGGACCATGTTTCTTCCAACATTCTTTATATGTGACAATATTTGCTTGCACTTTATTCTGGTCAATTTGCAAAAAGTTCCATGTGGGAAATTTCTTCACAAAATCACTCCATTTCATTCTTGATACGTTATCAATCATGATTTCAGAATCTGGTTTAGTTTCATCACAAGTTTTTGCAGATAATGTCGATCCAACTTGCACTCCATACATCCCTCTCACTTGGTGGCCATTATCACAACTATGTTGGTGATTTTCTCCAGACTTGTCACATTTTCTTCCACATGTTGGGCATTTTTCTGGACATCCGACGGAAGCATTTTTAAATGTTTGGAAGACTACATCCAAACCAAGAGTATTATATCCCCAATTAAGTTCATCATGAGATAAATCTTCAAGTTCTGAAGAGAGCAGACTTTCCATTCCTTTTAAGAAAATCCATAAATAAGGAATTTGATTTTCATTAGGGTTCAATCCTGCTTTTTCGACGAAATTAATGGAAAAACCTGCTTTGAGTTCCTGTTGTAATCCTTTAACAGATAGCACATATTGTTTTTCTTTGTACTCCCACGTTGCAGGTACGCTTCCTTTACAACAAGAATCAAACAATTCAAATCCTGCCTTAGCACAGAGCTCAAGAAGTTCTGAATTAGTTTGGTCGTTCATAAGTTCATCTATTTGTATATTTTTATTAGGGCTTATGACATTATTTTGTGCATCCTTAATCTCAAACATCTCAAAAGGAGTAATATTATCTTTTTGATGATAATTCTTGAAGAAAGTAACTAAAGTCGAAATCGTATCTCTAACCTTTTTTACTTCGTCAATGACGTTAGTTAAATATGTGTTTTTTTGTTTTTCAATGAGAGGGTTACACCATCCTTTCCACAGTTCCTCAAATCTCTTTTCAATCCATTCAGTTTGGTTTAAAACATAATCAATAACATCTTCTGATTTACTATTTGGAATTAATAACTCCTTATCAATTTTGTCCTGGATTTTGTTAACGTTGAACTCTTGTGCTTTTGATTGCATTTCCTGTACAGCTTCTGGTTTCAATGTTTGATCAATCACAGATTGCTTCAATTTCTTCAAATACTCTGTCAAAATTCTATCAGCAAAAGATGCACTTTTTTCATACAAGTTATTATTGACAGAAGAAACAAAGTAATTCCTCCATTTTTCCTTTTCTTTTTTCAGGCTCTCTATTGGTTCCATTAATCTCTTTTTAGAAGCAAAACATACAATATTCCATGTTATCAGCAGGGAGAAGAAATGTAATTTACCAATTCCGCCCATATCAAGTTTATGGGCACATCTGAGGGTTTCTTTATTATATTCAGCTATTTTTTCATCAACTTTCTTTGACACATTTTTGACAAGGTCAACAGAGAATTCTGAGATATCTCTATAATAAGCTTCTTCGTCTTGCTTATTAAAACTATTATCATGACTATTCAAAGGATCTCCAATGTTGGCCTTAGGAAGATTGCTAGCTTTAACTTCAATTTCTTTGATGATATCAGAAAATATATCTTTTAACATTTTTTCCCAATCGGTTTCATGAGTTATAAGAGACTGTAAATCTTTCAAGGCAGCCATTTTACCAATATATTTATCCAAGGGATCTAAGCAATATTTTAATCCTTCCATGAACTTTTTCTCTTTTCCGACAAATTTCAAGTCGGGTTTCTGTAATATGATTAAATCTGGATTATTTTTACAAAAGCTCAAGAACTCTGTTTGCCAATTATCAAGAGATGCTAGAATTATTTCCTTTCTCTTAATAATATTCTTAGATCTAAACAATAAACTTGTTGCAGGAATATCCCGTTCAGTGTTAAAAACTGGAGGGTGAGAAAAGTTGAACATGCTTTTGGTAGATTTGTTATTCACCTCTTTATATTTTTCAAATTCTTTCATATATGCTTTTTTTTTGCTTGTAATATAAAAATTCTCTTTTGAAATCTTATCGATAGCCTCCTCCAGGTCCGGATCTGGGACAAATCCAAAAGGAATGAATGACCACATTAAACTCTTAATATCATCAATCTGTTCACCATGATAATAAATTTTTTGGAAGATAATGTGATTCAATTTATTGTTGAAATTCTCCCAACTTACACAATCCTCCATAAATTTCTTGACTTCGATGTATTTGATTTCAAGGCAAACATTATAATATCTTGCAATATGGAAATACTTTGTTGGTATTCTATATTTTATCTGGAAATTTTGAAGGAAGACATCATTCTTTTCATCACCAACTAAAACTCCTTTTTCGCTAATGAGCATATTTTTTATCATGTAATTTAAAAGAGGCCCTAAATCTTCTTCTTCTAAGCGCTTATCGTCTTTGGTAGTTATTGTGTTTCTTAATTCTTTAATGAGTTGAGTTCCTAAGTCCGGTAATGATGCACATCTTGAATAAACTCCATATATTGTATTCCATAAAGAAGAATCATGCTCCTCTAGATTCAAGAAACTATATAAATTCTTTTCAATGTAATCTGCCCAGATCTCTTCAAATTTCATGCTTGCAGCTTCCTTGGATTGTCTTACGACTGGATCAACTAAGAATTCACTTATTTTCTCAGTAATTCCTTGCAGGCCTTTAAATTTACCAGCTTCTAAAATAAACTTGAGAGTGTCTCTCTTTAATAATAAAATAGCTTCTTGTTCGTGAGCTTCTATTCTCCCCAACAGATGCTTTTCATGCTTTCTGGTCAAATCATAGTCATATTTTTCTTTTTCTCTAATGGCCATTAAAGCTGCACTCATTTCTTGACCCACAGCTCTATAATGGACATTCAACATAATTTCTTGTTCTTGACAAAGATCATGAGTATTTCCTTGCAAAATTTTTTCCATTAAGTACGCTTTGTTCTTTTTGAAAAAATCTTGAGCTTTTTCAGCAAGAATTTTGGTCCCATTAAGCCTATCCTTTTTCTCTTCTAAAATTCTATTGCAATGGAATCTCAAGTCTCTATCTTGTTTCATATGTCGGATTTGTGCAAATTCTAAAAGATTAGGGAAGAGATCGATTGTTTTCCATATTTCATGTGACATTTCTGACCATTCTGTGAAGTCTAAGAATGCAACTTGAGCCCCTGTGCTTGAAGATTCTTCGATTCTTTGTGAAATTTTATTGCTGATAATTTTGGCAAATGTGGCACATTCATTGGCGAAAGAACTTTGAGGTTGAATATAGGGCCAATTGTCCCAAATACCTTTAGCTTTATCTGGTTCTTCGCTTGATATCTGGAAAGCATAACCAAGAGGAAAAATACTTCCTTCATCTGGGTATAATATATCTGCAACTGCACTTGCCTCTGGATTTGCTTCAAGGATGTCTCTCATCATGCCTGAAATTTGGGTCATGAATACAGATTTATCTTTGACAGGAGGATTTTGATTAAAAGAGAAATAAACAGCAGGTTGGCTAATTTTTGCTTTGTTCAATTCATGTAAGCTTAAAGTACAAATTTCTAATAGAGATTTCATAGGCAAATGGAAATCTCCTTTCACATTGACGATGATGATTTGGGACACAGCAAGGCAGAATAAAGTTATCTTTCTATCAAATTCATCATCATTCTTTTCAACACTTTGAAGTCCTTCAGTATCAAGGATCATCAAATACTTATAGTTTGGATGATTGATTTTCAAAATAGAAAGATAAATTCCTCTTGTACATCTTCCAACACTACTGACAAACTGACATCCAAATAAATAATTCAAAAGTGTTGATTTTCCTGAACTTTGAGGTCCTAATACTGAGACACTGCACATTTTTCCCTTAAGTCTTGAAAACAGTTTCTTCAATAAGTTTTCATTAAACTGTAAATTATCTCCATCAATCAATTCAAAAGGCTCTCCTCTTTCCATGAATTCTTCTATTTTTTCTACTGGATCAATTTTCATTACTTGAATAACTTCATCTTCATTATAATTATATAATCCCATTAACTCTCTCCATATGACTTCAATTGACAAAATTTTTCTATCTATTTCTTCGTTGATAAGTTTAAGAGCTTCTTGCTTCTGGGAAATATTTTTCAATGAAGGATTCTCTTCTGATCCTTTTTGTTCTTCTTTCTTTTTGGATGTTATTTCTTGAAGAAGATCATCTCTTTTTTGGCTCAAAACTTTAATATTTTCTAGAACTTCATTTTTAATTTCTCTTGAAAGTTCCATGATGATTAGATAATTGTTTGGGTGTTTAAGGATCTCTCCGAAAAGAAGCATTAAAGGGCTTGCTTTAACAACCTTCAATTTTGCATTCAGTTCAGCTTCTAAAGATTTTGCTTTACTCAATTGCTCATCTGTTTTAGCAGTTCTCAGTAATTTTTGAACTTGCCTTAATTCTAAAAGATAATTTCGGCAAGGGAAGATTTTCACATCGAAAAAGTTGTCTTTATATTTCTTCATCTCCTTAATAAAACTGTTTATAATCTTCTGTATTTTTATGATTTCTCCAACTTGATTAGACTCCTTCAACAAACTTTCGATTAGTTTATCTTTAGTTATGGTTACTTCACCTTTAAACGGTTCAACGCTATTTAATATCATTTTTTGGATTTGTTG
>Ga0182742_1005767_pt1 | contig 10255 bp, 9 predicted proteins | sample eDN5th37CBELigMG_FD_128880 | JGI IMG/M metagenome (GOLD analysis project Ga0182742, IMG submission 128880) | Enriched Miracle-Growth compost microbial communities from Emeryville, California, USA - eDNA 5th pass 37_C BE-Lig MG (version 2)... ... | reverse complement strand
TCCCAGACGCGGGCGAGCGGGTCGGGGCGCCGGCGCCCGCGCGGAACCTTCTTCTGGGAGGGCAGCCGCGGGTCCTTGTCGATGCGATAGGCGGTGGAGGAGCTGAAGCCGGCCTTGGCAGCGGCGATCGGGATGGTGTTGGTGTGACGGAGCTTCATGTAGAGTCTCATCTGGCAGTCGGTGATGTGGCGGCCGGGCACAGGGTGGGTTCCTCATTGGCGTGAAGAAACCTGTTCCTTACCCGGTCGGCCGCGACGGCCAGACGGTGCGATCCGTACGGATCGCACCGTCACCTCTCATTCTGATTGCCGCTCAACTTCCACCCTGATCGCCGCGCCTTAGCAGCTCGAGCGGGCACTGATTGCAGAGCGAACCCGGGCAGGTATCCAAGCTGCCAAGGAGCGCGGTCGGCTTCCGGGTAATCCAGGGCTGCGGACGAAAGACCCGCATGCGATCCGGGCAATGAGGGCAGCGCGCAACCGAAACCATCTTGAGCAGCTCATCCAAACATCAGATTCCTGGCTTCCGACCGTTCGCCAAATGCGACCCGAGTACACTTGGCATAGAATTGCCAACCTCCTGAACTCCAAGGGGCAGTCATGGACGGACAAAACGCTGAGAAAATCTGTCAAACTCCTGATAGGTGAGGGGTTGGCAGATGCCTCGCTTCTAAAGAAAGCCCCTCGCCGCCCCGCCAACGATGATCTCGTCAGGCTCGTCGCAGGAATCGCGAATGCTGATCCAAGCCTGAGCCTTCGCAAAATATGTTCGCAGCTTGAGGCCATGCGCGAGAAGACACCTCAGGGCAGTCTCAAATGGGCTCCGTCTTCAGTCAAGAATCTTCTCAATCGAGCTGAACGGCTCGGGCTCAAAGTCGCAAGCGTTCCTGCCCTAGAGCCACCACCGACCGAATAGCTCGCTACAAATTATCGGAAGCATCCTAGGCGGCGAGTTCAGATGCGATCTCCGGAGAGCACGTTTCGGGAAATATGCCCTACGCTCCTCGGCCCGCGCCAGGCGTCGGTTCATAAGTCTGATGTCACGGGCCTTTCCAACGCAAGCTCACTGTCCGCTCAACCGATTGTTTCGCCGGCCGCGAGCGCTTCGGTACCTCGGGGCAGGGATTGATCCTAAAAAGCTACTCTGCCTCTCAGCCCAGGTATGCCTCCGAGCCATCGAGCCTCTTGTATTACCTGCTCAACCGAGTGGTACGAGATGCGCTACAAAGCCCGGCCACGAACCCAGGATCCGAGTGAATGGCCTTCGCTGGGGAACCTGTTTCTTCTCTAGAATTCTCAGGCGGTGTGGCAGCTGCCACACCCGAACCGCCAGGGGAGGGGCGTTGCAAACCGCCGCCGTGGCAGCTGCCACGCCCAAGCCGCCGGCAGGATGAAGCTACCTTTGTCGTGGCACCTGCCACACCCTAACCGCCTGGGGAGGGTGAGACTTACGTTTGCCGTGGCAGCTGCCACACCTGAACCGTCGGGGAGGGGAACTTACCTCTGCCGAGGCAGCTGCCAAAAACGGCTCAACGTTGGCTCAGCCCATCTCGTGATAGAGCATCCCAGTCTGCGCTCAGGAGCGACGCCTCGCGGAACCTCCCGGCGGGAGCCGTCGGAGGTCACTCCATAATTTGCCATTGGCCTACACATCCGCGAACTTGCCTAACCGCCAGAACCGGCTGCTTTGGCAGATATCAGCTTCTTCACAACTCATTGAGTGCCTCGACCCGGCCGGCGGGCCGATCCGTTGGTCAAATCGCGACCGCTCCAAAGAAAATTAGCCGCTGACGTGTAATGGGATTAAGGCGGGGGAGCGATATCAATGCGATCAAGCAACGCCCAAACCTAGAGACAGTCCGCACCCACGAATCACATGTGGCAGCTTCTCTCCCACCTCCCCACCACTCGCGCTCATATCAGCGGCAATCCGCGAATGTGCTCAGCGTGGCCAAAATTGCAGCGAAGCGAACGATTCACTCCTCATTTGTGTAGAAATCGAATCGAAAGGCCCCCCGTTAACCTTTCATAAGGATTTTCAGGGCTTTCTAACGGTCAAGGGCGCTTTCAACGGCGCCAACCGTGAAAAAGGAGGATCCCGTGGGTCTACCGCAAGCCGAACCTGAACAGGACGTCGACGTCCCGCTCCCCCGAAAGAAAGTCACGCTCGAGGCCATGAAAAACAGCGCAGTCGGCCTGTCGGACCGTCTGAACACGATCAGAATTGATCAATACCCTGACACGGGCGAACGAAAACTGCGAAAATTCACGTCCGGCGAAGCTGCCAAGTTGATCGGGGTTGACGACAGTTACCTCCGCCAACTTGCGTTGGAAGGGAAGGGGCCTCAGGTCGAAGTGCTTGCAAACAATCGACGTCTCTACTCGGCGAACGATATCCATGAGATCCGTCATCTCCTCGCTAAGACTGGGAAAGCTGGGCGGAAGTATCTTAAGCATCGTTCTGAACACGAACACCTCCAGGTCATCTCTTGCGTGAATTTCAAGGGCGGCTCTGCCAAGACCACCACATGCGCACACCTTGCCCAGTATCTTGCTCTGCACGGATATAGGGTTCTCGCTATCGATCTTGACCCGCAGGCCAGTCTAACAGCGTTGCATGGATACCAGCCCGAACTCGACGTCGGTGCCAACCAATCCCTATACGGAACAATCCGGTACCTCGAAGAGGAGCGCGTAAATCCCGCCGACGTGATTCGGAAGACCTACATCCCTGGACTGGATCTCATCCCTGCGCATCTAGAGCTAATGGAGTTCGAACATGAGACCCCGAAGGTACTGGTCGATAAGAAAGGAGCGCACGTCCCGTTCTTTCATAGGATCGGCGTAGCCCTTGCGGATGTCGCCGACGACTACGATGTCGTCCTAATTGACTGTCCGCCCCAGCTTGGCTTCCTGACCCTGTCGGCCCTTAGTGCGTCAACGGCACTGGTCATCACGGTCCACCCGCAGATGCTTGATCTTATGTCGATGAGCCAGTTCCTCAACATGGCTTCAGAACTCTTGGGGGCAGTGAGGGACGCAGGTGGGTCCGCCGAATACGATTGGCTACGCTACCTCCCTACCCGCTATGACGCCAGCGACAAGTCTCAGGAGTCGATGCTCACTTTTATGCGAGAGCAGTTCGGGGAGGACGTCTGCAAAAACGTAATGGTCAAAAGCGCTGCGATCTCCGACGCCGGAATTGCGAAACAAACAATCTATGAACCAAAGCGCGACAGCTTCTCTCGATCGACGATCGATCGTGCCCTGGAAGTGATGAACAGTGTCAACGCGGAAATCGAAGAACAAATAATGATGGCTTGGGGGAGGATCTAATGGCCGCAAAATCGAAAGAAAATAGGCGTTCCTCTCTCTTTAATGCGCCCAAGCCGCCGAGTGCTCTCGACAACCTCACTACGGAGGTCAATCCCGCCACCGGTGGGTTGAGGGTGGTTCAAAAGGACGAAGGCTCGACTCTGTCTGAAAGCCAGTCGCCCAAGGCAGAGCATCCTCCACGGGCAGTTGCCAAACCCATGGCGCAACTGGCCAAGAAGTCTCCCGTTGGTCTTGCTGCTTCACTCATGGGCATGGGCACGGTCTCGCAGGAGCAGCAAGAGCGCCTTGACCAGCTTGAGCGCCAACTCGCAGCGGGCCAATCGGTTGTCGAAATCGATCCAGACAAGATCGAGAACTCGTTCGTCTCCGACCGTCTGGAAGTCTCCGACGAAGCTACGAATCATCTCGTTCAGCAGATCCAGGAAAGGGGGCAACTCGTTCCCATTCTCGTACGGCCTCACCCTGACAAGTCCGAGACGTATCAGATCGCCTACGGCCATCGCCGTGTGCGTGCGGCCCGTATCCTTAAGCGACCGGTTCGAGCTGTTGTACGCAATCTGAGCAACGACGAGTTGGTCGTTGCACAGGGTCTGGAAAACAACGCACGTGAGGATTTGAGCTTTATCGAGAAGGCTTTGTTCGCCGCCACTCTTGATGACTTGAAATTCGATCGCCACGTGATTCAGTCGGCGCTTGGTGGCATCGACAGGGCAGACTGTTCCAAAATGATATGGCTCGCGAAGGAGATCCCACAGGATATCCTTCGGGCAATCGGTAAGGCCCCCAAGATCGGTCGTCCTCGTTGGATTCAGCTTCGATCTCTCCTTAAGGACGAAGGTGGGATTGATGAAGCGCGCACATTAATCGCCGATGCCAAATTCGCAGAACTGAAATCGGACGACCGATTTGCGCTCCTCCTTGAGAAACTTCTCAAACAGGAAAGCAGGGAGGTTTTCGAGACCTACTGGCGTAATCCCGAAACCGACAAGCAAGTCGCGAGCTTCCGTACCACGGACAGGCACGCCACCCTGCAATTCGATCGCAAAGAAGATGATGGCTTTGCTCGCTTTATCTATGAAAAGCTCGATGAGCTTTATCAGAACTACGCAGAGCATAAGGCATCTGACGTCTAAGACCGAGGAGGCAGGGCCCAAAGCACTGCTTCTTCCGCCCAGTTGACTTAAAAGAGAAAACGCCCGCCGGGAGGCGGGCGTTTGCCATTCCAGAAACACAGAGGCGCTTAGGCCCGAGCGTTTTCCCACGCGACACGCTCGATATCGAACCGCATGATTCCCATATCGTCGAGCTGGCGATCAGACAGGGCGGACAACTCGCGGACGGTTTCACGATAGCGAAAATAGGCGCGGATCTGAGAAAGAATAAGCGAAACGAACATAATTTGCCTCTGAAATAATAGGTCTCCTCGGAAAAACCGAGGTGATTTCCTGTTTTGTGGTAGGCTTCCTCTAGAGGATAAAATCCCTTTCAGGCATAGGCCTTCTGACAATGCTCTTATGCTTTAGTAGCATGTCGATCTTGGCTGTCAGGGAAATCATAATTGGATTTTTCAAACAATGGCACAAAGAGCCGGCAGCGCCGATCTCCCACTGCACAGTGGCCATGTTCCAAAATGGCTTGCCGATCGCATGACCAAGCTCGGCGCAGTCATGTGCGAGGCCATCGTCCACCACTACGGGCGCGATGAACTCCTCCGGCGCCTCGCCCATCCGTTCTGGTTCCAGTCCTTCGGCGCCGTCATGGGAATGGACTGGCATTCTTCGGGCATCACTACCAGCGTGATCGGTGCCCTCAAGCGCGGTCTGAATCCGCTCTCGCGGGAATTGGGTATCCATGTCTGCGGAGGACGCGGCCGGTATTCGAAAGAGACCCCTCACGAGCTCGTCGCGATCGGAAACCGAACCGGCCTTAACGGCTACGCATTAGCGGATTCGAGCAGGCTCGTGGCAAAAGTCGACTCGGTTTGTGTACAGGATTCCTACAGTCTTTACCTCCATTCGTTCATCATTAGCGATGACGGCCGATGGGTTGTCGTTCAGCAGGGTATGAATGGCGACTTGAAGCAGGCCCGGCGCTACCACTGGAAATCCGAAGGCCTCACCAGTTTTCTGGACGATCCACACTCCGGGATCGATGGGGAAGGGCAGGGAGCCATCGTCAACCTGGCCGACCGTCGAGCCGCTCCATCCCGCCAGGCCCAACTCGATCTTCTCGCCGATCTCGGACCCGATCGCATCGTACGAGAGATCGCTGCGATTGAGACAAAGGCCGAGCCGGTCGTGGAAACACCCCAAATGCTCCTGCCGCACCTCATCATGCCCGATCATCACGAAGTGCGCGCTGAGAATGTCATCATGCGCCGGCTTCACGGTGCCTTGGCCGCAGCTGCCGACCGTGGCCCGGTCGACTTCCCGGATTTGCTGATGACGCCCGGGGTAGGGGCCCGGACCGTTCGAGCGTTGGCTCAGGTGGCCGAGGTCGTCCACGGCACGCCCTGCCGCTTCAGCGATCCCGCCCGCTTCTCATACGCCCATGGCGGCAAGGACCGCCATCCGTTCCCTGTCCCGCTCAAAGTTTATGATGAGACAATACGAGTCGTGAAAGCCGCCGTCCAGAAAGCCAAACTCGGCCAGGATGACCAGCTGTTCGCCCTCAAGCGGCTCGATGAGCAGGCGCGCCTTCTCGAAAGAACTGCGACCGGTCCATCCTGGGACGCGATAGTCGCCGAGGAGTTGGAGAAATCCCACTCTTATGGGGGACGATCGGAAGATGGCGACGAGCCGCCTCCCTATCACCAGAGCGGGCGGCGGTCTGCCTAGTTATCGGCAGGAGACAGGATCACTTGGCTCTGCAGCGCGACAATACTCGGTGGATCATCGTATAGAAGCTCGTTTCCTGCAGGGGCTTCTCGATCACGCCGACAAACCCAGAGGCCGCGGCCCGCTCTCTCAGTTCCGCCGTTGCCTGGGGCGTAATCAGAAGCGCAGGACATTCCACCTGGCGTTCACGCAGCCGTTTCAGAAGATCAATGCCATTGATGTCCGGCATCTGGTAATCGATGACCAAGCAACCGCATGACGGAAAGTTAGGCCTCGCCAGAAGATCAGTGCCGCTCGCATAAACCTCGCAGGCAATCCCCTCAGACTCGAGAGAAAACTTCAGAGATTTGCGGACCGCGGCATCGTCATCGACGAGAATTACGGGCCCAGTCAGATTTTGCACCATATGATATCCGCTGGCTTCCGGAGACTGGCCGTACACAACACTGTGCCAATGGTCATCGTATGGCGCAGTTCAACCGTCCGCCCTAGTACGGGATAACCCGTAAACGGATAAGGTAAATTACGTAGCGGTAACAACCCTCAGTTGACACCATTCAACAGCAGGGACATGCGGACCACCTCGGAGAGGCTCTTCGCCTCGAGCTTCGCCATGACGTTCGCGCGATAGATCTCAACTGTCCGTGGGCTCAGGCTAAGATCATGAGCAATCGCCTTGTTGGCCTTGCCGGCGACCAGGCCATTGAGGACCTGGCGTTCGCGATCCGACAATGTCTCGATCCGGCTCTTGATGGCACGAATTTCGTCGCTCTCCTGGGATTCTTCATCAAGGCTGCGCAAGGCACTGCGGACGACATTCAGGAAAACATCGTCGCTGAACGGCTTTTCGAGAAAGTCGATTGCCCCGACCTTCATTGCCTCGACGGCCAAAGGCACGTCAGCGTGGCCTGTCATGACGATCACCGGCACGGTGATGCCCTTCTTCCTCAGGCGTCGGATGAACTCGATGCCATCGATGCCCGGCATCCGCACGTCCGTAACGATGCATCCATCCTCCAGCGCGGTGATCGAATCGAGAAACGCCGTTGCAGATTCGTGCACCCGAACGTGAAGACCGTCGGAAATCAGCAGGAAGGACAGGGCTTTGCGAACCATCAGATCGTCATCGATGACGTGCACGATCGGCTCAGTTGCCATTTGAGAGTTCCTCATTCTCCACGACACCCAGAGTGAAATGGAACGCGGTGCCCTTTCCTGGCTCCGAGTCAGCCCAGATGCGGCCGCCGTGGGACTCCACGATGGTCCGGCAAATGGATAACCCTACCCCCATTCCGCTCTGCTTCGTGGTTGTAAAGGGTTGGAATAAACGACTGACTACTTCCGGCGAGAGACCGGGACCCGTGTCCTGAACAATTACTTCGACCATGCCATCATTGCCTTGAATGCGGGTCGAGATTGTCAGATCCCGCTGCTCGACCTCATCCATCGCCTCGATCGCGTTGCGAATGAGGTTGAGAAGCACCTGCTGGATCTGAATGCGATCCACGACAACCCTTGTCGGTTGGGGAGTAAAGTCAAAGTCGACCCGAATGCCCCGCTCCTTGGCGCCGACGAGTGCCAGCGCGCACGCCTCCTCGACGAGACGCTGCAGGCTCTCAATCTCCCGATCGCTCTCGCCGCGGGACACGAATTCCCGCAGATGCCGGATGACCTGGCCGGCTCGAAGCGCCTCGCTGGCTGCATCATCCACGGCCTCACGGATCAAAGCGACCCGCTCGTTCGTGGGTCCACCAAGCGCATCGAGCATCCGCCGCGACCCTCTCAGGAAGCCGGTAATCGCGGTGAGCGGCTGATTGATTTCGTGGGCGAGCGTCGAGGCCATCTCACCCAGGGCTGTGAACCGCGACATATGAAGCAGCTCTGCCTGCAGTTCCTGTAACCGGATTTCAGTCTGCTGACGTTCGGTCAGATCACGGATGAAGCCGGTGTAGAAATGCTCGCCACCCGATTCCATCTTGCCGACCTGAAGTTCCATCGGGAACGTCGATCCGTCCTTACGCTGTGCAACAGCGACCCGGCCCTGACCGATGACCTTCGCTTTGCCCGTTTTGTGATACCGTCTCAGGTAACCATCATGCTGCTGCCGGTAGGGAGGCGGCATCAGGAACTTGACGTTCGTGCCAACGACCTCCTCGGCGCGATAGCCGAACATTCGTTCGGCCGTCGCGCTGAATTCCTGGATAATCCCCCGCTGATCGATAACGACCATGGCATCCGGCACCGTCTCCAGAATTGAGCGAAGATGGGCCTGCTCCCTCCGGAGCCTTTCATCGGCGAGCTTCTTCTCATGGATATCGGTAACCGCACCGACCCATTCTTGAACGGCGCCGGAAGCGTCTCGTATCGGCACGCCCCGAGTGGAAACCCATCGATAGTTCCCGTCTCGATCCATAAACCGGTATTCGGTGGAGGTCGGCAGCCCACTTTCGAAATTCGGTGCCGTTTCCGCCCACACTCTCACACGATCATCCGGATGGATGGGAGCCCACCAGTCCTTATCGAACTTCCGGCCGCAATATTGCTCCCAACCCCATGCCTCGATCGCCCGTCCATCGGCCTCCGAGCGCCAGATGATCGACGTGCTCGTATCCACAAGGGCCCGATACCGCAGCTCGCTCGCCCGCAATGCCTCTTCAGCGACCTTGCGATCGTGAATGTCCGTCAGAGTCCCGATCCATTCCCGGACCGAGCCATCTTCCTCCTTCAATGGGACCGAGCGTGCGACCACCCACCGGTACTCACCGCTCGAATAACGAACCCGAAGCTCAACCTCGCCTGGCATCCCAGATGCGACAGCTTGCGCCCATGCCGAACGCACATGCTCCTGATCGTCAGGGTGAACGGCCGTAACCCAGCCGCCACCGGAGGAGTCATCAACCGTCTGGCCCGAAAGTTCGGCCCATTTGAAGTTGGTGGCCATCTTGCCATCAGGAGTGGCGATCCAGACGACTGTAGCGCTGGCGGTGATGAGGGCGCGATATCGCTCCTCGCTGGTCCGCAGCCGTTCGGCGGCCAGCTTTTTCTCGTGAATGTCGCTAACGGTGCCAACCCACTCCCGGACATTGCCATCCGGGTTCACAAGGGGAACGGCCCGTACCTTGACCCAACGGTACTCGCCGGACAGATGCTTTACCCGGTACTCGTGGCTACCGGTAGCACGGTGACCGAGACCTTCCGCCCAGGCGGCCATGACACCCAGCCGATCGTCCGGATGGACGACATCGAGCCAGCCGAAGTTTTTATACTGTTCGGGGCCCTGGCCGCTGAACTTTTCCCATCCCCAGCCCTCGATGATCGCTCCCTTCGGGCTTGCTCGCCAGACGACGCCGGCATTCGCGTGAATGAGAGCCAGATACCGTTCTTCCTGATTCCTCAGGGCATTCTGGGCCGTCATGTAGCGTGTGCTGTCACGGGTCGTCATGATGTAGCCAGTTGGCTCACCATTCGCTCCATCGACCACGTCGATCATGATATTGGCGGCAAACGAGGTCCCATCGGCGCGCAAGCGCTTCTCACGCCTCGAGAGAAATCCGGCTTCACGAGCGGTCTGCAGATCGGCCTGCGGCTCACCCTTTTCCCGGTCTGCCTCAGGATAGAGGACATCGAAACGCTGTCCTACGATCTCGGTAGCTCCCCACCCGTAGATTTGGGCGGCACCCCGGTTCCAGGACAGAATCCGGCCCTCAAGATCCAATGAGGCAACGCCAAAGCCCATGATCGCGTCGACCGGCATCAGCGGCTCAACCCGCCATCCGCTCTGAGCATCGCTGTCATGGCTTGTGAGAATTTCCGAAGACGACACGCTAACCATTCGGTTCTGAGCCTTGGCCTGAGTGATAGGCAGAACTCGGCCTTGTGCCGCTCGGTACCATGATCCGCCCCAACCAACCAGATAGGATAAGGTTCAGATCAGAGCTTTCTAGACGAAACGCCAGCCAGCAGCCCAGCACCGATCCCTGCAAGGGTAAATCACGGATGCACGTGCGCTCGTTGATCATGATACGCCCGTACAGATCAACATATTTTGGTGCGACATGGCAACGCAAACGGGCGGCCCGGCTC
>Ga0182742_1005766_pt1 | contig 10256 bp, 7 predicted proteins | sample eDN5th37CBELigMG_FD_128880 | JGI IMG/M metagenome (GOLD analysis project Ga0182742, IMG submission 128880) | Enriched Miracle-Growth compost microbial communities from Emeryville, California, USA - eDNA 5th pass 37_C BE-Lig MG (version 2)... ... | reverse complement strand
GGCCGCATCAGGATTTTTTCGATCGGAACATCCGGATCGGCCGACACCGACACGAACGAGGTGTTGGCGCCATTCTCAAGAAGCCGCCGCACCAGATAGGCGAGCAGGTCGCGGTGTCCGCCGACCGGCGCATAGATCCGGCACTCGGCCTGCGGATAATCGGCGCGCAATGCCGCGTAGAGTTCGACGCCCATGCCGTGCAGGCGCTGGAATTCGTAATCCGCAACGCCGCCCGCCTCATCGATCACGCTGGCGACGGTCAGCGCATTGTGGGTGGCGAATTGCGGATAGAGGCGCGGCCGCGCCTTCAGGAGGAGCGTGACGCAGTCCATGTAGCAGAGATCGGTCATCGCCTTGCGGGTGAATACCGGATAATCGGCGAGCCCGCGTTCCTGGGCGCGCTTGACCTCGGTGTCCCAATAGGCGCCCTTGACCAGCCGCACGGTCAGCCGGCGCGACAGCGCCTTGGCCGCATCGTTGAGCCAGGTTATCACCGCACCGGCGCGCTTCTGATAGGCCTGCACCGCAAGGCCGAATCCGTCCCAGCCGACAAGGGACGAATCTCGCAGAACATCGCCGATCATCTGCAGCGACAATTCCAGACGATCAGCTTCTTCTGCGTCCACCGTGAACGGCAGGTCGTAGTTTTTTGCCTTGCGGGCGAGGTCCAGAAGCCGCGGGCCAAGCTCCCGTCGCACGCGGTCGCGCGACACCGCCTCGTAGCGCGGGTCCAGCGCCGACAGCTTCACCGAGATGCCCGGGCGCTCGTAAAGGCTGGTGGCGTTTGAGGATTTGCCGATTGCGTCGATCGCATGCGCGTAGGACTGAAAGTAGCGTTCCGCATCCTTTGCGGTGCGCGCGCCCTCGCCCAGCATGTCGAAGGAATAGCGGCTTTCGGGATCGGACGCGGCACGCTGCAGCGCCTCCTCGATCGTCTGCCCATGCACGAAATGCGACCCGAGGAGCCGCATCGCCTGCCGCGTCGCAAGCCGCAGCGCCGGCAGGCCGATGCGGCGGGCGAGGCTCTCGATCAGGTTTTCCGGCGTTTCGCCGGGCGCGACCAGCCGCGCCGAAATGCCCAGCGTCCAGGCCGAGGCGGAGACGAGGAGCGTATCGCCCCCGTGATCGGGATGCGACCAGTCGCGGCCAGACAGCTTGTCCTCGATCAGCCGATCGGCGGTCTCCGCATCCGGCACGCGCAGCAGCGCCTCGGCCAGCACCATCAGCGCGAGGCCTTCCTGCGTGGATAATGAATAAGCGTGCAGGAAATCTTCGATGCCGCCGAGGCCGCCGGCATGCGCGCGGATGGCCTCGATCAGCCGGGTGGCGAGCGCGTCGATCCGGCGCTCCGCCTGCGGCGAAGGCTGGTGCGAGAGGAAACGGCGCGCAAAATCTTCGTCCGGCGGCGCATAAGGCGCCCGGAATGCCGGTATCGGCGCTGCCATGGCGACTGTTCCGTTCTCGTCCAGGTCCGCCATCCTTCTGGTCCTCTGCCGACGCCTTCATGTGGGAGATTTAATCATTCCGGACAGCATCCGCATTTGCAGCCTGCCCGCCAATTCGGCACGATATGCCAAGCGCCTGTGCAAGGGAGCGTGCGCAGCACCCTCCCGCCTTGCTCTTTTGAACGGCATATTCTTTGCTGTTGACAGGGCTATTGGGAGAGCGGCGAGACAGCCGCGGGTGCCCCAGAGGTGAGACATGCCGGCGGCGCAGGCCGTCGAATGCAGACGGGAGGATCGAACGGATGAGTAAGGTTGGATATGCGTTCCGGCGGAGTGGTCTGCTTGCGGCCATGGCGACGGCGTTGGTCTGCGGCACCGCGGCCGCCCAAACGCCTGTCAAATTCACGCTGGACTGGAAATTCGAGGGTCCGGCCGCGCCATTCCTCGTGGCGGCGGACAAGGGCTACTACAAGGCCGAAGGCCTCGATGTGACCATCGATACCGCGGGCGGCTCGCTCGAGCCGCTGAACCGCATCGCGTCCGGCACCTACGACATCGGCTTCGGCGATATCAACTCGCTGATCAAGTTCCGCGACGCCAATCCGAACGTTCCGATCAAGGCCATCTTCATGGTCTACAACAAGCCGGCTTTTTCGATCGTCGGCCGCAAGAGCCGCGGCGTCTCGAAACCCAAGGACCTCGAGGGCAAGAAGCTCGGCGCGCCCGCACCCGACGGCGCTTATGCGCAGTGGAAGATCTTTACCCAAGCCAATGGGATCGACGCCTCCAAGGTGACGATCGAGAATGTCGGCTTTCCGGTGCGCGAACCGATGCTGGCGGCGGGGCAGGTCGACGCGATCACCGGCTTTTCCTTCTCGTCCTTCATCAATCTGAAGGACCGCGGCGTTCCGGCCGACGACATCACGGTGATGCTCATGGCCGACCATGGCGTCAATCTGTACGGCAATGCGATCATCGTGAATCCGAAATTTGCCGCCGAGAAACCCGAAGCCGTCAAGAAGTTCCTGAATGCCTTCCTGAAGGGGCTGAAGGATACGGTGAAGTCGCCGGAGACCGCGGTCGATTCGGTGATCAAGCGCAATGACGTCGCCAAGAAGGACGTCGAGCTCGAGCGGCTGAAAATGTCGCTCCGCGACAACTTCATTACGCCCGAGGTCAAGGCCAACGGTTTCGGCGGCGTCGACATGGATCGTCTGAACAAGTCGATCGACCAGATCGCCATCACCTACGATTTCAAGAACGGCAAGCCGAAGGGCGAGACGATTTTTGACCCGTCATTCCTGCCACCGGCCGCCGACCGCAAGCTCTGACGCCAAAGCTTCAGCTTGGGGGAGCTTGAAGGAGCGCGGATGGAGCCCGGCTTCGTATCTCTCGATGGCGTGAGTCACCGCTATGGCGGGATTGCCGCCGGGCCTGAAGGCGTGCTCGCCGTCCAGGATCTCACCATCAACATCAACCGCGGCGAATTCGCCGCGGTTGTCGGCCCATCGGGTTGCGGCAAGTCCACGTTGATGAAGCTGGCAACCGGGCTGCAATTCCCGTTCGCAGGCAAAGTGCAGGTGGCCGGCGAGGACGTCACTAAGCCGCTGAAAATAGCCGGCATGGCGTTCCAGGCGCCGACGCTCCTGCCGTGGCGAACCACGCTCGACAACCTGCTACTGCCGCTCGAAATCGTGCAGCCGCATCGTCGCGACATCCGGCGCAACAAGGCGCAGTATGTCGATCGGGCCGAGAAGCTGCTCGCCTCGGTGGGGCTGGGCGGCTTCGGCAGCAAATATCCCTGGCAATTGTCCGGCGGCATGCAGCAGCGCACCTCGCTCTGCCGCGCACTGATCCATGAGCCGCAGTTGCTGATGCTGGACGAGCCGTTCGGGGCGCTCGACGCCTTCACCCGTGAGGAACTCTGGTGCGTGATCCGCGACTTGCATGCGGCGCGCGGCATCACGGTGGTTCTTGTCACGCACGATCTGCGCGAGGCCGTGTTCCTCGCCGACCGCATCTTCGTGATGTCGCAGCGTCCCGGCCGTATCGTGGTCGAACGCCAAGTCGACATCCCGCGCCCGCGCGATCTGGAAGTGACCTACAGCAGGCAATTTCAGGATATCGTGCACGAGTTGCGCGGCCACATCGTGCAGGCGCGCAAATGAACGGCTCCAGGACATTCATCCGGCTCGCCCCGTGGCTTTTTACCGTCGCGACCTTCCTGATCTGGGAGTTCGTCTGCCGCGCATTCAGGATTCCGGAATTCTTCCTGCCAACGCCGATCGCGGTGTTCAAGGCGACCTATGACTACTGGCCGGCGATCTTGCGCAACTCATGGATCACGCTCGAAGCCACTATGATCGGGTTCCTGCTCGCAGTCGGATTCGGCCTTGTTCTGGGCCTCGTGATCGGGTGGTCGCGTACGATCTATGCCGGCATCTATCCGCTGATGATTGGCTTCAACGCCATTCCGAAAGTTGCGGTGGTGCCAATTCTGGTGCTGTGGTTCGGCATCGGCTTCATCCCGGCGGTGCTGACCGCGTTCCTGATCTCGTTCTTCCCGATCGTGGTGAATGTCGCGACCGGACTTGCGACAATCGAGCCGGAACTCGAAGACGTGCTGAAGGCGCTTGGCGCTTCAAAGTTCGACATCATGCGCAAAGTCGGCATTCCCCGTTCACTGCCGTATTTCTTCGGATCGCTGAAGGTCGCGATCACGCTCGCCTTTGTCGGCACTGTGGTGTCGGAGAGCGTCGCGGCCAATAACGGTATCGGCAACCTGATGCTTCAGGCGCAGGCCCAGTTCAATGTGCCGCTGATCTTCGCTGGCCTGCTGGCGCTCGCGGTGCTCGGAATCGTCATGTACTGGGTGATGGCCGTGCTGGAGCAGCGCATGACCGGCTGGGCGCAGCGCTCTGGTTTCGCGCAGAACTGAGGAAGCGATCCCTGCAACGCCCCAGCGAGCGAAGGAGGGAAGAGCAAATCACTCATTAGCCTCGATACCACTCCTTCTTAGATCCGATCGGCTGAGATCGCAGGCTCCGGCTGCAGGTTTTCCTTACAATCGCGCTGCGGTCCTAGGATATTGAACAAAATGTCGGCAAGCTCTTCGAGCTGCGGAAGCGGACCACTTTCACCGAGATAGACCCCGCAATGCAGCGGCGCGAGCGGCGGCAGGGGTGCGTCCTCCCAGACGGAAATGCCCGGAAGATCCGACCGGCCGCGCGCAACCACGGCCACCCCCATGCCGTGACGCACGGCTTCCACAATGCTCGCCTTGCTGTGCCCGATAAAGACCACCTCGAAGCTGCGTTGCGCCCGGTTAAGCGCGGCGACCGCGGCACGGTGCAACACCGAGCCTTCGCCGAGCGTAATCAGTGGCACGGGAGCGTCGTGATCGAGGGTGAAGGAGGGGCAGCGCACCCAGACTGCGGGCTCGGTCCATTGATGGCGGGCCTTGAGCGCAATACCGGTTTCGGACAGCCCGACCATCAGGTTCAGGTCTCCCTGTCGCAGGTCGCGCGCCATGACATCAAAATGATTCATCCGCACTGACAGCCTGAGGTCGGGATAATGGGTTCTAAATTCGGTGAAGATCTTCGGCAGACACGGGGTCGCATAGTCGCCCGGCAACCCGAGACGCAGTGATCGCGCGCCAAGCCGCGGTACCGACAGATCGACGATCTGATCGTTGATGTTGAGCATCCGCCGCGCATAATTGACGACGAGTTCGCCGGACCTCGTGAGACTCACGCCCGGCGCGCTCTTGTCGAGCAGCTCGCAATCCAGCAGCATCTGCAGCCGTTTGATCTGGGCGCTGACTGCCGGTTGGGTAATGCCCAGCGAATGCGCGGCTTTCGTGAAGGAGCGAAGGTCGACCACAGCGACCAGCGTGCGCAGCAGTTCGGTCGGGATGTTGATCATTCGTAAGGTCTTGGAGATTCTTATTGTTGATCGTCCTGCAAGCTTTACTTTTTGCCTGCCCTTCGCCATCGCCAATCAGGCGGCCGCGCCGTTTATTACCGGTCCCCGCTCGTCCCGCAATGGCGCGTTGAGACAGCGCCCATGTGTGACGGTATGGCGGTAATGAAAGCCAGCTCACGGTGCCGTTATCAGGCTCCTGCGGCCAGAATTCGAACCGGTTCACGATGAATCTTATCCGCCTGTACGGTCGCGTCCTCGCCCTGCTAGGGCCCGAAGCCAGGCTTGGCTGGTTCCTGGCATTTGCCAATCTTGCGCTTTCCGCCGCGATGTTCGCCGAGCCGGTGCTGTTCGGCCGCATCATCGACGCCCTCGCAAGCTCGCAGAAAGCGGGCGCCGATCCGTTAACGTTCAGCAAGCTGCTGCCATTGCTGGGCGCCTGGGCGGGCTTTGGCATCTTCACCATCCTTTGCGGCGTATTCATCGCGCTGCATGCCGATCGGCTGTCGCACCGGCGGCGGCAAGCGGTGCTGACCGATTATTTTGAGCATGTCCTGCAGCTGCCGCTGGCCTATCACGGCGGCTCGCATTCCGGCCGCCTGATGAAAGTGATGCTGACCGGCACCGACTCGCTCTGGGGATTGTGGCTGTCGTTTTTCCGCGAGAACCTCGCCGCGATTGTTTCGCTGGTCATTTTGCTGCCGCTCTCGCTCTATCTCAACTGGCGGCTCGCTCTGCTCCTCATCGTGCTGTGTACGGTCTTTGCGATCCTGACGACCTATGTCCTGCGCAAGACCGGCGAACTGCAGACCTCGGTCGAGAAGTACTATTCCGATCTCGCCGAACGCGCCTCCGATGCCCTCGGGAATGTCGCGCTGGTGCAGAGTTTCGCCCGCATTGAAGCCGAGGTGATGGGCCTGCGGATGGTGGTGGAGCGGCTGCTGGGCGCGCAGATGCCGGTGCTGTCCTGGTGGGCGGTGGTGACGGTACTCACGCGCGCATCGACCACGATCACGCTGCTCGCGATCTTCGTTGTCGGCACCTGGCTGTTCTTTCAGGGGCTTACCACGATCGGCGAAATCGTGATGTTCATGAGCTTTGCCACCATGCTGGTCGGCAAGCTCGAACAGGTCGCCGGATTTATCAACAGCGTCTTTATGGTGGCGCCGCGATTGCAGGAATTCTTCGATGTCCTCGACACCGTGCCAGCGGTCCGCGACGATCCGCACGCAGTCGATCCCGGGCGCCTGACCGGGCGGGTGTCGTTCGAGGACGTTTCCTTTTCGTACGACGGCAAACGGGCCGCCATTGCCGACCTGTCCTTTACCGCGCAACCGGGCGAAGTCATCGCGCTGGTAGGTCCGACCGGCGCTGGCAAGACGACGGCGCTGGCGCTTTTACACCGGGTGTTCGATCCGCAATCGGGCCGCATCACCATCGATGGCATCGATCTGCGCGAGATGAAACTCTCTGCACTCCGCCGCAATATCGGCGTGGTGTTCCAGGAAGTGCTGCTGTTCAACCGCTCGATCCGCGAGAACCTGACCGCCGGTAAGCCGGATGCCAGCGACGAGGAGATGATCGAGGCGCTCAGGCGCGCACAGGCCTATGATTTCGTCGAGCGCAATCCGGACAGGCTCAATGCGATTGTCGGTGAGCGCGGCCGTTTTCTCTCGGGAGGCGAGCGCCAGCGACTCTCGATTGCGCGCGCGCTTCTGAAAAACCCGCCGATCCTGATCCTCGACGAAGCGACATCGGCGCTGGATGCGGCGACCGAAATGAAGGTACAGGCCGCTCTCGACGAGGTGATGAAGGACCGCACCACTTTCGTGATCGCCCATCGGCTCGCGACCATCCGCAACGCCACCCGCATTCTGGTGTTCAAGGATGGTCGCGTGATCGAGTCCGGCAGCTTCAACGCGCTGGTGGCGCAGGGTGGCGCCTTTGCCGAACTGGCGCGCTCGCAATTCCTGGTACCGCACAAGAAGGACGAGGATGCGGCGGAGTAGAACAGTCGGTGTCGTCCCCGCGAAGGCGGGGACCCATAGCCACAACTCTGGAATATGGGCTCCTGCCTTCGCGGGGCGACAACCGGCTACCTGATCCGCTCCAGGATGCTGACGTAATTGGCCACCGCGGCGCCACCCATGTTGAAGATGCCGCCGAGTTGCGCACCCTTCACCTGGATATCGCCCGCGCTGCCGAGGAGCTGCATCGCAGTGAGCGCATGCATCGAGACGCCGGTGGCGCCGATCGGATGCCCCTTCGCCTTCAGGCCGCCGGAAGGATTCACCGGCAGCTTGCCATCTTTCTGCGTGATCCCCTCGGCGATCGCACGCGCGCCCTGACCTTCCGGCACGAGACCCATCGCCTCGTATTCGATCAGTTCGGCGATCGTGAAACAGTCATGTGTCTCGACAAAAGACAGGTCGGTGAGCGCAATTCCGGCCTGAGCCAGCGCCTGCTTCCATGCGAGCGAACAACCCTCGAATTTGAGGATGTCGCGCTTCGCCATCGGCAGGAAGTCCTGCACATGCTGCGCGGCGCGAAAGGCAATCGCCTTGTCGAGCCGAAGCGCGGTCTCGACATCGGCGAGCACCAGGGCCGCAGCGCCGTCGGACACAAGGGAGCAATCCGTGCGCTTCAACGGCCCGGCTACAATCGGGTTCTTGTCGCTCTCGGTGCGGCAGAACTCGTAGCCGAGATCCTTGCGCAGTTGCGCGTAAGGATTACCGACGCCGTTCTTGTGGTTCTTGGCTGCGATCATCGCCAGCGCATCGGATTGATCGCCATATTTCTGGAAATACAGGCCCGCGATCTTGCCGAAGATGCCGGCGAACCCGCCTTCGATGTCAGCTTCGTCGCGCACATAGGAGGCCTTGAGGAGGTTCCTCCCGATTTCGGGCGCGGGGGTCGTTGTCATCTGCTCGACGCCAACCACGAGCACGATGCGCGCCGCGCGCGCGGCGATACTCTTCAGGCCCTGGTGCACCGCCGCCGATCCGGTGGCGCAGGCATTCTCCACCCGCGTGGCGCGCTTGAAGCGCAGATCCGGCGAGGCCTGCAACACCAGCGAGGCGGTGAAGTCCTGCGCCGAAAAGCCCGCATTGAAATGACCGAGCAAAATCTCGTCGACGTCGCCGGGCGCAATGCCCGCATCGGCAAGCGCGTCGGTTGCAACGCGCTCGATCAGGCTTTCGACGGTCTCGGCATCGAGCTTTCCGAACCGGCTGTGGGCAAAGCCGACGATACAGGCGGTCATTGGCGCTCCTCAGGTGGATTGGCCGAACTTTGGTCGCTTTCTTGGTGAGAGTGCAAGTGCGCGGTAGCTAAAAACCGCGATTCCGGGGCTCCGCTTTGCGTTCCGGGGACGCGTTTGGCATAAGTTGCCGGCAAATCGCGGCCTTTCGATCGATCGATGGGCTGAACAGCCGAAACCAGAAAGCGGACCGCACCTCGTGAATTTTGGAAATCCGGGCCTGTTCCGCGCCGCCCCAGTCGTTTTTGCCCTCGCGGCCGGCCTGTGTGCCGCGCTTTCGCCCGACCGGGCGTTTGCCCAAGCCATGCTGCTGATCGAGGCCGATACCGGCCGTGTTCTGCACGCCGACAACGCGACCCATCCGTGGTATCCCGCCTCCGTCACCAAGGTGATGACGGCATACGTGACCCTGAAAGCGGTCAAGGCCGGCCGGCTCTCGCTCGATACGCTGCTGACCGTCTCTCCGAATGCGGCGGCTCAGGCGCCCACCAAGATGGGCTTCAAGGTCGGCTCGAAAATCACCGTCGACAACGCGCTGAAGACCATCATGGTCAAGTCGGCCAACGACATGTCTGTCACGCTTGCGGAAGGCGTCTCCGGCTCGATCTCCGCCTTTGCGGAGGAAATGAACCAGGCTGCGGCGCGGCTTGGCATGACGCAGACCACCTATGTCAACCCGAACGGACTTCCCGCCGAGGAGCAGGTGACCTCGGCGCGCGACCAGGCGATCCTTGCGCGCGCGATCTACAACGAACTGCCGGAATACGAGCACTACTGGAATATCTCGGCGATCAAATATGGCCGGCGGATCATGCGCAACTACAACACCCTGCTCGGGCGCTATCCCGGCACGGATGGACTGAAGACCGGCTTCATCTGCGCATCCGGGTTCAACGTCGTGGTGTCGGCCAAGCGCAACGGGCGCAGGCTGATCGCGGTCATGCTCGGAGCCCCCTCCGGCAACGTGCGCGCGGTGAAGGTGGCGCAGATGCTGGAACGTGGCTTTTCCACCGGCGGATTCTCCTGGCTCACGCCATCGATGGGAACCGTTGAGACCTTGCGGCCGATCAGCGCGGAACCGCCAAATCTGCGCGATGAAATCTGCGGCAAGAAGCGCAAGCGCCCTGCCCGCGAATCGGAGGATCTCGAGGATGAGGCCGAGGCCTCTCTGCCGCCGGGTATAGACCCGAATTCGCCGCAAGCGGTGATGCTGTCGACCCTGCGAACGGGCAACACCAAGCCAGCCTCGCTCCTCGGCGACTACAATCCGACGACGCCCACCGTCGAGGTATTCCTCGGCCCGAGCAAAGGCTCGGTGCCGGTCGAGGAGCCGCGGGTGGCCGGACGGAAGTCAAAGAAGAAGTCCGCCGCGACCGCGCCCGCCGCCCCGGCGCTTGCCGGATCGCAGGCTCAGCCCGCCGCCGCGCCGCGGAGTACGGCAACTCCGGCAACATCGAGCTCGGCAGCCCGTGCCTTTCCGACGCCGGTCGGCTCCCCCCCACCCCGGCGGGACGCAACGAAAAAGCCCGCGAAAAAACCCGACCCGACAGCGCACGCCACCGCCAAGCCGCCCACAACGCGTGCCGCGCAGCCCGCTACCCGGTGAACGCTTCCGACCAGGCCCGCCG
>Ga0182742_1005764_pt1 | contig 10257 bp, 9 predicted proteins | sample eDN5th37CBELigMG_FD_128880 | JGI IMG/M metagenome (GOLD analysis project Ga0182742, IMG submission 128880) | Enriched Miracle-Growth compost microbial communities from Emeryville, California, USA - eDNA 5th pass 37_C BE-Lig MG (version 2)... ... | reverse complement strand
GCCGTATTGCGCTCGGCCGATGTGGTCGCGTGCACTCCCTGGTACGAACCATTCGGGATCGTGCCGCTGGAGGCGATGGCGTGCGGAGCACCGGTGGTGGCTTCCGCCGTCGGCGGGATGCTCGACACCGTCGTACACGACGTGACCGGCCGCCTGGTCGCACCCAAGCGGCCCGACCGGGTGGCCGAGGCGCTCAACGGTCTGCTGCGCGATGAGTTCCTGCGGCAGAGCCTGGGTGCTGCGGGGCGCGACCGCGCCCGGTCGCGCTACACCTGGGACCGCATCGCCGCGGACACCCTGCGAATCTACGACCGCATCGGACCGTCGGGCTACCAGCGGTCCGATGCGCCGAGCGCGTCGCTGGGGTGAGCGTGTCAGCGCTGACGGTCGCGCTCCAGAACGGCGAGCGCACTTTCGACAGACGACGGCAGTCGCCTGCGGTGGGTGATCACCGCGGGCAGACGCAGCACTGCCTCGACCGCCGCACGCGCGTGCTCGGTGTCGTGTGCGGCCGCCCGCAGCAGCGACGCGGTGGCCTCGACACAGTTCCGCGCGGGTCTGCGCAGCCAGGTGGTGAGCACGTCGTTACGCAGACTGCGAGCGTCCTGCGCCGCGGTGGTCGGCCGCTGCTGCGACGGTTGGTGGATGGCCGTCAGCTCGGCGCAGTAACACAGATCCCAGCCCAGCGCGGCCAGATCCAGTGCGAGCAGTCGCTCCTCGCCGCGGAAGTGCAGGATCTCACTGAATCCGCCCGCGGCCTCGAACGCCGTTTTCCTGACCATTGCCGAACACGCGAGGAACCCCAGGATCGAGGGACCCGGCAGGTCGTGACGGTGTCCCAGGGCGCTGTTGGCCAACTGCTCGACGAGAGGATCCTCGCGGCGCTGCGGCCACACCTCGGTGCGGCCCGCGAGGACCGCGAGCGTGGGATACCGGTCGAACATCTGCGCGCCGCGTGCCGGAGCCTGCGGTTCCCACCACGAATCGTCGTCACAGAAGGCGACGTAGGGTGTGCGGCACGCCGCGACGCCGACGTTGCGCCCGACCGCACCGAGATTCGACGAGAGCCCCATCACCGCGACGCGGCCCGCCGACCGGGCGGCGACACGACCCACCACCTTCACCGAGTCGTCATCGGACCCGTTGTCCACCACGATGATCGGGCAGGCAGTGGTATCCAGAAGGCGCTGCACCACGCGGGAGAGTTCCGGTGCGCGGTTCCGGCTCGCGATCACGAACGACATCTTCTGCTGCAACGCACTCTCATCCATAACCCCACGAGCTACCCGCGACGACGATCGGTAAACCGCTGTGCATGAAATGAAGCGTGTCCTGGTCACCGGAGGAGGCGGATTCCTCGGCGGCCATCTGTGCGAACGGCTGCTCGACGGCGGCCTCGAAGTGTTCTGTGTCGACGACCTGTCGACGAGCGCCCCGAGCACCGTCGACCTCCTGAGCGGACGAAGCGGGTACACCTTCGTCCACCACGACATCAGCGCCCCGCTGACGGACGTGCCCGTTGTGGACACCGTGTTCCATCTGGCATCACCGGCCTCACCGGTGGATTACCAACGCATGCCGGTACAGACCCTGCGCACCGGTTCACTCGGCACCGCCAATGCGCTGGATTTCGCCGAACGCTGCGGCGCCCGCTTGATCCTGACCTCCACCAGTGAGATCTATGGCGATCCCCTGGAACATCCGCAGCGCGAAACCTATTGGGGTAACGTCAATCCTGTTGGGCTGCGGAGCGTCTACGACGAGGCCAAGCGGTTCGCCGAAGCGTTGACTTTCGCATACCAACGCGCCAGGGACGCCGACATCGGAGTCGCGCGGCTCTTCAACACCTACGGGCCGCGGATGCGTGGCGACGACGGACGCGTCGTGCCGACGTTCTGCCGGCAGGCACTGTGCGGGGAACCGATCACGGTGCACGGCACGGGACGGCAGACCCGCTCACTGTGCTACGTCGACGACACGGTCGACGCATTGATCGCGCTCGCAGAATCCGATTGCACGGGACCACTCAACATAGGCAATCCCCACGAGATGACGGTGTTGGAGATCGCCGAGACCGTGCGTGAGCTGGCGGGCAGTGCGTCGTCCATCGAGTTCCTGCCCCTCGGTGAGGACGACCCGCAACGACGGTGCCCCGACATCACCGCCGCCAGAGAACAACTCGGCTGGCAACCCAAGATCGGATGCCGCGAAGGGCTTGCGAGAACGCTCAAATGGTTTTCTGTGCAACAACATTAGGAGATGGACGTGCGGATTCTGGGAATCAATGCGGTGTTCCACGACCCGGCCGCCGCGCTGGTCGTCGACGGCCACATCGTCGCAGCCGCCGAAGAGGAACGGTTCAGCAGGCGTAAACACGGCAAGGAGGCAGTCGCGTTCTCGACGTGGGAACTCCCCGTACAGGCGGCGCGTTGGTGCCTTGAACAGGCCGGCCTGTCGCCATCGGATCTCGATGCTGTCGGGTACTCCTATGATCCCCGGCTGATGCAGGGGCAGGGCACCGACCTCGCGGGCCTTGACCGTGACTGGGAGTACCTGCGAACGCTGTATGCCGAACGGGCGCCGCGCTTCCTGCAATCCGCCCTGCCGGGACTCGATCCCGATGTGGTGCGGTATGTCCGGCACCATGTGGCGCACGCCGCCTCGAGTGCGCTGGCCTCACCCCACCCCGATTGCGCGGTGCTGGTGGTCGACGGCCGCGGTGAGCGGACATCCATGCTCATGGGGGATTACACCGACAACAAACTCGACATCCTGGCCACGCAGGACCTGCCGCATTCCCTAGGCCTCCTGTACGAGGACCTGACGCAGCATCTGGGCTTCAAACGGTCCAGCGACGAGTACAAAGTCATGGCGATGGCGTCCTACGGCAGGCCACGTTTCGTCGACGAATTCCGGGAACTCGTCCGCGCCACCGGTGACGGTGGTTTCCGCACCGAACCGGTGGACTGGGATCGGTATGGCACGGAGTGGGATGACCGTGTCGACCTCGCGTGCAGCGTCCAGTGCGTCGTCGAGGAGGTCCTGCTCGATTTGGTGCAGTGGCTGCGCGCCCGCACCGACCATGAAAATCTCTGTCTCGCCGGTGGAGTCGCCCTCAATTGCGTGGCGAACTCCAAGCTGCACAACAGCGGAGGTTTCCGCAGCGTGTGGGTGCAACCGGCGGCGGGGGACTCGGGTACGGCGCTCGGGGCGGCGCTGTCGCTGGCCGCCGAGGCCGGCGAACCGATCACACCGATGCCGACGGCTGCGCTCGGCCGGGGCTTCTCCGACGACGAGATCGAGGCGGTGCTCACCGAAGCCGCTGTGCCGTTCGAACGTCCACGCGACTTCGCCGCCGCCGTAGGTGACGCACTGGCCGAGGATCGGATCGTCGGATGGTTCCAGGGACGGTCCGAGTTCGGGCCGAGGGCGCTGGGCCGCCGGTCGCTGCTGGCCGACCCGCGTCGCGCGGAGAACCTCGACCGTCTCAACGCTGTGAAGGGCCGTGAGCAGTTCCGCCCCGTGGCACCCATGGTGCTCGCCGAGTGCGCCGCCGAGATCTTCTCCGGGGGACCGCATCCCAGCCCGTACATGCTGTTCGTCCACGACGTGGCCCCACAGTGGCGGGCACAAATCCCCGCGGTCACCCACGTCGACAACACGGCGCGCATACAGACCGTCGACAACGACGATGCGCTGCTGCACGCCACGATCAGCAGATTCGCCGAACGCACCGGTGTGCCGGTGATCGTCAACACCAGTTTCAACACCGCGGGCCGACCCATGGTCGACACTCCACGCGACGCCCTGGAATGCTTCGGCAGCGCACCCATCGACGTGCTCGCGATCGGCCCGTTCCTCGTACGGAGGCCTCGTTGAGCGCGACCGGTCCGGACTTCGCTGTCGTCATCCCCACCATCGGACGGCCCACCCTGCAGCGCCTGCTCGCGGCTCTGGAGAGGGATCTGGTGAACACTCCTGGTGTCACACCGCAGGCGGTGATCATCGTCGACGACCGGGCGGAAGCTGTTCCACCCCTGCTGATCACGTCGGAGCTTCCGATCACCGTGGTGCGCAGCGGAGGCCGCGGGCCCGCCGCTGCGCGTAATGCCGGGTGGCGCCGTGCCGACGCCCGCTGGATCTGCTTCCTCGACGACGACGTGCGCCCTGATCCCGGTTGGGCCGCGGCGCTCGCGGAGGATCTCGCGGCCGCCGACGCCACCGGGGCCGTCGGCTCGCAGGCGATCATCGGTGTTCCGGTCCGGCCCGGGCGACGCGTCTCCGACGACGAGCGGCGAACGCAGCGGCTTGAGACCGCGCAGTGGATCACCGCCGACATGGCGTATCGCAGATCCGCGCTGGTCGAGGTCGGCGGGTTCGACGAGCGCTTTCCCCGCGCCTACCGCGAGGATTCCGATCTGGGGCTTCGGATCACGTTGTCGGGGAAGGCCATCGTGCAGGGTGGTCGCCGCTCGACACATCCCGTGGCACGGGCGAGGTGGGCAAGCAGCGTGCGTGCACAGGTCGGCAATCGAGACGATGCCCTGTTGCACCGCAAGTACGGCAAGGGCTGGCGACCGGCCATCGGTGAGGGCCGGGGCCGCCTGTCCGCGCACATCGCGACGACCGTGGCGGCCTGCACCGCGCTCGCCGCGCGCGACCGCCAGGTGTCGCGGTGGGGCCGCATAGCGTGGTGCGCCCTGACCGCCGATTTCGCGCTGCGCCGGTTCCTGTCCGGGCGACGCACGGTCGGCGAAGCGGCGCGGATGTTGGTGACCAGCATCCTGATCCCACCGGTAGCGGTGTATCACCGCCTGCGCGGGGAGTGGGACCACCGTGCCGCACGTCGTGATCCACCGCTCGCGGTGCTTCTGGACCGGGACGACACGATCATCGAGGACGTCCCGTATCTCAACGATCCCGGCGGTGTCGTTCCGGTGGCCGGGGCCGACGACGCGTTGAACAGCCTGCGCGCCAACGGGATACTGCTCGCGGTGGTGACGAATCAGTCCGGGGTCGCAAAAGGGCTGATCGACACGGACCAGTTGGCCGAGGTCAACGCGCGCGTCGACGAACTGCTCGGGCCGTTCGACACCTGGCAGATCTGTGTGCACGACGCAGGCGACGGGTGTGAATGCCGCAAACCCCGGCCCGGCATGGTGCTGGCCGCCGCCGAGGCGCTCGGTGTACCTCCCGACCGCTGCGTGCTGATCGGCGACACCGGAGGCGACGTGCAAGCCGCACTGGCCGCACGCGCCTGAGCGGTCCTGGTGCCCACCGGGAAAACCTTGCCGCACGAGGTTTCACATGCGCGTGAGCGGGCACGCGTGGCGTCGACGTTGACCGAGGCGGTGGCGATGGTGCTCAAGGAGGCCCGATGACCCGAGCGGTGGTGGCGCGACTCGACAGTGCCGGTGATGTGCTGATCACCGGTCCTGCGGTACGGGCCGTCGCGGCGGCCCACGACTCGGTGACGTTCCTGGCCGGTCCGCGAGGCCGCGCCGCGGCCGAGATGCTGCCCGGTGTCGACGATGTCATCGAGTGGCAGGCACCATGGGTGGACTTCGACTCCCCCGAGCTCACCGCCGGTCATGTGGAGGCGCTGGTCAAGCAGCTCCGCGATCTGACGCCCGAGCGTGCGCTGATCTGCACGTCATTTCACCAGTCGCCGCTGCCCTTGGCGCTGCTGTTCCGAATGGCCGGGGTGCCATGGATCGGCGCCATCAGCGAGGACTATCCGGGAACTCTGCTGAACCTGCGACACCACGTCGAGCCGGGCGTACCGGAACCGGAACGCGCGTTGTCCCTCGCGCGGGCAGCCGGATTCGACCTACCCGCCGGCGACGACGGGTCACTGCGGGTGCGCACGGCACCCGGGCTGCCACGTGAGCTCGCCGATCGGATCGGACCCGACCCGTTCGTGGTGTTCCACCCCGGTGCCGCGGTTCCGGCGCGCAGGCCCACCGCCTCACGCAGCGCACGCATGGTCCGCGCGCTGCACGCGGCAGGCCATCGGGTGGTGGTCACCGGGGACGACCGCGAACGGGATCTGACAGCCGCGGTCGCAGGCGATGTCGCGGTCGACCTCGGTGGCGCCACGACGCTCACCACGCTGGGCACGGTCTTCGCGCACGCCGAGACGGTCGTCGTACCGAACACCGGGCCGGCGCATCTGGCGGCCGCGGTCGGCGCCCCGATCGTCTCACTGTTCGCGCCGGTGGTGCCGGCATCGCAGTGGAGCCCATACGCGCGCAACGTCATCCGGCTCGGTGACCAGAATGCGCCGTGCCGTCAGACCCGTGCCCGCGAGTGCCCGGTGCCCGGCCATCCGTGCCTGGACGGCATCACCGACACCCAACTGGTGGACGCGGTCGAACGACTGGGAGGGAGACCACGATGAAAGAAGCGGTGGGCAAGGTGATCAACCCCACATCAACTGCCTCGGCAGGGATAGGCCCGATCGGTGACCACGTCGCCGCACTCGGACACGCGGTCGGTCGAATCGACTGCGAGACCCCGCGCCTGACCCGGTGGGGCAGACACCTCGCGCAGATCCTCACCGGCGGAGGCCGATTACTGGCCTGCGGTAACGGCGGCAGCGCCGCGGAGGCCCAGCACCTGACCGCCGAACTCGTCGGACGGTTCCGTGACGAACGGGTCCCGTTGTCGGCCATCGCGTTACACGCCGACACGTCGGCGCTCACCGCGATCTGCAACGACTACAGCGCCGAAGAGATCTTCGCCCGCGGCGTACACGCGCACGGCCGCCCAGGCGATGTGCTGGTGGCCCTGTCGACCAGCGGAACCAGCCCGAACGTGCTCGCGGCGGTCAAGGCCGCCCACGCCGAAGGGCTCACCACGTGGGCCATGACCGGGCCCGCACCCAACCCGCTGGCGGCGATGTGCGATGACGCGATCTGTGTCGAGGCGCCCAACACAGCAACCGTGCAGGAGATCCACCTGCTGCTGGTCCATGCGTTGTGTATCGCGCTCGACGGCGTATTGCCCATGAGCGGAGGGGTTTTGGGGGTGCGTGATGCGCGGTGACCCGCTTGTGATCGTCGGGGACTGCATGCTCGACGTGGATGTCGAAGGAACCGCGACACGGCTCAGTCCCGAGGCGCCGGTGCCCGTGGTGGACGCCCAGCGGGTCTGGCACCGACCGGGCGGGGCGGGCCTGGCGGCCATGCTCGCCGCGCGAGGCGAACCGGACGTCGTGCTGGTCACCGCGCTCGCCGACGACGAGGACGGCCGTCGCCTTCGCGGCCTGCTGGAGCGCGCGGGCGTCGCGGTGGTCTCACTGCCGCTGAAGGGAACCACGGTGTGCAAGACCAGGATCCGTGCGGTCGGACAGTCGATGCTGCGTCTGGACCACGGTGACGGCACGGCCGCCGACGACGAGCTTCCCGCTCAGGTGGCGCGGGTGCTGCACCAGGCGCGGGCGATATGCGTCGCCGACTACGGCCGCGGCGTCACGGCGCACGCCGGTATCCGCGGAATCCTCGGCGACGTTGCCGCGCGGGTGCCGGTGGTGTGGGATCCCCATCCGCGCGGTGCGCCACCGGTGCCGGGATGCCGGCTCGTGACCCCCAACGAGGCCGAGGCGCAGGGTCGCTCGGCCGAGACGATGCGCGAACAGTGGCAGGCCGACGCCGTGTGTGTGACCCTCGGCTCACGGGGAGCGATGGTCGCCACGGAGGACGACGGCACGGTGCTGGTGGCGGTGCCCAGCACCGTGATGGCCGCATCGGGACGATCCGACACGTGCGGCGCGGGCGATCGCTTCGCCGTCGCTGCCACGCTCGCACTCGCCGACGGGCATGCCGTCGTGCCCGCGGTCACCGCGGCCGTCGAGGCCGCCGGCAGGTTCGTGGCCGCAGGGGGTGCGGTGGGGGTGTCGAGTCCGGCCGAGTGCGGCGGATACCGGGGCGCCGCAGGAGAAGCGACCGCGGTCATCGGGGACGTGACCGAGATACGAGATCGCTTGCGCAGCAGGGGCGGACGTCTCGTGGCCACGGGAGGCTGTTTCGACCTGCTCCACACCGGCCATGTGCGGCTGCTGCACCAGGCGCGCCAACTGGGCGACGCCCTCGTGGTGCTGGTGAATTCGGACTCGTCGGTGCGGGCGCTGAAAGGTCCTGACCGCCCGGTGATGGCCGACGTGGACCGTGCGCGGGTCCTCGCGGCACTGGCGTGCGTGGATGCCGTGGTGATCTTCGACGAGTCCTCACCCGAACAACAGTTGGAGCGCCTGCGTCCCGACGTGTGGGTCAAAGGTGGTGACTACACCGAGGCCGATCTGCCGGAGGCCGCAGTCGTACGCCGCCACGGTGGGGAAGTTGTCCTGCTGCCCACAGTGGCGGGCTATTCATCGTCGAATCTGATCGCAGCGATGCGGTCATGACAAGAGGGGGAGTCACATGAACACGAACATCGGGAACGTGATCATCACCGGCGGCGCGTCGGGTCTGGGTGCTGCCACCGTCGAAGCCGTTGTCCGACAGGGGGGTACACCACTCGTCCTGGACCGGAACACGCCCGCGGTGGACGTGCCGTACCGCTGTGTCGACCTGGCCGACACCGGGGCCGTCGAGACCGCGGTCGCCGCACTGGCCGACCAGGTAGGCGGTGTGGTCAACGGTGTGTTCACCGCCGGGGGCACCGACGCGTGCGGCAAGCTCGCCGATGTCCCGGTCAAGGACTGGGAGCGGGTGATCCACGTGAACCTTCTGGGAACCGTGGCGGTGGTCCGCGCGGCGCTGCCCTACCTCAGATCGAGTGGGGGACGCATCGTCACGTGCGCTTCGACGCTGGGCGTCAAGGCCGTGAGCGACGCCACCGCCTACTGCGCGTCGAAGTTCGGCGTCGTGGGTTTCAGCCGCGCGCTGGCCGCCGAACTCGCGGGCGAGGTGGGCGTCACGTTGTTGATCCCCGGCGGGATGCACACAGCGTTCTTCGACGGACGGGACGAGCAGTACAAGCCGCCGGCGGATGCCAAGCTCAACGATCCCGCGAACGTGGCCCAGACGGTGCTGTTCGCGCTCTCCCAGCCCGCCGGGTGTGAGATCCGGGAACTGGTCGTCTGCGCATCCACCGAATCATCATGGCCGTGACCTCACCGGGAACCCAGTGGAATTCGTCCGTCGAGCACGTGCTCGTGCTGCGGGCGCTGGGACTCGGTGACCTGCTGACGGGCATACCCGCGCTGCGCGGCCTGCGCCGTGCCTTTCCCGGCGCCGTCGTCACGCTGGCCGCCCCGCAGCGGTTCGCCGATCTGGCCATGCTCTCCGGCGCGGTGACCGAGGTCCGGCCCACCGACGGACTGGGGCGGCTGCGGCCCGGGCCCCGGCCGCCGGATCTCGCGGTCAACCTGCACGGCAGCGGGCCGCAGAGCACGGCGGATCTGCTGGCGCTGCGACCCCGGACATTGCTCACCCACCGCCATCCTGAGTATCAGGATGTGTCCGGCCCGCCGTGGCGTACCGATCTACACGAGGTGGATCGCTGGTGTCATCTTCTGCAGTGGTACGGCATCGACTGCGATGCAGAGGATCTCGCGTTGCCCAGACCCGCGGGGTATGACGACTTCTCCGGGGTGGTGGTGATCCATCCCGGTGCGGCGTACCCGGCGCGCAGGTGGCCGGTCGAGCGGTTCGCCGCGGTCGCGGGCGCTCTGCGCGCTGCCGGTCACGATGTGGTGGTCACCGGCGACGCGAGCGAGGAAGACCTCGCACGTTCGGTCGTCGAGCTCGCCGGTCTGCCCGAAACCTGCTTGTTCGCAGGCAAGCTCGATGTGCTGGGACTGGTGGCGCTGATCAGCGACTGCCGGCTGTTGGTGTGCGGCGACACCGGGGTCGGCCACGTCGCGACGGCCACGGGTACGCCTTCGGTGCTGTTGTTCGGGCCCACCCCGCCCAGCCGTTGGGGCCCGCGCGGGAACGGACCGCACGTGGCGTTGTGGGCCGGCGACCGGGGCGATCCGCACGGCCAGGAACCGCACAGCGGCCTGCTGCTGATCACAGTGCCCCGAGTGCTCGACGCCGCGCGAGAACTTCTGGGGGTGCGAGCGTGAAGGTGGGCGTCGTCGGAGTCGGCTACGTGGGATTGACCACCGCGGTCTGCCTCGCCGAGCGGTCCCACGACACCGTGTGCATCGACATCGACGAGAACCGCGTGCGGCAACTGTCCTCCGGCATCACACCGATCGACGAGCCCGGTCTTCCAGAACTGCTCGAGGCCGGACTGCGGCACGCGACG
>Ga0182742_1005762_pt1 | contig 10260 bp, 9 predicted proteins | sample eDN5th37CBELigMG_FD_128880 | JGI IMG/M metagenome (GOLD analysis project Ga0182742, IMG submission 128880) | Enriched Miracle-Growth compost microbial communities from Emeryville, California, USA - eDNA 5th pass 37_C BE-Lig MG (version 2)... ... | reverse complement strand
GATGCCGCGCCGCGCGGCACCTCCGCCGGCCGCGCCGCCCCGCCCGCCGCCGCGCCCGCGGGCGCGCGCGATGACGCCACGCCGCGCGGTGCCCCCGCCGGCCACGCCGCCCCGCGCGCCGCGGCCGTCGCCGACGCGCTCGCCGGCGCCGACATCCTCGAGCCCGGCCGCCCGCTGCGCTTCGCCCACCCGATCGTGCGCAACGCGGTCCTCGACGACATCCCGACGGCCGAGCGCGAACGGCTGCACCGCCGCGCGCTCGCGCTCCTGACCGCGGCGGGCGCGCCGGCCGAGACGCTGGCCGCCCACCTGCTGGCGCTCGAGCCGGACGGGCGCCCCGAGGCGGCCGCGACCCTGCGCGAAGCGGCGGCCGGCGCTTCGCGCCGCGGCGCGCCCGAGACCGCGCTGCGCTACCTCGAGCGGGCGCTCGCCGACGTCCGCTCCACCGACCTGCTGGCCGAGGCCGGCTATGCCGCCGGGCTGGTCGGCGACCCGCGCGCGCTCGGCTGGCTGCGCGCCGCGGTCGACGCGGGCCGCGGGTCCGACGCCGCGGCCGAGGCGGCCGCGGCGTTCTGCTCGGCGGCCGCGTTCGCCGGCGCCGCCGACGAGGCGTTCGCAGTCGCCGACCGCGTCCTGCGCGAGTCGCCCGCCGGCGGCGCCCCGCGTGCGCGGCTGGAGTCGGCGTCGCTCGGGCTCGGGCAGATCTCGCCGGCGACGCGGCGGCTGGTCGTGCACCGCGTGCGCGCGAACCTGCGCCGGGCGATCGACGGCGCGGGGCTGCCGCCGGCGCTGCTGGCCAACGCCGCGATCGAGTGCGCGACGGCCGGCGGCACGGCGGAGCAGGCGGCGGCGCTCGCCCGGCGCGCGATCGCGGGCGGCGTGATCGACGAGGTCGGACGCGACGAGCCCGGCCCCGCGCTGGCGCTCGGGGCGCTGATCGCCGCCGAGCGGCTCGAGGAGGCCGAGCGCCTGGCCGGCGAGGCGATCGCGGTCGCCCGCGCGCGCGGCACCCTGCGCTACTACGCAGCCGGGGTCGCGCTGCGGGCGTGGGCGCGCGTCCGCAGCGGCCGGCTCGGGGACGTGCGCGCCGACGCCGAGCTCTACCCCGAGCTGCCCAAGCCGGCCGTGACCGACCTGATGATCGCCGGCGCGCACATCCAGGCGCTGATCGACGTCGGCGAGCTCGACGAGGCCGCCGCGGTGGCGGCGCGCACCGACCCGGTGGACCGCGGGCTGACCGTCCACCAGCGCTTCGCCGAGGGCCTCGCGCTGCTGCGGCTCGCGCAGGGCGACCCGCGCGGCGCGCTCGCGGTCGCGCGCGGCGTCGCCGACTGGGAGGCCGGCACGGGCCAGGCCGGCGGCACCTGGGTCGCCTGGCGCTGCCACGCCGCGCTCGCGCACGCCGCGCTCGGCGAGCCGGAGGCGGCGGCCGCGCTCGCCCGCGAGCAGGTCGCGCTCGCCCGCCGCTTCGGCGCGCCCGGGCAGCTCGGCGGCGCGCTGCGGGTGCTCGCCGCCGTCACGGGTGAGGACGCGCCCCTGCGCGAGGCGTGCGAGCTGCTCGCGCGCTCGCCGCTGCGCGTCGAGCACGCCCGCGCGCTGATCGAGCTCGGCGGGCGCGAGCGCCTGCGCGAGGGCCTTGAGCTCGCGCAGCGCTGCGGCGCGACGGCGCTGGCCGCGCACGCGCTCGACGCGCTGGTGGCGACGGGCGCGCGGCCGCGCCGGCGCGCCGTCACGCAGGCCGACGCGCTGACGCCGAGCGAACGCCGCGTCGCCGAGCTCGCGGCCGGCGGCATGAGCAACAAGGAGATCGCGCAGGCGCTGTTCGTGACCGTCAACACGGTCGAGACGCACCTGCGCCGCAGCTACCGCAAGCTCGGGATCAGCTCCCGCGCGCAGCTCGCGGGGCGGCTGGGGTAGGGATCCCGTCGGTCGCCAGCGTGCGGTTGGCGTAGCGGACGTCGCCCGTGACGTCCGTCCCCAGCCACGGCGGCGGCACGTAGGCGAGCGCGGTCGCCTCGTCCGGGAACTCGATCTCGGCCGTGACCAGGCCGGCGAGGTCGCCCTCGTAGAGGTCGATCTCGGCGGTCAGGCCGCCGTCGAGCGGGACGAAGTAGCGGCGCTTGACCACGCGCCGCCCGGCGGTCATCGCCCACAGCCGCTCGAAGCGGTCGCGCTCGATCGCGAACTCCTCCTCGCCGCGCACGAGCCCGATGCCGATCTTGACCGTCATCAGCGTCTCGTCGTCCTTGCGGCGCACGCGCACCTCCGAGCCGGCGGGATCGATCGCCAGGTAGCCCTGCGCGAGCGCCTTGGACGGGTACTGCTCCAGGCCCGGCGGCGGCGCGTCGAGCACGAACTTGCGCTCGACCTCCTTCATCGCAGCGGCATCTCCAGCCGGATCGAGGTGCCGCCGCCGGACGGCGACTCGAGCGAGCAGCGGCCGCCGAGCGCCTCCGCGCGGTCGTGCAGGATCTGCAGGGCGCCGCCCGGGCGCTTGCGCGCGCCGCCGATGCCGTTGTCGCGCACCTCGACCGTCAAGTGGTCGCCGTCGTCGGCGACGCGCAGCATGCACTCGGTGGCGTGCGCGTGCTCGGCGGCGTTCGCGATCGCCTCCAGCGCCAGCTGGTAGGCGGTCGTCTCGACCACGGGCTCGAAGCGGCGGCCGGGCAGCTCGCGCAGGTGGATCGGGAGCGGAGCGCGCGCGACGAGCGCCTGCAGCGCCGCCGCGAGTCCGCGTTCGGACAGCACCGCGGGGTGCAGGCCGCGGGCGATGTCGCCCAGCTCGGAGCTGGCCTCCATCGCGTCCTCGAGCGCGTCGGCCAGCACCGCCGCCTCCTCCGAACCGGGCACGGCGCGCCCGTGCGCGACCCGCAGCTTGAGGGCGAGCGCGACGACGTGCTGCTGCGCACCGTCGTGCAGCTCGCGCTCGAGCCGGCGGCGGATCGCGTCGCCCGCCTCGACCAGGCGCCGGCGCGAGGCCGCGAGCTCCTCGCGCGTGTTGGCGTTCTCCAGCCCCTGGGCGAGCAGGCCGGCGAAGGAGACGAGCCGCTGCTCGCAGCCCGCGGGCAGCGACTCCTCCTCCGAGCCGGTCGCGATCAGCGCGCCCCACGGCTCGCCGCCCAGCAGCACCGGCGCGACCACGGTCACGCGCAGGCTCGTCGAGCGCATCAGGTGGCTGAGCTCGCTGCCGTCGTAGGTCATGCGCGCGGGCTGCAGCGTGCGGTAGGCCTGCCCGAGCGCGCTCCGGGTGCGGTGGAAGTCCAGTTCGGCGTTGACGGGCAGCCCGCGGATGCCGCCCGTGCGGTGCACGCCGGCGATCACGGCGTGGCAGCCGCCGAGGTAGCGCAGCACGCCGCCGACCTCGGCGCCGAGCAGCGTGGCCACCTCTTCCGCCGCCGCGGCGAAGAGCGCGTCGACCGGCTCGTCGCGGGCGACGAGCATGGCGATCCGGAGCAGCGACGCCTGCTCACGCACCACCCGGATGTCATCGACGCTCCGGACCAACTGATCCAGAGTCTCGCGGGTCATGTCTGGCGGCGCAACTGCAGCCGCCCGTCCTGGACGCGCGCCTCGAACGCCGGCTGCGGCGCGGTCGCGGGTCCCTGGAGCACCGACCCGTCGCGTTTGTCGAAGCGTGAGCCGTGGCACGCGCACACCACCGCGTCGCCGTCGATCTCGCCCTCGCTGAGCGAGCAGCCCCGGTGCGAGCAGCGGTCGTGCAGCGCGTAGAAGCGGTCGTCCTCGCGCAGGACCATGACCGGCGTCTCGTCGGCGACGCGGCGTGTCGGGCGGCCGGGCTCGATCTCGCCCTCGCCCGCGTCCGTCCACTCGCCCGGGCCGGAGTCGAAGACCGTCTGGTCGGGCCCGACGCCCTTGGCGAACGACAGGTGGCCGCCGAGGAAGCCGCCGAGCAGCAGCGCGGTCGCGCCCGCCGAGCTCAGCACCCGCGCGCGGCCGCGCGCACCCTTCGTGCGCGCCGCCAGCGAGCCCGCGTAGAGCGCGAGCGCGGCCGAGTTGGACGCGGCGTGCACGAGCCCGGCGCGCCGGACCCCCGCGTCCGCGGGCTCGGTGTCGGCCCAGTCGTTGACGCCGGTGAGCGCCGTCGGCAGGTACGCGCCCATCCCGATCGAGATCAGCCGCGCGCCCGCCTTGCCGTCCTCGTCACCGCCGGCGACGTCCAGCAGCGTCGCCGACAGGAACGTGCCGATCACGACGTCGGTCAGCAGCGGGTGCAGCGCGTGCCCGAGCCAGGTGCCGCTGAGCGCGTCCTTGAGCGGCTGCTTGATCGTCGCGCGGACCTGCTTGCCGATCGCCTTGCCGGGCGCGTCGAGGGCCTGCGCCGATTCGACGGCGTCGATCAACGGTTCCAGCGGGGTGGCGAGGCGCGCGGTCATGCCCTGGCGCTACCCGCTTGCAGCTGCTCCAATCACGTCGGTGAGCACCTGGTCGCCCATCGCCGCCGCCCTGTATGACCCGTTCCTCGCGCTCGGGGAGCTGCGCGGGATGCGGGCGCGACGCCGGCGCCTGCTGCGCCATGCGCGCGGGACGGTGCTGGAGATCGGGGCGGGAACCGGCCTGAACCTGGCGCACTACCCCGACGGCCTCGACGCCCTCGTCCTGACCGAGCCGTTCGCCCCGATGGCGCGCCAGCTCCAAGCGCGCCTGCGCCGGAGCGGCCGCCCGGGCGAGGTCGTGCGCGCGGGCGCGGACGCGCTGCCCGCCGCCACCGGCTCGGTCGACACCGTGGTCGCGACGCTGGTGCTCTGCACCGTCCCCGACCCCGTCGCCGCGCTCGAGGAGATCCGGCGCGTCCTGCGCCCCGGCGGCCGGCTGCTGTTCTGCGAGCACGTCAAGGCCGACTCGCACCCGCGGGCGCGCTGGCAGGCCCGTCTCGCGCGGCCGTGGGGCGCGTTCGCCGACGGCTGCCGCTGCGATCAGGACACGCTCGCGCTGATCGAACGCTCGCTGCGGGTCGACCGCCTCGAGCGCGAGCCCTGGCGCGGCATGCCCGGGCTGGTGCGGCCGCTGATCGTCGGCGCGGCTAGAGCCCCGGGGGATGGCGGGCCACGAAGCCCGCGGTCGAGCGCATAGAGCCCGACCAGCGCGTCCCGCCGCCCGACAGCGCGCTCGTGTCGTAGCGCCGGCCGTCGACGACCATGAACGCGTGCCCGGCATTGGCGTAGACCGTGATCCGCCGGCCCGGCCCGGGCTCGCCCCAGCTCATGAAGCCGGTCGAGTCCAGCGACCCGTTCAGCAGGCCCGCGGCCGCGAGCGCGTAGGAGATCGAGCCCGAGCAGTCGTAGCCGCCCGAGCGCCCGCCGTGGCCGCCGCCCCACACGTAGGGCGTGGTGGCGATCTCGTTGGCGGCGGCGATCACGCGCGCGACGACGTCGCCGCCGCCCCCGCCGGGAGCGGGCCGCGGCGCCGCGGTGGTCGCCGACGCGGCCATCCGCGCGCGGCGGGCGGCCGCGGCCTGGCGGCGCTCGATCGCCGCGATCCGGCCGCGCACGCGCGCCAGCTGGGCCGCGGTGCCGTTGCGGCGCGCGAGCTGGCGCTGCTCGCGGTTGAGCAGCGCGGTGCGGATCGCGTCCGCGCGGTCGCGGTCGGCCGCCGCGTCGCGGGCGAGCACGCTGTAGCGGGAGCGCATGCGCTTGAGGTCCTCGGCCATCCCCTTGACCTTGATCCGCGCGCTGCGGACGTCGCCGAGCACGGACGCGTTGCGGCGTGCGACGCGGCGCTGGTACTCGAAGCGGTTGACGAGGTCGGTGAAGCCGTCGGCCTGCAGCACCACGCTCACGAGCGACGCGTCGCCGGACATGTAGCGCGAGCGCAGGTTCTCGGCCAGCATCTCCTCGGCCTGCTGCTGCTTGCGCTCGAGCCGCGTCAGCCGCACGCGGGTGGCGACCAGCTTGTCCTGGGTGTCCTGGAGCTGCTGGCGGCGCTTGCGGGCGCGGGCGTCGAGCGTGGCGAGCCGGCGCTCGGCGTCGGCCAGGCCCTCGCGGGTGTCGGCGATCCGGGCCTCCTCGGCGGCAACGGCCGCGCGCAGCCGGTCGGCGGCTTCGCGCAGGCCCTCCTGCCCGTGCGCGGGCAGGCCGCCGCAGAGCAGCACGGCGAGCGCCGCGAGCGGCAGGAAACGGCGAAGCGACCTCATTCGAGGCGTCGACCCTAGTTCCTCCCGGCGGCGAATCCTGCAAGCCGCCGTGCAGGCGACGTCAGAGGGGCGGCTTGGGAGCGATCTCCCGGACCACGGGCACGACGTACGCGTGGCGGGCAGGACGAGTGCGGGGCGTGCGGGCGATGATGGTCATGCCCATAAGACCGCCGGGGTCACCGGAACTCATCGGTTCGGTCGTGCAGGCCACGGGGTACCGACGGCGAAGGCAATCCAGGGAGGAGCTGATGCGCAAGCTGTTGGCAGCGCTGGTCGCGCTGCTCGTGTTCGCCCCGGCGGCCCAGGCCGGCGGCAACCACCACCGCGAGCTGCGGGGTTACGCGCACGGGACGTGGCAGTCGTTCGTCGCGATGACCGACAAGAAGTCCGGCCTGCCGGCCGACGTCCTCAACGCCGACGGGACGACGAGCGTGCAGACCTCGACGACCAACATCGGCGCCTACATGTGGAGCGCGGTGGCCGCGCGCGAGCTCGGGTTCATCTCCAAGGGCGAGCTCACGCAGCGGCTGACCAAGACGCTGCGCTCGCTGGAGCGGATGGAGCGCCACCGGCCCAGCGGCCAGTTCTACAACTGGTACGACCACCGGACGGGCGAGAAGCTCACGGTCTGGCCGCCCACGGGGCAGCCGCGGACCCCGATCCTGTCCTCGGTCGACAACGGCTGGCTCGCGGTCGGGCTGAAGATCGTCTCCAACAGCGTGCCCGCGTTGCGCAAGCGCGCTTCGAAGCTCTACGAGAGCATGGACTTCGGCTTCTACTACCGGCCGGACGTCAACCGCATCCTGTTCCACTACGAGCCCGACACGGGCGCGGCGCCGTGCTGTTACGACACGGTCGTCAGCGAGAGCCGGATCGCCACCTACATCGGGATCGCGCGCGGCCAGATGCCGCCCAAGACGTTCTACGGCACGCACCGCTCCTGGCCCGACAGCTGCCAGCACTCGTGGACGGAGACGCGGCCGGTCGGCGTCACCCGCCGCTACTTCGGGGTCGACGTGTTCGAGGGCGCGCTGCCCTACGCCGGCATGCTGGTCGTGCCGAGCTGGGGCGGCAGCATGTTCGAGGCGCTGATGCCCGCGCTGTTCGTGCCCGAGGAGCGCTGGGCGCCGCGCAGCTGGGGCGACAACCACCCGCTGACGGTCAAGGCGCAGATCCACCACGGCCTCGAGGAGGCCCGGTACGGCTACTGGGGCTTCTCGCCCGCCAACGTCCCCGAGGGCGGCTACGCCGTCTACGGCGTCGACGGGATCGGCTCGGACCCGAACGGCAACCCGTCCAACAACGACCGCACGCTGATCGACCACGGCTGGCCCGGCTGTGAGGGGCGTGACCCGCAGCCCGACCCGCCGCCGTCCGCGTACACGAACGGTGTCGTCACGCCGCACGCCGCGTTCCTCGCCCTGCGCTACGCGCCGCGCGAGACGCTCGAGAACCTGCGCCGGCTCGCGCGCGACTTCCCCGGCCTGTACGGCAAGTGGGGCTTCCGCGACAGCGTGAACGTCGACACGGGCACGGTCTCGCCCGCGTACCTGTCGCTGGACCAGGGGATGATCATGGCCGCGCTGTCCAACGCGCTCAGCGACGACCTGTTGCGGCGCGCGTTCGCCGACCGCGAGCTCGAGCGCGGGCTGCGCCACGTGATCGGGATCGAGCGCTTTACGACGAGCAAGGGATAGTCATGCCAGGCTTGAGGCCGTGGAGGTCGTACATGGACTGATCGCGCGTCTGTGGCACTCGAGCGAGGCCCGCTGGCTCGTGCTCTACGTCATCCTGCGGCTGTCGGCCTGCTCGATGGCGGTGGCGCTCGAGCTGTGGGCGGGCCTCACGTCCCACAAGGTCGTGATGCTCCTGTACGGGCCGCTGAGCACGATCGTGCTCGCGGCCTCGCCGAAGCTCCGCCAGTCGCGCGCCGCCTGGGCGTTCGACTACCTCGTCACGCTCGGCCTGATCGTCGAGTCCGGCGACTGGCGCAGCCCGTACTACATGCTCTGGCTGGCCGCCCTGGCACTGCCCGCGGCCTACCTGCCGCTGCGCAGCGCGATCTGGCTCGGGCTCGGCGCGCCCGTCTCCTTCCTGCTGGTGGCGATCCTCGGGCGCCCGTCGCCCGGCTCGCTCGGCGTGTTCTCGACCGAGACGCTCGCGATCCACCTGTGGCTGCCGATCCTGCTCGTGGGCGCGATCGCCTACGTGCGCGAGACGCTGCGCCGGCTCGGCGACGAGCGCTCCGAGCGCGAGCGGCTGGCGATCGAGGCCGAGCGCCGCCGGATCGCCTGGGAGCTGCACGACTCCGCCAAGCAGCGCCTGCACGCGGCGCACCTGCTCGTGTCCTCGCTGTCCGGGCGCGTCGAGGAGCCGCTGGCCAAGACCGTCGCGCGCGCCGCGGTCGAGCTCGAGTCCGCAGCCTCGGACATGGACGCGAGCCTGGCCGAGCTGCGCTCGCCGCTGGAGGGCGCGCGGCTGCACGACGCGCTGCGCAAGCGCGCGGAGGAGCTCTCGCCGGACGGCCACCCGCACATCAGCGTCGTCGGCGACGCCCCGCACCTGCCGCCGCTGATCGCCGCGCACGTCTACCGGATCGGCTCGGAGGCCATCACGAACGCCCTGCGCCACGCGGACGCGTCGAAGATCGATGTCCGCATCGCCCAGGAGGACGGCGCGCTGTGGCTGCAGATCTCCGACGACGGCCGCGGCTTCCCCGACGAGCGCCGCCCGGGCGCGAACGGACTGTTCGCGATGGAGAGCCGCGCCGCCACGCTCGGCGCCCAGCTCGAGCTGGAGTCCGGCGCCGGCGGCACCACCATCGAACTGCGCGTCCCCCTCGACCAGAACGGAGTCTCGACATGATCCGCGTCGTCGTCATCGATGACCACCCCGCCCTGCGCGCCGGCCTGCACACCGTGCTCGACGCCGAACCCGGCATCGTCTTCGCCGGCGAGAGCGACGGCTCCGAGGAGAGCGTCTGGCCCCTGCTCAAACGCACCCAGCCCGACCTCGCGCTGCTCGACTACCACCTCCCGCACGGGGACGGGCTGCAGCTCTGCTACCGCATCAAGCAGGCGATCCCGGCGCCCAAGGTGATCGTCTTCAGCGCCTACGCGGGACCGGCGCTGACGCTCCCGGCGACGCTCGCGCGCGCCGACGGCCTGCTCGACAAGGGCGTCCCGGCGCGCGACCTGTTCGAGGCGATCCGGCTCGTCAACCGCGGCGAGCGGCTGATCGACGCCCCGTCGCGCACGGTGCTCGAGGAGGCGCAGGGGCGCCTGGACGCCGAGGACCTGCCGCTGCTGGCGATGCTGCTCGACGGCACGCCCGAGCGCGAGATCGCGAACGTGCTGCGGCGCGAGCCCAAGGACGTCCAGCACGCCGTCCAGCGCATCCTCGGGCGGCTGCGGCTCGACGTGCCGGCGCGGCGCGGCTAGAGCTTGCGGGCCGCGTCGAGCGCGAGCCGGGTGTCGAACGCGCCGTGCCAGCGCTCGCGTTCGACGCCGTCGGCGTCGAGCAGGATCGCGCCGGGCTGGCCGGGGATGCGGTAGTGCTCCCAGGAGGCCATCGACTCGTCGAACAGGACGGTCGGCGTGCGCAGGCCGTGGCGCTCCACGAACGCGGGGCCGTTGGCGTCGTCGTCGCGGCCGCCGATGGCGACCACGTCGAGCTGTCGGGCGAGCTGTTCGATCTTCTCGGCCTCGGCGTTGCAGACGCTGCACCACGGCGCCCAGAACCACAGCAGGGTCGGCTTGTCGGCGTCGGCGAGGCCGGCGAGCTCGAACTCGCCACCGTCCAGGACCGGGATCGTGAGGTCGGGGACGGTCCCTGGCTCCTCGCCGCCGCCGGCGGTCGCGATCAATGCGACGGCCACGATGACGACCAGGGCGAGCGGGGCGAGCAGGTGCTTCACGCCCGGCACGCTAGACCCAGGGTCTTACAGTCCAGTTAACGTGCCGCTGCTGACGCCCGAGGACTGCCTACTGATCGTCGTCGACGCGCAGCCGGGTTTCGCGGATGGCGATCTCGCCGAGGCCGCGCTGGAGCGCGCGGTGTGGCTGACGGCCTTGGCGGCTGCGCTGGAGGTGCCGGTCGTGGTCACCGAG
>Ga0182742_1005761_pt1 | contig 10262 bp, 9 predicted proteins | sample eDN5th37CBELigMG_FD_128880 | JGI IMG/M metagenome (GOLD analysis project Ga0182742, IMG submission 128880) | Enriched Miracle-Growth compost microbial communities from Emeryville, California, USA - eDNA 5th pass 37_C BE-Lig MG (version 2)... ... | reverse complement strand
TCGTGCTCATGGGCATGGGCGAGCCGCTCTACAACTTCGAGAACGTGCGCGCCGCCATCGAGGTCGCTGCAGACGGCGACGGGCTCGCCTTTTCGAAGCGCCGGATCACGCTCTCCACGTCAGGCGTCGTCCCCGAGATCCCGCGTTGGGGCCTGGAGATCGGCACGATGCTGGCCATCTCGCTCCACGCCGTCACCGACGCGTTGCGCAACGATCTCGTTCCGATCAACCGCAAGTACCCGATCGCCGATCTGCTGGAGGCCTGCCGGCAATACCCGGGTCTCTCCAACGCACGCCGCATCACGCTTTCGACATCAGGTGTGGTGCCGGAGATCCCTCGCTGGGGGGCCGAGAGCGGCACGATGCTCGCCATCTCACTGCATGCCACCCGAGACGACCTGCGCAACGAGCTGGTGCCCATCAACCGCAAGTACCCCATCGCCGAGTTGATGGCGGCCTGCCGGGCCTACCCGGGTCTCTCCAACGCCAAGCGCATCACGTTCGAGTATGTGATGCTGAAGGGTGTGAACGACTCGCTCGCGGACGCAAAGGCCCTGGTGAAGCTGCTTCAGGGCATCCCGGCAAAAATCAACCTCATTCCGTTCAATCCCTGGCCGGGCTCCCAATACGAGTGCTCGGACTGGGAGCAGATCGAGCGCTTCGCCGAAGTTGTTAATCGCGCGGGGTATGCGAGCCCCGTCCGCACTCCACGGGGCCGCGACATTCTCGCCGCCTGCGGGCAGCTCAAGTCGCAGAGCACACGCCTCAGGGCAAGCGCTCTGCGCGCGGGCGAGGTGGCGGGGGGCTGAACAGCGATGGTCTGGTCCACGATCTGGCGGGTCATCGTCGTACCGATCGCGTTCGTCCTCGCGGGTTTGATCTCGATTTTCGTGCTCCTGACCCTCGGCCTCGAGCGGATCACCCACGCGTTCCACCAAGCGCCGATAGACGAGCCGGACACGGTGGTGGCGATGTTCGATCTCGTCACGCAGGGCGCGATTTTGGCATCCGGACTGACGATCCTTCCAGCAATTCTCGTCGTCGTGATCGGTGAGGTCGCTCGTATACGATCGGCCGTCTACTACATTTTCGGCGGTGGCCTGGCGCTCGTTGCCGTACCCCTTCTGGCGCAGCTCGGGACGGTGGGGGTGGTTTTGCCGAGCCCTGGCGTCTGGCAGGTTTTCGCGACGGCGGGATTTGCGGGCGGCTTCGTCTACTGGCTGCTCGCCGGGCGACGCGCATAGGTGCGATCGCCGAATTGCAACGGGGGCGGGAACGATGATTGCGACAGTCCTACGTTGCTTGGCCAGCTACATCATCGCCTGCATGGCGGCGAGTGTTGTGGCGGTCTCCTTCGTTCTGCCGCCGCATGAGCTTGCAGGACAAGGTTTGGATCGCTTGACGGCTGCCGGCATCTGGCTGCTGCTTGCCACTCTGCATACCGCGATCTTTGCGGCCCCTTTCGCCGCTGTAGCGCTGGCCGTCGCTGAATGGCGCTGCCTGACCAGTCCGATCTATTATGCGGCCGCGGGGTTCGGCATCGCGATGCTGGGACTCCTTGCGCAGATCTCCGGAGCCGGTTTCCCCCTGATTGTGACCCTCTACGTCCTCGCCGCGCTCTCCGCCTCAGGGGTGGTCGGCGGCGCCGTCTACTGGATGCTCGCCGGCCGCAGGGCGGGACGGCAAGGATAGCGCGGTCGGACGAAAGCGGCTCATGCCGCGATGCAATAGTGATTGCTGCAGTGCGAAAAGCAGAGTATCCTCTCCTCGGCCTGCAGTGAACTGCTCGCCGCCAGGAGGACGTTTTGATGTTGCGTTTCGAAGATCACTTGGGGTGGGCCAAGCTCTGGAGTGACTTCACGCTCCAGTGGATGGAGACCGCGGCTCAGTGCTCCACCGCTATACTGCGCGGCTTGGACCAGAACGGCACCGTCTTCACCCCAGCTTCGACGCCGCAGATGCCGGGGACCATCGCGAATCGACCAAGCCTAGCAACCTCTTGGTACCGCCAGCCCCAGCGCAGTCCATTCGAGCCGAATTGGCTCGGATTGGGTTGGGTCTTGCCGCTCACCCCGCCAGCAATGACGCCGGACGATGCTCTAGGGCCTTTCAAGCCATTGGAAGCCTGGAGCAAGGCCATGCAGCTCGCAGCACCGTCGATGACGATCGGCTTGCCCGCACATGCGACGAGCGCCCTGCATCCGATGAGCTGGCCAGCAGCCGCAATGCCCTGGATGATCGGCCTTGGCTTCGCGATGGTCGCTCCTGCTCCGGCCGCCGCGGCTCCTTCCGAGAACGCGCAATTCTCCGCCTATCGCTCGGAGAGCGGCCATGCCGTCGCGCAGATTGTCTTCCCCAACCAAGTCGTGGCTGCCGTCGCGGTCCCGGAGAATACGGCTTCCCTGCTGGACGCGCTCTTCAGCTGGCCACGGAGCATCCACTAGCAAGCACCCGAGCGGAGCTGATCGCCGCTCGGGCACTTTGGATGTTGGACCTATTTGGACGCTGGACTTGCAGAAGCCGACCTCTTCGCCTTGGTCCGGCAATAGGCTTTCACCTCGCGGCCATCCTTGCGCTTCGTCGCCGAGACCCAACTGCACTCGGCGTTGGCGGTGCAGGCGTCTTGGGCCAAGCCTTTACATGGCGAAGCTTTCGAGTCCTCGGCTTGAGCTGCGATCGTGACCACGCCAAGGACAATCGCGCCCGCAGCTAACCGCTTGGCCAGTAAACTGAAACTCACGGCAGTTCCCCCCGAAAAACAGTGTGCCCCCGATCACGGAGACAGGGAACATTTTAGCAACTCTGGTCGGAACCGATCTTCATCTCTAACGGAAAAACTGTTTTTCCTAGCGCGCAGCCCAGGCGATGGCCTGCTCCAACCGGTCGTCGCCCCAGAACAGCTCGCCATCCTCGGTGATGAAACTTGGCGCACCGAAGATGCCCCGGGATGCGGCCTCTGCCGTTTGATCCTTGAGACGCTTCTTGATCGTGGGCTCCTCGGCGCGCGCGAAAAGCGATGCAGGGTTGAGCCCCAATCCGGACAGCGCCTTCTCCATCACCCCTGGCTGCGCGATGTCCTCTCCCCGCCCGAACTCGGCTTCAAAGACCGCGCGAGTAAACGGCTCGATCCAGCCTTCATCGGCGCCGATCAGTGCGAGCCGCGCCGCCTTCAGTCCGTTGGCTGGGAAAGTCGGGGGCATGACGAACGGAAGCCCGCGACTCTCGGTGATCCGCTGCATGTCGCGGATCATGTAGCGGCCTTTCACCGGATAGATATTGAAGGGTGAGGTGTCCCAGCCCTGCGATTTGAAAATCGGCCCCAGCAGAAACGGCCGCCAGATGACGTCGACGCCCACCTGCTGCGCCAAGTCCGATATGCGCATTGCGGACAGATAGGAGTAGTTGGAGGCGAATTCGTACCAGAACTCCAGGCGGGGCATGGAAGAGACCTCTCGAGCAATCATGTGGGTGTCCAACCTACCATGGCTGATCGGAACTGAGACAAATAGGGCAGCCCGGCGCCGCGATAGGCCCCTTGGCCGCCAGCGGACCGCGCGCCTATAGTGCGCCGCCAATTCTTCAGGACATGAGCAGGACACACGATGGCTGCGAAGACCGGCGGAGAGAAGATCAATAAGGTTGTGCTTGCCTATTCAGGCGGCCTCGACACGTCGATCATCCTCAAGTGGCTGCAGGAGACATACGGCTGCGAGGTGGTCACGTTCACAGCCGATCTCGGCCAGGGCGAAGAGCTCGAACCCGCGCGCCGCAAAGCGGAGATGCTGGGCATCAAGCCCGAGCACATCTTCATCGAAGATCTGCGGGAAGAATTCGTGCGCGACTACGTGTTCCCCATGTTCCGTGCCAACGCGCTTTATGAGGGCGTTTACCTGCTCGGCACCTCGATCGCGCGTCCGCTGATCGCCAAGAAGCAGATCGAAATCGCAAGGAGGACCGGCGCCGATGCCGTCTGCCACGGCGCCACCGGCAAGGGTAACGACCAGGTGCGCTTCGAGCTCAGCTATTACGCGCTGGAGCCGAACATCCGCATCGTCGCACCCTGGCGCGAGTGGGACTTCAAAGGCCGGGCCGAGCTGCTGGACTTCGCCCGCAAGCACCAGATCCCGATCGCTAAGGACAAGGAAGGCGAAGCGCCGTTCTCTGTCGACGCCAACTTGCTGCACTCCTCCTCTGAGGGGAAGGTGCTGGAAGACCCGGGAATCGAGCCGCCGTCCATCGTCTACCAGCGCACGATCGACCCCGAGCAGGCGCCGGACAAGCCCACCATCATCACCATTGGCTTCGAGCGGGGCGATGCCGTGAGCCTCAACGGCGAGCGGCTGTCGCCGGCAACGCTGCTGGCGCGCCTCAATGACCTCGGCCGCGACAACGGCATCGGCCGGGTAGACCTCGTCGAGAACCGCTTTGTCGGCATGAAGTCGCGCGGAGTCTACGAGACGCCAGGCGGCACCATCCTGCTCGCTGCTCATCGCGCGATCGAGTCGATCACGCTCGACCGCGGCGCCGCCCATCTCAAGGACGAGCTGATGCCGCGCTACGCCGAGCTGATCTACAACGGCTTCTGGTTCAGCCCTGAGCGCGAGATGCTGCAGGCCCTGATCGACAAGAGCCAGGAGCACGTCGAGGGCGAGGTGCGGCTGAAGCTCTACAAGGGTAACGTCATCGTCATCGGTCGTACGAGCCCGAAGTCGCTCTACTCCTCGACCCTTGTCACGTTCGAGGATGACCGCGGCGCCTACGACCAGAAAGACGCCGAGGGGTTCATCCGACTCAACGCGTTGCGGCTCAGGACGCTGGCGATGCGCGACCGGCACTGAGGCGCACTGCGTGAATGGGCTGGGAGTCGGGAGGCGCGTTTCCGTCAGCTCTCCGCTTCCAGCTCCTCACGGAGCATCTCCAATTCGAGCCAGCGTTCTTCGGCGGCGGCCAGTTCGGCCTCCGCCTTAGTGAGACGAGCCGTGGCCGTTTCGAAGGCCTGCGGGTCGCGAATATAAAGATTGGGGTCGGAGAGCGTCGCCTGGAGGGACGCCACCTCCGCTTGCAACTTCTCGATCTTCTTCGGCAGTGTTTCCAGAGCGTGCTTCTCGTTGAAGGAGAGCTTGCGCTTCTTGCTTGGAGCGCGCTCGTTGGTGGGCTTTTCCGCTACCTTGGACCTTCCCCCGTCCGACAAGGCCCGCTGCGCCGAAGGTAGGTCTGCCCCCGCGCGTTGCGCCAGCATGTCCGAGTAGCCGCCCGCATATTCCACCCAGCGCCCATCTCCCTCGGCGGCGATCACGGAGGTGACGATGCGATCGAGAAAGTCCCGGTCGTGGCTCACCAGAAGGACGGTTCCGTCGTAATCCGACAGCATCTCCTGCAGCAGGTCCAAGGTTTCGAGGTCGAGATCGTTGGTGGGCTCGTCGAGGACCAGCAGGTTCGACGACTTCGCCAGCGCGCGCGCCAGCATCAGCCGCGCCCGCTCGCCTCCCGAGAGCGCGGACAGAGGACTCCGCGCCTGCTCCGGCTGGAAGAGAAAGTCCTTCATGTAGCTCGCGACGTGCCGCGGCTGGCCATTGATGATGACCTTGTCGCCGCGACCACCGGTGAGTGCCTCCGTGACCGTCATCGTCGGCGCCAGCTCGTCCCGCCGCTGATTCAGCGTCACCATCTCCACGGCTGTGCCGATACGGACCTCGCCTGCGTCGGGTGCAAGCCGGCCAGTCAAGATCTGCAAGAGCGTCGTCTTCCCGGCCCCGTTCGGACCGACGACCCCGACACGATCGCCGCGCGCGATCCGGGTCGAGAAGTCGCGAACTACGACTTTGTCGCCGAAAGACTTGCTGATCCCGTTGGCTTCGATCACGAGCCGCCCCGAGGGTCCGCTCTGACCGATGCTGAACCGGACATCGCCCTGCACACGGCGCGCTTCGCGGCGCTCCTGACGCATACGCTGCAGCTCGGCTACGCGGCGGACGTTGCGCTTACGGCGCGCCGTGACGCCGCCGTGCATCCAGCTCTCTTCGCGCGCGATCTTGCGGTCGAGCTTGTGCCGCTCGATCTCCTCCTGCTCGAGTATTTCGTCCCGCCAGGTCTCGAAGGCACCGAAGCCCTGCTCGAGCCGCCGCGTGACGCCCCGGTCGAGCCAAACCGTCGCTCGCGACAGGTTCTCCAGGAAGCGGCGATCGTGACTGATGAGGACCAGCGACGCCTTCGAGGCCTTGAGCTCCGCCTCCAGCCATTCGATGGCAGGCAGGTCGAGGTGGTTCGTCGGCTCGTCGAGGAGCAGCACATCCGGCTCAGGCGCCAGGACGCGCGCCAACGCGGCACGGCGTGCCTCGCCACCCGACAAGGCGTTCACATCCTCATCGCCGCTCAAGCCCAGCGACTCGAGCAGATACCGCGCCCTGTACGGATCCTGCGCAGGCCCAAGCCCTGCCTCGACGTAGGCGAGCGCGGTCGAATAGCCGGAGAAGTCCACCTCCTGCGGAAGATAGCGCACCAGCGCGCTCGGCTGGACAAACCGTTCGCCGCGATCGGGCTCCATGAGCCCCGCTGCGATGCGCAGCAAGGTGGACTTGCCCGAACCATTGCGGCCCACCAGGCAGACGCGCTCGCCGGGGGCCACGGACAGCTCAGCTCCGGTCAACAGCGGTGTGCCGCCGAACGTCAAATGGATGTCGCGTAGCGCCACCAGAGGGGGTGCCATCGTTACCTCAGCTCAAGTCAAATGGATGAATGTTGGCTCGGTGCCGGCACATTATCCGGGGTCGAGGAAGATTTCAGCGCGATATTGACGGGGATCGGCTTGGCCCTACTATGAATTCACCTTGCGCGCAGTTGCGGATGTGAGAGCCCTCACATGTATGAAGCCGTCACGCGCGGCATTCGTGTCCGTGTCACCCCAGCCTACGTTGCGGAGCAGTCGACTCCGGAAGAAAACTATTTCTTCTGGATGTACACCGTCGTGATCGAAAACGACAGCGACGAGCCCGTGCAGCTGCGCTCGCGCGTTTGGCACATCACGGACGCCGATGGCCATACTGAGGAGGTACGCGGACCTGGGGTCGTGGGACAGACGCCGATCATTCCGCCGGGAGAGTCCTTCACCTACACGTCCGGCTGCCCGCTTCGCACGCCGCAAGGAATCATGCTCGGCGCGTACCAGATGGTTGATGCCCACGGCGAGATCTTCGACGTCGCGATACCGGCGTTCTCGCTCGACAGCCCGTTCGCCAAGCGCAACCTGAATTGAGGTTGCGCTTGGAGGTTGCCGTCAGGCGATTTCTTCCGTTTCGAACCGGTACTTGGAATTGCAGAACTCGCAGGTGACGGTGATCGCACCGTCCTCCTCCCGCATGTCCTTCAACTCGTCCGCACCGAAGCTTTCGAGAAGGTTGCTCACCCGGTCGCGCGAGCAACGGCAGTGCTCCTCTAGCGAGACGGTCGGAAATGCCCGCACGCCGACGTCCGCAAATAGCCGGTAAAGCAGCCGCTCCGGTGACAGCGTCGGATCGAGCAGCTCGTGATCCTCGACCGTTTCGGCCAGCATCCGAGTGCCGGTCCAGCGCTCGTCCTCCTCACCCAGAAGGACCTCCTCGTTCTCATCGTCCGAGGATGCGCCTTCCTCGACCGGCGGTACGTACTGCACGAGCAGGCCGCCCGCACGCCACTGCCACGAACCGGCAGCAAAATGACGGGCTACCGCAAGTCTCAGGAATGTCGGAATCTGCTCCGACTGCCGGAAATAAGTATGCGCCGCCTCGCTGAGCCCGCAGCCGTCGAGAGCCACGATCCCCTGGTAGCGGTCGAGATTGCCGCCCGGGTCGATGGTCATCGCGAGGTGGCCGGTCCCGAGCAGCAGTCCGGGCTCCTTGCGCGCGGCAGAGGCCACTGCCTCGACCTTTTCCTTGTCGAAGCTGGCGTAAGCGCGGACACGGCCCGGCTCCTCGAAGTCGACCACCAGAAGGCTGATCGGCCCGTCGGTTTTCGTCTGCAGGATGAGGCGGCCGCCGTAGGCACTGTCGAATTTCAGCGCCGACCCCAAAAGGGTCGTCAACGCCACCGCCTCGCCGAGCGCCCGGCTCACCGGTTCCGGGTAGTCGTGGCGATTGAGGATGCTGTCGACAACTGAGCCAAGCCGCACGACGCGGCCGAAGACGCCGGACCGTTCGGTCCGGAAAGGCATGATGAGATCATCTGCGCTATTGGGCCCGCCGGCGGCAGCGGGCGTGAGGCGTTCTGCCATTCAATCCTTCCCGAGGCACCATGCCAGGATCGCTTTCTGCGCATGTAGCCGGTTTTCTGCTTCGTCGAAGACGACGGACTGGGGACCGTCGATCACTTCAGCGCTGACCTCATTGCCGCGATAAGCCGGAAGGCAATGCATGAAGATCGCATCCTTTTTGGCCTTCCGCATGAGGTCGCTGTCCACCGCATATGGTCCCAGCATCTGTTTGCGTCTAGGGGCGTCGGTGTGCCCCATCGAGACCCAAGTGTCGGTCACGACGCAATCGGCTCCGGTGACCGCCTTTTCGGGATCGTCGGTCAGCGTGACGTCGGCTCGTTCAGCAGCGATCCAATCCAGCACAGTACGTTCCGGCCGGAGCTGCACGGGCGAAGCGATGCGCAGCTTGAAGCCGAAACGGGAAGCGGCGTGTGCCCAGGACGCGGCGACGTTATTGCCATCGCCGACCCAAGCTACGGTCTGGCCGGAGATGGGGCCCTTGCGCTCCTCGAATGTCATGATGTCGGCGATGATCTGACAGGGATGGCTTCTGTCCGTCAGCCCGTTGATCACCGGAACCGTCGCATGCTGCGCCAGCTCGAGCACGCTCTCGTGCTTGTTGGCGCGGATCATGATGGCGTCCACGTAGCGGGACAGGACCTTGGCCGTGTCGGAAATGGATTCGCCACGGCCGAGTTGCAGATCCGTGTGGTTGAGCGCGATGGTCTGCCCGCCGAGCTGGCGCATGGCAACGTCGAAGGACACCCGCGTCCGGGTCGACGGCTTCTCGAACACCATCACGAGCACCGCCTGCTCAATGCCCTCAGGACGCAAATGGGCCGGCACTACTTTGCCGGCCCGCTTCATCTCGTGGGCTGCATCTACGATCCGCCGCAGCGTGGCTGGATCGATGTCTCCAATATCTATGAAATGGCGTGGTGCCATGACGTGACCTCGCGTGGCGGGTAGACTCGCGCCGTCAGGATTGCGAAGTTGAGACGCGGCGGAGGGCGCGGGAGAGCCGCGCGAGACCGTCCATCATCTCCGATTCCGTGATGTTGAGCGGCGGCAGCAATCGCAGCACGTTGTCGCCGGCCGAGACTGCCAGCAGCTTCTCGGCGGTGCAGGCCTTCACGACATCTGCCACCGGGGGTTTGACGCGAATTCCGGCGAGTAGGCCAAGGCCGCGGATCTCCTCGACCACGTCGGGAAATTCGTCTTTGATCCGCGCCAGCTCCTGCTTGAACCGGTTGGCCGACTTTTGCACGCCTTCCAGGAACCCGGGCTCGAGCACGACATCCAGAACGGCATTTCCCACCGCCATTGCCAGCGGGTTGCCGCCGAAGGTCGAGCCGTGCGTGCCGGGCACCATACCTTTGGCAGCCTCCTCGGTGGCCAGGAATGCTCCCACAGGGAACCCCCCGCCGATGCCCTTGGCAATCGCCATGACATCGGGCGTGATACCCGCCCACTCGTGCGCGAACAGCTTCCCGGTGCGCCCCATGCCGGATTGCACCTCATCGAGGACCAACAGGAGCCCATGCTCGTCGCACAGCTCCCGCATTCGACGCAGGAACTCGAGGGGCACGACCCGGATGCCGCCCTCACCCTGCACCGGCTCGAGCATGATCCCGGCCGTTTCGGGTCCGATGGCTTGCTCAACGGCGGCGATGTCACCCATCGGCAGCACGTCGAAGCCCGGCATCCGCGGCCCGAAGCCGTCGAGGTACTTCTCATTGCCCGCAGCAGCGATGGTCGCCAGCGTGCGTCCGTGGAAGGCACCTTGGAAGGTGATGATCCGATAGCGCTCCGGTCGGCCGGAAACATGTTGATACCGCCGCGTGAGCTTGATCGCGCCCTCGACCGCCTCGGCGCCGGAATTGCAGAAGAACACCTTGTCGGCGAACGTGGCAGCAGAGAGCCGTTCCGCCAGGCGCTCCTGACCCGCGACCCGATAGAGGTTGGACGTATGCCAGAGCTTTTGCGCTTGTTCCGTCAAGGCGGCGACCAGCCTGGGATGCGCGTGGCCCAGCAGGTT
>Ga0182742_1005760_pt1 | contig 10262 bp, 7 predicted proteins | sample eDN5th37CBELigMG_FD_128880 | JGI IMG/M metagenome (GOLD analysis project Ga0182742, IMG submission 128880) | Enriched Miracle-Growth compost microbial communities from Emeryville, California, USA - eDNA 5th pass 37_C BE-Lig MG (version 2)... ... | reverse complement strand
CGTCTGAAGGCGCGTCACCATCACGTCGCGCACCGGCTTGTCGAAGACGCTCTGGGGAGCGCCCTCAAGGGCGACCAGCGCGTCGAGGATGTCGCTCTCGTCGATGAGGCCGACCACGCGCCCGTCCTCGATTACCGGCAGCTGCGAGATGTCGGAGGAGCGCATGCGGGCGAAGGCGGAGCGCAGGGTCTCGCTCGGCGAGACGAAGATGGTCGCGCCTTCGCCGAAGGGGTTGATCACCACGTCGCGCGCCGTGCCGGTCGTCCTGCGGTCGAGCCAGCCTTCCTGCGCGATGAAGGCATCGTTGAACACCTTCGACAGGTACTTGGCGCCCGTGTCGCAGACGAGCGTGACGACCCGCTTCGGCTGCGTCTGCTCGCGGCAATAGCGCAGGGCGGCGGCCAGCAGCGTGCCCGACGAGGAGCCCGCCAGGATGCCTTCCTTGCGCAGGAGTTCGCGGGCTGTCGAGAAGCTCTCCTTGTCGCCGATGGAATAGGCCTTCTTCACCAGGGAGAGGTCGCAGTTCGGGGGAACGAAATCCTCGCCGATGCCCTCGACCGCCCAGGAGCCCGCCTCGGTCATCTGGCCCGTCTCGACGAGCGGCGCGAGAATCGAACCGGCCGGATCGGCCAGCACCATCTCGGTCTTGGGCGAGGCCGTCCTGAGATAGCGCCCGATTCCAGTGAGCGTGCCGCCGGAGCCGACGCCGACCACGACCGCATCCACATCGCCCTCCATCCCTTCCAGGATCTCGGGACCCGTGCTCGCCTCGTGGGCGGCCGGATTGGCGGGGTTCTCGAACTGGTTGATGTAGACCGCGCCGGGCGTCCTGGCCGTGATCGCCTGGGCGAGGTCCTGGTAGTAATCCGGGTGGCCCTTGCCCACATCCGAGCGGGTGATGACCACCTCAGCGCCCAGGGCCTTGGCGTGCAGGACCTTCTCCCGGGACATCTTGTCCGGCACCACGAGGAGGGTGCGGTAGCCCTTGCTGGCGCCGACCAACGCCAGGCCGACGCCCGTGTTGCCGGCCGTCGCCTCGATGATGGTGCCGCCCGGCTTCAGGCGCCCGTCGGCCTCCGCCGCCTCGATCATGGCCCGGGCCGGACGGTCCTTGATCGAGCCGCTGGGATTTGCGCTCTCAAGCTTGAGGAAGAGCTTGCATAGACCGGTATCCAGGCTCGTCACTTCGACGAGGGGCGTTCTTCCGATCAGGTCCAGGGCTCCATGGGCAGCCATTTCGCATCTTTCTTGTGTGAAATATAATAATTGTTTCTTTCTTTACGTGAAACAGGAAAGTCCTTACAGATCCGCGCGTGAATTGTCACCTGCCGCTCTCATCACTCAACCGCGATCGACCGCTTTTGGTGCCGAGGGCCGTCCGGCACATGGCTGCGGACGCAGGGCCCTCAGTGCTTGATGTAGTCGTAGAGCGGGCCCGAGCACTGGGAGACGAGGATCAGCAGGAGAATGCCGATGAACCACAGCCAGGAGCCGCTCCGCTGCGGTCTGGCTTCCGGCGGTTGGGCGACATGGGGCCGGATGACGGGTGTCGGAGGAGGGGGCAGGCGCTCGATCAGCTCCGCCGATGCGGCGGCCATGCTGTCGGCCAGTCCGAGGAACCGGAAGCGCACGGGGATCCCGCCCACGAATTCGACCTCCGCCGGCTGGATCGCCGCATCATGATAAACCCACCAATACTCCTTGCGGTCATCCATCCTGTAGCCCTTCAAAATCGACCCGCCGGCCTTCCATTGGGTTTGGGTTGATGTAGAAGTTCAGAGCCAATACAGCCAGCGTGGCGAAGTATTGAGCGGGTTTTCAGGAGTTAGCATGAACGTTCTCGTAACAGGCGGGGCAGGATATATCGGCGGCCACATGGTTCTGGCCCTGCTCGACGCGGGCCACAAGCCCATCGTGTTCGACAATCTGTCGACCGGATTCCGCTGGTCTGTCCCTGAGGGCGTGCCGCTGGTCGTGGGCGACGTGGGCGATTTCGAACTGGTGCTGCGGACGCTGCAGGAGCATCGGATCGATGCCATCGCCCATTTCGCCGCCAAGCTCATCGTACCGGAATCCGTCTCGGACCCGCTGGGCTATTATCTGAACAACACGGTCAAGAGCCGCTCCCTGATGGCCGCCGCGGTCGCGGCAGGCGTCAAGAAGTTCGTGTTCTCGTCGACCGCCGCCGTCTACGGCAATACCTCCGACAGGCCAATCGACGAGGATGCTCCCCTGGGGCCGCTTTCACCCTATGGCAGCTCGAAGCAGCTGACGGAGGTCATGCTGCGCGACGTCGCGGCCGCCCATGACATGCGCTACGTGATCCTGCGCTACTTCAACGTGGCGGGCTCCGATCCGCTGATGCGCCACGGCCAGTCCACGGCGAACGCCACCCACCTGATCAAGGTGGCGGTGCAGACGGCGCTCGGCATGCGCTCGCACATGGAGGTCTTCGGCACGGATTACCCGACTCCTGACGGCACCTGCATCCGCGACTACATCCATGTGAGCGACCTGATCTCGGCCCATGTGCAGGCGCTGACCCATCTCGACGGGGGCGGCGAGAGCCTCGTCGTGAATTGCGGCTACGGGCACGGCTATTCGGTGTCCGAGGTCATCGACACGGTGCGGCAGGTCTCGGGCAAGCCCGTGGAGGCACGGATCGCCCCGCGGCGGGCCGGCGACCCGATGACGATCGTGGCGGATTCGTCCCGCATCCGCGCCCGGCTGGGATGGGAGCCCCGGCTCGACGATCTCGCCACCATCGTGGAGCATTCCCTACGCTGGGAGACCATGCTCCGGGAGCGGAACCTGAAGCTCTAACCGCATCGTGCGAAAAGTGGACCCGGTTTTTCGCGCCGAACGATGCGCTCTTCAAAGAGTGAAGCATTGGATTGGATCCCAAAAGTGCAAATCCACATTTCACGTCCGATGCTCGAAGAGCGGTGGATCGCTAGCCGCTGATAAGGTCGGGTTAAGAACCTCTGCCTCAAATGCTCGTCAGGCGCCGGGACGATTCCCGGCGCCGCTGGAACAGCCGGGCAGGAGGGCACAAGCATGGGCGAGGGCAGGGGAGCGGGCGTCAATGGAATTCTGCTGCTGAACCGCCTGCTGCTGGCAGGCTGCTTCCTGCCGGTCGCCATCGGGCGCGCTTCGAACATCTCCGGCCTCGCGGCCACCCTCACCCTCAAGGGCATGCCCTATGCCGACGTGGTGGCGACCATGGTGGTCCTAGCTGAGATTTTCGGGCCACTGGCCCTCATCCTTGGCTTCGCCCCGCGCCTGACCGCCTCCGTCCTCATCGGGGCGCTCGTGGTGACGACCGGCACCCTGCACCGCTTCTGGGATTATGGCGGCCTTAACCGGCAGGCCGAGCAGGCCGTGTTCCTCTCCCATCTCGGCGTGCTGGCCGGCCTTCTCTTCTATGGCCTGACAGGACCCGGCGCCTGGAGCTGGCAGGGCTGGTGGCGGGGCCAGACCGGCAAGGCGAAGCCCGCCAAGGGCAGGAAGAAGCAGCCGTCACGTCCGCGCACCCCCAAGCCCCGGCCCGCGCCGGCCCGTCCCGCGGCGGATGAGGACGAACTGGCCGACGCGGCCTGACACGTCATGGCCGGGCTCGTCCCGGCCATCCACGTCTTAAGCTCAACCCCATCCTGAAAGTGTGGCTCAGCCTTCACCGGCGAGGCTCCTGCCTTCATTCAGCCTCTTATCCCCGCCATAAACCGTTGCTGCGCCGTGCTTTTGCGCACGGGCATCCGTGTTTTCTCAGGTTAGCAGTGGCGTCATGCTCAATTCGTTTTCGCGTTGCATTCTCGGTCTGTCCATCGCTCTCGCGTGCGCATCTCCCGCCGCTGCCCAGCAGCCCTCCGATCCGCTGACCCGCTTCCTCGACGGCATCTTCAAGAAGCCGGCGCCTCAGGCGCAGCCGGCGCCGCAGGTCGCGCCCCAGCCGCCGGCGGCCGCGCGTCCCCAGCCGCAGCAGGCTCCCAGGCCGAGCGCGACGGCGCCAAGGCCGCAGGCGCCCCTGCGGGCTGCCCAGCCGCGGCCCCAGCCTGCACCTCAAACCGCCGCGAAGCCCGAGCCTCAGCCGCGTGCATCCGCCCCCGCGAAGCCGGCTGCGCCCGCTCCCGAGCCGCAGAAGCCGGTTGCTGCGCCGCCCGTGCAGGCGGCCGAGCCCGCCAAACCCGCTACGCCGCCCCCGGCGAAGGTGGCGGAGCCGCCCAGGCCCGCGCGCTCAACCCCGGCCCAGGCCGCACCCGTTCCGACTCCCGTCGCCGCGCCGTCCTCCGCCCCGACGCCCACCTCGCCGCCGGGACCCCGCTCACCCGAGGAGGCGCTCGACCGGGTCAATGCCTATTTCAACAGCATCGAGGTGATGTCGGCCTATTTCGTGCAGAAGAACCCGAACGGCCAGCGGGCCGAGGGCACGCTGTCGATGCGCCGCCCGGGCCAGTTCCACTTCGCCTATGCTCCGCCGAGCACCCTCGAAGTGGTGTCCGACGGGCGCAACGTGGCGATCCGGGACAAGAAGCTCGGCACCAACGACGTCTATCCCGTTGGGCAGACGCCCCTGAAATTCCTGGTCCAGGACAATATCGACCTGTCGCGGGACACCAAGGTGCGCGACGTCCAGGTGGGGCGCGACGGCGTGGTGACCGTGCGGTTCGACGACAGCGCGACCCTCGGCGGGACCTCTAAGATCACCCTGCGCTTCGACAGCCGGGCCAATGCGCTCAAGCAATGGACCATCGTCGACGCCCAGGGCTACGAGACCACCGTGACCCTGTCGGGCCTCAACGCGACCTATCGCCGGGACGCCAGGGCGACCCAATAGGCGGCGTGGAAAGCGCAACTTTTTGCTGATTTGATCTAGCATGCTGAGGAATTCGGTTTAGAACTCCGCCCGACCGCCGTCGGAATGCGGCGCCCGAAATCCCTGGCAGGTGAGCATGGTGGATAAAGCAGCCCTTGGAGCCTATGCCGGTTACGTCCTCGAGGACGCGACCATCCCGGAACTGCCGAACCACTATCGCGGCAAGGTGCGCGACAATTACGACCTGCCGGACGGACGCCGGATCATCATCGCGTCGGACCGCATCAGCGCCTTCGACCGGAACCTGGCGGCCATTCCCCTGAAAGGGCAGGTGCTGACGCAGACCGCCAGATTCTGGTTCGAGGCGACGGCGGATATCTGCCCCAACCACGTGATCGAATATCCGGATCCGAACGTGCTGGTCAGCCGCAGGCTCACCATCCTGCCCGTGGAGATCGTGGTGCGCGATTATCTTGCCGGCACCACCGGAACCTCGATCCTCTCCCTTTACAAGGCCGGCCAGCGCGAGATGTACGGCATCGGTCTGCCGGACGGGATGCGCGACAACGAGAAGCTGCCGCAAACCATCATCACGCCTACCACCAAGGCCTTCGATGGCGGCCATGACGAGCCGCTGACCGCGCGGGAGATCGTCGAGCGCGGGCTGCTCTCGCCAGAGCAGTGGAAGACGGTTTCCGATTATGCCCTCGCGCTCTTCGCGAAGGGGAGGGAGATGGCCCGCGAGCGCGGCCTCATCCTGGTCGACACCAAATATGAGTTCGGCATCGACGAGACCGGCAGGATCATGATCGCCGACGAGATCCACACGCCGGATTCGAGCCGCTACTGGTTCCTCGACAGCTACCGGCAGCGCTTCGAGGCGGGCGAGCGGCCCGAGAGCTTCGACAAGGATTTCATCCGCACCTGGGTGGTCGCCCGCTGCGATCCCTACAAGGACGAGATCCCCGAGATCCCGCAGGACGTGGTGCTCGAGACCTCGCGCGTCTATATCGACGCCTTCGAGCGGATCACCGGCCAGACCTTCGCTTTTCCGGATCCGAATGTGCCGGTGCTGGAGCGGGTGCGGAAGAACCTGAAGGGTTATTTTTGACCCGAAGCGTCGGGCCATCGTCATCGGGTGAGCGCGCGGCTATGGCGATGACGGGGACAGAGGGACCGGAGCCGAGGACTCGTCCGGCGTGATGCCGCTGAGGTAACCGGTCAAGGAAAAAGGGGCGCTTTCGCGCCCCTTGTCCTGGTGAAGATAGCCGAGGTTAGCGCCTCCCGCCACCTCCGCCGCCACCGCCATGGCCGCCGCCGCCACCCTGGCCGCCGCCGCCTTGGCCACCGCCCTTGCCGCCACCCTGGCCGCCGCCCTGGTTGCCGCCGTTACCTTTGCCGCCGCCGCCGTTGTCGGAGCCCTTGCCGCCGCCGTTGTTGTGGCCGCCGTTGCCGGAGCCTTGACCGGAGCCGTTGTTGTTGCCGCCGCCATTGCCGGGATTGCCGGCATTGCCGTTGCCGTTACCGGGGCCGTCACCGCCGCGACCCGGGCCATCACCGCCCTTGCCGCCACCGTTGCCGCCTTTGCCTCCGCCGTGGTCACCGCCGCGACCGGGGCCGCCGTCGCCGCCCTTCCCGCCGCCTTTTCCACCGCCATGGTCGCCGCGTCCGGGTCCGTCGCTGTCACGACCGCCACCTTTGCCGCCACCCTTGCCACCATCATGGTCGCCACCGTCGCGGCCCTTTCCTCCACGGCCGCCGCCATGACCGCCACCTTGATGACCGCCACCGTGGTCGCCGGACCAGCCGCCGCCGCCATGGCCTCCACCGCCGTGGCTGCCGCCGCCCTTTCCACCGCCATGACCGCCGCCGTGGCCTCCGCCACCGTGGCTGCCACCACCATGGCCTCCGTCACCATGACCGCCTCCGCTATGACCGCCACCCCCGTGACCGCCGCCGCCATGTCCGCCGCCGCCATGGCCTCCGCCGTGACCACCACCGTGTCCGCCGCCGCCATGGCCACCGCCGTGACCGCCGCCATGTCCGCCACCCCCGTGACCGCCACCGCCATGTCCGCCACCGCCGTGACCACCACCGCCATGGCCTCCGCCGTGACCACCACCGTGTCCGCCGCCATGGCCACCACCGCCATGATGGCCACCGCCGCCGGGATTAGTGCCCCCGCCCGGATTCGATCCGCCGGAGCCGGAATCGCCGCTCGAGCCGGTTCCTGAACCGGGATTGCTGGTGCCGCCACCCGGGCTCGGCGTGTTGCCGCCGGCAGTGGCCGTGCCACCGCCCGATTTCCCGCCTCCGCTGCCCTGTGACGGATTGTTGCCGCCGCCCGAAGAGGGAGGATTGCTCGGACCGCCAGTGGAAGGATTGCCGGATGACGGAGGTCCACTCAGGCTGGCTGCGGCCTGCGGGCTTTCACCCCTGTCCCGGTTCGTATTGACGAGACTGCTCCCGACTGGCCCGCCCGGATAGGTGGGGCATTCCCACGCCTGGCGCGGTCCGAACAGGCCGCGGATCGTGACCGGCCGGCAATACTGCTGGAAGGACGCGTGCACATTCTCAGTATAGACCGGCGCGGGCGCAGGCTCGGACGCAGCGCTTCGGCTGGCGGCGTAGGCCGTGCGGGCATTACCGGCTTCCGCACGCCTCGCCTTGCGGATATCGGCCGGAGTAGCCTGACGCGCTTTGGAAGTGGCGTAAGGTTTAATCGAAGTATTACTGGTAGTATTTCGACTGACGGCACCTTCCGCGAATGCACTTGTTGAGCATAGAAGGGCGAATACCCCCACGAGAGAACGCAATTCCATGATTTTTCGTCCTTATGACTGTAGGTCAGGATTACATTCTTGGACGGATTAGCGCTTTAAGCTATTGCTAGTTCGGGTAAATCCCGCTGAGATCAGGTGTTAGTACCTTGTCGGTATGATTAATCTTGGAGTATATTCGGGTCGTGTACCTCTTCGTAGGCTATTGCCACGGTTTTGCGCGGCGGCGAGGTACACCGGAGGAGGGGTATCCGTACGAATCTTCGGGGAGAGCGTCGTGCAGGAACGGATTGACGATCCGGGTGCACATCCGTATTTTGCGCCCATGATCACCGGTCGCAACAGCTTCATGAACTATTTTACGCCGTCCCCATAGGGCGGCTCCGTTCGGTTGCGACCAGACGTTCGATGCCGCCGCTCTCCGGCGGCATCTCCATTTGGTGATCAGGTCTCCGGGCAGCGGCTCCCGCTACTCTCCAGGAGACAGACAATGAGTACCCCGAAATCCGAATTCCTGAAGACGCTCGCCGAGCGCGGCTTCATTCACCAATGCACGGACATCGACGCCCTCGACGAGCGGCTCGCTGCCGGCCCCATCGCCGCCTATATCGGTTTCGACGCGACGGCCGACAGCCTGCATGTGGGCAGCCTCGTTCAGATCATGGCCCTGCGCTGGCTGCAGAAATGCGGCCACAAGCCTGTCGTGCTCATCGGAGGCGGCACCACGCAGATCGGCGATCCGAGCTTCCGCGATGCGAGCAGGCCTCTGCTCGATGATGCGCAGATCGCCCGGAACGCCGCGGGCCTGAAGCAGGTCTTCTCCCGCTACCTCGCTTTCGGCGACGGTCGGACCGATGCGGTGATGGTGGACAATGCCGTGTGGCTCGATCCGCTGCGCTACCTGCCGTTCCTGCGCGACTTCGGTACTCATTTCACCATCAACCGGATGCTGAGCTTCGACAGCGTGCGCCAGCGGCTCGAGCGCGAGCAGGCGCTCACCCTGCTCGAGTTCAACTACATGGTGCTTCAGGCCTTCGACTTTCTTGAGCTGTCGCGTCACCATGCCTGCGTTCTTCAGATGGGCGGCTCGGATCAATGGGGCAACATCGTCAACGGCATCGAGCTCGCCCGCCGCATCGATCAGCGCCAGCTCTTCGGGCTGACGACGCCGCTCATCACCACATCGGCGGGAACCAAGATGGGCAAGATGGCGAGCGGCGCGGCGTGGCTCAACGCCGAGAAGCTCAGTGCCTACGAGTTCTGGCAGTTCTGGCGCAACACCGAGGACGACGACGTCGCCCGCTTCCTGCGTCTCTTCACGGAACTGCCCCTCGACGAGGTGCATCGTCTCGGTCAGCTGAAAGGGGCCGAGATCAACGAGGCCAAGCGCATCCTCGCCAACGAGGCGACACGCCTCGCACATGGCGAGGAGGCGGCGCGGGACGCCGCCGAGACTGCGCGCCGCGCCTTCGAGGAGGGCGAGAACGCGTCCGGGCTTCCGAGAATCGACCTCTCCCGATCGGAGCTCGACACCGGCGTCACCGTCGCGCAGCTGCTCGTGCGCGCGGGCCTCTCCCGCTCCAGGAGCGAGGCGCGCCGCCTCGTCCTCAACAGCGGCGCAAGGCTCAACGGCAGCCTCGTGCAGGATGCGGATGCTTCTGTCGGCACTGCGGATCTCGCCGACGGCGCCTTGAAGCTCACCGCCGGCAAGAAGCGGCATGTGCTGGTGCATGTGAGCGATTGAGGGAGGATTCCTGAGTCCCATCAACATCCTCGCACGTCATCACCGGCCTTGTGCCGGTGATCCCGATTGGAAGCGCGCGGCGCTTCTCCGGATCGAGATGGCCGGGACTGATCCCCGGATCAAGTCCGGGGACGGCCATGACGGGGGAGGGTGGATGAGGTCTCGTCAAGAGCATCACCGCGCCTGAAGAAACCGCGTCACCACCTTCGCCACGTCCCTGGCTCTCTCGACGGGAAGCATGTGCGTCTCGTGCTCGAAGAGATGCAGCCGTGCGGCCGGAATGTGTCGTGCGGTCTCTTCGAGCGCGGCCACGTCGAAGAACGGGTCGCGCGTCGCGCCGACGATCAGCGTCGGCGCCGCGATGCGTGCGAGCCATGCCGGATCGCCACCGAAATCCTCTCCCGCGACGGCGTTGAGGCCGCGCACGATCACGGCGGGATCGTTCATGGTCTCGTGCAGCCGGGACCGCTCCTTTCTGATCCGCAGGCGGATCAGCCAGTTGAGCCACGGACGGCGGAAGACCAGGCCGAACTCGTCGAGGAAGCCTTCGAAGTCGCCGGACCAGGCAAATTCGAGCTGCCGGTCGATGCTGCGGCGTCCCTCGGGCGAGAAGCGATGCGCGCTCACCGTCAGGATCAGCTCCCGCACGAGATCGGGATGATCCGCGGCAAGGCGCGCGGCGACGAAGCCCCCGAAGGAGATGCCCATCACGGTGGCGGGGCCGGTTATGTCCCGCATGATCTGCGCGACATCCTGCACGATCGTCTCGATGGAATGGTCGGCCGTGGGTGCGGGATCATAGCCCAGCTCGTAGACTGTCCGTCCTTTGCGCAACCCGCGCGCGACGCGCTTCGCGTCGCGCTTTGCGCGCGCGGCCGTCGGACGCCTGACGAAGGCCTGTCCGCCATTCAGGACAACGACGGGG
>Ga0182742_1005759_pt1 | contig 10263 bp, 10 predicted proteins | sample eDN5th37CBELigMG_FD_128880 | JGI IMG/M metagenome (GOLD analysis project Ga0182742, IMG submission 128880) | Enriched Miracle-Growth compost microbial communities from Emeryville, California, USA - eDNA 5th pass 37_C BE-Lig MG (version 2)... ... | reverse complement strand
CATAAACTTAGATTTCATCTAAAGTTAACTTTACTGATGATTTAATCGCTGAAATTGAGTTAAGAATGATAAGAGAAAATAGATTCGACTCTGGTTACTATTTTTGTCGTTTTATCAACTTTTTTTTTTTTTGCATGGGAATAAATTACAAAGTGAAAAATAAAGGTAGAGTTATTTTAAAGTATCGAAAATAAATTGGATCTTATTGTCATAGCAAGCTTTAATCATTCAGAAATAAGCCTTGACTTGGGGAGTTATATTTAATACTTGTTTGAGATCTAAAACCAAGAAAGCAATGTTTCATATGAATTATTTGAGGATATAGTTTATACAAACATGTTGAAATTTTATAGAAATCCAAACTCAACAAGGAAACTAATTCCTTATTAATTACTCTTGTTGTCTGCAAGACACCTAATTTCCAAGGGCTTATACATGTATTATATAAATACTCAAGATTTAATAAAATAAATTTCAGACTATATATAGAGTTTGAGAGAGAGAGAAAGAGATGATATATAAAGCGTTGGTAGCACATTCTCTATTGTCCCGCTTCAAAAAAAAGCGTACAATATCCAGGAGAGTATAAATTGTCAATTATGAATAACTTTTAGATAAAATTTTTAATTCTTCTTTAAAGTTTTTATCAATTTCTTTCCTTTGGTCTTCGATTCGTTTCATTAGGTTTTCGTGATTTTCATTCAAATCTTTCAAATTTTTTTTAAGCTTATTTACACTTAATTTCTTTTTTCCAATGAAAAAAAAAATTCAATAATTTTTACCTCTTTATTTTCATAAGTAGATTTTAAATCTTGAACCAACTTAAAAAATTGATTTTCTAACTTGATTAAGAGTACATAAGTGCATCTCTTACTTTTTTCAAAGATAAAACTGAGTTTTTCCTTAATGACCAATTTTTCATTAAGCAATTGGATTGAATTGTTAATTTGATGTTGAGAAAGATAGATATCTGTGAATTTTTCTGACAAAATCTCATTTTCTATTCACTAAATAAAAAAAACATCATTTATGAACATTACCAAAATCTTTTCTCGTCTGTTCCATTAACTCATTCATTTTGCCATGAATTTCTTCATGACAGATTGTTATTTCTTCTTCACCGCCTTTCATTCGGTTCTTCAAATTTTATCTTTCTTAATAAAAATTTACTTTAAAGACTGAAGAAAACGAGACAAACAGATTAAGATTTGTGTTTTCTATGTCTTGCTCAAGGCTAAGTTCGAAAAAAAGCAAGTTATTTTGTCTTCAAAAGCTAACTTATAATAGAATTCTTAGGACCCATTGGATATTTCTGTGTTCAAGCTGTTTTGTTGATAGGATTTGCTTTTTCATGTTCTCTAATTATTAATAACGAAGGTATACTGTTAACTGTGTTCTTTTGGTAAGGAACAATATAAACTAATTAATCCGTAAAAAGGATTTGCACATTTCTCGCATTTGTCACCTATTTTATTACACATTTGAAAAATCCCGGTTTTCTTCCACGTGATCATCATTCTTTCAAGGAAAATGAAGAAGTACAAAAATATAAGAAAATTAAAGCTAACTCGAAAGAATATATCTTCGAATCAAAAAGTTTTATCGAAAAATGAGAGTGGAGACAAGCTCAAGGCTTTAGATTCTAGAAATCATTCACATCAAAAAAATTTACCTTACGACATAAAAAATGATATTCTTGAAAAAATAGTATATCGTTTTTTAAAAAGAATATGTTCATGTTTCCAAGTCTAATCCCAATCAAATTGAGTCAAAAAGATTAAAATTACCAGAGAGTATAACAAATTCTACCACAAATTTAAATACAAAAATGAATACAGGAACTCAAGAAAAAAGTATACCTGGTATAAAAATGTCATTCTTATGTTTAAAAGATTTATAGAAGTCGGGATTATGAAAACATATGAAATATACCAACTAGATGAAAAAGAGAAAGTCAAACAAACAAATGGATCTTTTCTACCACAAAAAGAGGCTCAAAAAGGCCAACATGTAGTTTGTGAACCAAGTATAAGGGAAAAAGATGAGAACGAAGAGAGTTCTAGTGTTGATTATGAAGGAAAAATAGATTTTAACGTTAAAAGCCAAGAAATCTTAGAAGGCTCGGTTGAGGATATTGTTTTTGATAAAGGAAAAACAAATATTAATAAAAATAAAGCATATTCTTTTTCATGTAGAAAAATTGTGAAGGAAAGTAATGGAATACACATTTATAAAACTGTTCAAACTGAAATTGACGAAGATTTTGAAAAAGAAAACATAAGAATAGATAATATTGACAAACAGCTTTTCAAAAAAAGGACTAGTGGGAAAAAACAAGAAGAAGGAGGATCAACGAGCCACCAAGATCAAACAGCTGATGTAAGTTGTAATATACCTCTTCAAACAGGTTTGTTCTTTTTTTTAATATAAAACCAATTTTACTTGAATAGGTGACGAAGATTCAAGCAAAGACATTAAAATGAAAGAGATGAATAATAAAGTCGAAAAATTTTCTTTCCATAGCCTAATGCAAAGTTTTACAAGTAGAAACACTAAAATGATATTCAACTCTTTTCTAAGAGTTCCAATGCCTTTTGAAAGCCCTATTAGCCAAAAAGAAATTGACCTCGGTAGCGTATACTTTATTCACTCTGGACCAACTTACAAAAGTTAAGGTGAGTCCTCCAAGCGCTGAAACTGATCGTGAAGGAGCAAATAAACGTAACAAAAGCAAAGATCTAGCTTTTGATAATTCTCAACTCCCAAAAGACTTTTCTCAACACATCAGCCCACACAAAGACTTTGATTTTGAAAATTCAAAGAAAAGAGATGAAAATACAAATTATTTGAATAATGGTGTAAGAAACTTTGAGATACAAATTGAGAATATGGACCATAAAGGAGACTTCTTTCAAAGAGAGAAAGTACCAACCGAAGTGTTTTTTGTTGAAAAAAGATATTGCACTGTTTGTAATATTGAACAACCTTTTCGATCAAAACATTGTAAAGATTGCGATAGATGCGTTGCCAAGTATGATCATCATTGCCCTTGGCTAGGTAACTTATATTTTTATGATTGAAAAACTCTTCTTAGGAAATTGTATTGGTGAAAAAAATCATTTTTGGTTTTATTGGTTTCTTGTTTTCCAAAATGCCGAAATTATACTTGGACAAATAAAGGTAACTTTCCCTTTCATCAAATCTAAACCTTATGGCAGATGTATCACTGTATTTTTGAAAATGAAGATGAAAGCCAACTATATTGGAAAATTATTATCCTTGCAATTAGCACTGGTTTTCTGGTTATGACAATATCTCTTTTCCTGTTTCATACTTATCTTATTTTTACGAATTTATCAACCTGTAAACAAATCAAACTTTCATATTCTTTAATATTTTTAGGGGAAAGGCTTAGTTGGAATAAAATCACTTACTTAAGTGATTGGCCCAAAAAGTGGGGGTCACCCTTTTCAAAAGGAGTTAAAGAAAATCTTAAAGTTTTTTGTTATAGTAATCAAAAAGAGTTTATGGAATGGGAAATGCCAAAGTTTAAAAAACCTCTGAAATAACAAGACTTTAAACGCTTTAGAATCAACGCCATGATACCTCGGATTACAAATTGTGAAAAGAATGATTTGTATCCCATCTTATAAATATTATTTAAAAACCAAGCTCTTAGTTGGAATAACCCCCCTTTTCCCTCTTTTCTTTCAAAATTTTCCTTGTAATTTATTTTTTATTTTATGTTTAAAACACTTTCTCATTTCTTATAAAGATTTTCGTGAAAGTTCATTGTATTAATGTGCGCTTGTCCATAACCCGCAAAATTTTCTTTAATAATTCAATCCTGAATTGGCGATTAACAAAATTTATAAATGATTATTTCACTGACTTATGTTCAAAAAGAAAAGAAAAATAATCAAGGAAGAAAGTTAATAGCTAAGAAAAGTCTAATTTTTAAAAAGTGTGTTTGTAAACTCGAAATTTATTTGGATTAATTTGTTTGAAAAATAATTGACTATAAATATCGTTATTGTTTGAAATAGCCATGTTAGAATCCAATCGAGAATATGGGTCGCCATCTTATTTATCAGATAGTCTCAAATCAAGAGATCATCATAATGGTAAAAAATATTTATTCCTTATCAAAATTTAGAAAAGATTTTTATCATAGCGGATCTGATGAAAAAAATAGATCTCTTAATTCAGGATCAAAATACGAAAGTCTTAAAAGATCTGAAAGAGAGATTACAGATCACCTTGAAAAGGCCAATAAATTTCAAAATGAAAGACTAAATGAAGAATTGAAAAGTAATGCCTTTTACAAAAGGGAACTTGAAAACTTAAGATCTGCCCTCAGTGATACTAGAACAAAAGTTAACAGTAATCATTTTCCCAATGATGACAAAGACTATCTACTGGAGTCTACAAAAGAAAGAATAAGAAACCTTCAATATCAAAGGGAAAACGAAGTTGCTCATCGAAGTGAAGGTCGCTCATCATCTCCATCCCAGTTTCAAGAAACAAGTCTAAATAGTGAAAAAGTCTATAAAAATTACTCTTCACATATTCAAGGTGAAGATCATTATCGAAACTTCTATACAAAGGCTGAAGGAGGATATGAGAGCGAAATGCTTATGGATTCTGTTGGAACTAATAAAACTTACGATCTAAGCCAGAGTTTAAGAGGTTCTTCGTCTGAGTATCAAAACAAGATTAGTGGAGGACTTAAAAATTTAGAGGAGAAAATGAATCAAATGGAGAGAGAATTAGATGATCATTTAGTCCATAAGAATAAGGAGTATTTTACGAATAGAGAGCTAGTGAAAATGAAACAAAGACAACGAGAAGAAGAATTATTAAAGAATAATTATAAGGAAGAAATGGAACAAACTGATGAAGAAGATGAGAGAATGCAAAGTTTACAGGAAAAAGAAAATCGCTCTGAAGAATCGAATTCGAACAAAATTAAAACTGATTCAAAATTTAAAGATGCATTTGAAAAAAGAGAAGAAAAACTGAAGAAAGAAAATGAGGAAGTAGAAAAAGGAGTAACTAGAAGAACAGAAAGTCAACAAAACCAGAGATCTTTAGTTGAAAGTGACGAAGAAATTGAAGAACCAATGGAGGAAAGAGATTCTGAGAGAGAGCTATCTCTATTAAGGTAAATAGAAAATTTGAATGTAAATCATTTTTCAGAGAAGAAAATAGGAGAATAAAGCAGGATTTAGTCAATATTAAGGAGAGTTATGAAAATGAAATGCGACATGGGGAAATAAAAGCACATCCTTCAAATCTGGTAACTGAAGAATTAATTCTTACAACCACTCCTCCTCTAAAAAGTAGAACAACTGTGATTCGAAAGCCAACAAAATTTGAAAGTGATAAAACTTTGGTTGAAATGATGAAAGAAGATGAAATAAAGTAAGAGAATAAGTTTTGCATCATTAAGAATCGTTAAAGAAAAACTGTCACAAAAGCTAGAAGAGAAGTGCATAATAAACTAAAACAAAACAAAAATCAGGAGTAAATACTTTTCTCGGTTTTTTTTATCGTGAATAGATCGAAAGTTATAAATAAAAGGAAAACTTTAACTGAATCTCACAAAAAACCTGAATTTATTGGAGTTCGCAATGAACTTTATAAAAAGTATTATGGGTAATATCCATTTAGTTCTCTTTCTAATCAACAAAGACATCCAACACATCTCAGAGAAGCAACGTATTTCTTAAACAAAGGAATCCCAACATCTTACATGTCAGACTCAAGACCTCAAGTTGAACATAATGATCCAAAGAAAACTTTACCAAAAAGATATGCAAACGCTTTGAAATATTAAACAAAATTGTAAACTTTAAATTAGATCAAAAATGAATACATTGTAGTTACAAGTTAAAAATAAAGAATTATTTTATGCTACAATTAGTACAAAACTAGATACACATTAAACGAAAAATTCGTGTGGAATAATTTGTTTTGCTCATCTGACAATTATTTTTGTAATCTGTTTATTTCTTGTTGCTTAAATTGACTCTAAATCTTTTCTAATGTCATTTCTTTTTCGCTTTCCTCAACCAATAAATCCATCAGGATGTTTGACCTTATTTTTAAATATTCTCTTGCAAATCTAAATTTTTAGAAATGTTAAAGATCGAATAATTTTTACATCTCGCATTCTTTTTCCTGACTAGGAACTACATCTTTTCCTTCAATCTTTTTGAATATGGCTTTCCAAAATTCTCCACCATCCTGTTTGGAAAATTTTAAATATCCCCAAACATCTTGGTCAGATATTAATCGATCCCATTCCTCTAGTCCATACCTAGAAATCCCTTTAAAAAGTTGATAATCGTCAAGGCTGGTCCATCGTTCTGTTTCAATTGTGGAGACTTGGGAATTCTTCCCTTTAAATAGACTATCGTATTCTTTTAAGAGTAAAATAAATTATAAGAAATAAGCTACGCTTTGTGTTGATTCGAAATTGAAAAGGACTCTCTTTAAAAATGTTCAACTTATTTCTTAATTTCAAAAAGCTTAATATTCTTTTTCTCACAACCTGAGGCTATAACATTTACATTTTAAAATGAAAAAAAAATACTTTCACTTTGAAAAAAAAGAACCTGTTCAAATCACTTGATTCTTGGCCATGAAGAAGAGTTGAATAGAAAAATTTTAAATATTCTTTGAATTGAATTAAAGTTATGGCTTTCATTCCCAAACTGTATAGTCCGATGAATTGACAAAATCTAATAGTTGTAACGGTAAAATAAGGATGGCTGATACCTCTTATATAATTCTTCAAGCTGTAAGGATATTACTTCATGTTTTAGCACAAGTTCTAAGAACTTTAAACGAATAAACTCCTCTAAATCGCAAATGTTTTTGAGTTCTTCTGTTCCTTTATTTGAAATTTCTTTGTATATTGAGGCAAGGTGGTTGTGATAATCCAGAAAAACGTTTTGGAATTCTTCTATTTTTGCCAAGGGTCTCTCCTTTGGATAGTCGACATTCATCGAAGAGTTTTTTCGAAGGTTGAAAGTGTCATTTGAATTATTTTGCAAATGTACTGTAGAATATGTTGCAGGGATTTCTATACGAATATTTGAGGCGATCTCATTTTGTAATTTTTGTTCTATATTATCTTTTATCCCATTTTGTCCTTTCTTAAGGGACACTTTCTTTTCAAAAGGAATTTTTTCATTATGACTCTCTTTCTCTTCAGTTTTCTCGATTATCATTTGTCCTGATCCTTTAGTTTCTTCAATAAGTTTTGCATTGGTAGGTGTTAAAACAATATCCATGAAGTTGAAGTCACTCAGATAGAACTCACTTAGATCATACATTTTTATGTGCTGAGGTCTTCCTTGTTTTTGTCCTGTGGTTAAAATGATATCATCAATTGATTTGTCAGAAATTTCTTTAAAAGTATTATTCTCATTTGCATCTTCCAGATGTTCTTTTCCATTATATTTTAAAATACTTTCAAGAATTCCTTTGTCATGTTTAGATTGATCAATAGGATTTGACACCACTTCATCTTTGGTAATTCTTTTAAACGCATTTGATATAATTTTGTCTTCTACCGTTGATTTGCTTAAGAAACGATAAATTGTCACTTTATTCTTTTTGTCTTTAGGATATCCTTTACAGAACTCTTGGATATCTTTATAAATATTGAATTGACTGTCCATTAATATTACTATCTCTGAAGTTGTTAATTCTATTCCCAAATCTCCTACTTCAGCAGAAATAATTAATATCCTAGAAAAACCTTTTTTGAAATTCTCAACATTAAGTTTTTTGTCGGAATTTCGAGTAGCCTCATCAATTCTTTCGTATTCTAAATCACTGAGAATTAATAATTGTTCAATAAAGTCAAGGAAAAGAGGGAACTGAGTAAAAATAAGGAGCTTTTGATTTGAGGCAAGAAGTCTGGGAACAAGTTTACTGAGAAGTTTTAATTTGTTTGATGTTTCTAAAATTTCCTCTTCAAATTTTCCTTTACTCGATTCTAAGTTGAAGTTTTTGCGGGATAATAGGTTTGGATGATTTGAAGTCAGTAAGAGATTTTGAAGCGTATTTATAAGAGATGATTTTAGAATGTCTGAGTTCTTTTTTAGATTTTTCAAATTTTGTTTTTTCTCACCATCAAATAACGCAACCAAATTATTATTCTTTAATATGACATTCTTGTATAGCTTTTTTTGAGCGCTAGTCATAGTAATTTTTATAACTTTTTCATTCAAAGCTGTGAACTCAAAATTTATGTCTTGAGCAGTCCTTTTCAAACTATGCTTCTCTAAAATGGAATTTAACTTTATTAAAGCATTTTCTTTATCTTCTTCAGTTGTATTCAGCTTGCGGGTCGCTGAGTTTATTGGTTTTGCAATTAGGATAGAACTAATATTTTCAATTTCTTCGATCTGTTTAGTCTTATTAGGAATTATATAGCGAGCAAGGCTGACCATCTCATCCACAGAGCTCTTTTCCGAAGTACCACTCAAGACAAGTTTATAGTTTGGTTTTAATTCAGCACAAAACCTGTAAAGCTTTGATTCATTGTTTTTGAGTTTTTGTGCGTCATCAATGATCACTATTTCCCATTTTACTTTTTTGAGTTTATTTATTTCATTATTTACAGAGGAAAACGTTGTAATTGCAATTTGAAATTTTGGCTTTAGATATGAACTCTGTCTTTTATTTTTCAAATTGAAAAATTCATAGTCATTGATTTTTCTTCTGGATGCATGATCTCCTCCGTATATAATAGTATCCAAATTAGAGCACCATTTAAGAGCTTCTCTCTGCCAATAATTAACTGAATTTGGAAGAGTGACAATTAAAAACGGTCCTTCGATATCAAGATCTTCTGTTAAATATCGAAGAAAGCAGAGCGTTTCTATTTCTTTTCCCAAGCCCATTTCATCCAAGAGAATAGTATTATTTCTTTTAAGATATTCATTTATGAGCCAATTCATGCCTTTTAATTGATAATCATAAAGCTGACCTTCAATATAACTTGGCTTTTCGGTTAAATTTACTGACTTTTTAAAATCTTCTGAATTAGGCAGTTTTTTTAGAGCTTTTCTTTTTTTACGAATTTCAAAATACTTTGCAAGCTTATCGCGAGAGCTAAGAACGAGATATTGATCTTCCCAAGTGGAATAACTATATTCAAGTCCTTCCCATTTTATAAAAAATTTATAGTTATCAAAAGGAGAATAGTCTGAAGAATCCAGACTCATTATCTCATCATAAACCTCATCATTACTCTTTTTATTAGCATTTAATGGTTTTCGACAGCTCAAAATTTTTTCAATTCTATATGATTCGTTCTTATCCTCAATATCTTCCTCATTGGTTTCATCTGGAGTTTCATTGTCCTCTTCAAAAGTCTTTTTGAAACGTTTCAATAAAACTCGATTGACTTGACTAATTTGGGCTTCACTTATCCAAAAGGTATGAACATCAGATGCTCTTTTTAGCTTTGATAAATAGTAATCCTTCTTATTCTCTCCATCCTAATTTATGAATTTCTGGATGAAATGAACTAATACCTGCCTCCTAGTCCACATCTTAATTTTTTGGATTCCTGCTTGTTTAAGACAAGGATTACAAATATGATATAATGTATCAACTTTATTTTTTAAAAGTAAGTCCTTAACACCTTCATCTGGCTTTTTCATTTGTTTTAGGAAAACTTTTTTCAATTCCTTGATACTCTGTGATCCAAAAAGAAAATACTTGTTTAGGGGGTTGTCAGCTATTAAGCTTAAAGGTGTGTCTGCACAGCTCGTGTGCATACTATTCACTAATTATTATACATTATACTCAAAGACTACATTCTAAGACACTTGCTACAGGCCACCTTTTCATTCTGAGTAACTTCAAGGTGCTTTGAACATTTTGGACATTGAGTAGTTTTATTTTGTTGGAGATCACGGCAATAAGGACATATCCAATCACCTTCAGGTCCTTCCTTAAGATCCACACATTTTAAATGAAAAGATCTAAAACAATTGTCACAGCACAAGATTTCGCCTCCCTCTTTTAAACTTTAGTATTCTCAGTTTGTTTTATTAGAAATACCTTCGCAAAAATAACATTCATCATCATTTGTATCGGTTAATACTTCTTCACCACTTGCAGATGTTACAGACTCTGCTTTACTTCCCCCAATACCTAATAATTAGATAATTTTGAAACAACAATTCTAAAACTTTTGTTATCATTGTTTTCGGATGAAACTTTTGTTTTGGATTT
>Ga0182742_1005758_pt1 | contig 10263 bp, 9 predicted proteins | sample eDN5th37CBELigMG_FD_128880 | JGI IMG/M metagenome (GOLD analysis project Ga0182742, IMG submission 128880) | Enriched Miracle-Growth compost microbial communities from Emeryville, California, USA - eDNA 5th pass 37_C BE-Lig MG (version 2)... ... | reverse complement strand
GCCAGACCAGAACCTCCCCCACCTGCTCGGTTGCTCCCAGCGCATCGCCGGTGAAGCCGCCCAGCCGTCGCATCAGCATGCGACGCATCCACAGGACCCACGCGCCGAGCGCCAGCACCGCCAGGACGAGCTGACCCACTGCGAGACCCGGCACGAAAACCAGAAGGCAGGACCACGCCAGGGCATGCCATGCAAGAGCTGTCGGCACGTCCAGCGCCAGCGGCTTGGCCTTCGCGTGGTCGGCATCGCCCCCATAGGGCAGCAGGACCATCAGAACGACCGACGCAGCCCTGGCAAGCACATGACTTGCCACCATGACAGCGCAGGCCAGCGCCGTGGACTGTGCCGCCACGCTGGCCACAAGCGCTACGCGAAGGCCGAAGATGACGAGCAACCCGACCGTACCGTAGGTCCCGATACGCGAGTCCTTCATGATCGTCAGCGCTTTGTCGCGGCTGACCGCGCCCATCAGCGCATCGCACGAATCTGCCAGCCCGTCCTCATGGAAACCGCAGGTGAGCCAGGCGGTCGCCCCCACGGCCAGCAGGGCCGCCACCCAGGCCGGCCAGATCAGCATGGCCAGCCACAGCACGGCGGCGCCAAAGAGGCCTATGCAGGCACCGACAAGCGGAAAATGCCTGACGCAGGTCGTGAGCCAGCCTGGGGAAAAGCCCACCCAGTGCGGCACGGGAACTCGTGTCAGGAACTGTACCGCGACCCAGAATAGTTCGACCTCGTGCCGGATACTCCTGAATGCCTGCCTCACGCCTGCCCTCCGGCACGACCGGTTGTCGGCACATCGGGCGTCGACACGCCGGGCGTCGAAACGCCAGCCGATGCAAAGCTGGACATCTCATTCAGGATCCGGGTGGCCGCCACGATCAACGGCCAGCACAGTGCGGCACCAGAACCTTCACCCAGGCGCAGGTCCAGGTCCAGGATCGCCTCCACGCCGAGCTGCTCCAGCCACCGTGCGTGACCCGACTCCGCACTGCTGTGTGCGAACAGGCAGTAGTCCAGGACCTGCGGCGCCAGCGCGGCAGCGGTGGCCACGGCAGCAGTCGTAATGAAGCCATCGACCACGACCAGCCGCCGCTCGGCCGCGGCCTGCAGCACGGCGCCGACCATGGCGGCGATCTCCAGGCCGCCGAGCGCCGCCAGCCCTGCCAGGGGCGAGTCGGCCGACGCGTTGGCAGCCAGGGCGCGTGCCAGGGTGGTCAGTTTCCGCTGTACGCCAGCATTGTCCAGCCCGGTGCCACGGCCGACGCATACTTCCAGGGGAATGCCGGCAAGCCGGTGCATCAGCATGGATGCGGGCGAGGTGTTGCCGATCCCCATCTCCCCCAGGAGGATCGCATTGCCCGGCCGGCTGCGCACGGCGGCTGCCCCGTTCTCGATGGCGAGCAGACATTGCTCGATCGACATGGCCGGGCCCTGCGTGGAGTCTCGACATCCGTGCTCCAGGCCAGGCACCCTGGCGCTCACCAGATCGGGATGGGGAACGAAGTCCGCGTCGACGCCGCAGTCCACCACGATCTGGTGCAGGCCATGACATCGCGAGAGTACCGACACGGCGGCACCCCCCTGCAGGAAGTTGCGCACCATCTGGGGAGTGACTTCGGCGGGAAACGCCGACACGCCCTGCCGGGCGATGCCGTGGTCGCCGGCGAACACCATCATCTGTGGTGCGAGCAGCACCGGGTCGGGCCTTGCCTGGATGAGGGCCAGCTGGAGCGCCATGCGCTCGAGCTGGCCCAGCGAACCTGGTGGCTTGGTCTTGTCGTCCAGGCGCTGCTGCACCTGTGCCTGCAGGGACGGATTCTCGGTCGCTACGATGCGGTCTGCCCAGGATCTTGCCTGGCATTCAAGGGAATCGCTTCTGTTCATGATGGGAAAGCAAAAGGCTCGGAGGGGGTGGACTATAGCCAATGCGCGGGGAACGATGCCGGTACCAGCGATAACCTTGCGCAGCAGAGTTGGTGAAAACCCCTACCGCGCCCTGACCCACCCCTGGCAAAGGCCTGATAACAAAAGGGTTTTGTCGCCCTAAAACCGGGCTTCAGGTATTTAAACTTCCCCTCGCCGCCTGTCTTGCTTAGTCTGCCGTCCCAAAGGAGGCAAGACTATGTCATGGCAAAAGGATCTGGATGAACTGGCGCACCGCAAGGAACTGGCGGCACGCCTGGGCGGACCCGAGAAGGTGGAGCGGCACAAAAAGGCCGGCAAGCTCACCGTGCGCGAGCGCATCACTGCATTGATCGATGGCGACAGCTTCACCGAGATCGGCAGCGTGGCCGGTTTCACGCAGTACGATGCAGAAGGCCGGCTCACGAGCTACATGGCGTCCAACATGATCATGGGGCGCGCGAAGGTGGACGGACGCCCCGTCGTGGTGGTGGGCGACGACTTCACCATCCGGGGTGGCGCAAACGATGGCGCCGTGACCGAGAAACTGCTGTACGCCGAGAAGATGGCCCATGACCTGATGCTGCCCATGATCCGTCTGGTGGACGGCACCGGCGGCGGTGGCTCGGTCAAGAATATCGAGACCAAGGGTCATTCACTGCTGCCGCTGATGCGAGACTGGCAGTTCGTCGCACAGAACCTCGCACGCGTGCCCGTGGTCGGGCTGGCTCTGGGATCGGTGGCCGGCAAGGGCGCCGCCCGGGTTGCCGCCAGCCACTACTCCGTCATGGTCAAGGGCATTTCCCAGCTCTTCAATGCCGGGCCTCCCGTGGTGGCGCGCATCGGCCAGAAGCTGGACAAGGAGGAACTGGGCGGCAGCCACATCCATACGCGCAACGGCGTTGTGGACGACGAGGTCGCAACCGAGGAGGAGGCCTTCGCTCGTGCGCGCCGCTTCCTGTCCTATCTGCCCAGGTCGGTGGACGAACTGCCGCCTCGCGTCGAGTGCACGGATCCCGTCGAGCGCGCCGAGGAATTCCTGCTCGACGCCATTCCGCAGGATGGACGCAAGGTCTACAAGATCCGTCCCATCCTGGATGGCATCTTCGACCAGGGCAGCGTTTTCGAAATGGGTCGTCACTGGGGCAAGGGAGTGGTCACGGCCTTTGCGCGCGTCAATGGCTATCCCGTGGCCGTGCTGGCAAGCGACCCCTACTTCTACGGCGGCTCCTGGGACCGCGCCACGACGGAGAAATTCACGCGCTTCGTGGACCTGGCCGAACTGTTCCACCTGCCTGTCGTGAACTTCGTCGACATCGCGGGCTTCCAGATCGGCCTGGACGCCGAGAAATCCGGCGTGATGCGCGCCGGCGTCAAGGCCCTGTCGGCCATCTACCAGACCACGATACCGTGGTGCAGCCTGATCATCCGCAAGGCCTATGGCGTGGCTGCGGCCGGCCACCAGCACCAGGGCCGCTTCGGTTTTCGCTATGCATGGCCGTCGGGCAACTGGGGCTCCCTTCCCATCCAGGGTGGCATCGAGGCGGCCTACAAGGCCGAGATCGAGGCCAGCGCCGACCCGGCCGCCAAGATACGGGAGATCGAAGAGCGCCTGGAAAAGCTGATGTCCCCCATCCGCAGCGCCGAGACCTTCATGATCGAGGAGATCATCGACCCACGCCAGACACGTCGCTACCTGGGCGAGTTCGTCGAACTCGCCCAGCCCCTGCTCAAGACAGGCCGGACGCATTTCGCCTACCGGCCGTAATTCGATACGGAGAAGACACCATGACACTGAAGAAGACACTGCTGGCCGCCTGCCTGACGCTTGCCACCGCGCTGCCGGGCGGCGCCGCCCTTGCCGCCGGCTATCCCGACAAGATGGTGACGATCGTCGTGCCCTTTCCGCCCGGCGGGTTGACGGACCTGATCGGCCGGCGCTTTGCGCACTACCTGGAGAAGCAGACCGGGCAGACCGTAGTCGTGGAGAACCGGGCCGGGGCCAGCGGCCAGGTCGGCGCACAGTATGTCGCCCGCCAGGCTGCCGACGGCCACACGCTCCTGGTGACGGCCACGCACTTCGCACTGTCGCAGGCGCTGCGCAAGGACCTGCCCTACGATGCGATCAAGGACTTCACGCCTGTAGCCATGTTCGTGACCTCGCCCAACATGCTGGCCGTGCGGTCCGACAGCAAGATCAACTCGCTCCAGGACTACATCAAGGCATCGAAGGAAAAGAGTGGCGGCATCTCGTTCGGCTCGAGCGGCGCGGGCGGCTCGACGCACCTGTCGGGCGAGCTCCTGAAGTTCAAGACCGGCGCCGACATCACGCACGTTCCCTACAAGGGCATGGTGCTGCAGGTCAACGACCTCATCGGCGGCCAGCTGGAATCCGGCTTCGTCGATCCCAGCTCGGTGATGCAGTTCCTGGAAACCGGACGACTCAAGGCGCTGGGCGTCACCAGTCCCGAGCGCGTCGGCATCCTGCCCGATGTTCCCACGTTCCGCGAACAAGGTGTCGAGGGCTACGAGGCACAGACCTGGATCGCCATGCTGGGTCCGGCCGGCCTGCCCGACGAGATCACGAAATCGCTCAACCAGTGGGCGGTGGAATCCATGCAGACCCCCGAGGCGCAGGAATACCTGAAGGGTATCGGCAACCAGGCCTCGAATCTCAAGCCCGATGAGTTCCGCGAGCGCCTGCAGCAGGAGATCGCCAAGTGGACAGACGTGGCTGAGAAAGCCAACATCCGGGAGTGATGGCATGGATGCCCTTTTCCGCCCCCGAAGCATCGCCATCGTCGGCGCCTCCAGCGACCGCAACAAACCCGGCGGCAAGGTAGCCGGCTACCTTGCCAGGCACGGCTACCAGGGAACCATCGTTCCCATTTCCAAGAGTGCCTCGGAGATCGGCGGCCTGCGCGCCTATCCGGACATCGAAGCCTATGAAGGCACGATCGACGTGGCGGTGCTGGCCGTCCCCGGCGCCGCGGTGCCCGACACCCTGCGCAAGCTGGCCACGAAGCAGTGCAGCCATGCCGTCGTCTTCGCCTCGGGCTTTGCCGAACTTGGCGATGCAGGCCGAGTCCTGCAGCAATCGATCCGGGACCAGGCGCTGGCAAGCGGCATCCGACTGCTGGGCCCGAACACCCAGGGCTTCGCCAACCTGCGCGACGGAGTCGTCTGCCACTTCGGCACGACCCTCAGTGAAAAGGCAGGCGAAGCGTCCTCCGTCGCCGTCGTCTCCCAGAGTGGCGCGGCCTCCCAGATCCTGTACTCGCGCCTGCAGGACCTGGGCATCACCCCCAGTTTCGTGACTGCCACCGGCAACGAAGCCGACATCAGCGTGTCCGATGTCATTCTCTGGTATCTGCAGGAGCCGGGCGTCGACACCGTGATCGCCTATGCCGAAACGCTCAATGACCTGCCGGCCCTGTCGGACGCCGCCCACCTGGCCCGCGAAGCCGGAAAGTCCATTATCTTCGTGAAGGCCGGCCGCACCGCCTCGGGCGCCCAGGCCGCGTCCTCGCATACCGGGGCGCTGACCGTCGAGGACGCCGTCGCCTCGGCGTTCTTCGAGCAGTCCGGCATCCTGCGTGCGAGCAACCTCAAGCAGGCCGCAGAGCTTGCGCAGATGCTGATGCTCGATATCCGCACGCGGCTGAACCGGCGTGCGCTGTCCATCAGCAACTCCGGCGCGAGCTGCGTCATGTCGGCCGACGCCATCGAATCGGAAGGCCTGTTGCTTGCCAGCCTGAAGGCCGGAACGGTCGCGGCCCTGCGCGCAACGCTGCCCGACTACGTCAATGCCGGCAACCCTATCGACATGACGACTGCCACGCTGCAGCGCCCCCGGCTCTTCGAGGAGATTCTCGAGGTGGTGTCGACACATGACAGCGTCGACCTGGTGCATGTGGCCTTTCCGATTGGCAGCGCCGACTACGACTTCGACCTGTACGCCCGAAACCTGAAGCAGTTCCAGACCGCCTCCCGCGCCTGCGTGGCGGTCAGCGTGAACCAGGCCTGGGCCCGGGACGTGTTCCGCTCGCATGGGCTTCCCGTCTTCGACAGCGAGGAGGACGCCGTGCACGCGCTGGCCATGGTCCAGGCCTGGAGCGCAGAATGCGTGCCACCCCGCATTCGCGCAGGGCAGTCGAACGCGGCTGCCCCCACCCCCATGCTGCGCACCTGCAACGAACTGGACAGCCTGTCGACCCTGGAGGCAGCGGGCCTGCCCGTGGTGGAAGCATTCGGCAGCGACCGCATCGATGAGATACTCGACCATGCGCGCGCGCAGGCCCGCTTTCCCTACGTCCTCAAGGGCGTATCCGATACGATCACCCACAAGAGCGACCTCGGCCTGGTGCAACTGCGCCTGCAGTCCGTCGAGGATATCGCTCGCGCCGGCGAGGCCATTGCCACAGCCCTGCGGCAGGCAGGCGAACCTCACGTGCGTTACCTGCTGGCCCCCATGGTCAAAAGCGATCTCGAAATCATGATGGGCGCCACACGCCACCCGCAGTTCGGCTCGGTGCTGGTCGTGGCGGCCGGCGGCGTGGACGTCGAGGCGCTTAACGATACGGCAACCGTCGTGCTGCCTGCCGGACAGGACGCCATTCGCGCCGCGCTGATGCGCCTGCATGTCAGCCGGCGATTTGCCGCGCATCGCGGCCGCGCCGCCATCGACGTCGACGCGCTGGCGTCTGTTGTCCATCGCTTCGCCAGTTGGTTCCACGGACAGCCCGGCATCCACAGCGTGGATGTCAACCCGCTGATGATCGACAGCGCGGCAAACCGCATCACTATTGTCGACAGTGTGGTCACGCTGCAGGAAAACCCATGAGCAAACGCATACTCATCGCCAACCGCGCCACGGTGGCGGACCGCGTGATCCGTGCCGCCCACGCGCTGGGGCACGAAACCGTGGCAGTCCACTCCGAAGCCGATGCCGCCCTGCCCTTCGTGCGCCATGCCACCCGGGCCGCGGCCCTGCCCGGCAACCAGGCCATGGAGACATACCTGAACCAGGACAGGATCCTGCAGATCGCACAGGAACACCAGTGCGATGCAATCCATCCCGGGTATGGCTTTCTGGCCGAGAATGCCGAGTTCGCCGAAAAGGTCCGTGCAGCCGGCATGGTCTTCATCGGACCGTCCACCGAGCATATCCGCCAGCTCGGCAACAAGATCGAGGCACGAAGCCTGTTCAGCTCGCTTGGCGTGCCGGTCTTTGGCAGCAGCGGTCGGATCCGCAGCCTGGACGAGCTGGCCCGCGCTGCCAGCGACATCGGCTACCCAGTCATGCTCAAGCCTGCCGATGGGGGCGGCGGCATCGGCATGTTCCCGATACACGACGGCGCCATGCTGGAGAAGTGCTGGGAGCAGTCGGTCCTGATTTCCCAGAAGGCCTTCGGCTCATCCAGTGTCTACCTGGAGAAGCTGGCACAGGCACCCAAGCACATCGAATTCCAGTACCTGTCGGACCGGTACGGCCATATCGAATTCATCGGCTCGCGAGACTGCAGCGTCCAGCGGCGACGCCAGAAAGTGATCGAGGAAGGCCCGGTCCTGCGCCCCACCGAGGCCGAGGTCGCAGAGATGGCCGAGAAGCTGCGTGCCGTGCTCCAGCACATCGGCTATGAAGTCATCGGAACGGTCGAGACCTTGTGGGATCCGCAACTGGGCTTCAGCTTCCTGGAGGTGAACACGCGCCTGCAGGTCGAACATGCCGTCACCGAGCAGACCAGCGGCATCGACATCGTCCAGACCCAGATCAATCTGGCCTTCGGACAGGCGATGGAGCAGGCCAGGCGCACCCTCGGCACCGCCTCCGGGCATGCCGTGCAGGCACGAATCTATGCCGAGGATCCGGTGAAGTTCTACCCGTCGTGCGGCACGCTCGCCACCTTCGACTTCCCCTCGCAGGACGGTATACGCCTGGAACTGGGGTATGGACATGGCAACGCCGTCAGTCCGTTCTACGACCCGATGATGGGCAAGGTGATCGCCTCGGCCGATTCGCGCGACGCCGCCGTACAGCTGCTGAAGTCCTACCTGTCACAGTGCAGCGTCCAGGGCGTCAAGACCAACATCCCTTTCATCCTGAAGACGCTTGAAGACGACGACTTCGTCAACAATGCCTACACCACCAACCGCAACTAGGACACATCCATGAGCACCATCCAGTCACCCGTATCCGGCTCCATTCTTCGCCTCGAGGTACAGGTCGGCGACACCGTGAGCGCCGGACAGACCCTGGCCATCATCGAATCCATGAAAATGGAGATTCCGGTCGAGGCCGAGTCGGCCGGCACCGTCACCGCCCTGCATGTCCAGGTCGGCGATCATGTCGACGAAGACGCGGCCTTTGCCGAGATCGCATAGGTGTGAAGATTCAACAGGCTGTACCCATGGTTCATCCGAGCCAGGTCTGAGAAACTGGAAATCACCACAACCCCCAGATTTCTCAGGAGCCCGGCCGGATGGCCGAAGGATCGGACGCCAATATTCGACCGGGCCCGAGCAAGGCTCCCGATCGCGGTCAGTTCCTGTCCCGCAGACAAGTTTGCGTTTACATTCAGAACGAGGCGGCGCACCTCATAGAGCCTGGAGCACACCCGATGCTTGTGCCACCTCATTCTGACAACACTAACGAACGGAGACAGGGATGGGACTTTTCAGATCATTGATGGGTGACAGCGGCGAGACCTCCAGCCAGCCGGCGGGCAGGCGCATGTTCCTCGCAGCAGGATGTGCATGTTGCGCGGCCTATGCCCTGAAGCTGCCGGCCGCGGCCGCGGCATCCGACGACGTTCAGCGACATCTGGCTGCCGCACGCGCGGCGGCAGGCGATGATCTGAAGCAGTACCTGCGACTGGCCGAAATCGTCCAGCCGGTGGAGGGCAAAAAATCGCCCTCGATCAAGGAACTCATGGCCTTGCCCGCGCCGCCGCCAGGGCAAGCTTTCGACAATCTCTATTTCGTCGGCGGCAAATGGGTCAGCGCCTGGGCCCTCACCACGTCGGACGGCATCATCCTGATCGATGCCATGAATAACGCCGATGATGCCGAGCACGTCATCGACGCCGGCATGCACAAACTCGGCCTGGATCCGGCGCAAATCAAAATGCTCATCATCACCCATGGCCATGGCGACCATTATGGCGGCGCCGATTATTTCGTGGACAAATACAATCCCAAGGTCATCGCCAGCCGCGCCGACTGGGACATGATGGAAACCGAACTGGAGTTCGATCTGCCCGTCTGGGGCAGGCCGCCCAAGCGCGATGTGGCGGTCGAGGGCGGAGACAAGCTGACGCTGGGCGACACGACCGTCGACGTGATCCTGACACCGGGGCACACCATGGGCACCGTGTCCTTGGCCTTTGACGTCAAGGATCAGGGGCGCACGCATCGCGCGCTGCTCTGGGGCGGCACGGCGTTCAATTTCGGCAAGCAGCCCAATCGCATGGAACGGCTGCAGGCCTATCTTGATTCGACCGAACGGGTCAGAAACCTCGCCACCGAGCAAAACATCGACGTGTTCATCTCGAATCACACCGGGTACGACCTAGCGGATGAGAAACTTGCGAAAAAGCCCGCCAATGGTCCCAATCCCTTCGTGCAGGGCGTAGACGCTACCCGGCGGGCGCTGACCGTCATGCATGAATGCGCGCAGGCCACGCGCGTGGCCTGGACCGCCTAAGGCCAAGACCTGCCTGCTGCGTCCATGGCGGCCGACAACGGTCCCGTGACCCAGGCTCAAGTCATTGCCGAGCTGGCCGAAGCCATTCGCACTGGCAATGTGATCGTCGGTGATACTGGCGAATTGCTGCGAGACGTCTTCCCGCAACGCTACCCGGCGCAGGCCGACTCTTCCCGCACCCGCGCCCAGGTACGAGCCGAATTGGCCCTGGCCAGCCAAACCGGCAATGGGCGCAATGACGAGATCGGATACAGGTTTAGCAACGTCTTTCCCGAGCGCTGGTAATCCCCTGCACACGACCGCCCTCCATGGCGGTCAAGCAGCGCATGGCCTGGGGTTTCGAGTTGATTGCAATGGCGCATGGCCGCTCGACAATTGAAAGACCGCCCCGGCCATCAATAAACATCTTAAGCCGATTGCATGGCAGTCAATGATGATTGCAAAAAACAATAACGCCAGGCCTGGTAAAGACAGACGTCACCCTGCTTTATCAATGCAACAAGAAGATTAGAGAACCGCCCAGCAAATTTCATCAAGAAAAGCGGAAAAACCGAAGTGCATCGGTACAGTCTTTCCTTATGGCATATGCACTGAACGCTTGGCAAAATCAGGGGCGCCGGGCCGTCTGAGCCTGATTCCGAAATCGAGATAAT
>Ga0182742_1005754_pt1 | contig 10270 bp, 12 predicted proteins | sample eDN5th37CBELigMG_FD_128880 | JGI IMG/M metagenome (GOLD analysis project Ga0182742, IMG submission 128880) | Enriched Miracle-Growth compost microbial communities from Emeryville, California, USA - eDNA 5th pass 37_C BE-Lig MG (version 2)... ... | reverse complement strand
TAGAAAATTTAAAGTACTTGTGGCTAATTTATATCGAAAAGATGGAACTAGGCCCAAATGGGCACAGCCTACAGAAATTTATACAACGAATAAAGGATTAAGAATAGGCGTAATTGGACTTACCGTAAATTTTGCTCATTTCTATGACCTATTAGGTTGGAAAGTTACTGACCCATTCGAAGAATTGCAATATTGCCTAAATGATTTAGACGGGAAAACCGATGTAAATATTCTTCTCTCCCATCTAGGAATCCACGATGATGAAAGAATTGGCGAAAGGTTTCCCGAGATTGATTTAGTCCTTGGTGCACATACACATCATATCCTTCATGAAGGGAAGATTGTGGGAAAAACACTCTTAGGTGCAGCAGGAAAGTTTGGTCAGTTTACTGGTCATGTTGTGATTGAAGTGGACGAAAATAAGAAACAAGTAATTTCAAAAAAAGCAGTCTTATATGACATGAATGATTGGGATTCAGTTGATAAAGAAGACGAAATGATCGAGAGACTGTATGCATCAGGAAAAAGTTTACTTGAAGAGCCGGTAGCCAATTTACCCAAACCAATTGAATCAAAGCATTTTGAAGAATCACCGCTCGCAAGTCTTTTATGCAAAACGTTAAAGGAGTGGTGTGAAGCCGATTGTGCATTTCTTAATGCAGGCTTGCTCCTGAACGGTTTAGATAAGGGGATTGTAACAAATTATGATTTGCTCTCGATTTGTCCGCATCCCATAAATCCTTGTACAGTTCAATTAACAGGGGCGGAATTAAAAGAAGTCTTACTGCAAACAAAAGATGAGAAATGGCCACATCTTCAGGTTAAAGGATTGGGTTTTAGAGGAACGGTAATGGGGAAATTTGTTTATGAAGGTGTTACCTTCAATTCTGACTCAAATAGAAATATCTATATTTCTGATAAGCCGCTCGACAATAAAAAACTCTACACCGTTGCGATTCCTGATATGTTTACATTTGGACGATTTTTCCCAGAGATATTTCGCTCGGAAACGAAAAAGTATTTCTTGCCTGAGTTCCTCCGTGATTTATTAAGGAAGAAACTGTCAGAATTACAATAATAGCTAGGCTCACACTTTCTTTCCATATGCATAACTTGGTTAGTAGGAAAGGGGAGAGCTGAATAATGATTGAAATGACACCAATCGAAATAAGCGGCCATACCTTTTTAAGTATTTCTGTCAGACTGCCTAAAACCAATTTGCTTGTTGTCACAAGCGATAAAGGATATATTATGTGCGGTGCTTTAGATGTCGCACTTTTAAATGAGAAATTAAAGGACCGGAAAGTAATAGCAGGAAGAGCAGTCGGAGTGAAAACCATCGATCAACTGCTGGAAGCTCCTTTAGAGTCTGTAACGATTGAGGCTGAAAATTTAGGAATTTCTGCTGGCATGTCTGGGAAAGAAGCACTTTTAAAAATGGTCTAGGTCAGGATGGCTTTGATTTAAGAAAAATCAAGACAATTCCATTCTTTTTATGCTATGTCCCTCCTTTGCAGCATATCATGCTTGTAAAGGGGGGATTTTATTTTGGCGAAAACAGGCCTCCGGCTGCGACGAAAAAAAGGACCCTTACCGTTTAAATATGTATTTTTATTAACGATTCTCTTTTTTATCCTATCAACAGTAGGTGGTCTGTGGATTGTAGATAAAAAGATTGAACCAACGTTAATGCGCTACGCTGAGTCACAGACGGTAAAGATTGCGACACTGGTCATTAATAAAGCGGTTAATGACCAAGTGGTGAGTGGAATGGAAACCACGGATTTAATTGAATATGTTCCAATAAGTGGTGGATCTAGGACAGTTATTCAATACAATGCTGAAGTATTAAATAAAATTAAAGCGGAAACAGTGAGCCTTGTACAAGCGAATATCAATGAAGCGGAGAAGGGGAATATTGAAGGATTAGAGTCTTTATCAGATCTAAAGTTTGACTCTTCTAAGTCCAAAAATGGATTGGTCTATAATATACCACTTGGTCAAGCAACTAACAATGTTCTTTTAGCTAATTATGGACCTGATATTCCAGTAGAGTTCACTGCAATCGGAGATGTTGTTACAGATGTTGTGTGGAATCAAAAGCCACTTGGAATCAATAATACTTGGATCGAAGCGTCAATACGCGTTGTTGTGAACGTACAAATTATTATTCCTTTTGCAACCAAGGTTGCCACAATCCAAGAAGATATTCCAATCGGGACATTCCTTCATGAAGGAGAAGTACCACAATTTTTTAATAATGGTGGTTCCGGTACACCAGCAATTGAATTGCCGACAAACCCTTAATTATGGTCTCGTAAATATGCAATCCTAAAGGCTTGAAGGGCATACATGCATGTTTTATTAACTAGAATATAAGCTGTCCATCATATGGACAGCTTTAAATTAAACATTTTTTTAATGAAAAAAAGAGGGTATGTTGTCCTAGTGTAAATGCCGATTAATTTTTGTAATGAAATTGTAAAAATTATTTTGACAAAAGAAATATTCCAAGCTATACTGTTTACAAACAAAATAATCTGAAAATATAAAAAGTTTTAATTGTTCTTACATTTTAAGTGCAATTAAAAAATTGGGGGGAATATAAAGATGGAGAATCGTCCGCAATGGGGAACAAGGGCTGGTTTTATCCTTGCTGCCGTGGGGTCGGCGGTAGGGTTAGGAAACATTTGGCGCTTCCCAGGGGTAGCCTATGAAAATGGTGGAGGAGCCTTTTTTCTACCTTATCTCTTTGCCCTTTTGACAGCTGGTATTCCATTACTGATTTTAGAGTTTACAATCGGTCATAAATACCGAGGCTCTGCACCCTTTAGTTTCTTTAAAATAAAGAAGGGAGCTGAATGGCTTGGATGGTGGCAGTTAGCGATTTCCTTCGTGATTTCAACGTATTATGCCGTCATTATCGCTTGGGCCATATCGTATGGGTATTTCTCTGTAGGGCAAAAGTGGGGAGCAGATCCACTTACATTTTTAGTAGGTGATTACTTGAAGGTAGTGGATCCAGGCCAAGTAGGTAGTCTAGTTCCAGGAGTATTTTTCCCACTTGTAATTGTTTGGATCATCACTCTTGGTATTTTATTTAGAGGGGTCAAAAAAGGGATTGAGGTCGCCAACAAAATTTTTATTCCAGCACTAGTTGTTTTATTCTTTATTATTGTTGTACGCGCCTTAACACTTGATGGAGCAATCGATGGAGTGAACGCCTTCTTTAAACCCGACTGGAGCCAGATATTTAATGGAAAGGTATGGGTAGCAGCTTACGGGCAGATCTTCTTTAGCTTATCAATTGCATTTGCGATTATGGTTACTTACTCTAGTTATTTACCGAAGAAATCCGATATTACTAACAATGCCTTCATTACGGGATTTGCAAACTCATCATTTGAATTATTAGCAGGGATTGGAGTATTTGCGGTATTAGGATTTATGGCATCGTCACAGGGTGTTCCAATTGATGAAGTTGTTAGTAAAGGGGTTATCTTGGCATTTGCTGTATTCCCACAAATAATCAATGAACTTCCTGCATTTAGTGGTGCTTTTGGAGTCTTGTTCTTTGTTTGTTTAACGTTAGCGGGACTATCGTCACTCATTTCAATTGTGGAAACTTATGTCGCAGGTGTTCAAGAGAAGTTTAAAGTGTCTCGTACTAAAGCTGTTGCAATTGGCGGTGGATTATCAGCGCTTATTTCAATCTTATATGCCACTCAAGGTGGACTGAACTTTTTAGATACCGTGGATGCGTTCATCAACAACTATGGTGTTGCATTTGCAGGTTTAATTGAAATTATTATAGTTGTTTGGATAGCAAAAGAGTTAGATAATCTTCGCGACCATGCCAATGGAATTTCTGATATCGCTCTTGGCAGTTGGTGGACAATTTGTTTAAAATATATCACTCCAATCGTCCTTGGAGTTATGATGGTCATGAACATCATGACAGATCTAGAGACGAGTTATGGCGGATATCCAGCTAGCTTTAATTTCTATTTCGGTTGGCTAGTCGCAATTGGAGCCATTGTCGTCGGAATCCTGTTCAGTTTTGTTAAAAAGTGGGACTCAAGTCTATATGATGTTCCAAAAGACAAGGGGGTTTCAAAATAATGGAGGCTAGTGCGATTGTCATGATGATTGCTGGGATGGTTATTATCTGGGGAGGTCTTGCAGCAAGCGTAACACATGCCGTAAAAAAATCCCGCCAACGATCAGAATCATAGAAAAAGCCAAATAAGACCAGCCTTTTTCATTGAGGCTGGTCTTATTTCATGTTCGGTTATTTTTGCTTTTGTAATCTCGCTCTTTCTTCTTTAGCCCAAAGTCTTAAGTGTGGATAAGGGTCAAAAGACCACTCCGTGTACCCATTATCTTTATACATTCCATAATGTAAATGTGGAGGGAATTTTCCCGAGGTGCCTGGTGGTCCATAACCTGAACTTCCGACTCCACCAATAACTTGTCCAGGTTCAACAATTTGACCAACTTTTAAATCCTTCGCAAAACCGCTTAAATGTGCAAAATAATGATACGTATTATTTATATCACGAATTCCGACTCGCCAACCGCCGTAACGATTCCAACCTTTCATTTCTATGACCCCGTAACCTGTAGCACGAACGGGAACTCCATAGTCCGCAAAAATGTCGGTTCCCTCATGAATTCGTCGACCGCCCCACCCACGGGCATCGCCCCATGTATTCTTATAGCTGTGATTGCTTCTTAGAGGAACTGGAAAAGCATGTTCGTTTAGGTCTAAACGTCCAAACTTCTGATAAATCTTCGCCTTATCCATAATAATTCCTACTGTTTTGTCACGTTGATAATAATCCCATAGACCAATCTTTATGTTTTCTTGGTCTGTACCATAGGCTAGAAGAATTTGTGCAAAAGCATGAAGTACATCCTCATCATCGTGGATGTCTGCTTTCCCATCCCCATTTCCATCAAAGCCCAAGCCATCGAAAAATTGGATGCTTAGGGGGTTGCTATCTTCATGATTTGGATTGAGAATACCTGTCCATTCCTCGGGTTTAAAGTAAATCCCAGAGAGCCCTTCTGCATCAGGAAGATCTTTTCGGGCGTTACGAACACTACGCTCGTATTGATCTATTGCAGCCATATAATACCACGGGATATGTGTTATTGCTTCTACTCTTTTATAAAGTTCCATCCGTTTTGCATCAATGTCCAGCTCTTCTTTGGCACTAGCCATAATTGGAAAAGAAAAAAGAAGAGATAACATGATAAATGCAAGAAGATACCTCATAGGAATCCCCCTTCCACTTTTTTACCTAATCGTATTTATGAAGGCACCTATCCAGAAGGGCAAAGCCTTTCTGGTATAGAGTTCGATACGAACTTACATGTTTGATGTCTTTAGTTTATGAGAAACAGACAATATCATAATGAGAAAATTATGGAAACAGCAGACTGTACTCTATTTTGGATGTATGGTAAAGTGACTAGGTAGGGGTAATCCCTAGATAAAGGGCGTTTTTTATAGGAATGGAGTGACAAAATGAGTAGCAAAGAGGAAGTTCTTAGAAAGCCCGATTGGCTCAAAATAAAGTTAAATACGAACGAAAGTTACACTGGCTTAAAGAAAATGATGCGTGAGCAGAGCCTACATACCGTGTGCGAGGAAGCAAGATGTCCAAATATTCATGAGTGTTGGGCGGTAAGACGTACGGCTACATTTATGATCCTTGGGGATATTTGTACTCGTGCATGTCGTTTTTGTGCTGTTAAAACAGGTTTGCCAACAGAGCTTGATTTAAAAGAGCCTGAAAGGGTAGCAGATTCAGTTGTAACAATGAATTTAAAACATGTTGTTGTTACGGCAGTGGCAAGGGACGATTTAAAAGACGGGGGAGCTGAAGTTTTTGCTGAAACAGTCAGAGCAATCCGTCGTAAGAATCCGTTTACATCCATTGAAGTTCTTCCATCTGATATGGGCGGTGTATATGACAACCTTAAAGTCTTGATGGATGCCAAGCCTGATATCTTAAATCACAATATCGAGACAGTTAAACGACTTACTCCAAGAGTTCGGGCTAGAGCCACATATGAACGTTCATTGGAATTCCTGCGTCGTGCAAAAGAAATGCAGCCATCAATTCCTACGAAATCCAGTATCATGATTGGGCTAGGGGAGACCAAGGAAGAAATTATCGAGGCTATGGATGATTTGCGTGCAAATAATGTTGATATTCTAACCCTTGGCCAATATTTACAACCGTCGAAGAAGCATTTGAAAGTAGTTAAATACTATCATCCAGATGAATTTAATGAGCTAAAAGAAATTGCCTTAGGTAAAGGCTTCAGCCATTGCGAGGCAGGTCCTTTAGTGCGGTCTTCTTATCACGCGGATGAACAAGTAAATGAAGCTACTAAACGTAAACAAGCTTTAAGTGAACAAGAACAAGCGAAAAAAGAAGCATAATGATAGTAGAAAGCCAGTACCGTTTGCTTGCGCTAGGTACTGGCTTTGTTTTTAAAGATTAATTAGATTGGGTATTATCCTCATATTCCTCATTTTGTGCCTCGCTGTTCTCATACCCTTTTTCATTCACCGTGCCTTGAGGAGTTGATTTCATTTGTTTAACTACTCCATCAATTAAGTCGTGGATTTCACGACTATTTGTATTAAGGGTAGCAAAATTCTCGATGTTTTGACGTAAACCTGTGTCGTCAGTAACATAAATATGGTACCAACCCGGTACAACGGACATGGCCATTTTTTTCACTTGGTTAGCTGTGTCATGCCGATCCTCGGTATCCGTTGCGTAAACAACGAGAACTTCCTCATCTGTCACCAATGTTGAAACATCATCTACATTTGGAACCTGTGCACTAAGTTTTGAGATCATATCGGCTAATTGCTCGCGGTCAATTTCAAATTTGGGTTGATCTTCTGCTGTCATAACGCCAGTTCTTTTATAACGGACATAACCAAAACCAGTGTCATTTTTTTTCATATCTGAGTTTTTAAAACCAGGTTCATGGCTATTTGTATGCAAATGATTGTCAGTTTCGTTGAAAGTATTTACTTTCTGTCCTTGGCCCGCTTGGTCTGTATCGTTCCCAGCACAAGCTGTTAGTGCCAATGTGCAAATACCTAAAATGGCAACGCCTTTTTTTATCAACAAAAACACCCCCTATTAGCTAGAATGACCCATTATTTTCTTTTTTCACTTAGTAATTGCTGGAGAATCAGTTATAATTTATAGGTGGATAGGTTAAGAAATATCATTTAGCTGGAAACATAGATAAATTTTGAAGGAAACAAAAGAGGTGAAAAGAATGTATTGCATCAATAATATCTGCTATGAGCTGGTAGATGAGTATAAAGATGCCTTTAATGAGGAAGCTTTCCGTTCACGATATAGTGATATCTTGACACGTTATGATTATATTGTCGGCGATTGGGGGTATGGTCAATTACGGCTGAAAGGATTCTTTGAAGATCAAAGCCAAAAAGCAACCTTTGATACAAAAATTAGTACAGTGAGCGAGTATCTCTATGAATTCTGTAATTTTGGTTGTGCTTATTTTATCGTGAAAAAAGTGAAAAAATAAGAAAGGGCCATGTAGGCCCTTTTCTTGGTGAGTGCATAGGTTGTGCAGCTCGCCCTGTTGCTTCTTAAGGTGTATATGGCTCTTGGACATCCTTTTCAGGATCATCATGTGGAGGATGAGCTCCTTCCATCTGCCTAGGAAGCTCCTGATGCAAAGATTTATTCTCATAGTTAAAGTTGCTATAAAATCTTTGTCCTTCTTTCCACTCAGTGCTTTTATTTTCCACTGGTTTATCGGCATGGATTGGCGAACCATATGGTCCATCTGGAAATTCCTCAGCCGTTAAGTAATTCTTTTGTTTTTCCACATTGGATAAATCAGAAAATACTTCTGAATCTTTGTTGCCCACTGTTATCACCTTCCTATCGCATTGTATTCTTAGTATTTGTGGTAAACCCTAAGAATAACAAAACGAAATAGGAGAAAAATTAAACAGCTTCCCTTAAAAAGGATCTGAGCTCTTCTGCATCTTCTTCTTGCAGATTAAATGCGTGTTCTAAATAGCCCTCCTCATCAAGGTCATCATGACCGATGATGGCAAACCGATTTCCTTGAATATCGAGTACAAGAACTTTTCCATAGTAGCGATCTGATTGGATAAGAGCCAAATCAAAACGCTGATTTTCTCCCATAAAACTGACAAATCGTGTTTTAGTATTAACTAAATCATCGTATAAGAAAAAGCGGTCTGTCATAAAAAATTCCTCCCCTGGTTCACATTCCATCCTTGCCATATATCTACTTTATCATCTTATCAAAAAGCGATATCCTCTGCATAATTTCTTCAATTAAGTTAGAATCTTTCGCCAAAAAGCGACGGGAATCGTTTTCATTATGTTACAATAGTATAGGATATCAGGAAATAAGGCGTGATGGAGGAATCGGCATGTATTTTGTTGACAGAGAGGCAATTGAGGAAACGCTTGTCTATTTAGATCGGCAGATTGAATTGTTTAAGAATCATGGACAATGGACATCGCAAATCGAAAAAGCGGCTTTGGAACGATTGACTCATACAATCCTTGAAGCAATTCTAGATGTTGGGAATATGATGATTGATGGTTTTATCATGCGTGACCCCGGTAGCTATGAAGACATCATCGATATTCTTAGTGATGAAAATGTATTAACGAAAGAGATGCACGAAGGACTAGTGAATATCATTCCATTCCGGAAAGTTACTGTCCAACAATATACGAGAGTGGATCATGAAAATCTTAGTGAGGCATTTTTAAAAGCGCTACCAGTTCTTGAACAATTCTCTGAGAAGGTTCGTGAATATTTAACAAATGAATTAGGACCTGTTTCTGCTTTTAAAAACTGAGTATTTTTATCACAATAAGAACCCTGAACTGACAAACACACGACTAGTGGTCTCGTGTGTTTTTCATTTATTTTCTGATTCCAACAGTTAGAGGAGTCAGGATATAATAGGGTGGGATGTATTTTCCCACGCACGGAAAAACAACTATGATAGCATTTTCAAATGATGAAAAGATGACCACTTATTTAGTTAGCAATTGAGCCAGCATGGACAAAAGTAGATCCCAAACAGGTATGATTTTTTGATAATAAAAAAAGAGGGATAATAATTGGATAAGGAGGAAAAAGCAATGACGAAAACATATAAAGGCTATTTAATTGACCTTGATGGCACGATGTACAAAGGAACAGAGCAAATTGAAGAGGCAGCGGATTTTATTAATCGCTTAAACAAAAAGGGGATCCCCTACTTGTTTGTGACAAATAATTCTTCAAGGACTCCTGCTCAGGTAGCTGAAAAATTAACCGCCTTCAACATCTTGGCTGACGAAAAACAAGTATTCACCACAAGCCAAGCAACAGCCAATTATATTTATGAAAAGAAGCAGGATGCAACTGTATACATAATTGGAGAAGAAGGTTTAAGAGTAGCCCTAGCTGAAAAGAACTTTGTGGAAAATGGAGAAGCAGCTGATTTTGTCGTAATGGGAATTGATCGTGAAATCTCTTATGAAAAATTGTCGGTAGCTTGTCTCGCCGTTCGAAATGGTGCGACATTTATTTCTACTAATGGTGATATTGCGATTCCGACCGAAAGGGGGCTATTACCTGGAAACGGATCTCTAACCTCTGTTGTAGCCGTTTCGACACAGACAAAGCCGATTTTTATCGGGAAGCCTGAATCGATTATTATGAACCAAGCTTTGAAAGTGCTTGGGACTAGCAAAGATGAAACTTTAATGGTCGGGGATAACTATGATACTGATATTCTTGCTGGGATAAAGGCAGGAATGGACACCTTGCTTGTTCACACTGGTGTAACAACGAAAGAACATTTAAAACAATATAAAGTTCAACCAACTTATACAATAGTTACACTTGACCAGTGGGACATCTAAAAAACTACCCGTTTCGCGAAGACTTTCGTGAAACGGGTAGTTTTGTTTACAAAGATGAAAATGTTCAAAGAAGAATAATAGTCGCCTCAGAGAAATGTCCGAATCCCCTGAGCAAGACGCTTGCGCTTTTCTTAATGTCCAGCTCCAGCGGCTAGCCCCTCGAGTCGCTTCGGTCCGTCAGTTGAAGTCAAAAAGCGACTTCAGCAGCCGGACCTCCAGCGCTTGTCGGAGTTGACCAAGCCGCTTGCGCTTTTCTTTTGTCCAGCTCCAGCGGCTAGCCCCTCGAGTCGCTTCGG
>Ga0182742_1005748_pt1 | contig 10276 bp, 11 predicted proteins | sample eDN5th37CBELigMG_FD_128880 | JGI IMG/M metagenome (GOLD analysis project Ga0182742, IMG submission 128880) | Enriched Miracle-Growth compost microbial communities from Emeryville, California, USA - eDNA 5th pass 37_C BE-Lig MG (version 2)... ... | reverse complement strand
TCCCATTTGTAGTTCGATTTAAGGTTTCATCATGCATAACAACAAGTTCTCCATCCTTTGTCATTCGCAAGTCCATTTCAAGAGAATCTACTCCATCTTCTGCAGCCATTTTATAAGCAGGAATAGTACTTTCGTTATACCATTCATTCGCACCACGATGTGCAATAATTCTTGGCTCATCCATTAAAGAAGGGTTAATAACAGAATCATTGCACGCAGATAAAAGAACGGTAACTACACAGCCTATTAACTGTAAAGTTATCTTTCGCTTATTCAACAGGAGCAATCCTTTTATCTCTATTGGCAATCGCTAAAGATGGGTAGTCTGTTATTATCGCCTCTACTTGCATATCTAACAATTTGTTTATTTCCACTTGATTGTTCACTGTCCATGCTCGTATAAATGGATGAATGTCATGTAAACTATCCTCATACGTAAGTACATAATCCTTGTGAAGATGCAGAGCTTCTAAATTTAAAGAATTAATATAATCAGATAGATGGGAAAACTTATCATGTAGAAGCCAAGCAATATTTACTGACGAATCTAATTGCTTCAATCGGAGTAAAGTTGGCAAATGAAAAGAAGAATAGATAACTTTACGACTATTTCCATATTCACTTACAAGAGCAAGCGTCTTTTCTTCTATCCCTTTATACGGGAATATATATGTTTTTAATTCAATATTTAACTCTATATCAAATGGCGCTAATAATTGGAGTACCTCTTTTAATGTTGGCACTGTTTCCTGAACCCAGCTCTCCTTAAAATTTGGAAAGGTAGTAAAGTTACGACCAGCACTAAATCTTTTAATCTCATCTAATGTACGGTCTTTTACAAAGCCAGAACCATCGGTAGTACGATTTAAAGATTCATCATGAATCACAACTATTTCCCCATCAAGTGTCATATGAACATCTAGTTCTATCCCATCAACACCTTGAAGAATAGCTTCCTTAAAGCTTAAAATCGTATTTTCTGGATAAGTCCCCTTTACTCCTCTATGTCCATAGATCTTCGTTTGATTCATGATAAATCCTCCTTTGTTTGTTTTGGGGTCAGTCCCTCACTGCTTTAAAGCGATGAGGGACTGACCCCCAACAACTATTTTTACTTCCTTGCCTTATTAGCTGTTTCAATTGCTTCGTTCATTTGTTTAACCATATCTTTATACGCTTTATCTATATCTCCACCGTTATAAACCGTTTCAAGAGCTGTTTCACTGATGCGACGTGCTTCTGGAATCATATCCATTAAAGCACCTTGTGTTGCATAAGATGATTTCGTTGATTGTAATTGCTCTACAGTCACTTGCAATTGAGGCATCTTTTCATAAGCATCTTTTACTTCTTGTTTTTCATATGCTGCTGGGTTCACTGCGAAATATCCTGTTCCAACATGCCATTTTGCTTGAATTTCTGGAGTTTGCAAATACTTCATAAAATCCCAAGCGGCTTTTTGTTCCGCTTCACTCTTATCCTTTATCATCCAAAGACTTGCTCCACCAATAACAACCCCTTGTCTTTCAATAGATTCCGGATATGGAATGAATGCAACTCCCACTTCAAAAGGAGCATTATCAATAACATCTCTAGCACTTGCAGATGATTGCATAAACATCGCTACATCCCCAGCTAAAAATCCTGCAACCATATTGTCACCATTTGTTCCGTAATTCGCGAATGTCTCGTCATCAATCATTTGCTTTACCCAATTAAATACAGACTTCCCTTGCTCATCTGTAAAGCCGACTTCTGTTGGTGTATCTGTTCTACCATTATCATTGTTCATTAATAGCGCACCTTGGTTCGCTAATAACTGTTCATATAACCAACCATATGCTTGAAGAGCAAATCCTTTCATTTTGGGGTTTGCCTCTGTAATTTTTTTGCTTACATCAATTACTTCCTTGTAAGTAGTAGGAGCTATTTCTGGATCTAGTCCAGCTGCTTTAAATGCATCTTTGTTATAGTACATCACTGGAGTTGAAGAGTTGAAAGGCATAGAATAAAAGGTATCATCAATCTTATAATAGTTGATAATATTTTCTTCTAAACCGCTCATGTCATAGTTATCTTCGTCTACAAATGTTTGGATAGGCTCGATAAACCCACTATTAACCATAGACTTTGTACCAATTTCAAAAACTTGCATCATAGTTGGAGCACTATCAGTCCCTGCCACACTATGAAATTTCGTCAATGCTTCATCATATGTGCCTTGAAATTCTGCATTTACGGTTACTTTATCTTGCGATTGATTATACTCTTCCACAATACTGTTTAAAGCTTCCTGAGCTGCTCCTCCCATTGAGTGCCAAAAGGTTACCGTTTGTGTCCCATTGTTTTCTTCTCCTTCATTTCCATTTGACTTATTACTACACCCAACTATGAATAATGCTAGCAATAACATAAAAGCACCAAGTAAATATTTTCTTTTTCTCATCTTCAACTCTCCCTAAAATCCAGTTTATTTTTTATTTAATTGCTCCTTCTGTTAAGCCTTTCTGAAGCTTACTTTGTCCTAAAAATAATAGAATTAAAGTAGGCACCACAACGATAATTGCACCAGCCATAATAACACCCCATTCATTGAGCTGTTCTTGTGACTGCAATTGCCTCAATCCTATTTGTACAGTTCTCACACTATCATTAGTAGTAGCAAGTAATGGCCACAAATACATATTCCAGGATGTGACAAATCCATATACACCAAGCGTTATTAAACTAGTTTTAGCCATTGGAAGTACTACTGTTAAATAATATTTAAACTCCCCTATCCCAGCAATTTGACTTGCTTCCTTTAACTCAGTTGGTATTTGTTTGAAATTTTGTCTCAATAGAAAAGTACCAAACGCTGTAGCAAAAAATGGAATAGTTAACCCATTATAATGATCTAACCAATTCAAATGACGTATAGTATGAAAATTCGGAATAATTGAAGCCTCAAAAGGGACCATCATAGTAGCGATAAAAACAAAAAAGATAAAATCCCTTCCTTTAAACTCCAAGAAAACAAAAGCATATGCTGCTAAACTAGCAAGTAGGAGCTGACCAATCATAATTACAATGGACACGATAAAACTATTAATTAAATACTGAAATAAAGGAAACCGATCGAACACTTTAGCATAATTATCAAAGGAAAATTCTGTTGGAATAATTTTACCTGTCATAATATCCTGGGATGACATAAAACTCATCAGCAAAGCAATAAGAGCTGGTGAGAAAACCAATAAAGAAAATATAATTAGTAGTACATAAAAGATGATTTTTTTAGAAATAGAAAGTGTCACTGATAATGAACCTTCCTTTCGCCCAGTTTAAATTGCACAAGCGTTAATAGAAGAATAATAATAAAAAGAATAATCGCTTGAGCACTCGCTGTTCCAAATTGATAGTTCATAAATGCTTCCTGATAAATGGAATAAACGATTAAGTTTGTTTCATTTTGTGGACCACCCCTTGTTAACATATCTACTTGGCCAAATGTTTGAAATGCATTTATCAATGTAACAGTTAGTACAAAGAATAACGTAGGTGACAACATTGGAATGGTAATTCGTCTCAATTTGTAAAAATACCCTGCACCATCAATATCTGCACTTTCATATAAGTAAGAGTCAATAGACTGTAAGCCTCCCAAAAGAATTAAGAAGGTAAAACCTATATTCATCCAAATAGTAGAAATGGATACAGACAATAACGCCCAATCAGGATCGGTTAACCATCCAACTGCTTCAAACCCCATGGCTTCAACTATTCTGTTTAGCCATCCAATCGTAGGATGGAAAAGAAACATCCAAAACACAGAAGCTGCGGCAACGGATATTCCCATAGTGGAAGAAAAAATGGTCCGAAAAACACCAATTCCTCTTAACTTTTCATTTGCAAGTATAGCTAGAACTAAGCTGACTAGTATTGTTCCTGGTACCGTAAATAAAGCAAATAACAATGTAGACTTTAGGCTCTGCAAAAAATTAGATGACTGAAAAATCTTTACGTAATTTTCCAAACCAACAAATAAAGTCGGGTCACCTCTGTTATCTGTAAGGAAAAAACTTAAATAAATAGTCTTCCCCATCGGATAAAATAGAAAGACACCAAACAACAAAATAGAAGGCAATAGAAAGAGAATCCCTTTAATCAGATTACTAATACGCTGTTTCTTTTTCTCTTTCGTAAAATTGACCGAGGTTTGAAATTCAGGTTGATATGCTATTTCATTCATATCAAAACTACCTCTTGTTCAGTGGTTGGCATACACGGCTTGATTAACACTCCTGTATCGGTATCAAAAAAACTAATATTTTTTGTAGAAATGCTAACTGGTACATATTCTCCTGCTTTCACTTTCCATTGACCAAGCCATTTTGCAGTCCATAGTTCTTTGCCCACTTCAAATGTTAGCAAGGTTTCATTTCCTAATTGTTCTACATTAACTACCTCCAACAAATGTGTAGTATTCTCATGTGTTCCAGGCAATATATGCTCCGCACGAATACCCATTGTGACATTTTTATATGTAAGTAACGGTAATAAATCCCCTTTTTCTAAAGCTAGCTCCAGACCACATTCTAATATAATTTTCTGATCCAAAAGATTGACTTTACTTAAATTAATTTTGGGTGATCCGATAAAGGAAGCAACAAATAAGTTTGCCGGCTCATTATATAAAGTAATTGGTTCTCCAATTTGTTGAATCTTCCCATCATTTAATACCATAATTCGGTCTCCCATCGTCATAGCTTCAATCTGGTCATGGGTCACATAAATCATGGTTAGCCCAAGTTTCCTTTGTAATCGTCTTATTTCTACTCTCATATGAGCACGAAGCTTTGCATCTAGATTGGATAAAGGTTCATCCATTAGACAAATAGGGGATCTACTTACAACAGATCTTGCAAGTGCGACGCGTTGTCTTTGTCCACCTGATAAATGTTTAGGCTTCCGCTTTAACAAGTCCGTTAATCCCATCATTTCAGCAGTTTCCAATAGTCTTTTTTGTTGTTCCTTCTTGTCTACTTTTTTGGCACGTAAACCAAAAAGGATATTTTGTTCAACGGTTAAATGGGGATATAAAGCATAATTTTGAAAAACCATTGATAACTTTCTATCTTTTGGAGGCAGATGATTAACCACCTTATCATTCATTCTCAACATCCCACTAGAAATTTCTTCCAAACCTGCAATCATGCGAAGTAATGTACTTTTTCCAGAACCTGATGGACCAACTAAAACATAAAATTCACCTTCTTCGATAGAAAAACTAATTTGATCAAGGACTGACTTTTGCTTATCATATGATTTTGAAATATCAATGCATTCAACTGCTTTCAAACTTCATCCCTCCTTTATTCAATTACACCATTATTAAAACATAAAAAATTTAGCTAAAACGTGAATTTACCAATCATTTACATAAAAGCAAATCTGGATAAATATATTTTCAATGTCTTAACAAAACATTAAAAATATACAAAAAAAAGTTGTCTAATTTAGACAACCTTTTCTACATCTATTAATTTAATTCAAGTGTTTCATTTGTATCGACTGATTTAGCACTTTGACCTGTCATGCGTTTATAAAAGAATGCGATATTTTTTTTTATGCTACCAGTATCCCAATATTCAGCTGCATCAGCTTTAATTTTTATCAAAACAAGATTAGGATCATCATAGGATGTTTGCATAATCTTCTCATATGCCTTGCTCCACAATTCCTTTTTCTTATTAATATCTTCTACAATTTCTGCTTTTCCTCGTACGGATACATAAGATTTACCTGCGTAAGCAACATTTACATCTTGCTCATTTTTTATTTCCTCATATTTCTCGGTCTCTTTTTTTGTAAAAAACCATAAATCACCATCAAACTCTACTTCTTGTGTTTTCATCGGGCGGGAAACAAGCCCTTCTTCAGATACAGTTGTTAGCATAGCCGTATCAATATCTTTAATTAATTCTCTTAATTTTTCCATCTCTTCTGGTTTAATCATAGTAGACAATTCTATTACCTCCCATAGTAGTTTCTAGAGGTATATTACCCTTTATACAAAGATTTAATCGGATAATTTGGAATTAATGGACAAACTTAAACCACTAAGAACCATAAGACTGGAACTAATAAAGCTGGTAATAAATTTAATGTTTTAAATTTTTTAATACCAAGAATACTTAAACCAGAACTAAGTATCAGTACACCACCAATAATAGATATTTCCGTTAATAAATCATTTGTTAAAAAGTTAGCGAGTATGCCTGCTGTTGCATAAAAAAATCCTTGCCATAAAAATAGCACAATTGCAGAAAGAGCAATTCCGAAACCAAAAGTAGAAGCTAATACAATGGATGTCACTCCGTCTAATATGGCATTTGTAAAAAGATACGTATGATTCCCTCTCAGAGCACTTTCGATTGGACCCAATATAGATAAGGTTCCAGCACAGAAAAGTAAAATTGCCGTGGATAATCCTTCAGCTAAGTTTCCCTTTGAAATTTTCGCTACTAATTTTTGAAAACCCTTTTCAATATCTATCATCTCCCCTATCAACCCACCAAGTGCTAGGCTGACGATAAATAATACTGGATATTTGCTGTCTGGCATATACTTTACAATGGAATGAATACCAAGTGCTGTTGCAGCAAGCCCCATCGCCTGCATCAATATTTCTTGATATTGCTCTTTTATTCCTTTTTTAAGAAAACTACCTATCGTACTTCCTACAAGAATGGTAATACAGTTAAATATTGTTCCAATCACAATACAATCCCCTTCTCCGTAATTAAATAACTTTCTTTATAATAAGCTAATTTCACGCTGTATTCATTGTCTACTATTTTATACGATGAAACTATATTACGTATAGGAGATATTGCTAACAACTTATTTATCCAAATAAAAAAGAACCAGACATATTCATTGTCTGGCTCCTCGTCTATTTTATTATGCAACTGCTGTACCTTTTTTGTTATTATGTTTATTTTTATTGATTTCATCTTTATTTTTTCTAGTATCGATATAGTTTTTGATAAATGGGATTGCGTATCTGTCTAAACCAATTTTACCAGCGTTTGCTCCTGCTACAAGTACGAATGTTGCTAATAGAATCATTTGTGCATTTGTGCTTACTGTACCACTGAACAAGAATGCGAAGTTCATTACCATACCCATAAGTGTTGCGAAGTTTGTGAATAACCCAAGGATTAATGCAATACCTACTAATAATTCTCCCCATTGTACTAAGAAAGTGAACAGACCAGCATTTGGTAATGCTACATGTTCTAGAAATGCTGCCCACCAGCCTTGCACTGCTGGATGATCACCAGTACTTTGTGCAATAGCTCCTTGTAAGAATCCACTTGCGTCAAAAGTTCCACCTGTTATTTTTTCAAATCCTGCATGAAGAAATTGATAACCAAGATAAACACGGATGATTGCTAAAACACCTGCTACAATATTATTTTTTCTTAATAAATCTAACATTTTACTCCAGCTCCTTCGTTTTATTAAAATTTTTATTTTGTTCAACTTTTCACAAGATCTTGTTTGTTTCTTACTACACTTACATAATATCACTATTTGAACTTTCGAACATAACTTTGTGATAAACTTCACATTTTAGCAATAATCTTATGGCAAATTTGTGAACATTTAATACAAAAGGAACATATTAGTTAAAATGTGCATATAGCAAAGGAGTTTTTCCAAGGCTCGTGGAATCTAACTTTATGGAAGAAACAAAGGAGATGGAATTAGATGAGTAAATACGGCTTATTGGGAAAATTCACAGTCTTAGAGGGCAAACAAAAACAAATGGTGGATATTTTGCTTGAGGCAGCAGATTCATTAAAAGATCTGGAGGATTGTGAGAACTATCAAATTAGTATCACAGGACAAGAACCGAATGCTGTTTATGTGTATGAAGTTTGGAACAATAAACAAGCACATCAAGATTCCTTATCTCTTGAATCCACGCAAACACTAATTCGACAAGCAAAACCTATCATCACTGGCATGGAAAGAATATGTACATTAAATACACTAGGTGGAAAAGGATTAACTTACTAGTTAGTCATACATGTTATACAAGTATTCACAATCATTTTCCTTTCCATCAAAAAAATGTACAGTTCTAATGTGAACTGTACATTTTTATTAAATAGAAAAGGCATGATTACCTATCTTTTTAACCACTTTACGTGTCAAAATCCAGTCACTTGTTGCTGTATCTGGATTGTAAAAATAAAGTAGATTTTTATTCTTATTCGATCCTTTATTTTCTAATGCTTCCTCTACCGCTTCATGGGATTCTTCGTCAGCAGATTGATTAATAGAACCATTTTGTACAGGCTCAAAAGCATTTTTCTCGTAAATAACTTCCTTCACTGTATCTGGAAATTCTTCATGATCTAATCGGTTAAGAACAACATGCGCAACTGCTACTTTACCATCATATGGCTCTCCTTTTGCTTCTGCATGAACAAGACGGGCCAGTAAGTTTTTTTCCTTTTTTGTGATATCTTGAACTTGATCTTCCTGAAAAGCATCAACATTCTTTTTTGTGTTAACAGCAAATTTTCTTGTGGAAACTTTCATAGATTCCTTTGTTGTTACGGTTGCTGCTTTAGCAGCTTTAGGAACAAATATATGTGAACTGATAAAAACGATCATAGACATTGCTATTAAAAATAATTTATTCATATTGTATACCTCCTGTTTATAAGAATATGAACAGGCCCATATATAAGACTAACAGGTTTTCAAGTATTTATCATTATATAATAACTGGAAATGTTACCAATTTAGTTATTTAGGAATTCATTTCTTTGTATTTACTCATAACCATTATTTTGCACTTGGACTAGATCAGATACAAACACTTGAATGGCTGATAAACGATTATATAAATCATATGGATCATCCTATACTTAATTAAATACTAAAATAATCATAGAAACCCTAAAAATACTTGGCTTCATACCAGGCATTTTTAGGGTTTCCTCCTATATTTATTACATGTACTTCAATTATTTGAATACAATTTTTTGAAATAATTTAATTAACTCCCACCAATCTCTCCGCTTCATCAGGATTTGCCTCTATTGATTTAATTGATTGAAACTTATAGGTAAGTACCCTTTTCACTGCTTCATCAATTCGTTCCTCTGAAAGTTTACCACTTTTAACCGCTTCTAAAATCCCATTAAAAACTTTTTGCTGATTATCTAATGTATGACATACAAGTAGCACATCTGCACCTGCCTCCACTGCCTTAAAGCCTAAATCCTCTGGTGTGTAATAGTTATTCACTGCACCCATTTCGAGATCATCTGTTACAACGATTCCTTCAAATCCGAGTTTCTCCCGCAATAAGTCCTGAATTATAACAGGTGAAATACTCGCTGGATTCTCTTGATCATAGGCTGGATACTTAATATGTGTCACCATGACAAAAAATTTACTATTATCTATTTCTTGAATAGCTTTTTTAAATGGATAAATATCGCTATTTTCAAGATCTAATTGTCCAGCATCAACAGAAGAAGTATCTTTATGTGGATCGATGTTACTTCTCCCATTTCCCGGAAAGTGTTTAACTGTTGCGGTTACACCGCCTTCATTTAATCCTTTAATAACCTCATTTCCATACTTACTTGCATGCTCAGGATCCTCTCCAAAAGAACGAGAATCTCCTGCTGATAAGTCAAGTACTGGTGCAAAGTTTAAATTAATGCCCATTGCTGACAATTCCTTAGCCGTTTTCACAGCGGTATTAAATATTGTTTCGCTATTACCCATTTGTCCTAACTGTTGTTGGGAGGGGATATCTGAGACATGTTCTCTCATCCTAACAATTTGACCACCCTCTTGGTCGACACTAATAGATAAAGGAATTTGATGCTCTTGTTGCGCTGCTAACGCTTGTAAGCTGTTTGTTAAGTTGGTAACTTGCGCAGGATATTGCATATTACGATCATAAAATATTACTCCACCAACGTGGTAATCATTAATCATTTTCTTAATATGATCATTTGGTTCTGGGGACTCAAAGCCTACTATTAACATTTGCCCAATTTTCTCTTCCAATGTCATAGACTTCATAAGGCTTGATACTTTTTCCTCCAGACTACTTTGTTGTGGATTACTTGTCACAGGTTGTTCTTTATCTTTATCTTCCTCTTTATCTTGATTGTCTGTCTCTTCCTTTATGTCTTCTTCATTTCCATTTGACGAATCTACATTGTCCATATCGTTATCTGTCTTCTTATCTTCT
>Ga0182742_1005747_pt1 | contig 10276 bp, 8 predicted proteins | sample eDN5th37CBELigMG_FD_128880 | JGI IMG/M metagenome (GOLD analysis project Ga0182742, IMG submission 128880) | Enriched Miracle-Growth compost microbial communities from Emeryville, California, USA - eDNA 5th pass 37_C BE-Lig MG (version 2)... ... | reverse complement strand
GCGCTGTCGCCGATGGCCTATTTCGCGCAGTTCGACCTCGACGTGCCCTGCGTTGCGATGGTCACGGCCTCGCACAACGACAATGGCTGGACCGGGGTGAAGATGGGCGCCAACCGTCCACTCACGTTCGGGCCCGACGAGATGACGCGGCTGAAGGAGATTGTGCTGAACGCCGCCTTCAAGACCCGTGAAGGCGGCTCGTATGAGTTCATCGATAATTTCCCGGCGCGCTATATCGCCGACCTCACCAACCGGCCGAAGCTGAGGCGCAAGCTGCGCGTGGTCGCCGCCTGCGGCAATGGCACCGCCGGCGCCTTCGCACCGGAAGTCCTGGAAAAGATCGGCTGCGAGGTGATCCCGCTCGATTGCCAGCTCGATCATACCTTCCCGAAATACAATCCCAATCCCGAAGACATGAAGATGCTGCACGCGATGCGCGACGCGGTGATCAATGCCGGCGCCGACGTCGCATTCGGCTTTGATGGCGACGGCGACCGCTGCGGCGTCGTCGACAACGAGGGCGAGGAGATTTTCGCCGACAAGATCGGCGTGATGCTCGCGCGCGACATCTCGGCGCTGCATCCGGGCGCGACCTTCGTGGTCGACGTGAAATCGACCGGCCTGTTCGCGACCGACCCGGTGCTGATCGCGAACAAGGTGAAGGCCGATTACTGGAAGACCGGCCATTCCTACATGAAGCGGCGCGTGAACGAGTCAGGCGCGCTGGTCGGCTTCGAGAAGTCCGGCCACTTCTTCTTCAACAAGCCGTTCGGGCGCGGCTATGACGATGGCCTCGTTTCGGCCATCGCGATCTGCGACATGCTCGATCGCAATCCCGACAAGAGCATGAGCGATCTGAAGAACGCATTGCCGAAGACCTGGTCTTCGCCGACCATGTCGCCGCATTGCGATGACGAGAAGAAATACGGCATCGTCGACGCCGTCGTGAAGCATTTCGAGAATGCGAAGGCGAAGGGCGAGAAGGTCGCCGGACAAGCGATCCGCGATCTCGTCACCGTCAACGGCGTGCGTGTGACGGTCGAGGACGGTACCTGGGGCCTCGTTCGCGCCTCATCCAACAAGCCGGAATTGGTCGTCGTTGTGGAGAGCCCGGCATCCGAAGCGCGAATGCGCGAGATGTTCGAGGCCGTGGACGGAGTCCTGCGCACGCATCCTGAGGTGGGCGAATACAACCAGACGATCTGACGCGCCGCACCAGGCGTGATGATCAGTCCGACCGGAACAGCGTTTGCGCGCCCTCCGGTCCGCTGTCCGCTGACACCCGCAAAGCGATCGCACTGAAGGAATGGATGGCTAACCGCTATCATCCATTCAACGACGATTCATCACACGCTAGCTGCGCGGCTCTTCTTCCGCCTCGCGGAGATAATCGTCGGAGGTGCGCGGCTTGGGGCGCTCGGGAATGCCGGCCGCGTAAGGATCGAAGGCCTTTTCGGTCACCGCGATCACGCGGCAATCCTCACACATCTTCAGGATGTTCAGCCGGTCGGCCTGGCCCTTGAACATCCAGTGCTTGCCTTCCAGCTTAGCGGTCACGCGCTCGATCGTGCTCTTGACGCCGAACGGCTTGCTGCAGCGGATGCACGCGAACGGCTCCTCCTGCTTCATGATCTTGGGCGAGGCGGTGGCTGCGCGGAAATCGATCTGCGGCTGCAGCGCAATGACTTTCTCCGGACAGGTGGCCGCGCATAGCCCGCATTGAACGCAGGCGTCTTCGGTGAATTTCAGCATCGGCCGGTCGGGGTCGGCAGACATCGCGCCGGTCGGGCAGGCGGACACGCAGGCGAGACAGAGCGTGCAGCCTTCGGCATTGACCGTCACGGCGCCGAATGGTGCGCCTTGCGGCAGTGCGATCACGTCAACCGGCTGCGGCGCCACGCGATGCAACTCGCGCAAGGCGAGCCGCTGCACGTCGCGTTTGCCGCCGGCGGGTCGAAACGTTGCGTGTGCTGTATGTGCGCGCGCAGGCTCGATTGCGCGCAGCGCTGCGCCGAGTGCGTCCGGATCGTCGGTTTCGATGGTGGCGACGCGGCCGGCGCCGTATCCCAGCCCGGCGAGCATCGGTTCGGCCAATGCGATCGTGCGATACAGGCCGGTCACGTCATGCCGCGGCCGCGCCCGCAGCAGAAAGCGCACCGCAGAGGCCCCATAGGCGAAGGCCGCAGCAACGCTCTCGAGACCGACCTGGGTGATTTCGTTGACGGCGAGCGGGATCACATTGGCGGGCAGCCCGTCACCATGGCGCGCCAAGGCATCGATGATGTCCGTGCCATGCGGATCGTCATGAATAAGGATCGCCGGATTGCGGCCGCCCGCCTCGCGATAGGTCGTCAGCAACGTGCGCAGCTTGCGCATCAATGTATCGGCCGGCGGCATGGCGTAGCTTGCCGCGCCGGTCGGACAGGCGGCGGCGCATTGCCCGCAACCGGCGCAGATTTCCGCCGAAATCGCGACATGGTCGCCCGCAGGCGTGATCGCGCCGGTCGGGCACAGGTCCAGACAGCGGCGGCAGCCGACAATGCGCGAGCGCGAATGTGCGCAGAGGTCGGAGTCGAAACTGACGTAGCGCGGCTTGTCGAAGGTGCCGGTCAGATCGCGCGCCTTGAGGACGGCCCGCAGCACAGCGGCTGGATCGCCAGGGTCGGCGCGCAGATAACCGTCGCGAAGATCGGCGGCGGGAAACAGGGACGAACCGCCGGACAGATCGAGCACGATGTCACAGTTGGAGATCGCCCCGTCGCGGGCCGGCCCGAATATCAGCGTGCTGCGCGAAGACGGGGCGGGCTGCGCGAAATGATCCACGGTCATTTCGAATGCGCCCAGCCAGCCCTTGGCGGCGCGGATCGTGCCGCTTACGACGGGAAATTCGGTCTTGAAGCGCGGAGCAATCGCGTCCGCGTTCGAGATCAGGACGGTGACGTCGAGATGATCTTTCAGCAGTTCCGCGGCTTCAAGCGCGCGCTCGTCGCGTCCATAGATCAGGACAACGCCGTCGCTTTCGAGGCTCACGAACGGAATGGCGGGTAAAGGCTCGGCCGCCGCAGCCAGCAGCGCAGCCATTTTCGGCGCGGCTTTCGCGGCTTCATCCGACCAGCCGGCATTTTCGCGAATATTGACGAAGGTTAGCGCGCGCTCCCCTTCTTCGGCAGCCGTCTCCTCAAAAACCGGACTTTCCTGGGTGCAGGCGATTGTCAGATCGCCCGCCTCCGGCAGGAGCCTGCGGAAGCGCTCGAGCTCGGCTCGGCAGAATTGCCGACCCGAAACCACGTCCGCGCCGGCACAGGCCTTCGCGATCGTGTCAACGTCGAGCGGCATCGTGTCTTCGCACGAACACACCACGATGCGGCGCCTGTCCTCGGCCATTCCGTCTCCGTTTCCCTGCCCGAGCGCCGCGGACTCGTCACCCGGTGCGACGATGCTATATCAGATCAATAGAAGCTATAATTGGTCCAAACAAAAAGTAAGACCCTTGGATCAGGGTCGAAGGCCGCGAAACCGGACACGATGCTGACCGACGCCGAGATCCGCCTGCCGCCCCCGTTCCGCCTGGTCACCCTGCGCGAGGTCGGCGACGCTTTCGCGCATGCGAGACAACATGCCGCCGAGGAGGGCGCGGGCACGCTGGTTTTTGTCGGGCGGTTCGATCTCGCGGAATTTGCGGTGGTGCTGGAACCAGACGAGCCGCTGAAGGCGGCGCGCCGGACGTTTTATGCCTGCATGGCTGCACTGGCTGATACGCTCGCCGCGCATGCGCCGCCGGAAATCGACATTCGTATCGACTGGCCGGATTCGATCAGCGTCAACCGCGGCTTGGTCGGCGGCGGGCAAATGGCCTGGCCGGACAACGCAAAAGAGGACGCTCCGCCGGACTGGCTTGTATTCGGCGCAATGATCCGGCTCGTGTCGATGAGCGGCGTCGATGCCGGCCTGCATCCGCTCAGCGCCGCGCTGGAAGACGAAGGGTTCGGCGATTTCGGGGCCGAGCGCCTGATGGAGTCCTTCTCGCGCCATCTCATGGTGACGCTCGATTCATGGCGGGAACTGGGTTTCGCAACCGTCTCGAAAAGCTATCTGGAGCGGCTGGTCCCGGAGAAGGGCATCCGCCGCGACATTGACGAGAACGGCGACCTGCTGGTGAGCCGCATGGGCGAGACGCAAGCCGAGCGGCGGAGGCTCGTGACGGCACTGGCGACGCCATCCTGGCTCGATCCCGCGACAGGGGGACCGCGCCTGTGAAGCTGCTCCGGACCATCCGTCTCGACCCGTCCGATACATTCGTGTTCGAGCGTGCGGCCGAACCCGGCGAATGGGCGGTTCCCGGCACCTTCGTGTTTTCGGAGGTCGATCCCGCCGCCCTGCAGGGCAAGGCGAGGACCGCCTTTCGCGCAGGCTTTCTGGGCGCGCGCTCACTCGGCTGGTCGACGCTCGTGCAGATCGTCGAGGCCGACAAGGCCGGCCGCGACGAAGCGCAGGAGCAACTGGCGCAGCAACTGATGCAGCATTTCGGCGCGCCCGATCTCGATGCGGCGCGTGCGGTGGCGGATGAGGAACTGGCTTTCGCCGAATCGCTGTGCAACCACCCCGCCGATACCCTGGTCGCGCTTCACCGTACCGCGGAGGGCGGCGAAATTCGCGAAGCTTTCCGCACGCTGAAACCCCGCGCCGATCGCACCGCGTTTCGCGCTTTCTCGTTCATGGACGTGGAGGGCGAAGACGAGGAGCCGGTCGATGGCGAGCGTGTCGACCTCGTGACGCTTGCGCAGGGAGAGCGCAAGTGAAGGATTTCTGGCTCGCCTGCGGACATCATCTGCTGGATCGCAACGAGGCCGGCGGTCTGGTCGCAACCGATGACTTCCTGAAAATCTATCTGGCGCGTCCGGAACTCGTGCCGCCGCCAGACGCGTGTCCCGCGGAGACATCGCTGTATGCCGACTTGATGGCCGATCCGCGCCGTCGCGTGCCGCCGGACGCGATCGCCGCGATCGCCGACGCCGATGCGCGCGAAAACTGGACCTTCATGCTGGCCTTCCGCGATCGCCTGCTGCGTCATCCGACACTGGAGGCCGCCTATCTCGACCTGGTTCGCAACGGCGCGGGAACAGTCCCGCCGATTTTCGTCAACCAGCTCGTGCATGTGATCCTGCGCAATGCACTTGATGGCTGCGAAGATCCCTATGTGTTGCGTGCGGCGGAGCTGTTCTTCCGCCCGCAGCGGCTCACCTTGCATGAAGGGTCACTGATCGCAGCCGACGAGGAGACGATCGGGGGCGTCGGCGGAATGCCCGCGTCTCCGCTGGTGTCCATGCTCGGTATTCCGGCGCAGGCCGATATCGACGTGATGAACGACGACAATGCCGAGCATTATTTCGAACACAGCGACTTGTTCCACACGGCGATCGATCTGACCGCAGGCCGGCGCGGACTAGAGGCGCTGGCCCAGGCCCTGTCGCGCTGGATTTCTCACCTGCTCGCTATCGACGTCGATATCGAGCCGCTGGTCGAGATGCGCGATGTCAATCTCGTCTGGTATGTCGGACTCGATGCCGATGCGACCAAGATCGGCGACGCGCTATGGCACGGCGAGGCGCTGGACGAGGCGACGCGCAGTCGCGTGATCGGATTGTTCCGGCTGACCTTCCGGGACCCATCGGTCGTGCTGGACAAGGTTGGGCACGAGCCGGTCTATCTCATTCTTGCCATGTCGCCGGACAAGATTCTTCGCATGAAGCCGCAAAACCTGATCGGCGGATTGCCGATCCGGCGCATCGAAACGGTCTTGTGATGGCCCCGCTCGCTCATATCCCGGTCGGCGTGATCGTCGATCGGATCAAGGCAGACAGCCAGTGGATCGATTACATCTGGCAGCCGAGCGCGGTGCTGGTCGGCGCTCCGGAGGCTGAGCCCTGGACCCGGCTTTCAGGCGATGACAATCGCGTCTCGTTTTATGCGGGCAGCACTTCGATCGAATTCTATCGCTCCGACACGAGCCACTATCGCGACAATCTGATGGGCGACGGCAAATTGTGGGTGGTGATGACCCCGACCGAGTCCTATCCGCCCTATGAACTGTTCAAGGTGACAGCCGATCCAACCGAGGGCGAGGCGCAGACCGAAACGGGCGCCAATCTGGTCGAGACGGTGCCGATGCCGGACGCGGTGCGCAAGCTGCTGGAAGATTTCGTGGCCGAGCACCATGTCGAGCAGACATTCTTCAAGCGTAAGCGGGATCGCGCCGATCCCGAGGCGCTGGGCCGGCGCAGACCGTCTGGTCGGGACCACGATAATGACTGAACCGGAAGACTTCCTGACCCGATGGTCGCGGCGAAAGCGCGAAGCCAAGGCCGAGCCGGCGGACCAGCCGGCGCGCCGCGAGTCCGTTCCGACCGACGTCTCGAAGGATGCGCCGGTGCTGCCGTCTCAAGCGGGCGCCGAAACGCCCGGCGAGTTCGATCTCTCAAAATTGCCTTCACTCGATTCGATTGGCCCGGACACGGACATTCGCGTCTTCATGCAGCCCGGCATACCGGCGGCACTGTCCCGTGCGGCACTTCGCCGCGCGTGGGCGGCTGATCCGGCGATCCGTGACTTCATCGGGCTGTCCGAAAATTCATGGGACTTCACGGCTCCCGATGAAATTCACGGCTTTGGCGCGCTGGATCCCGCGGATGCGAAGCGGCTGATCGCAAATCTGCTCGGCGGTGACGAGACGCAGGATGGTGAGCGCCTGACCTCCGGGCCCGAGGACCGAGGTAGCACGGGCGAAGGCGAAACCACGCATCAAGCCGAAACGACCCATGACGATGCATCCGAAGGCGCTACAGCCCGCGGGGAGGCGCTGCGCGCCGGATCCGAGTCTCCGGCGAGCGACAACCTCGAGTTAGGCGCTGCGCCCGCGATGAATCCGGTCGGCGATATCGCGTCGCAAGAAAATGCTGCTGCGCAACATGTGGCGCCGGTTGAGGACCCCGTGCCGTCGCGGCGTGCGCACGGGCGCGCACTGCCGCGATAGCGCCGCGCGCGAGGCTTCCGATAGTCCCGCGCTATTGACCCATTCCAGATCAGCGCCGTATTGTTTGGAACGTCTCTCAAGAGACGGCTGCATTTCTTGGCAGAGAACAATAACGAACAAAAATGCGCGACCCGGGACTCGATGAAGCGATCCGTGCAGCTGGTGGGGTCAGCGAACTGGCCCGCCGGATCGGCATATCGCAACCGTCTGTTTCGAACTGGGAGCGCGTGCCAGCCGAGCGCGTGCTCGCAGTGGAGCAGGCGACCAATGTCAGTCGTGCAACGCTTCGTCCTGATCTCTATGCGCAATCGCCATCGCGCATCGAGGTCGATGAGATTGATCTTGCCCGCTCGCAGGAATACCGGCTGCTCGGCGCGCTGCTGGCGCGCGCTCCCGATACGGCATTTCTGAAGAAGCTGGCCGGCTTGCGCGGCGACGCGTCGCCGCTCGGCTTGGCCCATGTCGCGCTGGCGGAAGCCGCCGAGGCCGCGAATGCCGAAGCGGTCGAGCGAGAATTCTTCAATTTGTTTATCGGAGTCGGGCGCGGTGAGCTGATGCCCTATGGCTCCTACTATCTCACCGGCTTTCTGCACGAGCGTCCGCTGGCGCGCCTGCGCGGCGATCTCAATGCGCTCGGGATCGAACGCAGCGAAGGCAATGTCGAGCCGGAGGACCACGCCGCTCTGCTATGCGAGATCATGGCGGGACTCGCAGATGGCAGCTTCCCGGCGGCAGCGGGCAGCGACAAACAGATTTTCGAGAATCACCTCGCGCCATGGATCGGCCGCTTCTTCGCCGATCTGGAGCGCGCGGAAGAAGCGTCCTTCTATCGCAGCGTCGGGACGCTTGGTCGCGTGTTCGTGGAAATCGAGACCGAGGCCTTCGCGCTTCCGTCGTGATCGGCGCGCAAGGACCGGATCAAGAGATGAAGGAGGAACGGCAATGACACAGGAACGCAAGACGCCGGTCGGACGCCGCGATTTTCTGCGCGCACTTGGCGCCGGCGCGGGCGTAGCCGTGACGGCTGCAGCGCCGCTTGCAACACCGGCTCGCGCCGACACTGAACCGGCCGATGAGAAGCGCAAGGCCCGTTACAAACCGAATTCTCCGGAAGTGCAGACCTACTATCGGGTCAATCGCTATCCGGGCGCGAAGTAAGGGAGGCAACGCCGTGCTGATCAAGAGGACAGAACGCGAAAAGCGCCGCGGCCAACTTGCCGCCCAGCTTTCCAACCATGCCGCCGGCGGAATGGATCGCCGAACGTTCCTGCGCCGCTCCGGCCTTGTCGCCGGCGGTCTTGCCGCCGTCGGCGCCGTGCCGCTCGCCGGCATGCGCAAGGCCGACGCCGCCGCCGCAACGGCCGGACAACCGGGTGGCGCGCCGATTACCATTCGCAAGAACATCTGCACGCATTGCTCGGTCGGCTGTACCGTCATCGCCGAAGTGCAGAACGGGGTGTGGGTCGGCCAGGAGCCCGGCTGGGATTCGCCGATCAACCGGGGATCGCATTGCGCAAAGGGCGCGGCGACGCGCGAACTCGTGCATGGCGATCGCCGTCTGAAATATCCGCTCAAGCTGGTCGACGGGAAGTGGACCCGGATCTCCTGGGATACCGCGATCAACGAGATCGGCGACAAGCTGATGGAAATCCGCGAGAAGTCCGGTCCGGATTCGGTCTACTGGCTCGGTTCTGCGAAATTCACCAATGAAGGCTCGTACCTCAATCGCAAGATGGCGGCCTTCTGGGGCACCAACAACTCCGATCACCAGGCGCGTATCTGCCATTCCACGACGGTCGCCGGCGTAGCCAATACCTGGGGCTATGGCGCGATGACCAACAGCTATACGGACATCCGCAACAGCAAGACGATCATTTTCATGGGCAGCAACGCTGCCGAAGCGCACCCGGTCTCACTGCAGCATATCCTCGAAGGCAAGGAGATGAACCGCGCGAACATGATCGTCATGGATCCGCGCATGACGCGAACCGCGGCGCACGCCACGGAATATGTCCGCTTCCGCTCAGGCACCGACATTCCGGTGATCTGGGGCATGCTGCACCACATCTTCAAGAATGGCTGGGAAGACAAGGAGTTCATCGAGCAGCGCGTCTACGGCATGGACGACATCCGCAAGGAGGTCGAGAAGTGGACGCCCGAAGAAGTCGAGCGCGTCACCGGCGTGCCGGGCAAGCAGCTCGAGCGCGTCGCCAAGATGTTCGCGACCGAAAAGCCTTCCACCCTGATCTGGTGCATGGGCGCGACCCAGCATACCGTCGGCACGGCGAACGTGCGGGCCTTCTGCATCGCGCTGCTCGCCACCGGCAACGTGGCCAAGAGCGGCACCGGCGCCAACATTTTCCGCGGCCATACCAATGTGCAGGGCGCGACCGATCTCGGCCTCGATATCGTGACCCTGCCGCTCTATTACGGTCTGACCGAAGCCGCCTACCGGCACTGGTGCCGTGTGTGGGAGGTCGATTTCGACTGGATGGCGGCGCGTTTCGACACCCTCACCGGCGCGGACGGCAAGCCGGTCAAGATGATGCATACACCGGGCATCCCGTCGACGCGCTGGTTCGACGCGACCTTGTCGGACAAGAAAGACGTCTCACAGAAAGACGTTATCAAGGCGATGATGGTGTTCGGTCACGGTGGCAACACCGTCACCCGCATGGCGAAAGCCCAAGAGGGTATCGAGAAGCTCGAACTCCTGGTCGTCGCCGACCCGCATCCGACCACCTGGGCGGTCCTCGCGCCGAAGCGCAAGAACAACACCTATCTGCTTCCGATCGCGACCAGCTACGAAACCGCAGGCTCGCGCACGGCCTCGAACCGGGCGCTCCAATGGGGCGAGCAGATCGTCAAGCCGATATTCGAAGCCAAGGACGACCTTGAGGTTCACTATCTCCTGGCCAAGAAGCTCGGGTTCGCCGACCTGATGTTCAAGAACATCAAGGTCGAGAACAATCTGCCATCGGTGGAAGATGTGCTGCGCGAAATCAATCGCGGCGGATGGTCGACCGGTTATTGCGGCCAGTCGCCCGAGCGGCTGAAGATGCACATGGCCAACCAGAAAGACTTCGACATGCTGACGCAGAAGGCGATGTCGGGTCCGGCCAAGGGCGATTATTACGGATTGCCGTGGCCGTGCTGGGGTTCGCCCGAATTCAAGCATCCCGGCACGCCGATCCTCTACAACACCAATCTCTCTGTGAAGGAGGGCGGCGGCACCTTCCGCGCCCG
>Ga0182742_1005745_pt1 | contig 10277 bp, 9 predicted proteins | sample eDN5th37CBELigMG_FD_128880 | JGI IMG/M metagenome (GOLD analysis project Ga0182742, IMG submission 128880) | Enriched Miracle-Growth compost microbial communities from Emeryville, California, USA - eDNA 5th pass 37_C BE-Lig MG (version 2)... ... | reverse complement strand
GCGGCCTATGTGCGGGAACAGGTGGCGTTTCCCAACAGCATGGGCGATCGCATCACGCCTGCGACAACGGACCGGGAGCGGACCATTCTGATGGAGCGCTTCGGGATCCGGGACAACTGGCCTGTCTTCTGCGAGCCGTTCCGCCAATGGGTGCTGGAAGACAATTTCCCGGCAGGACGCCCGGCGCTGGAGGAGGTCGGCGTCACTTTCACACCGCACGTCGCAGCCTTCGAACTGATGAAGCTGCGGATTCTGAATGGTGGTCATGCGACCATCGCCTATCCGGCCGGGCTTCTAGGAATCCATTTCGTGCATGACGCCATGGCGGATCCGCTGGTGCGCGGTTTCCTCGACAAGCTGGAAACCGAAGAGATCATTCCCTGTGTGCCGCCCGTACCGGGCATCGAGCTTCAGGACTATTACCAGCTGATCGCGAGCCGGTTTGCCAATCCGGATGTGGGAGACACGATCCCGCGTCTGGCGCAGGATGGATCAAACCGGCAACCGAAGTTCATTCTCCCCTCCACGCGGGATCGATTGAAGGTGGAGGCGGACGTCACGGGACTTGCGCTCGAATCTGCCCTGTGGTGCCGGTACTGTGCAGGAACGACCGATGACGGTGAGCCCTTCACGCTAGACGATCCCAACGCAGACCGTCTTACGCCGGCCGCCTTGGCCGCGAAGGACAATCCGGCATCTTTTCTCGATCTGCGAGATATCTTCGGCGATGTTGCTGATGCTGCGCTCTTTCGCACCCGGTTCGAAGCAGCCCTGAGCAGTCTGTGGCGTGATGGCACCCGCGCGACTCTGCAACGCTATCTGAGCGGGGGCTTGTAAGCCTGTTCAGGCGGGCATGTCGATCTGGACCTTCACGGAAGCGGGAGGCATGGCCTTGGCAAAGTCGAAGGCCTCGACACTGTCCTTGAAAGCGAACCGGTCGGTGATCAATGGCTTCACGTCGATCTTGCCCGATGCGATCATGGCCACGGCCCGCGGATAGACATGGGCATAGCGGAAGATGCTCTCGACCCTGGCCTCCTTCACCTGCGCCTTGCTGACATCGAACGGAAACGGCTCAAGGGGAATGCCGACCAGAGCCACTTTACCCCCCGGACAGACGAGATCGAAAGTTTCCGCCATGGCAGGCGGATAGCCCGAGCACTCGAAAACGACATCCGCGCCCCAATCATCGCTCTCGCGCCTGACGATGCTCCGAAGGTCCTGGTTCCTGACATTGACCGAAATGACGGGACCGAGGGTCCGCGCCAATGCGAGCTTGGGCTCGTGAATGTCGCTCACGATGACCCGTGAGCAGCCTGCCGCCAAGGCAGCCAGGATCGTCACCATTCCGATCGGACCCGCACCGATGACGACCGCCAGATCGCCGGGCTGCACCTGAACCTTGGTGGCGGCATGAACACCCACGGCCAAGGGCTCGACCATGGCGCCCTCAGCATAAGAGACGTGATCGGGCAGCTTGAAGGTGAAGTCCGCCGGGTGGACGACGGTCGGCCGGAGCACGCCATGCACGGGCGGCGTCGCCCAGAAGCGTACGGCGGGATCGAGATTGTACTTTCCCAGTCGGGTTGCACGGCTTGACGGATCGGGTACACCTGGCTCCATGCAGACCCGATCTCCGGGCTTCAGCTCAGTTACAGCCGAACCGACTTCGACGATCTGACCGGCTGCCTCATGCCCGAGGATCATCGGTTCCCTGACGACGAATGGGCCAATGGCTCCATGAGTGTAATAGTGGACGTCGCTGCCACAGACACCGACAGTTCGAAGGGCGATCCTGACATCCCGAGGTCCCAGCGTCTCCTCGATGGAGATATCGCGCAAGCTGAGTTCGTCCTTGCGCTCCAGCACCAGCGCTTCCATGACTCACTCTCCTCTTCGAGCGCGTATTCTGCCTCATCACGGCAGGAGTGCAAGGCACTTCCACGCTTCAACCGGCTTTGCTCAAATTGAATGATGGGTCGAACAAATGAAAAGGTCCGTCAGGGGAGTTCCGTGGTAGACTCTGTTGCTGAATGGGCGACGGGTGTCTCGTCCTGACGCGGCGAGCACAGGTTCGCAGCCTGCAGGAGCCCATAGCCGTAAGTCTTGTCCCGGCCCGGCGGGCCGAGATCGAGTGTGCTGCTCTCGAGAATCGCCTGAAGGTCTGCCGAATGGAAGGTGTTGCCGGACGTGCTGAGGATGGCGGCCGCGGCTGATATGAATGGCACGGCGTAGGATGTGCCGCTCTTGACGGAGCCGCCGCCATCGGCAGAGGCGACCCACAGGTCCACTCCTGGAGCGGCCAGATCAATGTAATCGCCCTGTGTCGCCCGCGGGTAGATCGCGAGCTTCTTGTCCACGGCTGTGACGGCGATCACTCCTGGATACGCGGCCGGATAGGACGGCTCTGCGCCCGCGCCATTGTTGCCTGCTGCAGCAACGATGACCATGCCTTTCTCCTGGGCGGAAGCAATCGCTTTTCTCAGGACTTCGTTTGGAGAACCGGACAGGCTCATGTTGACGACGCGCACGCCGCGCTCCTCCAGAGTCTCCAAGGCGCGGACAAGGGTTATCACGTCCGTTCTGTCTGCGGTTCCCTCATCGCGATAAAAGGCATCCACAGCCACCAGGCGCGCATTGGGAAGGAGACCGGGAGTGCCGCTGTCGCTCCGACCGACGAGAATTGCCGCGACAGCCGTACCGTGATCGCGCCGAGATGGGGTGCCACGGAGATCAAGGCCGGATAGGACTTCGATCGATTGCCCCTTCAGAGCTTCATGATCGCGATTGATTCCCGTATCGATCAAGCCGATGGTCGGAGCGGGGCCACATTGCTGCGACGATGGGCGGTTCCAGCCGACCAGGGAAATTGCCTCACACGTCCGGCCGACGCAGGTTGAGCCTTCATCCGTGTAGTAATAATGATCGAGATCAGTCGTAGCGCCCGCATCAGCCACGCGAACCCTGCGTTGCGCCTCGCCAAGAGACATTCCTCGGGGCGGAATGAGCCTGACCACATTTGCGAGTATCCCCTTCGTCCGCATTTCCGTCCGGAAACCCTGGGCGTTCAACCGGGCCAGGCCGGTTGATGTCAGGCCAGCTGCAACGATCGATCGCTTGGCGCGAGCGGGTTTGGGAAGCGACCGTTCCGCCGTTGCAGCAGGCACCACAGAGTGAACGGTTCGCGTTCTATCCAGGGCGACTGCTTTTGCACTCGTTCTCCCGGATGCTTTCCGGCTGCCTCCTGCTTGATCCTTGCTTTTCTGACCTGTGCGGGAGGCTTGCTTGGATCCAATGGTGTTCGAACTGGATTTCGTCTTCGCACTGCCCTTGCGGGCTCTCGCCCTGTCGGCGGTTCTTTCGGGAGCCCTTGTAAGGGGGCGAAGACTATCGGCGATGGCGCCGAACAACGCCGACAATCCTCCGGCTATCGGGGATGCCGGCTGGCCAATTCCGGGAGTGTTGCCAGCCTTTGGGCCTGACGTCTTTCCCTTATCAGATGTCTTCCCTTGACCGTTTGAATTGTTCTGACCGGAGGAAGCGCCTTGGCTCGACGACTTCCCGGAATTCGAGGAGTTCCCTTGATCTGATGCACGTCCAGAGGTGTTGGAATTGCTCCGCCCCGCATTCGCATTCTCTCCGCCACGTCCCTGGCCGTTGCCACCCGATGGCCCGTTTCCTCTGCCGTTCCCGTTGTTTCCTGCGCTGCCTGCCGCTCCGCTGTTCCCAGAGGGGCCATTCCCCCCTGCATTCCCTTTGTTGCCACCGTTCCCGTTATTGCTGCCGTTTCCGTTACTGCCGTTGTTTCCGGAATTTCCTGAATTGCCTTTACCGCCTGAGTTGCCGTTGCCTCCGTCGTTTCCTCTTCCGCCGCCATTGTTTCCTTCCTTGGCATTAGCGGGTGCGATCTCCAAGGCCAAGCTGCCGCTCGTTGCGATATCGATCTGAATCCTCACAGGACAGGCAAGGGCAACGCATGATACGGCAACCAGAAGAGTGCGCTGGCCTGGTTTCATCGAAGCGACTCACCTTAGCAGTCGGGCATCAACGGGGCTACAATCGATGGTGGAAGGCGTATTCAAAGAGCTACAACGGCTAAGACATGGTGTTTGTTTCAAGACCAGGACGGGGGCGCTGGCAGTCACCGGATAGCCTTGAGGCCTGTGAGCATTCGCTCAGATGTCAGATGGGGCGTGTTCATGGAGCGGTTCAGGTTTCAGGTTTCGATGAACAGAAGATGAATAATTGCCAAGTATATCATCGTCTTTGGGTGCGCTTGGTGTCTGCTCGCTCTAACTAAATCTTCAAGTCTGCGTCGCGGATCGGCAATAGATTTGAAACTACTCCATGGGTGACGCGTTGTCGGTTGCCGGGTGCGAAACCCGAAGTCTCATTCAGGAGTAAGCTCATGTCTAAGAAGATCCTTCTTGCAGGCGCTGTTCTGGCCAGTCTTGCCCCTGCCGCTGCCTTCGCTCAGTCGGGTGGCGCGGCGGCCGGTGCGGCCACGGGTGCAGTTGGCGGCGCGGTCGTCGGCGGACCGGTCGGTGCGGCTGTCGGCGGCGTCACCGGCGCCATCGTGGGCGGCATCGCCGATCAGCAGCGACCGGAGTTCCGTCAGTATGTGACGACGCAGAACGTGCCATCCTACACCTATAGGGAAGAGGTGCGCGTGGGCGCGGTTCTGCCCGAGTCGGGCGTGACCCTTTATGAGGTGCCAGCCGAGTACAAGGTGAAGGGCTATCGCTATACGGTGGTGAACGACACCCCCGTGCTGGTAGAGCCCGGTAGCCGTAAGATCGTGCAGATCATCCGCTAAGGTTTGAAGGTTTTCGAACGCACATTTGGGCGGCCGTTTGGCCGCCCGTTTTCATATGGGCGATTGGGATTGATCCCAGTGTGCCTGTCCCAGGAAATGGGCTCTTCTGCCTCCCGTCACTCATCGCTTGGAAGTGTTCCGCTTGGGATCGGAATAAATCGACTAGGTTCTCCGTTATAGTGTGAAGAGACCATGCGGAGCAGGAATGCCGGCAGCCATAGGACAAGAATTGGTGGCGCTTCTGCCGCGGTTGAGACGTTTCGCGCTCGTGCTTTGCCGCTCACAACCTCTTGCGGATGATCTCGTTCAGGGAGCGTGCGAGCGCGCACTCGCCAACGCGGGTAGCTGGACGCCGGGGACCAAGTTCGATGCCTGGATGTTCCGCATTCTCCGAAACTGCTGGATTGATCACCTGAGGCGCCTGAGAACGGAAGGAATGACGGAGGATGTATCAGTGCAGACGCAACTCATCGGCGACCCCGGGGAGGGGCCGATCCTGAACAAGCTTGTCCTGTCCGAGGTCCAACGCGCCATCGATAGCTTGCCTCAAGAGCAGCGAGAGGTTCTCCTCCTCGTATGTGCAGACGACCTCAGTTATCGGGAGACCGCCGAGGTTCTTGGTGTCCCGATCGGAACAGTCATGAGCCGGCTCGCACGGGCACGCAGGCGATTGATGGAGATGACGGCTGCCGCCTAGAGGCCGATGAGAAATGAATGCAGAGCGATAGCAATGTCTCAGCTCCACCTTAGCGATGAGATCCTGATGGCCTTTGCCGACGGCGAACTTGAGGAGCCCACGGCTGCCGCAATTGCCAAGGCGATGGCAGAGGACCCTGCCGTGGCCAAGCGAGTCATGGATTTTCAACAGAGCCGTCGTCTGACCCGTTCTGCCTTGTCAGCCGCCTTGCCTGATGTGCCGCCGGAATTGCAGGCTGCCGTGTCGGCTCAGATCATGGCTTATGAGGCCTCTGACGAGGGGAAGGTACGCCCGACTGACACGCCATCGTCGAGCTTCGGGGGCATAAGGAGGAGGCCGATTCTGAAAATGGCCTTGGCCGCCTCCATTGTCATGGGTGCGCTCGGTTTAGGCTATTTCGTGGGAAGACATGACAGTCCGGAGGCAAACCGTCTGCTGGCGCAATTGAATAATCCCGATATTTATCGGGAATTGAATACGCTTGCATCGGGGCAGGATGTAGAATTGCCGTTTGGCCGTCTGCGGGTAATCTCGACCTACCGTGTTGCAAACGGCTCTCTGTGCCGCGAATTTCGACTTCAGTCCCGTACTGAGACGGCAGAAGCGGTCGCTTGCCGCAATGGGGAGTGGAGCGTGAACTTCGCTTTGGCAGGGCCCGCCAAAGCCTCCGCCTATGTTCCAAGCGGGGAAAGCGACCTCGTAGCCACTTACTTGCAGAGCATGGGTGCAAGCGGGCCCCTTGTTGATGAGGCTGAGGTTAGGGCTCTCTCCGAGTTCACCCGATAAGCCGTGGGCCATATGCCCTCCAAAATACGGGCCTTCCGCAAATTAAGAAGATTTCCAAAAAAGGTGGAATAAACCAGTGGGCCATTCCGTTCTCTGTCCGACCTGACGTGTGATAGAGGATGACCATGAGAGCCGCGTATCATCTGGCTTTGCTTGTATTCTCTGTGGGGACTGTTGCCACGCCCACCACGGCCCCGAAGGTGATCGATCCGCTTGTGACGGCTTCGACAGGTTCCTCGCAGGCTATCCCTGATGTCGTGCGCAACGTCACTGCGGACCTCTCCGCGCGGTTGAATGTGAACCGCGAAAGCTCCCCGGCGCTCTTCTCAAGCCATTGGATGTCGGTTGGAGAAAGTCTGCCTGAGACTGTCGAGGTATACCCCATCCCGAAGCATGAAACGTATCGATACGCCCTCGTGGATGGGCAGCGTGTCATCGTCGATGCGGTGTCACGCAAGATCGTGTACGTCATACAATGAGAAACGATAGCAAGGGGAATGAAGAACAACGGATTTGCATGAAAAGAGGCGGGTAGATCAATGTCATTGCAGAGCGCTAACGGGTTGCATCTGGTATCTGACAATATCGCAGACTGCGCTGCCATCGTATTTCCCGTTTGTACCAATCCCTTGCTCCGCCTTGGGCTGGAGAATATTCTCTCTGAAGCAGGCTTCGTCGTATGGCACGACATCCTGGACGGGTTCTCGAGCCTGCCAGCTGTGGACGAGGAGTCGCCCGCACTCTTTATCATCGATGGAAGCAGCTTTCCCAGCGGGGGCGTCGATCTGATCAGGAGATTGAGAACTCATGCTCCCAGGGCAAGGATCGTCATGTTGGCAGATGCCTTTGATCCAGGCACTGTATCTGCCGCCTGGGATGCCGGGGCTCATGGATTCTGCCTCTCGAACCATAAATATGATGTCCTCATCAAGTCACTTGAATTGGTGATGTTGGGAGAGACTGTCATTCCGGCAGAGGTTGTCCTCCCGATTGCCGGGATAGGTGCGTGTAACACCTACAGTGAGTCTGCCGGTTGTTCGAACGAGACAGGATTTGATGGCCATTTGGTCCGAAGGCTGTCCGGCAGGGAGGCGGAAATCCTGACTTGCCTGAAGGACGGTGCGCCCAACAAGGTCATTGCCCGCAAGCTCAATCTCTCAGAGGCTACTGTGAAAGTCCATGTCAAGACCATTCTGAAGAAGGTCGGCGCACGCAATCGCACTCAAGCCGCGCTTTGGGCAGCAAGGCATATCTCGGCAGACTTGAAACCATTGTAAGCGGCCACGCTGCAGATTCTCTCTACAGTGCGCTCATTGGCAGGGCCTATGGTGCAAGCCGATCCCGATCATCGATCAGGATCGAACGCTCGGACATCACTGGCTTAGAGTTCCAAAGGGGCAGCAATGGAAGCAAGGCGCGTCTGTGACGCGAGCCTGATAGGTGCGTTCACCGCACCATAGCCTTGATAGCTGCGCCTTTCCACGATCTCGAAGAAGAAACCGCCATCCATGGTTCTGGTGTAGACCTGAAAGTATTCGGCGCTATCTTCCCGATCATACAGGATGTTTCTTGCTCTCAGCTGCTCGACATCCTCTGCCGAGAGATCGGCCCTTACCTCGAGATCGTCGTAATAATTCTCAGGAATGGGCAGAAGGTCGACGCCTCCTGCTTTGAGGCGGTCGACTGTCCCCAGGATGTCGTCGGTGGAGAATGCGATGTGCTGTGCTCCTGACCCGAAGAGTTCGTTCAGGAAGCGGGATGACATCGTGCGTGGGCTCTGGGATGCGTTGAGGATCAGCCGCAGCGCGCCGTCACGGGTCTCGATGGCCTGACTCTGAACCACACCGCCAGGATCGATCACTGCCTGAACTGGTGCTTTTCGCACATCAAGGAGGGATGTGTAGAACAGGAGCCATGTCAGCATTTCCTCATAGTGCATCGATTGGGAAACGTGATCGATCGACTTCAGTCCCGTGCCGGCGCGCTCATCGGTTGTGACTACCTCGAAATCCACATCCCAAAGCCTGTCCAAGCCAGTCTTATGATCGACGAAGTAAAGGAGGCTTCCTCCAAGTCCGCGAACGGCGGGGATATTCATCTCGCCTGGCCCGACCGGCTGCTGAAATGGCTGATCGAGCAACTTGACCGCTCGATCCATGGTGCCTGAGGCATCATCGACCCGCAGAGCCAGGGCACAGACGGAGGTGCCGTGTGTGATGTTGAAGGAATGGGCGAAGCCCTCCTTGTCCGTATTGACGACGATATTGATGTCACCCTGGCGCCAGTGGGTAACGGCCTTGGAGCGATGGAGGCCGGCCTTCTGAAATCCGAGGCCGTTCAAGATTCGCTCGAACTCGACGGCTCCCCGTTCATCCACGGCGAATTCCACGAACTCGATGCCGGAACAGGTGGCCTTCGGCGGCAGGGTTGGGAGACTGGAGGATGTTCCTGCTGTGCGCTGCCGTAACTCATCGAGCATGGCGATCAGGGAGCGTTGTCCGTCAATGGCGACGCTGCGCGCCGAACCTGCTCGAAAGCGGTCGTTGAAAATTTCCAGGGACAGGAGACCATCGAAGCCGGTTGCGTCCAATGCCAGCATGAAATCGTCAATAGGCAGGTCGCCCTGTCCCGGGAAGCAGCGGTAGTGCCGGCTCCAGGACAGGTAGTCCATGTCGAGCCTGGGAGCATCTGCCATCTGGACGAGAAAGATCCGATCTGGCGGAATGGAGCGGATCGCCGACAGGTCCGTCTCGCGTGCAAGCACATGGAAGGAATCGAGCACGAGCCCGACCGCGGGATGGTTCGCGCGCCGGACGACCTCCCAGGCGTCACGGTAATCGTGAATGTGCCGCCCCCAGGAAAGAGCCTCGAAAGCCACGCGCATGCCGCGCTTTGCGGCGCGCTCGCCAAGTTCATGAAAGTCGGCAGCAGCGCGTTCGATTCCGCCGAGGGAGTCTGGAGAGACGTTGCTGCATACCATCAGGAGATCGCAGCCGAGTTCCGCCATGACGTCGAACTTGCGCTCGGCGCGGGCGAACACCTTGGAGCGCTGGGGCTCGGGCATGCCTTCGAAATCGCGGAACGGCTGAAATGTGATCGTCTCCAGCCCGAGACCTTCGATCATGCGTCGCACCTCGGCCGGTGTCCCATTGAAGGACAGGAGATCGCTTTCGAAGATCTCCACGCCTTTGAATTGAGCTGCCGCAATCGCCTCGATCTTCTCGCTGAGGGTCCCGCTCAGGCAAACGGTTGCAATGGCTGTGCGCATGCTGCTCGTCCAATTCCTCTCTAGGCCTCAGGAGCGGCGCCGAGGGCCGCTCCTTATCGTCAGCTGATGGTGCCGGTGGCGAGCGCATGCTCGACACCGCCGGCAACATGGTGCTTCAGCACCTCGCAGGCTCGCTTGGCATCACGCTCCAGGGCGCATTCCAGGAGGAGGGCGTGCTCCTGTGCTGCAATTTCACCGCGGTAGCTCAGGGCAATCATCTGGTAGCGGAGATACTTGTCGAAGACGGCAGCATGGTTATCGATCAGCATCTTCGATCCGCAGGCTGAGATCAGCGCCTGATGGAACTGCCAGTCGTATCGCTTCCATTCCTCCGAATGAGCCCTGTCTCCTTCAGCCATCCGTTGCTCCATGCGGGCGAGCCGGTGGTGGGCAGCGACGACCCGCGCCTCCCATTCCATGTCACCGGACTGGAACGACTGCTCCAGGGCCCGGCATTCGAGGAGTTGGCGCAGGGCCGCGATTTCCCTGAGGTTGGTGATGGAGACGGGGGCGACCTGGAATCCCTTCTGGCCCTCGGCCACCACCAGCCGTTCGGAGTGGAGGCGGTTCAGGGTCTCCCGGAGCGTGCTGACGCTGGCGCCATAATCGGCTTTCAGCCGGTCGAGCTTCAGCTTCTTGCCGGGCGGCAGACGGCCAAACACGATATCGGACCTGATCCTCTGATAGGCGCTTTCACCGACCGTCGAAGG
>Ga0182742_1005744_pt1 | contig 10279 bp, 6 predicted proteins | sample eDN5th37CBELigMG_FD_128880 | JGI IMG/M metagenome (GOLD analysis project Ga0182742, IMG submission 128880) | Enriched Miracle-Growth compost microbial communities from Emeryville, California, USA - eDNA 5th pass 37_C BE-Lig MG (version 2)... ... | reverse complement strand
CGGCCCTGAGGATGTGGTGGCGCTCGCGGCGGAATGCGGCATCGAAGGAATCGAGTGGGCGGGGGATGTGCATGTCCCACCCGGACAGCTCGCTGTTGCACAACGCGTGCGGGCCCTGACCGAGCAAGCGGGACTCGCCGTCATCTCGTACGGCTCCTATGTCGCTCCGCCGAACGACGACGAGCGCGCCTTCGCGGCGGTGTTGGAGACGGCGCAATCCCTCGGCGCTCCCAACATCCGCATCTGGCCGGGCAGCCGCAACCGGGATTCGGCGAGCTACTCCGCCGACCAGAGGCTTGCGGTCGCCCATGCGATCCGGCGCATGGCCAGGATGGCCGACGATGCCTCGATCACCATCTCCCTCGAATACCATCCGGGCTCGCTGACCGACGATCTCCAATCGGCGCGAAGGCTGATGAGCGAGATCGACGATCCCAACGTGTTTCTCTACTGGCAGCCCTCGCCAGGGCTCCGTCTCGAGACCGCACTGGAGGAGATCCGCGCGGTCGGTCCGGAGACGTCCCACGTCCATGTCTTCGCCTGGGACCGGGAGAGGAACCGCTACCCGCTGGCAGACCACAAGGATCAATGGCGCACGATCCTGAAGGCGATGCCGGAGACACGCTGGCGTGGCGAACGCTTCGCCATGCTCGAGTTCGTCAAGGGCGACACTCCCGATCAGTTCAGGGAGGATGCCGCCACGTTTCGTCAATTGTTGGAAGAGGTGCGGCCCGCTGAAACGGCCTGACTTCTATAACAACGCCCGCCGAGGGGGATGCTTCTCGCGCCCTCGCCGCAGGTAAGTCTGGGAAGCCCAAGGGAGGAAGTTATGAAGACCTATGTTGATCGTCGTACCTTATTGAAATCCGCATTGGCGCTCGGCGGCGCTGCCGCCGTCGGCGGCCCGAGCATGAGCTGGGCTCAAGGAGAGACCACGAGGCTGCGCGCCACCTGGTGGGGCTCGCCCGACAGAGCCCGACGCACGACCGAAGTGGGCAACCTGTTCACGAAGCAGACCGGCATCGAGATTGCGGGCGAGCCGGTCGGCGCCGATTACTGGGCGAAGATCGGAACGCAGATGGCGGGGCGCAACATCGCGGACGTCTTCCAGCTCGAGCCGAGCAGCCTCGCCGACTATGCCGGGCGCGGTGCGGCGAAGGCCATGGACGAGTTCGTCGGCAAGCAGCTCGACATCTCCACCTTCGGCGACAAGATGGTCGATCTGTGCCGGGCCAACGGCAAGATCTGGGGTGTCGCGCTGGGCCTGAACTCGTTCTCGCTGTTCTACGACCAGACCGTCTTCGAGAAGGCCGGCATCAAGCCGCCGACCCACGAAACCACCTGGAAGCAGTTCGCCGACATGGCGGTCGATCTCACGAAGGCGGTAGGACGCCCCGATTACTGGGGCGCTCCCTACGGCGCCAGGTACCACTACGTCTTCGACGTGTGGCTGCGTCAGCGCGGCAAGCGCCTCTATACAGAAGACGCGAAGCTCGGCTTCACGGCGGAGGATGCGAAGGAATGGTTCGCCTATTGGGAAGATCTGCGCAAGCGCAACGGCTGCGTTCCGGCCGACGTGCAGACGCTGGACCAGAACCAGATCGAGCGCAACTCCCTGGCGCTCGGGAAATCGGCCATGGGCCTCACCTATTCGAACCAGCTCATCGGCTACCAGCTTCTCACCAAGAACAAGCTCGGCATCACCATGGTGCCGCAATCCGGTCCCGGCACGAAATCCGGTCATTACTACCGGCCGGCTCTCATCTGGAGCATCGGGTCGACGACCAAGCATCCCGACAAGGCGGCCGCCTTCATCAGCTTCTTCGTCAACGACGTCGAAGCGGGCAAGATTCTCGGCGTCGAGCGCGGCGTGCCGATGTCGCCCAAGGTCCGCGAGGCGATCCTGCCCAACCTGAACGAGGTGGAACGCGCGACCGTCGACTACGTCAACCTTCTGGCCGACAAGGTGAGCGATTATCCGCCGCCCGTGCCGGTCGGTGCCGTCGAGTTCGACAACAACGTCATGCGCAAGGTGGCGGATCAGGTCGCCTTCGGTCAGATCTCGATCGACGAAGCCGGCAAGCGCATGGTCGAGGACGGCAATGCCGTCCTGCGGAAAGTGAACTAGGCGTCTTTAAATCGTACGGGCCGGCGCATCCCTTACGCCGGCCCGTACGCGACGCCTAATCCTCGCGGAAGGCGCGGTTGAAGCTGTCCATCACCGGCCGCAGCATGTAGCCTGCGGCGGTGAATTTGCCCGTCTTGATCAAGACCTCGACCGGCATGCCCGCCATCACCTCGACCTCAGGAAGCGCGGCAAGCGAGTTCTCGTCCAGCCGGATGCGCGCCGTGTAGTAGGATCGCTCCGTGGCCTTGTCGACCAGCCGGTCGGCCGAGACGTAGGTCAACGTTCCCTGCACGGGCGGTACCCGGCGGTGCTTGTAGGGCATGAGCCGGACCTGCGCGGGCAATCCCGGATGAACGACGTCTATATCGTCCGGCCGCACCTGTGCGGTGACGATGAGGCGATCGTGCTTCGGCACGAGATCGAGGAGAGGCTGGCCCTCCGCCACGACGCCACCCGGCGTGCGGATGCGCAGATCGGTGACGACGCCATCCTCGGGCGCGCGCACTTCGGTCCGGGCCAGAACGTCCTCGGCCGCTTCCGACCGTTCGGATAGCTGGAACACGAGCGCCTGCACGTCGCGCAGGCTCTGTGCGATCTCGGCCTCGCGGTCGCTGCGCAGCTTCAGAATCTGGGCGTGGGCTTCGCCGACCCCCTGCTCTGCCCTCGCCATCTCCTCCTGCGCCTGCCCTCGCCGCCCCTCGATCTCCGCCTGCTCACGCTCGAGGGACAGCTTGCGCGGCTGGGCAATGATGCCCTTCGCGACAAGCGGCGCGATGGAGTCCATCTCTTTCTTGATGATCTCGGATCGCTTCTCCGCCGCCGTCACCTGGAAGCGCAGGCCCAGCATCTGGCGCGAAATCTGCTGCTGGCGCTGTGCCAGAACGGCAAGCTGGGACTGGTACAGCTGGCGCCTGCTGATGAAGATGCGCTGCTGCCCGGCCAAAACCTCCATCAGGGCCGGATTTTTCTCGGCCGCCTGCCTGAGAGGCAAAGGAAACTGGATGCTGTCGCGCCCGTCGCGCTCGGCCAGGAGCCGCGCCTCGCGCGCCTGCGCCTCGCGAAGCTGCCCCTGGAGCGCCTGCGCCGTCGCCCGGGCCTTGGTATCGTCGAGCCGGATCAAGGGCTGGCCCATCGCCACGGCATCGCCGTCCTTGACCAGAATCTTGGCGACGATGCCGCCTTCGAGGTGCTGAACGGTCTTCCGGCTGGACTCTGCCTCGACCGAGCCGGCGGCGATCGCTGCACTCTCCAGCGGTGCCGTCACCGACCAGGCACCAAATCCACAGATGAACACGGCCACAAGCCCGAAGGCCGACCCGGCAAGCCAGGCGATCCGCGTGAGGGGTGTCGGCGGCGGGGGTGGCAGCACGTCGGACAGGTCGATGACGGGCGATGTCTTGGCCATCATGCAACTCCCCGGTCGGCCTGCACGCTCGGCGCCGAGATCATCGGTCCTTCCTTGATCTTCGGCATGCGCGGCTCCGGCTTCGCCTTGGGCTGCTGCATGACCTTGATGGCCGTTTGCCCTTGAGCAATCCTCTCCGCGATCTCGCGCCGTTCGCCATAGGCGTTGACCATACCGTTATCGAGAACCAGGACGCTGTCGGCGATCGACAGGATCCCGAGCCGCTGCGCGATGACGATGATGGTGGCGCCCCGGGCCTTCATCTCGGTGATCGCCTGGCGCAAAGCCTCCTCGCCTTCCGGATCGAGGCTCGCGTTAGGCTCGTCGAGAACGATGAGGCGGGGATCGCCGAAGAAAGCGCGCGCGAGTCCGACCTTCTGACGCTGACCGCCCGACAGGCGCGCCCCACCCTCGCCGATATTGGTGTCGTAGCCCCGAGGCAGGCGCATGATCGTGTCGTGAAGGTCGATGATGCGCGCAGCCGCGATCACATCGGCGGAACTCGCAGCCGAAAGGCGGGAGATGTTCTCGCCGACGGTGCCCGCGAAAAGCTCCACGTCCTGCGGCAGGTAGCCGAAATAGCGGTGCCCGCCGGATGCCATCCACACGCCGATATCGGCGCCGTCGAGGCGAACATGGCCGGTGGTCGGCGGAACGGTCCCCGCGATCAGGCGGCCGAGCGTCGATTTCCCGGCGCCGGAGGGCCCGACGACGCCGAGCACTTTTCCGGCGCTGACCATCATCGAGAGCCTGCGCACGATGGGTTCGGCGGAGCCTGCCGGCACGTAGGTGAGCTGCTCCACTTCGAGAAGACCGCTCGGCGGCGGCAGCTCCATGCCCTTCACCGGCGGGGGCGCTGCCTGCATCACGCGCCGGATGCGGTCATAGGCGAGGCGCATATTGGTCACGGCCTTCCAGGTTCCGATAGCGCCTTCGACCGGACCGAGCGAGCGTCCGAGCAGGATCGAGGCGGCGAAGATCGCAGCGGGGCTGACGTCGTGCCGGATGACCAGATACGACGCGACCGCCATCACCAGCACCTGGGCGAGAAAGCGGATGAACCGGGCGAAGGCCTGAATGGCGGACGCGCGTGCGCCCGCCGACAGCTGAGCGGATTTCGCATGCGCCTGCTCGTCTGACAATATGCGCGCGACGCCGGGCAACATGCCCATCGCCGTGATCGCCTCGACATTGCGCATGAGCGATTCGAACCGATGCTGGCTCTCAGACGAGGCCGCAGCAGCGCGCGCAAACGGCGCACGCGTCACCGTTTCGTTGAGCCAGGCGAGGCTGAACAGGATGCATGAGGCCGCGACGCCGATGAAGCCGAGCATCGGATGAACGAGGGTCATGGCCAGGAGAAAGATCGGAGTCCACGGCAGGTCGAAAAGCGCCGTGCATGCGGAGCCGCCGAAGAACTGGCGCAGGGTGCCGAGGTCGCGCCAGGCCTGGGCCGCTCCGGCGGGATCGGCGCGCAGGGCCGCCTGCACGGCGGCCGTCAGAACCGGCGCCTGCAGGCGCTCCTCGAGCCATCCTCCGACACGGGCCAGCATCTCGCGCCGCAGCGCCTCGATGACCGCGTGCAGGGCAAGGGCGAAGATGACGATCAGGGTGAGCATGTAGAGCGTGTCGAGGCTCTGGCTCGACAGGACATGATCGTAGACCTGCAGCAGGTAGAGCGGCATGGTCAGGGCGAGCAGGTTCACGAAAAAGCTCAAGCCTGCGACGAGAACGAGCGAGTAACGGCAAAGCCGGAAGGCGTGCTCCACCTCTGTCGGGTGGCGAGCCTTCATCCAGTTCACGGACATGCGGCGAACTCCGGTCGCGTCGATTGGGACGAGGGCCGGCGCTCGCACGGTTGGGGGCTCGGCACGAGCGCCGATCCGGGGCCGCCTTTAGGGTCGGCGGTCCCGGACTGCCTTCCTGGCGTCAGGCGCCGAAGCTCCAGTCGAAATCGCCGAAGTCGAATGTGAACGTCACGCTGGCATCCTGCATGGCATCCATCATCTGATCGACGTCGACCGTAACCGCCTGGTCCTGGGTGGACGTGGCGTCGGAGTCGTTGTCCTGCCCGAAGTCGAAATCGCCGACGTCCTGGCTCGAAGCAGCCGTTCCGCCGCCGCCCTGCTCGATCCCGGCCATGGCATTGCCGCCGGCGGTCGAGCTGATGTCCGAGACGGCATCGTTGTCCGTCTGCGATCCGGCGTTGCCGCCGGCGGTTCCGCCATTCGCGCCCGCATTGCCGCCGGACGCATAACCGCCAACGGTATTGCCGCCCGAGGTTTCGCCGCCCGTGGCCGCACCCGAGGTGGAGCTGCCGCCCGTCGTGTCGCCGGAGGTCGCCGTGGCGTCGCCGCCGTCACCGCCGGTGCCGTCGCCGCCGGTGCCGTCGCCACCCGTGGCGGATCCGGACGTTGCCGACCCGCTGGTGCCGGCGCCGCCAGTGGCATCTCCGCTCCAGCCTGCGCCGCCGGTGCCCGCGCCGCCCGTACCGTCGCCCGAGGTTCCGTCGCCGGTCGTGCCGCCGGTGCCTGCACCGCCATCGCCGCCATCGCCGCCGGTGCCGTCGCCACCGGCGCCGTAGCCGCCTTTGCCATATCCGCCATAGGCGCTTCCGTCGGTCGCCGTAGCGCTGCCGCCCGAGCCGGACCCGCCGGAGCCGTAGCCGCCCGTTCCTGCGCCGCCGCCGCCGCCGCCACCGCCGTTGCCGGTCGAGTCGCCCGTGGTGGCATCGCCGGAGTAGCCGGTACCGCCGGAGCCGTAGCCTCCGGTGCCGTCGCCGGTCGTCGCATCGCCGCCGTCGCCATAGCCTGTCGCGGCGTAGCCGGAGGTGGTCGGCCCGCTGCTGCCGGCCCCGCCGGTGCCGTCACCGCCGTAGCCACCGGTCGCGGTTGCCGGTCCGCCACTCGTCGGGCCGGAGGCCGAATATCCGCTTTCGGTGTCGCCACCGGTCGTTGCACCGCCTGTCGCAGCTCCACCAACCGGGCTGCCGGCATTGGCGGTGCCGCCATTGGCGTCGTTGTCGGTGGACGCGCTCGAATCTCCATTCGACGTCGTGTTCGAACTCACGCTTGAATCGTTGTCGGTGTCGACATCGGTCCAGGCCTTGTTGTTGGCGCTGGCGTCGTTGTAGGCGAGCTGAACCGGGTTGTAGTCGACATGGCCGTTGTTGTCGTTGTCCTGATCAATGTCGGAACTTTGCTTGGCCTTGGTATCGATATCCTGATCCTGCCATTGATCCAGACTGTTCTTCAACTCGACATCAAGGTCGAAGTCGAACCCGAATTTGCTGAGAAGTTCTGATAGATCTCCCATTCCGGAACCTCCGCATGTGTTGCGGCCGCCCAGCAGAAAGTCGTCAGGCGGTTAAGAAGACTTTCCCGCATGCAATCCAGAAGCGAAAGTTGCCGATTTGCATTCCTCAGAATGGGTGGCGGACTGTTCTCCCATCGCCCGTTCAGGCGAGTGTGCCCAAGTCCGACGGTGGTCACAGCGCGGTTTCCGAACCGCATACGTAAGTAGTACCCCACAATCGCTAAGCCGCCTTTTGCCGAAGGTCGCGAGCCGGATTCTCGGCGCCGGGACGCACTTCTCGACGATTTGACCAGCCGGTTCTCGCAGGATGGATCAGTGCTCGTCAGTTCTTTCAGGTCTATTCCGAGGCCAGTTCGTCCAAAATTTCGCTTCAGAATCAATATGTGAAGCAACCGCGGAATGTCGTAATCGCCAAAGCCTGATTTGACGCCTCCAGCGGGCCTGCAAGACCAGTGTCGCGCCGTCCCGTTGCACGATCAATCCTGAAAGCGAAAGCTTGGCCGCTACGCCGTTTCTCTTAATCGCTCGCGACCGTAGTTATGAGGAGCACTAATTTGTACTATGATGTTCGAACAATTTGCTGCGTGCGCGAGTTTAGAGCGCAAACCGCGTAAACCGCGTATTGAAGACGATATAGTCAAGCCTCTCGGTTCAGTGGAGTCGGCGTCCATTATTTTCAAAGCACCGAGCTCAGACGCCTTCTGAAAAGTAAACCGCCTGAGACCCATTCACAGAGATTCCCTAAATACTAGGGGGGACACGATGCAGTTTTTGAACGCGTCTCTGGCCTGTGAGCAGGAGGGTATCAGCAAAGGTGTGCTTGCCATCATCGATGACGAGCCGTTCTCCCGGGAATGTCTGATCGAGGCCCTGCGCAGCGCGTTCGTTGATACGCCTATCATCGGCCTGTCGTCGGTCGATGAGGTCGAGCAGGTCGACAGGAGCAGTTTCGCGCTCGCGCTGCTGAGGATCCGTTCGCAGCCCGTGTCGAGCCGCCACCTGGCAAGCGATGCTAGGACGCTCGTTCAGCTGTGTCCGAACGTTCCGGTCGTCGTTTTGTCTCTTTGTCCCACCGCCCAAACCGTCGGCGAAGCGATTGCGCTCGGCGTCAGCGGCATCATCCCATTGACAACGTCATTCAAGGTCGCGGTCGCAGCCATGCGTCTCGTGATGGTCGGGGGAACCTATTATCCCTGCATGCTCGCAAACGACGTGCACTCGATCACCGAAGCCGAGTGCATGGACCATTCGGTTGAGTCTTCTCCGGATCCGCATCGGTCGATCGAGGCAAGCCCGGGGCCGTTCCTGGCATTGATGGAGCCGGGCGAAGACGCGCTCGACGAGCATGCGTGCGGCGCGAATGCGATCTTTACCGCGCGCGAACTCGAAGTCCTGGACGCTCTCCAGAAGGGCTGGTCCAACAAGTGGATTGCCCATTCTCTCCATATTTCCGAAAACACGATCAAGGTTCATATCCAGCGTATCATGCGCAAACTGCACGCAACGAACCGGACCGAGGTGGTGGTTCGCCACCGCCAATTGATCGGGATGCCCAAAGGATAATTCTTCCGTCTGATGCAGCCATTCGGGTGACGCCCGTTCGCATTAAGCCATTGCGGTTTCGCGGTTCGGCATGTGAGCGATCCCCCGTGCGGAAGCATCCCCGAGGCACAATCCTTGATCGGGTCGGATACCATGCCGCCAGAACGGGTAACTGGCGCATCAGATCACGTCGGCTCAAAATCGCTTCAACGTTTATCCTGCAGGGCCAATGTCGATGCTGTCGCCGGACAGGGGAATACGCAACCTGCTTCCGATCCTGGATGAAGAGCCGGATGCGGTCATCTTGGCGACCGATCGCGACGGGCTTAGCGTGCGTTCGGCCGCAGATGCCGCGTTGCCAAACTCGAATATCCCGGTTCCCGGCATCGACCTGGGAATGCCCGGCCTTTTTTCGAACTCCCCGTCGACGGATAATGCGGTTCAGCCTGACGCCTCGCAGCCGCACGGCCATGTGTCGTTAATTCAGTCCCCCTCGGCCGGCGAGCCATTCGGCTCCCTCGAGAATCCCGTGGAGACGGACGCCAGCGGACGCGGTGCTCATGTGCATACCGGCTCCGCCTCCGCACACGGGGCACATGCGCCATCAAGCGGTTCGGCTCCGCGCGCCATCGGCGCCGATGGCATGAGCGAGGACGGGCGGGGTTCCGCCCTGCATGAGAAACCGAGTGTCGAAACGGATCTCGGCAAGGACTCGGATTCCGGGCCGATGCCGGGAGCTATGCTGTCGCCCGATGCAGCCGTGCCTTCCCCAGGCGGCGGGCAGATGCCGATCCCCCTCGCCGTCCCTGACGGCGACGATCTTCACATCGTCCAGACCGCCTTCGTCGATCAGGATGCGGAGGTGCTGCTCAACGGGTGGGTTGGCGACAGCAAGGTCCGCCTCTTCATGGAGAATGATGCGGATATCGATCAGGACGTCGATATCGACCTCGATTACGACGGCGACGGCCGGATGTTCCTCCGGCTCAACCAGTTCATGACGATCGATCAGGAGACGGAAATCGACGTCGACATCTACGAGGTGAAGGGTGTCCTCTATGTCGATCTCCACCTGCGCAACGAAGTCGATGTCGAGCAGGATACCGAGCTCGACCTGATGATGGGCGGCTGGAACGGCGGCAGTCTCGTCTACGCCAACAACGATCTCGACGTCAGGCAGCATACGGATGTCGATGTCGACATCGACGATGATCTGGAAGAACAGTTCAAGATCAAGGTTGCAGTCGGCATCAAGCAGGCCGTCCACGCGGACCAGGATGCCGACATCGACCTGACCTATTCCAACGGAGCCTTCGGCGTCGATCTCGATGCGATCCAGACCGCCACGATCGAGCAGGACACGACCCTCAAGATCGACTTCTCAGTCATCTGAGAGACAGACAGCCCCGGCGCTGCAACCCACCGTAGAAGCAGCTTTCGTCCGCCAAGCCATCGTGAGCTTGCGGTCGTGCGCCACGACCTGTTTGACAGTTTAGAAAAGCTTTGATCAGATGGTCAAATCAAGAGCCCGCTCCTCGAGAGACGGGCCGAGGTGAACGGATCGATGGCCTGAAAACTCGCCTTGAGCGAGCAGGAGGACTTATGACTTCTGCATCCGATATCTGCGCAGGGCGGCTTTCCCCCGACGCGTATCACGAAGCGTTTTCCGACCTCCATGCCGCGCTCGACAGGCACGAGGCCCGGGTCGCGGCGGAGCGCTGCCTCTTCTGCTACGACGCCCCTTGCGTCAACGCCTGCCCTACCGGCATCGACATTCCCCTTTTCATTCGACAGATCGCCACCGGAAACGCCCAGGGCGCCGGCAAGACGATCCTGGACGCGAATATCTTCGGCGGCATGTGCGCCCGCGTCTGCCCTACGGAAACCCT
>Ga0182742_1005743_pt1 | contig 10279 bp, 14 predicted proteins | sample eDN5th37CBELigMG_FD_128880 | JGI IMG/M metagenome (GOLD analysis project Ga0182742, IMG submission 128880) | Enriched Miracle-Growth compost microbial communities from Emeryville, California, USA - eDNA 5th pass 37_C BE-Lig MG (version 2)... ... | reverse complement strand
CGTATCATAGTAACAGCAGTTTTTTCCTTTTTTATTTACTTAGAACGAAAATTTTGGGTGTTTAAACAAAGAGGAGAGTCAATATGGAAATAGTATATTTTGCAGGTGGATGTTTATGGGGAGTACAAGCTTTTATAAAAACTTTACCTGGAGTTAAGTTTACAGAAGCGGGAAGAGCTAATGGAACAAGTCAAACACTTGATAGTGATTATGATGGCTACGCCGAATGTGTAAAAACAGGATTTGATCCGAAGGTTGTAACGATCAAGGAATTAATGGGATATTTTTTTGAAATTATTGATCCGTACAGTTTGAATAAACAAGGACAGGATGTTGGTAAGAAATACAGAACAGGAGTGTATAGTGAAAAGCCTGAGCACTTAATAGAGGCTAAGGCGTTTCTTAGTGAGAGAAATGATTATGACCTTATAGTTGTTGAAGTATTACCTCTTACAAACTATGTGAGAAGTGCAGAAGAACATCAAGATAGGTTAGCTAGATGTCCAAATGATTATTGTCATATTCCAAAAGAAATATTAAACAGATATAAGTAGACCCAATACCTATAAAAAACGCCTGGACCTCCTGAGATGTAAAGGGAGGCAGGTGTTTTTGGTGTTTTACTGCATTAAAATATTTATGGCGGTGTTTGGATAAAATACAACCAAGTAGAATGATTATATTATTATCGGGAGGGTAAGGAATGTCTGAATTAGAACCATTTGAATATGAAACAGGTACTGCCATACGTGACTACGATATTATTGAAATTAAACCGACTGAAACTGGATACGAAGTAACATTAGATGTGAATTTAGACAGTGGTTATTCACTATCCAAAACAAAACTTGAAATTTCACAGGAAGATTTAGAAGGATATGAAACGAGTGAAGTCGAAGAAGGAATTAAATATGCATTGGGATTTTTTAGTTAGGGAGCCATCCAAAGGGGCTCGGCTATCCCTAGATGTTAGATGTATTGTGAAGAGTTGCACTTAAGCTAAAGGGGCAAGAGTTAAGAAAGTAATCGCTGTGGCGGTCCTTTTTTCTTCTTCCACAAAAGGGCAACATCCAAGTCATGTGGAGTGTGTAAACAATAAACAGATACCACCAACGAAGTGGTACCTGATTTTAAAAATCTCACAAACTCCTCTGAACACTTTCCATCTGCTCTGCAATAGCCTTCCCCATCCGTTTTGACTGAGCCGTCGCCTCTTTAATACATTCCACAAACGCTTCTTGAACCCCGTGGGCAGCAAGAATTTTTAAGCCGGCCTCCGTTGTTCCGCCTGGACTTGTTACCGCATGGCGAAGCTCCTGTGGTGTTTTTGTTGTTTTGGCTACCATATGTGCTGCCCCTATTAAGGTTTGAACAATTAATTGTTGGGCCATTTCTCGCTCTAAGCCTATTTCGACGGCGCTTTTTTCCATCGCTTCGATCAAATAATAGATATATGCAGGGCCACTACCGGATAAGCCTGTGACGGCATCTAATTGGTGTTCCTCTACAAAAGCTGTCATTCCCACTGTACCAAAAAGCATTTGCACATTTCTTTTTTGATCGTCATCTACTTTATCATTGACAGCAATTGCTGTGGCAGATAGGCCTACTGTTGCTGATGTATTAGGCATCGCGCGAACAATTGCTAGCTGCTTTTGTGAGAGTAATTCAATCGAATCCATTGAGACACCTGCTAAAACAGAGACAATCAACATGTTTGACTTTAATAAATGCCGTACTTGTTCAATGGAGGCTGCCGCATCCTTTGGCTTCATCGCAAGTAGAACCATGTCTGCTCCTTCCAATAGTTCACGATGATCATACGTGGAGCTGACGCCGTATTGTTCGTGAAGTGTTGCCAGTCGATCTGCATTGCTGCGATTGGTCACCCATATTTTTTCTGGGCTAATTAATTGATTTTCCACAATCCCTGCAATTAATGCCTCTGACATTGATCCTGCTCCGATAATCGCTATTTTCTCCACGTTTCTTCCTCCTAAAAATCCATTTATAAAAACAAAAAAAAACCTTCATCCTAACAAGGACGAAAGGTCTTAGCTTCCGTGGTACCACCTTCATTTTCATTTTTGCGTGCTTCACGCATAAATGAAACTCAAATCCGTTAACGCCGGAGAACACGGTTAGGTTTACCTAACAGCTCATAAGGTAGGTTCGGTGGGTAAGGGACGGTAAAGCCTCTCAGCCGGTGAGCTTTACTCTCTTTCGTCTTTTGCCACGTACTGGTCTTATTCATTGCCACTTTAACGCTCTAAATGATTTATTAGTGATTATGCAAGATAACAAGCCTTTCTGTCAAGAGGGAATACCGCCCGATTTTTCAAATTTTTCAAAAAACAGTATATGAAAATAATGACATACTTGATAACGTTGGGTAAAATATACTTATGTACTATTGTTATATAACATTCATAATCAAGGAGTTCGAATATGACAGAATGGCGTGATGGAATTGCAAAACTGGTTTTGCCTACTCCTTTTCCAGTCGGCGATGTAAACGTGTATGTAGTAAAGGGAGAGCGTTTGACATTAATTGACGTGGGCCCAAATACGGAGCAAGCATTTGTATCGCTTCAAAATCAACTAGCTCAACTAGGTCTCCAGCTAACAGATATTGAACAAGTCATACTGACCCATGATCATCCGGATCATGCAGGCTTGCTCGATCAGTTTTCTTCTGATTTAGAGGTTTACGGACATGCTAACAATGAACGCTGGCTAAATCGAACCGAAAAGTTTTATGTTGACTACGATTCTTTTTATCGGCAGCTGTTTGTGGAATGTGGCATTCCGGACAAGTATTATGATCCTTTTATCGGTGGAATGAAACAAATGCTTTTGTTTTCCTGCAACCGATCGTTAACAGGTACGCTTTCAGAGGGGGATGTTCCAATCGGATTATCTGAATGGACGGTGATTGAAACGCCTGGTCATGCCCAAAGTCAGATCGGTTTATTTCGTAAAAAGGATGGGGTGCTGATTGGGGGAGATCTTCTATTGGCCCATATTTCAGCGAATCCACTTCTCGAGCCTCCGCTCCCAGGAGAGAGAGAACGTCCAAAGCCACAGCTGCAAGTCAATGATTCCTTACAGAAGCTTCTTACCTTTCCTATTTGTCTTACTTATGCGGGACATGGTGAAGAGATAACAGATGTTCATGGTCTGGTTGAAAAGCGACTAACTCATCAAGTTTTACGCGCTGAGCAAGTGAAGGAATGGCTAGAGCAGGAATCTATGACCGCTTTTCAAATATGTCAACGCTTATTTCCTTCCGTCTACAAGAGACAGCTGGGGCTAACCATTTCTGAATCCATCGCACAGTTAGACTATTTATTAGATGGTAAGAAAATAAAAGCCACAAAGGTTAAGGACACCTTTATTTACAGTGCAATCTTATAATGATAATGAGGCTCCTTCCTATATAGGTAAGGAGCATCATTTTACCCTTTTTGGGAAAGAGTTTTTTTCCATAGTAGAGATTGTAAAGCAGAGTAGTTTACTAAAATCGTCCCTAATAAAATGGTAACGGCACCAATACCGGTATACCATGTCATTTCTTCATGGTAGAAGGTGACACCTAATCCCACTGCGATAAGCGGTGAAATATATAGCCATGTGGAAGGGAACACAGGATCCGTTTTTGTCACAAGCCAATAATAAAGGCTATGTCCAATCATAGATCCAATGATGATTAGATATATTAGGGAACCAATAGATGCCGTGTGAACCAAAGTTAAGGGTTGAACCTTCTCTGTTATCAAAGACAGTAGCAATAAAAGTAAACCACCGTACATCATTTGAACGGCGTTTAATACAAGGGGAGAAGCAATGATCTTCTCTTTCACCCGTTTGGTATAAATTGTACCTGAAGCATAAAAGACTTCACCTAAGACGATTGCTAGACATCCCATGATCCATAAGAAATGTACGTTCAAAGAAATACTCGGTAAAATTAACACGATTACGCCAGCCAAACCAATTATACATCCTATCGTGGATGTAAAAGATGTTTTCTGCTTTAGTAATATTGTGGATATGATTAAAATCATCATCGGTCCAGTTGCCGATAGAACCGCTGCTACCCCTGAAGAAACGTACTGTTCTGCCCAATATAATGTGGCGAAAGTTCCGAATGTTAACCCTACCCCTGTGAAAAAGAGTTCTTTTTTAAAAAGAATTTTTAAAGAAACCTTTTCCTTCCACCTCATAAATAGAAATAATAGAATCCCGGCACTGAAAAATCGAACACCAGCACCGAAAAACGGTGGTATTCCTGCATCGACCCCTATTTTAATCGCTAAAAAGGTGGTTCCAAAGATAAAGCACATGAGTAAATAAAATAAAATAATCATTTTCCATTCCTCCTTGCGACTAATCATACCGCTAGCAGAATAGAACAGTTATGGATGAACAGAACAGATGAAGGTAAATTATGTTACAATCAACAATCATAAGGGGGTGTCTTTAATGAATAAACAGCGAAAATACCTTTTTGAGGAAGTATATGAGTATTTATGGCAAAGAATAGAGCGTTCGGACTGGAAGACTGGTGACAAGCTTCCGTCGATTCGTGAATTGTCAATGGAAATGAACGTTCACCGGTTGACCGTTTTCAAAGCCTATCAAATGCTGAAGCAACAAGGAAAGGTATTTGTAAAAGATAAATCTGGTTATTATGTTCAAGGAAGTTCTACATCCCCTATAGATGGTCACTCTTTGCTTCGAGCTAATGAGAAAACATATACTCTATCTGAGATACACCAACAAAGCGTTCAATATCAGTTTTCCCAAGCATTAATTGATCCTAATTTATTGCCTAATCATTTCCTATCAGATTATGTTAAAAAGGTTTTTGATTTGTATCCTAAGGTGCTTTCCACATATTCTACCGTACAAGGGGATATGGAGCTGCGTGATACCTTGGCGACCTATTTTATTACACGTTATAAAACGCATCTTTCCCATGATGATATCCTCATCACTTCAGGCTCTCAGCAAGCACTCCATCTGATCTCTCAATTATTTATCAAACCAAGAGATACGGTGCTGCTTGAGCGCCCAAGCTATAGCGCTGCAATTGATATTTTTAAAAGCCAGGATGCCCATTTGATAGCGATCGATATTCAGCCTTATGGTTATGATTTAGAGAAAGTAGAAATGCTTATGAAACAATATAAACCCAGATTGTTTTATGTGAATCCAACTTTTCATAATCCAACTGGGTATACGGTTCCAACGGCACAACGAAAGAAGTTAGTGGAACTAGCTGAACGATACAATTGTGTAATTGTTGAGGATGATGCGTATCACGATATTTATTTCGAAAAAGCACCACCACCGCCTCTTTATACATTTGATACAGCTGGTGTCGTCATCTATGTAAGAAGCTTTTGCAAATATGTTTCACCTGGACTACGTGTGGCAGCTTGTGTTGTTCCACCTGCCATGAAGGATGGATTGCTTACGGTTAAAGGGCTTGCCGATAATGGCTCACCATTACTTAATCAAAAAATCTTTCTTCACTATTTTTCCTCACCTCGGCTGCAGCAGCACCTAGAAAAACTTAGAATCGCTCTGCAAATTCGTAAGGAAATTATGGAGGAAGAATTACAGAAGACGAATTGGAGCTGGATAAGTCCCGATGGAGGCTTAAATTTATGGGTTCAGCTTCCTGACCCCCTTCCAACAGATCAGTTGCTGCAAAAAGCGATTGAGAATTCGGTTTCCTTTGTCCCTGGATTGATTTGTGACCCTTTACAACAAGGATTTTCCTCTTCGCTTCGTTTAAGTTATTCTTACGCCAATGAAGAACAGCTAAGGGTAGGAGTAAGAAGGCTAATCGAGGTAGTTAATACGTATGCATGATTTTTTAGCTTTTTTCAAAGGGTTTGTGGTAAGTTATATTTAATGCTACATAGATAAGATGGTGATTGTATTGGATAAATTAAAAGGGAAACATATTGTTATTACAGGAGCTTCGTCAGGGATTGGAGAAAAGGTAGCACTTATGGCGGCTGAGCGTGGAGCACGGCCTATTCTTGTAGCTCGCTCTATTGACAAGCTACAAATAATCAGTGAAGAAATTAGCCGAAAAACGGGTGCGAGTCCCTTGTTTTTTCAATTGGATGTAGGTGATATTGATCAGGTTCAACAGGTGTTTTCACAGATTAAACAAGAGGTTGGCCATATCGATATTCTCGTAAACAATGCTGGGTTTGGCGTGTTTGATTCCTTCCATGAGGCCGATTTTGCTGATATTGAAAAAATGTTTCAAGTGAACGTCCTCGGTTTAATGGCTTGTACGAAAGAGGTTCTTCCTGTAATGATAGCTCAACATTCAGGTCATATCATTAATATTGCCTCACAGGCGGGAAAGCTCGCCACTCCTAAGTCCAGTGGGTACTCAGCTACGAAACATGCAGTATTAGGATTTTCAAATAGCTTACGATTAGAGCTTGAGGAAATCAAATATACGTGTATCGGCGGTGAATCCTGGTCCGATTGAAACCAATTTCTTTTCCATTGCCGATAAATCAGGAAACTATGTGAAAAACGTGAATCGTTTCATGTTAAAATCTGATTATGTGGCTGAAAAAATTATTCAGTTGATGATCACGCCTAAGCGGGAATTAAATCTTCCAGGTTGGATGAATGTAGGTAGCACCATCTATAATCTCATCCCGGGTCTCGCTGAACGCTTTGTTGGCGGCTTTTTCGATAAAAAATAAAAATCACCTTGTGGGTGATTTTTTTAATTGGTTAGGTATTCGTATACGACATCATTAATGAGTTCATACAAAGCAACTTGAGCTTCTTTGACCTCTTCAACAACCCGTTCGTACAATTTCTCATAGTCCTCTTCACTTGCCTCATGCTCGTATTGCTGAAAGCATTGCCTAATCATTTTATAAATTAGTTTCTTCTCCATTCCCTTACACCTCTCCTTTAGGCATTATAACTTATCGATATTCACAAAAGGAAATAGAGATTAAAATTTCCATTGAAACCGAACGTATATTCGCTTAATATAAGAATATATTAAAAAGAGAACGAATGTTCCTATTTGATGTTTGGGAGAGAGAGAACACGATGATTAATTACAGTGAGTTGCCCCATCAAACGATTTTATGTGTGGACATGAAAAGTTTTTATGCTAGCTGTTCAGCCGTTATCGAAGGACTGGATCCACTTGAGTGTTATTTGGCAGTAATTGGAGATAAAGAGCGAGAGGGAAGTATTGTATTAGCTGCATCACCGAAGTTAAAGAAGGAATTTGGGATTAAAACTGGATCAAGAAAGTTTGAAATTCCAGACGATCCGAAAATTCAAGTAGTTGAGCCGAAAATGGCTACTTATTTACGTATTTCCACCGAAATTACGAAGGTGTTTCATCGTTACGTTCCAAAAGAAGCTATTCATACGTATAGCGTTGATGAGAGCTTTCTAAAAATTGATGGAGCCCTTCATTTATGGGGAGATGCCTGGACGATTGCACAGAAGATTCGTGATGATATTGAGCGAGAATTTCAGCTGCCCTGTGCAATTGGAATTGGTCCGAACATGCTATTATCGAAGCTTTGTCTTGATTTGGAAGCGAAAAAGAAGGGGATTGCTGAATGGACGTACGAGGATGTAAAAACAAAGCTTTGGAATGTTTCCCCTTTACGTGAGATGTGGGGAATCGGAAGAAGGGTAGAGAAAACATTAAATGGAATGGGAATCTTTACGGTCGGTCAGCTTGCTCGTTTCGATTTGCAAAAGCTTGAGAAAAAGTTTGGGATTATGGGAAATCAACTGTACCACCACGCATGGGGAGTGGATTTATCCGAAATTGGAGCACCTATTATGGAAGGGCAAATTAGCTTTGGAAAGAGTCAAATTTTGCTTCGTGATTATAAAGAAGAAATAGAAATTAAACGTGTAATTCTAGAAATGTGTGAAGAGGTTGCGAGAAGAGCAAGAACCCATAAGAAAGCAGGTCGAACAATCAGTTTCGGCATTGGTTATAGTCAGGACGAGTTCGGTGGCGGCTTTTACCGTTCGCGGTCGATTGAAGTACCAACGAACGTCACGATGGAACTGTATGATGTTTGTCTACGTCTATTTGCTGAGCATTATGAAGGAAAAACGGTGCGGAAAATCTCCATCGCCCTTAGCAATATTTGTGATGATACAGACTATCAGTTAAATATTTTTGAACCGAATGGCTGGAAGGAACGAGAGCTCGGGTATGTTGTGGACCGCATCCGCAATCGGTATGGACATGGTGCTCTATTACGTGCGGTATCGTATACAGCAGCGGGAACAGCGAAGCATCGTGCCAAGCTAGTTGGCGGTCATAAGAGGTAAGGAGGAACAAGGATGATTCGAGATAGAGGAAGAATCAAGTGGACATCAATGATGCTTCCTGAGCATGTTAAGCTATTGCGCGATTGGGCGGAAGCGGATTCTTACGAGAAAGAAAAGGAGATGGATGAACAAAAGCTGGAGGAGATGAACCATTTGTTATTAGCGGCAATGGAGGAGCATCAAGCGGTGATGGTCACTCATTATCGTTACCGGAAGCATGAATTAATTATCGGACAAATCCATTATTGGGATGAGTTTCAGCAAAGGCTTCATATTGTGGATCATTTTGGAGAGGTTCACCGTGTCTCTCTTTCGAGTATTGTAGATGTACAAATGAAAGAGTAAGAGCAGTCTCCTAAAAGGAAACCGCTGCTTGGAGGTTAATCCGGAGTTTTTACTGCGCGATCACGGGCTTGAAACTTTCCTTTATGCGATCCATCGCAAAAGGGACGTTTGGATGAGAGACCACAACGGCATAAAGAGAATGTGGGTTTCGTTTCAAATACATTTCCTTCCATATCAATCAATTCAACCTCACCAGTGACACGGAAAGAACCGTTGTCCATTACTTTAATCTGAACCTTCGACAAACTGACCACTCCTACCAAAAAAATGTAATAATATCGTAAAGAATTTATTGCCGAAAAGCAAATCATAGGGCAATAAAAAAACGCTATGTTACAATGATTATATGAAGTGGCGTAGGAAACATGATGAAAAGCTGGAGGAACAGACGATGAATATTACGATAACAGAGATAGCAGCACAAAAGATTACCGAGAAGATTAGTGGAAAGCAAGGCTTTTTGAAGCTAAAGTATGATATAGAAGGCTGTGGGTGTGTAGTAAGTGGTGTGCCAACTCTATGGTTAGTGAATGAGCTGGATGAGGATGATGATACAGCTATTGAAACGAATGAGCAAACGGTGTATATCGAAAAATCAAAGGCAGTATTTCTTGATGAAGAACTAAAAATTGATTTCTCTAAAGACTCAAATACATTCCAATTAAAAAGTGTAGGACAATACCTAAACCCAAGAATGGCCTTTGTTGATAAAACAAAATAGAACCCTGGAACGAGCAGATCTACTACAAAAAGTGGATCTGTTTTTCTTTTTAAAGAAAAATTAGCATTTTTTGGATGAATCTTACATTGACTGATAGTGGGGGGATGATATGCGGGATTGGCGAGGATTACTGCTAATTGGTATTGCTATTCTACTCACATCATGTCGGGCAGCAACTATAGAAGTGGCAGTGCCTTTTGAAGTAAAAGAAACCATTGTAGAAGAAAAGCTTACGGATGGTGCGATCATCATGTATACAACAACACAAGAGAATGGGGGAGAAGAATTTGACGCGTTAAGCATCGCGTACTTGGAGGGGGATGAAGAGAAGGGCTGGACGAATGAAGGCAGTAATCATTGGGAATATAAAGGGAATGCCCCACTAACCGTCTATTACAGAGACATATATGATTACAGCAGTCAGGGGAAAATTCTAAGTAGATTTCAGCTTACATATGGACAGGTTGAAAGTGCGGACATTGTATCTATTGAAGGATCAGAAACTGGCAATCAATACATCAATTTAAAAATAATTGACATAGAAGGAAAGAGGTATTTTTTTGAAATGAAGAAGTACCCTTACATTCGGGCACTAAATAAGGAGAAGAACGTGATTGCAGAAGAGAAGCCGAGACGTTAGAAATTAAAGGGTTCCGTTTTCAGGTGCTTTCTAATTAAAGGACACAATAATAGACGTATGAATTGGCATACGTCTATCCTTATTTATCAAGGTTTCCAGACGATAAATAGCTGCTGATTGACGCAACTCGGATCAAATGGGACCGCGCTTTTCGGTTGGCGGATCAAGTTAAGCATCCGAGCTGAAAAATAGACGGAGGAATTCCG
>Ga0182742_1005742_pt1 | contig 10280 bp, 5 predicted proteins | sample eDN5th37CBELigMG_FD_128880 | JGI IMG/M metagenome (GOLD analysis project Ga0182742, IMG submission 128880) | Enriched Miracle-Growth compost microbial communities from Emeryville, California, USA - eDNA 5th pass 37_C BE-Lig MG (version 2)... ... | reverse complement strand
TCGACCTGCAGGTCGACAGCAAGTCCAAGCTGCCGAACGCGCACCTGACGATCCGCTCGGTCAAGGTCCCCTCCGACGTCCGCCTCGGCGCCGCCGTGCGCTCCGGCAGCCCGACCGACGCGCGCGACCAGACGATGACCGTCACCAACGACGTCACCCGGTCCGGCAGCTTCCTCACGCACTTCGTCACCTTCGGGGTCAACAGCTCCCGGGTCGAGGGCGCGCAGGCGGCCCGCCTGCAGCGGATCATCGACACGTTCAAGGGCGCGGAGTCCAGCCCCGGCGTCGCCGACCCGCGCTCGCTGCAGACGCCGGTCGTGCTGACGGGGCACGCCAGCGCGACCGGGAGCGCCGAGTACAACCAGAAGCTGTCCGAGCGGCGCGCGGAGAGCGTCGCCCAGTTCATGCGCGACAACGGCTTCGTGAACGTCTCCACGCGCGTCTCCGGGACCGGCGTGGGCGAGACGGAGGCGACGGGCGGCGAGGTCGAGCACGACCGCCGCGTCGACATCATCATCGGCTCGGGCAACAGCCAGAACACGCTCGCGCACGAGTTCGGCCACGCGTTCGGGCTCGGTGACGAGTACGCCAACACGCCGCTGGTCTCCTCCGGCCTCGGGCGCGACACCGGCACGCCGCAGATGGGCGACGACGCCACGCACGACACGCTGGTCAAGAAGATGGTCGACGCGGGCGGGACGCCGCTGGCGGGCGCCGTGTGCGAGCCGACCGACTCGATCATGTCCGTCGGCGACGTCGTGCGCCCGCAGCACTACGCCACCTTCCACGCCGCGCTGACGCAGATCACCAAGCAGGACCCGTGGGCGCTCGGCCCGCCCACCGGGCGCAACGACCCGCTGCCCGGCGCCGCCGCCCCCGCCGAGGCCGAGCCCGTCCCGGTGTGAGGTGGGCGTGGCTGCTGGTCATCGCCGCGTTCGCCGGCTGCGCGGAGGAGCGCGTGGCTGAGTCCGGCGTGCTGCTCGCCTACGAGGCCGGCAACCACCTGCACCGCTACGGCGGCCGCGTGCACGCGGACGGCCGCTACGAGCTCTTCAGCACCGACGACGCCAACGCCGCGCCGGACTGGAACGCCTACGAGCCGTTCACGGCCGAGCAGGTGGAGGAGATCGCGGCGCTGGTCGACGAGGCGTCGCGGGCCGTTCCCGACCGGCTGGAGCCGTCCGGGGCGCCGTCGCCGGACGCGCCCGTGGCCACCTTCCGGCTGCGCGACCGCGAGGTCCGCGTCGTCGAGTGGCCCGACAGCGCCCCGGAGCTGGCGGCGCTGCTGGACCGGATCGCCGAGCTGCGCCGCTCCGCGCCCGTGCCGAGCACGTGGCGCGTGTGGGACGGCAGCGCGGTGGTCGAGCTCGCCGTCCCGTGCGACATGGGCACCGTCCCCGCGCTGAGCCGCCTGCGCGACGCGCTGTTCATGGAGGGCCTCAAGGGCGACGCCGCGGGCGCGGACCCGCCCGCGGGCACGCCGCTCGTGGCGGTCACGTTCGACGCGCCCGGGGGCCGCGAGGAGCTCGAGGTCCACGCCGACGGGCGGCGCGTCAGCCGCGCCGGCGGCAAGGAGCAGACGAGCGAGGTCGCCCCCGGCCAGCTCGGCGCGATCCGCGCCGCGCTGGCCGAGACCGACTGGGCCGCGCTCCCCTCGCGGCTGTGCTAGCGGCGGGCCGCCTTTCGGCCGGCTGCTTGACCTCGCGGACCCCGAGCCGCTCGCCGCGGCGCACGAGCTTGACGCGCGCGCCGGCCGTTGGCGCCGACGATCGCGATCCGGGCGACGGGGCGGCGACGGCCAGGGCCGCGAGGCACCTCGTCGCGCGATTGATCACTCGTCCGTGAATCACGGGCGCCGGCCGTATGCTGCGCGCGGTGGAGGGTGACGCTCTGCGACTCTGCGGCCGGCTCGAGCTCTGGATCGCGGGCGAGCGCGTGGACGCGCGCCTGCGCGGGGGGCAGGTCGTCACCCTGCTCGCCGTCCTGGCGCTCGCCCAGCCGCATGCGGTGCGGCGCGACGAGCTCATCGACGTGTTGTGGCCCGAGGAGCTGCCGTCGGACGCCGGCGCGTACCTGTCGACGCTGTTGTCGCGCCTGCGGCGGGTGGTTCCGCTGGCCGGCCGAGCCGAGGTCGGGTTGCAGTCTCACCTTCAAGTTGACGTTGAGGAAGCGCGGGTTGCGCTGGCTTCGGGGCGGTCGGCGTTGACTTCGGGCCGGTGGGACGAGGCGGCAGCGCGGGGCGGGTACGCGGCGACGGTGCTGGCCGGCGGGTTCCTGCCCGGGGTGGCGGGAACCTGGGTCGAGCGGCGGCGCGAGGAGACCCGGGCGTTGGAGGCGGACGCGCTGGAGGTGGTCGTCGAGGGCCGGGCGCGCGGGGGCGGCGACGCCGAGCAGCCGGCGCGCGCGTTGATCGGGTTGGCGCCGTTCCGCGAGTCAGGCCACCGGGCGCTGATGGAGGCGCTGGCGCGGCGGGGCAACGTGGCCGAGGCGCTGCGCGTCTACGACGAGCTGCGGGTGCTGCTGCGCGACGAGCTCGGGGTCGACCCGTCGCCGGGGTTGCGCGAGCTGCACTCGCGGCTCGTGCGCGGCGAGGGGCCCGGGGTGGTCGAGCGCTCGCTGCCGGCGGGGCTGCGGATCTCCGGTCCGTTCACGGGCCGCGCCACCGAGCTGGTGACGTTGGAGTTGGCGGCAACGGGTGATGGACGCAAGCTGGTGCTGATCGCGGGCGAGCCGGGGATCGGCAAGACCCGGCTGGCCGCCGAGTTCGCGGCGTCGGCCCACGCCGACGGCGCGCTCGTGCTCTACGGGCACTGCGACGAGGACGCGCCGATCCCGTTCCAGCCCTTCGTCGAGGCGCTGCGCTCCTGGGCCGCCGAGGTTCCGGCCCACGAGCTCTCGGCGCGGCTGCCGGCCGACGTGGGCGAGCTCGCGCTGCTGTTACCCGAGTTGCGGCGTCTTGCTTCGGTCGACGAGCTCGCGGCCGATCCGGAGACGCGTCGTTATCGCTTGTTCGAGGCGATCCACGAGCTGCTGAGCGCGCTGTCGGCCGACGCGCCGGTCGTGCTCGTCCTGGACGACCTGCAGTGGGCGGACGGGTCGTCGATCGTGCTGCTGCGGCACCTCTTGCGGCGGGGAAGCGGGCGCGTGCTCGTGCTCGCCCTGCACCGGCCGGGCGAGAGCGGCCGGGCGTTGGCGGAGCTGCGGCATGTGCCCGGGGCGGTCGAGGTGGCGTTGGGTGGGCTCGACGTGTCCGCGGTCGCGGAGCTCGTCGCGGCGCCCCGCGCGGACCCCGCCCCCGCGCGCGACCCCGCCGCGCCCCACGCGGCCGCCGCCCCCGCGCCCGCGCGCGACCCCGCCGCCCTCGCCGCGGCCCTCCACCGCGACACGGGCGGCAACCCCCTCTTCGTGATCGAGCTCCTCCGCCACCTCGCCGAGACCGGCGCCGACCTCTCCGCGCCGCTCGAACTGCCGGGGCGTGTGCGCGACGTCATCGCCCGGCGGCTCGACCGCCTGCCGGACGAGGCCCGGCGCGCGCTCGCCGTCGCGGCGGTCGCGGGCGCCGAGTTCGACCTCGACGTCGTCGCCGCTGCCGCCGGCGTCGAGGCGGACGCGCTCGCCGAGACGCTCGAGGCCGCGGTCGCGGCGGACCTTGTCCGCGAGCTCTCGGGCGGGCGCTACGCGTTCGTGCACGCGCTGATCCGCGCGACCGTCGACAAGGGGCTCTCGACCACGCGGCGCGAGCGGCTGCACCGCCGGATCGCGGACGCGCTGCCCGGCGCCCGCGTGCTCGAGCGCGCGCAGCACCGCTACGCGGCGGCCGACGGCGGAGCGGAGTTGATCGCCGCGGCGGACGAGGCCGCGCGCGCCGCCGCCGCCGCGCTCGGCTTCGAGGAGGCGGTGCGCCACTACGAGCGCGCGGTCGCCGCGGCGGCGGCTGACCCGGGCTTCGATCCAGGGGCGCGCTGCGACCTCGAGCTCGCGCTCGTCGGCGCCCTGCGCGATGCCGGCGAGGGTGAGCAGGCCGCCGCGGTCGCGTTGGATGCGGCGCACGCGGCCCGCGAGGCCGGAGACGCGCGGCGGCTCGCCCGCGCCGCGCTCGGCTACGCGGGCCCGGGCTGGGGCGTCACGGGCGTCTCGGACCAGGGCGCGGTCGCGCTGCTCGAGGAGGCGGCCGCCGAGCTCGGCGTCGACGACGAGCTCCTGCGCGCCCGCGTGGTGTCCCGGCTCGCCGTCGAGCTCTACTGGTCGCCGTTGCGCGACCGCCGCCGCGCACTGGCCCGCGAGGCGGTCGAGCTCTGCCGCGCCCACGGCGACGACGCCGCCCTCGCGGTCGCGCTGTCCGCCGAGCACTGGTGCGCGGGCGACCCGGACACCCTCGACGAGCGCCTCGCGCTGATCGCCGAGGCCGGCGCGCGCGCCCGCGCCGCCCGCGACATCGACCTCGTCGTCGAGTGCCGCCTGTGGGAGCTCGGCGACCACCTCGAGCTCGGCCGCATCGACACGATCGAGCCGACCGCGGACGCCGTCGAGCGCATCGCCCGCGACGCCCACCGCCCGCGCTGGAACGCGTGGACCGCGCTGCTGCGCACGACCGCCGCGCTCGCGACCGGGCGCTTCGACGCCGCCGCGGCGCAGCTCGCCGCCGCCGACCGCCGCGGGTGGCGCGCGGGCGCGTCCGGCCCGCGCGACCTCGCCGCTCCCGACCCGCGCGACCTCGCCGCGCCCGACCCGCGCGACCTCGCCGCGCCCGACCCGCGCGACCTCGCCGCGCCCGACCCGCACGACCTCTCCGCGTCCGGCCCGCGCGACGTCGCCGCGCGCGACCCGCGCGACCCGCGCGACCCGCGCGGCCTCGGCGCCCTCGCCGACGAGCCCGAGTGGCTCGCCCGGCGCACCCTGCTCGCGCTCGCCCGCGGCGGCCTCGAGGCGGTCGAGCCCGTGGTCGAGCGCACCGCGGACCGGCTGCCCGGGCTGCCGTTCTGGCGGGCGCTGCACGCGTGGGTGCTCCTGCGGCTCGGCCGCGCGGCGGACGCCCAGGCGGCGTTCGACCGCTTCGCCCGGCGCGACTTCGCGGACCTGCCGAGGGACATGTACTTCGTGGTCGCGTGCGCGATCGCGGCCGAGGTCTCGGACCCGCCGCGGGCCGGCGCGCTCTACGCGCTGCTGCTGCCGTACCGCGACCGGCATGTGGTCGCGCCGGTCGACTTCACGCTCGGGTCGGTCGAGCGGTCCCTCGGCCTGCTCGCGGCCGCGACCGGCGAGCTCGACCGCGCGGACGAGCACCTGACCCGCGCCGTCGCTGCGAACCAGCGGCTGCGCCCGTGGCTCGCGGAGACCGAGCTCGCGCACGCCCGCGTCCTGCAGGTCCGCCGACAGCCGGGCGACGAGGCCCGCGCCCGGGCGCTCGCCCGCAGGGGCAAGAGCGCCGCCCGCACGCTCGGGATGACCGCGCTGCTCAGCGGCGCGCGTCCGCACTCTTGATGCAAACGCGGCGCTGAATTGTCACCAATGCGCCTTGTCCCGTTGCAGGGCGCCGCGCGAACCTCCCGCGCATGGCACACGAGCGTCGAGAAACCCACCGCCCAGGTAAGGAGGTCGACGCTCGCGTGGCGCGGCTCGCGGCGCGGCAGCACCAGATCGTCACCGCCGCCGAGCTGCGCGGGTGTGGGCTGTCCGACCGCGCGATCGCCGGCCGCGTCCGGGCCGGCCGGCTGTTCGTGTTCCACCGCGGCGTGTACGCGGTCGTGCCGAACCCGAGCCTCGAGGGCTGCTTCCTCGCCGCGGTGAAGGCGTGCGGCCGGGACGCCGTGCTCAGCCACCGCTCGGCCGCCGCGCTCTACGGCTGGTTGCCCTGGGACGGTCGCGCGCCCGAGGTGACCGCATCGACGGGCAAGCTCCAGCCGCACGTCCGCACCCATCGCGTGCGCGACGTCGAGCGCGCGTACGTCAAGGGCATCCCGGTCACCTCACCGCGGCGGACCGTCATCGATCTGGCGGGTTCGGAACCGCTCAAGGCCCTGCGCCGCGCGGTCAACGAAGCGCTCAACCAGCGCCACATCCGGCACACCGACCTCGTCACGACCGGCCACCGCGGCGCGAAGCGGCTGCGCGCGCTGCTGGCGACGGCCGCGCCCACCCGCAACGAGTTCGAGGACATCGTGCTCGCGATCCTGCACGAGGCCGGGCTCCCGGCGCCCGCGGTCAACCGCGCCCACCTCGGCTACGTGCCGGACTTCCGCTGGCCGGAGCAGGGCGTGATCCTGGAAGCCGACAGCGCGCGGTTTCACGACCACCTGCTCGCCCGCGCCGCTGACGCCCGGCGCGAGCGGGAACTCGAGCGCGCCGGCGAGACCGTGGTGCGGACGACGTGGCGAGAGATCGTCACGCGGCCGGACCGCGCGGTCGCGCGGGTCCGCGAGGCGCTCGGCCGCCACGCGAGTGTCGAGAAACCCACCGCTCAGGTAAGGAACTCGACACTCGCGCGTCCGGACGACGCGGGCGGCGGCGACCACGCCGACCCGCCGCGCTCAGTCCAGCAGCGACCAGGGGTCGAAGCGCTCGATCGGGATCACGCGCGTCCGCGGCAGCGTGACCGTGAACGCCCCCACGTCGTCCTCGAGGTCGTAGAGCTCGAGCCCGTCGGCGACCAGGTCGGCCAGGGCGCTCGAGACGAGCTCGCGGAAGCAGAGCACGCCCACGCGCCGCCCGCCGCCGCCGCGGACGAGCGCCGCGACCTGGGGCGCGAAGTCGCTGTCGTGGCTGGCGAGCAGGACGTCGCCGTTGCCGCGCTCGTCGAGGGCCTCGAGCGTGCGCTGGATCGCCACGTCGACGACCTTGACCTCGGGCGGGCCGCTCAGCAGCACGGGCCGGTAGCCGAGCGTGGTCAACGCCTGCACGAAGCTCAGCGGGACCTGGCTGGAGGCGTTGAGGAAGAAGAGCGCGCGGGCGGGCTGGTCCCAGATCGCCTCGGCGTAGTCGCGCACGCGGTCCCAGCGCGGCCGCTCCTCGGGCGCGGGGCGGCGCCCGAGCAGGCCGGCGCCGAGGGTGGCGTCGATGTTCTCGCCGTCGACGAGCAGGAACGTCCGCGGCTGGGGCGTGCTCATGCCGAGCAGTCTGACGTGCGGCTCAGGCGGACGCGGCGCCGACGTGCGCGGAGAGCGCGGCGCGGACGAGGCCGGGCAGGCGCTCGGCGGAGACCGCCGGCGAGTAGTGGAAGCCCTGGGCGAGGTCGCAGCCGATCGCCGCCAGCACGGACGCCGACGCGGCCGACTCGACGCCCTCGGCCACGACGCGCAGGCCGAGCGAGCGGCCGAGCGCGGCGGTGGAGGCGACGATCGCGCGGTCGGCGGGGTCGCGGTCCATGGTCAGCACGAACGACTTGTCGATCTTGAGCTCGCTGACGGGCAGGCGCTTGAGGTGCTCCAAGGAGGAGTAGCCCGTGCCGAAGTCGTCGAGCGCGAGGCCGACGCCGAGGTCGGACAGGTCGGCGAGCACCTCGCCGGCGCGCTGCGGGTCGTAGAGCATCAGCGACTCGGTGACCTCGAGCGTGAGGGCGGACGGCGGCAGCCCGTAGCGGGCCAGCAGGTCGCCCACCTGCCCGGGCGTGCGCAGGTCGAGCAGGTTCTGGACCGCGAGGTTGACCGCGACGTGCAGGTCGAGCCCGAGCCCGCGCCAGTCCGCGAGCTGCGAGAGCGCGGTCTCGAGCACGTGCAGCGTCAGCGGCCGCATCAGCGCCGTGTGCTCGGCGTGCGGCAGGAACGCGCCCGGCCCGCGCAGCCCGTGCACCGGGTGCTGCCAGCGCACCAGCGCCTCGACGCCCGCGACGCGCCCCGTCGCCAGCTCGACCTTGGGCTGGTAGTGCAGGACGAGCTCGTCGCGCTCGAGCGCGCGCCGCAGCTCCGCCATCAGCGCGAGCCGCTCGCGCGAGTGGCGATCCCGCGCCGGGTCGTAGGCCTGGAAGCCCGTGCGCGCCTCCTTGGCCTGGTACATCGCCACGTCCGCGCGCTGCAGCAGGCTGTCGGCGTCCACGCCGTCGTCCGGGCACAGCGCGACGCCCATGCTGGCGTCCATCACGACCTCGAGCCCGTCGACCTCGAACGGCGTCTGCAACGCCACCCCCACGCGGCGCGCGAGCTCGGACGCGCGCGCCAGCCCCGCGCCCGGCAGCAGCAGCGCGAACTCGTCGCCGCCGAGGCGCGCGACCAGCCCCTCGTCGCCGACCACCTCCCGCAGGCGCGGCCCGAGCTGCGTCAGCAGCGCGTCGCCGGCATGGTGGCCGAGCGTGTCGTTGAGCTCCTTGAAGCGGTCGAGGTCGACCATCGCCACCGCGAGCGGCGCATCGCCGTCGCCGAGCGCGGCGCGCAGCCGGTCGCCGAACAGCCGCCAGTTCGCGAGCCCGGTCAGCTCGTCGGTGAGCGCGAGCGCGCGCGACGCGTGCAGCGCGGTGTTCTCGTAGTAGGTCAGCGCCAGCCGGGCGAGCACGAGCAGCAGCGTCGCGGCCGACAGCCAGACCGCCGCGTCCGTGGTCGCGCTGAAGTGGTCGCGCACCAGCACCGCGCAGGCCACGATCCCCAGCAGCGTCGGCGTGATCAGCATCCGCCAGCCCTCGAGCGCGACCTTGCGCGTCGCCGGCACCGGGCTCCAGGCCGCGGCGGCGATCAGCAGCGGCGAGGCGAGCGCGACCAGCGGGACCCACAGCGGCCGCTCCTCGCCGTCCAGCCCCGCCGAGACGTAGCCGATGTCGCCGGTCACGCGCGCCAGCAGCGCAAGGCCCAGCAGCACCCAGACCGGGCTCAGCTGCGCCCGCAGCGTGAACGCGACCACGATCAGCACGACCAGCAGCGCGTCCCCGACCGTGTAGGCCAGCGCCACGCCGCCGCCCGCCGAGCCGAGCACCTGGGTCATCAGCGCCGCCGCGCCGAGCGTCCCGATCGCCGCGTCGAGCCACAGCGCCGGCCCGAAGCGCCACAGCCGCGCGCGGGCGAACAGCAGCGCCGCCGCGCAGGTGGCGGGAAAGAACAGCAGCGAGACGACGTCGGCCTCGGCGGGGAACACCGACCCGCCGCCCGGCAGCGCGATCCAGATCGTCCCGACCGACTGCGCCACCAGCGCCACCGCCAGCGCCAGCCACGCCCACCGCTCCTCAGGACGACGCGCCACGCGCGCCAGCACCGCCGCGGTCGCGGTCAGGACTGGCAGGGCGGCGGCGAGCAGGACGATCACCTTCGATCGGATCGGCCGCCCAGGGGAGGACTTGATCGGTCGAAGACCTGATCTTCGTCAACTGGACGAGTGTTGTGCCAGCTCGCGGGCCAGCGTGACGAGCTCGCCGTGGATCCCCGGCACGGACGCCATCGCCCCCGGCGAGTCGAGCGTCAGCGGCGCGCCCGCGTAGTCGCTGACGACGGCGCCGGCGGCCCGCGCGATCGCGTGCCCCGCGACCACGTCGTAGGGGTTGTTGTGGGCCAGGAACATCCCCTGGATCTGCCCGCCGGCCAGCCACGTCCACAACACGGACGCGGCGCCCACGCACCGGAACCGCAGCGCGCGCCGGTGCAGCTCGGAGCCGAGGTCCAGGAACGCGTCCATGCGCGCGCCCCCGCGGTGGAAGGCGTCGCCGATGGCGACGATCGCCTCGTCCAGCGCCTCGACGTCGACCACCGAGCCCGAGTCCACGCGCACGCCCAGGAACGGCAGGTCGATCACGCCCAGCACGGGCACGCCGTCCTCGAGCAGCCCGACCATCACGCCGCACAGCGGCGAGCCCGTCGCGTAGTTGATCGTGCCGTCGAGCGGGTCGACGACCCAGACGCGGCCGGAGTCCAGCGCCGCGCCGCCGCCCTCCTCGCCGTAGAAGCCGATCTCGGGGGTCGAACCCGCGAGTGCGTTGCGGACCGCGGCTTCGCTCGCGAGATCCACCTCGGTCAGGAAGTCCTTTGCGGCCTTGTCGATGCGCTTGTGCGGCCGTCCGCGTCCCGCCCGCAGGACGGCCACCGCCTCGTCCACCGCGGCGTGCGCCGCCTGCAATTCGCGTTCCACGCCTCTAGTCTGACCGGCATGCGGGTCCACCCCCTCGAGACGGGCGTCGCGATCGTCCGCGAACGCCAGCTGCAAGGGGTGGAGCCGTTCCGGCGCCTGCGAACGGTGACGACGCGCAAGCCGTGGGTGGAGATCCCGGTGCGCGCGTGGCTGATCGAGCACCCGGACGGGCTGATCCTGATCGACACGGGCCAGACCGCGCGCGTGAACGAGCCGGGCTACCTGCCGCGCGAGAACCCGTA
>Ga0182742_1005741_pt1 | contig 10286 bp, 10 predicted proteins | sample eDN5th37CBELigMG_FD_128880 | JGI IMG/M metagenome (GOLD analysis project Ga0182742, IMG submission 128880) | Enriched Miracle-Growth compost microbial communities from Emeryville, California, USA - eDNA 5th pass 37_C BE-Lig MG (version 2)... ... | reverse complement strand
CGTGGCGCTTTTTCGTCCTGACCGGTGATGCCCGGAACCGGCTGGGCGCGGCCATGGCCGACGCCGCGACGGAGGGACAGGAAGACAGCGAGGCGAAAGATCGCGCCTGGAAGTCGCAGGCGTCGAAGCCGTTGCGGGCTCCGGTCCTGATCGCGATAGGTGTCGAACCGGCCGAGGGCGATCATGTCGTCGAAGTTGAAGAAATCGCGGCGGCTGCGGCTGCCGGGCAGAACATGCTGCTGGCGGCACAGGCACTTGGTCTCGGAGCGATGTGGCGGAGTGGGCATCTGGCCTATTCCAGGCAAGTCCATGAGTTCTTCGGCTTGAGCGAACGGGGCAAATTGCTTGGATTCATCTACCTCGGTTTCCCGGCCATGGACAAACCGGTTCGGGAGCGTCTGCCGGTTGAATCGGTGACGACCTGGCTGTCGTAACACTGGTGCTCGGACCTTAGCGGGAAACATGAAGACAAGGATCGGCACCCCGTGCCGGTCCTTTGCTGTTGTGGGTCATGCAGAGACCGAACCGGCAGCGCCAGCGTCCAGAGGCCCGTTCATGTACCATGTGGCGGTTGATCGGTCCGCTTGTCTGCCGGGAAGCCCGCACCCTCATGCCTGACGCATCCTCTGACATCCTGCTTCCACCGCGCACGATCCACTGGTACCAGCGGTTGCCGTGGTTGCTGCTGCTGATCCTGTTGTCCGGGGCCGTGATTGCTTCGGCCTCGACCGGGGCATTCGAGGTCGGCCAGCGGCAGGTTGTGCACATCCTGCTGGACAAGGTGTTCAATGGCACACCGGACTGGTTGCGGTGGAATGCCCTGATTGCCGATTACACGAAACCCGCTGCCTCGGTAGTGTGGGATATCCGTATGCCACGTATCCTGCTGGGGACGATGGTTGGTGGTCTCACGGCCATCAGTTCCGTCCTGCTGCAGGGGGCGTTCCGGAATCCGCTGGCAGATCCCGGATTGATCGGTATTTCCTCGGGCGGGGCGTGGTGTGCCCTGCTGGTGTCATCAGTCAGTCTTGGTCTTCCAAAACTGCTGACTGCGCCACTGGCGGCGTGCGCCGGGTGCCTTGTCGTGATCGTCGTATTGTGGAGGATCGCCATGCGAAACGGTGCGATCGAGGTAATGACCCTCGTTTTGGCTGGCATTGCCATCCAGGCGATGCTGGTGGCGGCGATCGGTCTGACCGGTGCGCTGCAGGGAGACGTGCTGCAACAGGCATCATCGTTCTGGGCAACTGGTGGGCTGGTACAGGCACGGTGGGACCAGGTCCGGGTGACGACCATCGCCCTCGGCGCAGGATGGGTCCTTTCCCTCCTGTTTGCCGGGCGACTGAATGTGCTTTCCCTGGGGGACCGGACGGCGATGCAACTCGGTATCAATGTGCGTGATGTGCGATGGCAAATCATCGGGCTGGTTTCGATGCTGATGGGTGTTGCGGTGGCCTACGCCGGTTCCATCGCCTTTGTCGGCCTGATCGTACCGCATTTGTTGCGGGTGTGGTTGGGACCCGATCACCGGCAATTGCTGGTGAGTGCGCCATTGGCCGGGGCAATCCTTGTGGTCCTGGCCGATTTGTCGGCGCGCACCGTGGCGGAACCGGTTGAAGTGGGCCTGGGTGCCATTCTCGCGCTCCTGGGCGGACCATTGTTCATCATGATCCTGCTGCGGGTGCGGCGGCAACCGGGGATTGCCGGATGACGCACACGGTTCCCGCTGCCGAAGTACGCCACATCTCGGTGCAGCGAGGCTCCCGCGAGATCCTCCAGGATGTGTCCCTGCAGATCGGGCCGGGAGAACATGTGATGCTCATAGGTCCGAACGGCGCCGGAAAATCGACCCTGCTGCAGGTCATGGCCGGGGAGATTCCGGTGGCCGCTGGAGCCGTCTGGCTGAACGGGCGGGCGATGCACGAAATTGGTACCCGGGAACTCGCGCAGGCGCGATCCGTGTACGCCCAATCACTGGTGATGCGTGTTGATTTCCTGGCGCGGGATGTGGTGGCAATGGGGCGCCGACCCCTTCCGGCCGAAAGCCGGGACGACGATGCGATGGCCGTGGCGCGGGCCATGCAGGCAACGGAATCGACACACCTGGCCAACCGGCGCTGCGATACGCTTTCAGAGGGCGAATTGGCCCGGGTGTCACTGGCGCGGGTTCTCGCGCAGGAGGCACCATTCGTGTTGCTCGACGAACCGGCCGCCACACTGGACATGCGGCACCAGCACCTGATCATGCACCGGTTGGGGGTGCTGGCACACAAGGGAACAGCGGTGCTTTCGATCGTGCACGATATCAACCTGGCGTGCCGGTATGCCGACCGGATTGCGGTAATGCACCAGGGAAGACTTGTGGACTGCGATGTGCCGGAACGAATCGCGAATGCGGACTTGTTGCAGAAGGTGTTTGATTATCCGGTGCGTATCCTTCAGGAGGAAGGCTCGGCGGTACCGGTGATTGTGCCGGATGCAGGGGGCCGGAGGGTGTTTGGCGAATGACCATGGCAAATCACCCGGGTGCCGGGAGGGAATCGAGATTGCTGGCCGGGGAAGGCGAAACCAGGGCACTGGCTGCCGAACTTGCCGGATCGTTGCGCGTGGGTGACGTGATCCTGCTGCATGGTGACCTCGGCGCCGGGAAAACGACCTTTGTGCAGGGATTGGCGGCCGCACTTGGCGCGGGAGAGCGGATCCAGAGTCCGACATTCACCCTCGTGGCGGAACATGCGATCACTCTGGGCCGGTTGCACCACATGGATTTGTACCGGCTGAATGATCCCGAAGAACTCGAGGGTATCGGGTACGAAGACTTCATCGATCCGGAGGATGGGATCACGGTCATCGAGTGGCCGGAACGGGCGGAGGACTGGTTGCCGGACCGGTACATCCTGGTGCAGTTCGATTATGTGGATGCTGGTCACCGCCAGGTGGAAATCAGGCGGGTGGGGATATGATCAGCGAACCGTTGCAGGGAAGACCTACCGCCTGAACGTGTGTCAGCACGGGTCGGTGGGTCTTCCCTACCGGATGGCGGGAAGACCATACACTCGCCTGGCGGATCGTTAGGTCTTCCCTGCAGAAAACAAAGGCGATTAGCCTTCGATTTCCTCGAGTTGTTCGAGCACAGCGACCTTTTCTTCGTCCAGCGTTTGCTTGACTTCGTCGAAGGCATCCTGGGCCGGAACGTTGTTCACCAGAACCTGTTCCCAACCGCGACCGAGGATCTGGTCACCGTTCGGGATGAAGACGCGGGCCGAATCCTGCGGCTGGCACTTCGGGAGTTGCCCGATGGCGACAGCGTTGTTCGGGTGGTCCGCAAGGAAGGTCTGCATCGGTTCACTCCCGATGGCCGAGGTGCGAACCGGCATGTACCCGGTGGTCTGCGACCAGGTGGTGGTGTTCTCGGTGTTCGTGCAGAACTCAAGGAACTTCATCGCAGCCTGCTGCTTCTCGGCCGGGGAATTGGCGAGAATGGACAGACCGGACCCACCGGTGCAGCATCCGAACTTCAACTGGCTCGGCAGTTCGGCGGTCGCGAATTCAAAGGTGGTGGCACCAGCGGTGATGTTCCCGAGGGAACCGGTGGAAGCGATGATCGCGCCAAATCCACCCGTCATGAAATCGGTCTGCGGATCGGCAACCGCCTGGGCGCTGCCGGATTCGACCAGTTCACGCATGAATTCGCCACAGGTCACGGCTTCCGGTTCGGCGATCAGGATGTTGAAATCCGGATCGGAGTAGTGACCGTCAAACGCCCAGACTGGTCCATGCAGTGCCCAGGCCCCGTAGGATGCGGCATTGCTGAAACCGAATCCGGCTGCGACGCCACCTTCGGCAATCAGTGCCGGGGCGTTTTCCTTCAGGGCGTCCCAGGTCGAGAACGCATCAGCACCGAGACCAGCGGCCTCTGCGGCGGTCTTGTTGTAATAGAACAACGGGGTGGAGCGAGCGAACGGGACAGCCCACTGCCCACCACCACGCTGGTATTCGGTGTACAGCGACTGCACGTAATCGCCGGCGTTGGTTTCGTCGGTGATCAGGGTGTTGAGATCGACCAGCGACTGCGACAGATAGAAGCGGAACCACCAGACATCGGAGAGAATCGCGATATCGGGCACATCGCCTGTTTGCAGACCAGTGATGAGCTGGGCGGCAACGGCTTCGTAGTCTTCCTGCGGCGTGGCGGAAATCTTGATATCGCTCTGCGCAGCGTGGAAGGCGTCGATCAGCGCGGTCTGGGCATCGCCATTCACCCCGGAACCGAACGACGTCCAGTAGGTCAGTTCAACGGTGGATCCGGTGTCCTGGATGACGGCCGGGGCACTGAAGACGGTGCTGGCCTTGCCGAGGGATGCCGCTGCGGCCGCCCCGGCGGCAACAGTTGCACTCTTCTTCATCAACGATCGCCGTGACATTTCCTTGATCATGGTGTTTCCGATCCTCCTCGATCGAACGACAGTTCCTGGATGGGCCAACCTGACCGCACCCGTGAGCCCCACGATGTTGAAAAGTATCAACCGGCGAGTGCCGGGATCTCTCAACGCAATGTTACAAACCCGGGAACATGTGCTTCATTCCCGGATTTGGCTAACCCTTCGTTGCGCCGGCAGTGAGTCCATCGATGATGTAGCGCTGTGCGAAGAGGTAGACGGCGATCAATGGCATCACGACAAAACAGGTCCCTGCCATCACCACGCCCCAGTTGTTGTTTCCTTCTGCATCGTACAACAAACGGACGCCAACCGTGATCGGTCGCATTTCCACGGTACGGGTGATGATCAGGGGCCACAGGTAATCGTTCCACTTGTTGACCACGGAAATGAGTCCGAACGTGACCACGATCGGTTTCGCCATGGGCAGCACAATGCCGAACATGGTGCGAAGGTGACCGGCACCGTCGACCCGGGCGGCATCGAGGACATCCCTGGGCAAACCCATGAATCCTTGCCGCATCAGAAAGGTGCCAAATGCGGTGGCGGCGCCAGGAAGCACGACTGCCTGGTAGGTATTGATCCAGTTGGATTCAAGTCCAAACCAGTCGCGGACCGTGTTGCCGAAGAACAAGAAATTGGGCAGGATCACGACTTCGCCGGGCACCATGAGCGCGGCGATGACGAACATGAACAACACATTCTTGAAGGGAAAATCAAGGAAGGCGAAGGCATAGGCACAGAGGATGCCGTTTGTCAGTTGCAGTGCCGATCCGGCGATGGTGATGATGAACGAATTGACATAGAACCGGCCGAATGGCACGGAATTCCAGGCTTCCTTGAAGTTGCTCCACTGGGGATCGGTGGGAATCCATTGCGGCGGGAAGGTGTAGATCTGGGAGAGCGTTTTCAGGGAACTGGAAAGCATCCAGAACAGTGGTGCACCGATGACGAATGTCAGCAGGAGGAGCCCGGCATACCCGGCCACGCGACCGAGTTGCTGTTGCTGGTGTACCGAGAGTCGACTAGCCATCGTAATGCACCCGCTTTTCCGAGAAACCGAACTGGATGATGGTCACCACAAGCATGGAGATGAAGAGCACAATGGCCGCCGCCGCGGCGCGTCCGAAATTGGCACCCTGCCCGAAACTCTGGTCGTAGACGTAGTAGACCAGCGTGGTGGTGGCGTAGGCCGGGCCGCCACTGGTCATGGTCTGGATGATGTCGAACGCCTGGAAGGTTGCCAGGATGGAAGTGACCATCAGGAAAAAGGAAATCGGGGAGAGCATCGGAATGGTGACGGATTTGAACCGCCACCAGGCATTGGCACCATCGACCTTGGCCGCATCGTAGAGATCGCGCGGGATGCCCTGCAATCCGGCGAGGAAAATGACGGTGGCAAATCCCAGGTTTTTCCAGACATACACGATGATCACAGCCCAAAGGGCCCATTCTGGCCGGTCCAGCCATCTGGGCGAGGGAATGGCGAACCAGTCGAGAACCTGCGCCAGCAAACCGAAGCGGGGATCGAAGATATAGGCCCAAACCACACCAATGGCCGCACCGGACACCAGGGTCGGGGCAAAGACCAGGGCTCGCACGCCATTGCGCCCGCGCAGCCTCAGGTTCAGCAACATGGCCGAAAGTAGGCCCAGCACGATCGTGAGCACCACACAGGCGACGATGAAGATGAAGGTGTTCTTGAGCACCAGATTGAATGTGCGGTTATCGAAGATGTACCGGTAATTATCGAGCCCGACAAACTTGTTCTTGCCTGAAAATGCCAGCAGATCGGTCTTTTGAAGGCTGAGTTTGATATTCTCCCAGAGTGGCCAGTAGGTGAAGAGGATGAGGAAGAAGAAATTCGGTGCGATGAACAGCAGGAACAATCCCCACTCTGCACGAAAGAACTTCTTGCGCTTGGCCCTCGGGCGTGGTGCCGCTATCGTTTCACCGTAATCCACGGTGCTGGTCCCTACCATGACCGGTGCTCGATTCGTGACGTCAAGTTGCAATCCTTTGCAATCCAGTTCAACACCGGCGCCATTTCGGCGATGACTGCGGGTTCATGATAGGAAGTTTCCCCACCGGAACGTTGCTCCGGCAAGTATCCTCTGATCCGCACGCTGTAAGGCTTCATGAATATTAACATTGGAGGGCACCATTTGGACAACAGGACCCAGATCACCGGGTTACCGCGTGACACGGAACGAATCGGAACAACCGCATGGTTGCTTGCCCTCGATACGTCCACCGGGCAAACCGGAATCGCCCTCACCGACGGGGAGCGCATGCTGGAACTTTCGTTGCCGGGTGGGCGCGAGCAGACACGTTCGGTGCTGCCGGAAATCGCGTGGTCGATGGAGCGCCTGCAGGTAACTCGCGAGCAGGTGGGGGCAGTGGCTGTTGCGACCGGTCCCGGCAGTTTCACCGGTTTGCGGGTGGGGTTGAGTATCGCCAAGGGGTTTGCCCTGGCACAAGGGGCGGAGGTGATCGGGGTTCCCACGCTGGATGTGGTGACCTGGCCGTACCGGGCCAGCGGGACACCCGTGATGGCCGTGCTCCCGACCGGAAGATCTCGCCTTGTCTGGTCGTCCTTTACCGGAACGGGCGAGGCGGCGGCCCCGCGAAATGGCACGCTGCCCGAATTGCTTGGTGCGATCCGGGACATGCCGGAAGCACTGGTTGTTGGGGAACTCGATGCGGCCGTTTGGCAGGTCATTGCCCAACATCACCCACGCATCGAATCACACCTGCTGGGCACACGCCGGAGTGCCGCACTGGCCGATCTTGGTTACCGGCGCTGGCAGGCCGGCGATACCGATGACGCGGCGACCCTGGAACCGGTCTACCTGCACGGTCCGCAAACAGCCTTACCCCCACGGAGTCAACGATGAGCAGCGAACACCAGTTTATCGATCTCAGTCATGTCGTGGAAAACGGGATGGTGACGTACAAGGGTTTGCCCGCGCCCGTCATTTGCGATTTCCTGACACGCGAAAAATCACGGGAAACCTATACTGACGGAACGGAATTCCAGATCGGCAAGATCGAGATGGTCGGAAACACCGGCACCTACCTGGATTCACCATTTCACCGCTTCGCCGATGGCGAGGACCTGAGTGACATTGGCCTGGAACGCCTGGTCGATTTGCCAGCGGTTGTCGTTCCTGCCCTTGGCGTGCCCGAAGTGGATGCCGGACATTTTCCGGATGCAGCGGTCCTTCGCGGCAAGGCGGTACTGGTTCACACTGGGTGGAGCAGGCATTGGGGAACGGAGGCCTATTTCGAAGGCTATCCGGGTTTGACCGCGGCAGCAGCAAGGCATCTGGTCGATGCCGGGGTTGCCCTGGTCGGTATCGATTCGCACAACATCGATCTGGTGCATGACTTGTCCCGACCGGTGCATACACGTGTCCTGGGAGCCGGCATACCGATCATCGAACACATGACAAATCTTGAAGCCGTCCCGGAATCCGGTGCCCGGCTGTACGCCGCACCGGTCAAGTTCCGGGGATTCGGCACCTTCCCGGTGCGGGTGTTCGCGCAAGTGGAGGCTATTGCGCGTAGGGTCGCGGATTAGGCCCGTCAGGGCCGTATATCCGCCCGATCATTCCTGACCGGCGAGGGCGGTGACGATACTGGTGGCATTCCAGGTCATCATGCCGATGTACGTATCGCCTTCGGTTCCTTCCTCACCCAGCGCATCGCTGTAGAGCAGCGGTCCCACCTTTACCCCGGCTTCGCTGGCGATGGATTCGATCAGCCCGGGATTCACCACGTTTTCGGCGAAAATGGCCGGTACCCCGGCGTCCCTGATGTCGCGCACGAGCGCCGCGATGTCCTTTGCGGAGGGATCACCTGCTTCGGTGCTGACGGAGCCAAGGGCAGTGCCGATGATGTCGAATCCATAGGCGCGCGCGAAATACCCGAATGTATCGTGTGATGTCACGAGCTTGCGGTGATCTTCCGGCAGTTTGGCGACTTCAGCCCTGATGTTCTGGTCAAGGTCCTGCAATTGGGTGGTGTAGGCGCTGGCGTTGGCCTCGTAGGTGGCGGAATTGTCCGGATCTGCGGTGCTGAGGGCATCCTTCACATTGGCGACGATAAGAATCACATTCTGGACATCGCCCCAAACGTGGGGATCGGTGTCACCATGATCGTGGCCATGCCCGTGGTCTTCGGTCTCGTGATCTTCGTCTTCTTCCGCCAGGTGGATCACATCGAGGCCACCTGACACCTCGATCGATTGTCCGGATGTGCCGGAGGCGTCAATCATGTCGGCAAGCCAGGGTTCGAGACCGAGCCCGATGGAGAAGACAAGATCGGCATCGGCAATGCTGGCGATCTGGTCCGGTTTGGGATCGAAGTTGTGGGCATCGCCACCAGCAGGGACGATGGTGGACGCATCGATGGCATCACCACCGACATTGCGAACGATGTCGTCGAGAACGCTGAACGAGGAAACCACCTTCAGTTTGTCCCCGGATTGGGCCAGGGTTGAAGTGGCGCCCATGGATGATGCCAGCCAGAGGACGGCGAGCAGTGCGGCAACCAGGCGTGTGGCTGAAGTCGGAAGTGTCACGGCAACCTCTTGTTCGTGAATGACCCGGATCGATCCCGGTCTCTTATTGATACGATGTATCATATTAGGGATGGCCCCTGGTGCTGTCAAGACGTGAGGTGACCGAACCCGGCTCATGCGTGATGTTCCCGGGTGGCGACAAAAGTGGACAAGGTCGGGGATACTTGCATTGTGTGGGGATGTGCGTTGTTCCTGCGCGTGATGACATGATCTCGTCCTACCTGAATGAGGCCGCATTTGAACGTGAGTACCCCTTCCCGAACCCTGACTGCGAACGAAGCCCCGATCTCCTCGGTTGATACGCTGGAAGCCGCCCTCGCTTCGCAGAAATATGTTGCAGATCGCAGCCTGGCAACCACCCTGTTCCTCACCCTGACCCTGGGCAAGCCCTTGCTGCTGGAAGGCGAAGCGGGAGTAGGCAAGACGGAAATTGCCAAGGTGCTGGCCGATGCCATGGATGTGCCATTGATCCGCCTCCAGTGCTATGAGGGGCTCGATGCCAGTTCTGCGATTTACGAATGGGATTACCCCCGGCAGATGCTCTATCTCCGGTCACTCGAGGTGACGGAGGGACTCGATCGCGAAGAGGCTCGCCGGAGTCTGTTCAGCGATGAGTTCCTGCTGAAGCGCCCACTGCTGCAGGCGATCGATGCCTCGCACCACAAGGCACCGGTATTGCTGATCGACGAAGTGGACCGGGCCGACCAGGAACTCGAGGCCTTCCTGCTGGAATTGCTGTCCGATTTCCAGGTGACGGTGCCGGAACTTGGCACCATTCGTGCCGAGCACGTACCGGTGGTGATTCTCACATCGAATCGGACCCGGGAAATCCACGATGCACTCAAGCGTCGCTGCCTGTACTACTGGATCGATTTCCCGAATTTCCAGAAGGAACTGGCCATTCTTTCGGCCAAGGTTCCGGAAGCCTCGCAGACCCTGCAGGAACAGATCGTGACCTACACGCAAGCCCTGCGCAAGATCGACCTGTTCAAATCGCCGGGAATGGCTGAAACGCTGGACTGGGCGAATTCGCTGATTGCGCTGGGTTCGCACGAACTGAATGATGAAGTGGTGGAGGATACCCTCGGGGTAATCCTGAAATACCAGGAAGATGTTGAGAAGGTGCGAGGAGAAGTCTCGCAGCGACTGGTGGCGCAAGCGTTGCGCGCAGAATCGCGGGGATGATGAGTAACGACAACGGATTTTCCACAAACGACCTTTCACCATCGGCAGACCGGATTACGAGTGCCGAACGGGTCTCG
>Ga0182742_1005740_pt1 | contig 10286 bp, 8 predicted proteins | sample eDN5th37CBELigMG_FD_128880 | JGI IMG/M metagenome (GOLD analysis project Ga0182742, IMG submission 128880) | Enriched Miracle-Growth compost microbial communities from Emeryville, California, USA - eDNA 5th pass 37_C BE-Lig MG (version 2)... ... | reverse complement strand
GGTGTGGCAGGACCAGAGGCCGCGAACAACGCGGCAGCACAATGTGCATTCGTTCCGACGCTGACACTTGGGATCCCCGGAAGCGCGACGATGGCGCTCCTGCTTGGGGTTCTTGTCATCAACAATATCCAGCCGGGACCACAGGTCATCAACAGCAATCCGGAGCTTTTCTGGGGCCTTATTGCTTCCATGTGGATCGGCAATTTGATGCTGTTGGTCCTGAACCTTCCCCTGGTCGGTATCTGGGTAAAGCTTCTCAAGGTGCCATACCATGTTCTTTACCCGTCTATCCTCGCCTTTTCCTGCATAGGAATTTATTCCGTTAATTACTCAATATTCGAAGTCTACGTCACGGTCTTCTTTGGACTGTTCGGCTACCTACTTCGGAAATTGAAGTTCGAGCCTGCGCCCATCATTCTTGGTTTTGTTCTCGGTCCGATGATGGAGCAGCATTTCCGCACGGCACTGCTGATTTCCCGCGGCGACTACGGGATTTTCGTCAAGAGCAATATCTCGATTGCCCTGCTGGTGCTCACGATTGGATTGCTGCTGCTCATGAGCATGCCTGCCATACGCCGCCGCTTCTCCGCCGTTGAGGTCGAGGAAGGCTGAAAGCTTTGCTCCATACGGTGGAGGCTACGAAAGAATAGGCGCCTGCCTCGCCCGATCCTCGCCCGGGCGTACGTGCATGTCGAAGAAGTGCCTACCAGAAAAGACCCTGCCAGTCATTTTGAAGGAGCACAAATGTCAAGTTCTGGTCTCGCGAAACTGGTAACCGCCAAGTCTCCGGCCCCCACGCAGCGTTTCACGGGTCTGCCGAAGTACAATTTCGTTGGCGGCCATAACGCGCCGGAGGGTATCCCCGTCCTTGAATTGACCGCAGCCGCCAACAGCGTCCTGCAGCGAGAAGGCCATCTGCTTGCCCTCTATAATCTGTCGCACGGTCCGCTCGGTTACCAACCGCTGCGGGAATTCGTGGCAGGCAAGCTGGCAGGACGCGGGATCAGTTGCACGAGCGATGACATCCTCATCACTTCGGGATCCACCCAGGGTTTGAATCTTGTATTCTCGCTGTTCCTTGAACAAGGCTCCACGATTGTCGTCGAGGAGTTTACCTATTCGAGTGTGCTGAACAGGCTCCGCAACCAGGAAGTTGAAATCATTGGCGCACCTCTGACAGAGCACGGCATCGATATCGTCAGGCTGGAAGAATTGCTGGAAGCGCAGCATAAAAAAGGCCGGCCGGTGCGGATGGTCTACACGATCCCAACGATCCAGAACCCCACCGGAACAATCATGCCTATGGAGAGCCGTGAGCGGCTTGTTGCTCTGGCGAGGCAGTATAACTTCGTCATCTTCGAAGATGAGTGCTATGCCGATCTCATCTGGGCTGCGGATGGTGTTCCTCCGTCGATCTATTCCATGGCTCCCGATGTCACCGTGCATATCGGATCTTTCTCCAAGACCCTCGGCCCAGCCCTGCGGGTTGGCTATGCGATAGCAGAATGGTCGATCCTGAGCCGGATTGTGGCATTGAAGAATGACGCCGGTTCTGGCGCAATCGACCAGATGGTGGTGGCCGAATATTTCAGCCATCATTTTTCAAATCACCTCGTGCGACTGACCGGCATTCTGGATGAAAAGCTGAAAGTCATGTCCGAGGCGATCGATGCGGCGTTCGGGAGCGGCGTCTCCTACCATGTTCCGCCCGGCGGCATCTTTCTCTGGCTCAAGTTTCCCGACTACATTGATGTGCGGAAACTCACGGCACCCGCTTTGGCAGCCGGAGTAGCTTTCAATCCTGGCCCGGAATGGTCAGCTAACGGCGAGGCTGCCCGCTCGTGGATGCGTTTGTGTTTTGCCCTGCCGTCGAAGGAGATTATTGCCGAGGGCATAAGAAAGCTGTCGGAGATCTGCTATGCGGAAATCGGTTTTCCTGAGATCTCCGGGAATCGCGTGCGCTCGCAGTCGAGGCTGCCGGAAAGCAAGATGAACGGGGATGACATTACGGCGCGATGATCTTCGATCTCTTGAACCCCTTTGGTAGCACTGCCTGCGCCTGGTAAATTCATTCCTTCAGCGCTTCCTCGCGTGCGGTACGCAAAGCGGGAATTGCGACAGCCAAAAGCGCAAGCACAGCCAGCATGAGCAGCGTTGCACTCAGCGGGCGCTGGATGAAGACCAAGGGATCTCCCCTGGACATCAGCATGGTGCGACGGAGATATTCCTCCATCATCGGGCCGAGCACCATTGCGAGCAGGAAAGGTGCTGGTTCGCATTCGACTCTGCGGAAGAAATAGCCCAGCGCCCCAAACAGAACCATCACGTAAATATCAAACTCGCTGTTGCTCAGCGTGAAGACCCCTATCCCGCAGAACACCAGAATCGACGGGAAGAGGACATGATAGGGGATCGAGATCAACTTCACCCAGAGACCAATGAGCGGCAGGTTGAGCACGACCAGGAACAGGTTGCCGATCCACATCGAGACGATCAGTCCCCAGAAAAGCTCTGGCTGTTCAACGATCATCCCGGGCCCAGGCTGAACACCCTGGATGATCAGGGCACCGGCCATCAACGCCATGATGACGTTCGATGGAATGCCCAGGGTCAGCATGGGAACAAACGAGACCTGCGCTCCGGCATTATTCGCGGCCTCTGGACTGGCCACGCCTTCGATTGCTCCCCTGCCGAAACGGCTCGGGTCGCGCGACATCTTCTTCTCGATCGAATAGGCCGCGAACGAAGCGAGCAGCGCGCCCCCGCCCGGCAGGACACCAAGGAAAGATCCTATCGCCGTGCCACGAAGCATGGGAGCCGAGATCTGGACCAACTGATTTCTGGTTGGCCAAAGGTTCTTGATCGGCTCTTTCAAAGCCGATGTGGAATCCTGCTTTGGCCTAGGGAGGCGCGCAGCCCGGTCTGGACGATTTCACCAAGATACATCACCGCCACGCGGCGGCTGATGCGTGCGACCACGGCCATGTCGTGCGAGTTGAACAGGTAGGAGAGCTCAGGCTTTCATGCAGATCCATCGCGCACGCACGCCTGCGGCGCGGGCAAGTTCCTGTTCATTTTACCATCAAAGTGCGATTATCTTCATCTTCTGACCACCTCGCCTGCGCATCGAAGCGCCCCATTCGAAGGCGAATGGCAGCGGCTCGGCAAGTTCAAGCCGGCTCTTTCGCAATACCTTTATCAAGGCTGTGGCCATCTCGATCTGCGCAAAGCGGGCGCCGCCACAAATTCTCGGACCCGCTGAAAAGGCCATGAAGTTGGACTTCCGATCAGCCCGCCCTTCACCATTTGGGTCGTGACGGTCAATCCGGAATTCCCGCGGTGCATCCCACGCGGATGGGTTCTGGTGCAGTCCAATGACAGAGACGAGCACCCTGTCACCCGGCACGATTGCTTCATTGCCGATCATGTCCGGAGCTTGGGCAAACCGAGAAAGAATTGCAACGGGAGGAAATACCCGCAAGATTTCGTCGATAAACGGCCGCAGGCTCGGGATCCGATCAAAGTCAGCCATTGATGGAACGCGATCACCGAGGGTTGCCCTGATCTCGTCACGCAGCTGTTCCTGGAAATCGGGCGCGGATGCCAATACGGACAAGGCCCAGCCAAGTGCGGCCGAAGTCGTGTCAGACCCCGCCACGACAAGCGTCAACAACTCGCCTGCGAGATCGATGCGCGTTTCCTCCGGTCCCGATTGAGTTTCGTCGGCAGCCGCGATCAATGCGCTCAACGCATCATTCTCAGGCCCGCTGGTGCGGCGATGCTCGACGAGAGCTGCCATTGCCGCGCGAATTCTGTCGGTGGCGGATTGCGCATGGGCGAGCATTGCGCTGTCTGCCCCCGAGGGTACGCCCGGAAGATCCCAGGCACGAGCCGCTGCATAGCGAATGATGGGCCGCAGATCCTCCGCGAAACTGGCGCCAAGCACATCAAGCGGCGTTGAAAATGCAACCTCGGTCAGCGCAGCCACGGCCGCACGGTCGATCAAGCCGTCGATGACCGTTGGGGCTCCGCCAGTTGCAAGCAGAGCATCCGCGAAATCGTCATAGATCCGGGCAACGAGCGCAAGCGCGCGTGCCGTATCATGGGGCGCAATGAAACTTTGGCTTATTCGCTGCGAATGCCGCCAGGCTTCGCCGTCAAGGGTCAGGCGGCTGCGCCCGAAAAAGGGGGTAAAGGATGCGAAATTCTTGGTGTAGTTGCCAAGGTTACCGACAAGCACCCGGGCGGCCAAAGCCGGATCCTGGACGATGACCACGCTGGTTTCACCGACCGGTATACGCATGGTCTCACCGGGATGCTGTTCAGCCAGCGCGTAGAGAAACAGGCAAGGGTCATCCGCGATTGCCGGCCGTGGCGCCGTGGATGTCGTTTTACGCTTTTCCACGCGCTCGGCAGGTGCAATGCCGGTTGTGTTGAGAACGGAAGCTTTCCGTGCGCCCCTGCCCCTATTGCCATATGCGCGTTTGAAAAAGACCCTGATGCCCGGGTTGAGATCCCGGCAGGCGCGCATGAGTCCCAGCGTTATCATGGGGTCTTCTACCGCAACGGTCGTCAGAGCCGCTGCATCTGCGTCAGTATCAGCTGGCTCCAGTTCGCCCCGGTCATCGGCCCAGGCATCGCCCGATTGTTGCGTTGTCGGGAGCCACCCCGCATATCCGATGATCCGATCACCATCATACGTAACCACATGTTCGCCGTTGAGTATCTGACGGCGGACTGCTCGGGCAATTGTATCGAGATTTGTGGTCGAGAACGGTTCAAAACGCGACAGAAAGTCGAGCGCGGCGCCAAATGATTCAAGTGTAGCCGGCATGGTTTTGAACTTGGCATTTCTTTTCATCGTATACATCTCGAATGAATATCGCCGCCACCATTTGGCAAGACAATTATCGATGGATCACCTGCAAGGCGAGCCCGAAAACGCGAAGATCGCTTAGCCAGACAATTTTTGTACGGTGGGATACCGTTCGTAAGGAAATCAGTATATCCATGATAACTGTTTTATATTTTTAGTTTCATGCACACACCCAAATGGGGGGATTGATGTCGCTCAAAGCTAGTCCGCTTTTTGTATTGCCAGTATTGGCAGTCACTGCATCCGCAACTCAGGCGGCCGATATGGTCTACAACGAACCGGCTCCTGAGCCTCAGTCCGTTGCTGCGAACTACGTGTCGCTTGAGGGTGGAATTCTCTGGGCTGATCAAGGCATTGTCGATGCCAATAACAGCGACAAGTTTGGCAACATACGCGACGATCGTGGCTTCTACCTCGCTGCAACCTATCGTCGGCTCGTCAACCCGGAATGGGATTGGCAAATGACGGCGACCGGCACGTGGCTTAAAGGCCGGCAAGTCTCAGAATATAGAGAGTTCCCAGAAGATTATCAGCCCTGGGAACTGGGTAGGGTAAAATCAAACCTGACATTCCAGACTGCTGACTTTGATGCTGGCTATCATCCCGGCGCAAACCCGTTGACACGCCTGCATATTGGCATCCGGGCCCTTCATTCCTCAGACAAGCTCACCTATTGGCCTCCCTTTGACTACTGGAGGGAATGGGTCGACACCGAAGGCTGGGCTATCGGCCCGAGGATTGGCTTCCAGTCCGAGACCATGCTTGGAGACTCAAAGTTCGGTTTCGTCGCTGAAGCGTCGGGATCTATCCTCCTTGGCAGGTTTAAGACTGAATACAGCTACCAAAATAACTCGGAAGACGAACCCTATACTGAATCCTACAGAGACACCCGCGCAGTCTATAATCTTGAGGCGGGCGCTGGCCGGCCTCTCCTGGCATGCAACCGAAAGCCTGACGATCACTGCCGGCTATCGGGCTCAGAAGTGGTGGGGGCTGCGCAACAACACGACGTTTCCAGCGAGTTCTAACGCATCAGTCAGCGTGGACAGGGACATTCTCCTGCATGGACCGTTCCTACGCATCGGTATGACATTCTAGAGCGGTTCCAGGAAAAGTGGGGAGCGGCTTTCCATCCGAAACCTGCGCCAAGACAATACCCTGGATCATTTCAGTGTTCCTATGAAACACTGAAATGATCTGAAGGAAGTTTCGCCGGTTGGCAGTATCGGGGTTAGGCGATCGTAGTAAGCACGTTGCTGGTCAGCCGTTCGCTCCCGATAGACGCGCCTGCAGAAACGCGGGCGCGTCCTTGACGAACCGATGGTCGTGCCTCTCCGCCCGGGACAGCAGCGTCCGGTGCATGGATGGCACGAGCCGTTCGATTGCAAGGCAGGTTCATTACACCAGATATGACTTCAGGATCGACGCACCGATCGTATACTTTGGGTCGACCATGTTGCCCAGCCTGGCGCGACCGACCTGCGTCAGAAGCATGTAGGCGTCGAGTTCCGTGAAATCGTAGTCGGCTGCCATCCAGCGCACCAGCTCACGGTATGCGATGCGGGCGGCATCTTCCATTGGCCGGCCTGAGCCGATGGTCATGATGACCTTTTCGTTCTCCAGCCGCACCCATTTGAAGTTCCAGTTCTTGATCAGGTCGATCTGCACGCTCGTCACCGTGGGATGCTCGATCGCCACACCGCAAAGCTCGCCGTCACCCTGGTTTGCGTGGCAGTCGCCAAGGTAGAGAAGTCCGCCAGGCGCATTCACCGGCAGGTAAACGACCGCGCCCGGCGCGACGTCGGGCAGGTCCATGTTGCCGCCGTAATAATCCGGCTGCAGCGCCGAAATCGCTTCAATTTCCGGAGAAGTGCCGATGGTTCCGATGAATGGCTCGTAGGGGATGGTGATCTTGTCGTTCCAGGTCACGCCCTTGACGGCATCCACATGGACCTTCTTGACGCGTTCCGGCAACGGAGCGTTGAGAATAGCCGTGTCGCCGGTGCCGACGAGGCCGCCGAATTCGGTAAGAAGACACGTGGTGCCCGCGGGTTGCGGGCCGCGTGGGCGGATCTCCTTGATATAGACGGCAAGGCAATCGCCCTTTTCAGCGCCGTTTACGTAGATCGGACCGTTCTGCGGGTTCAGATAGGGGAAGTTGAGGATCTGGCTTGGGACGTCGCTTTCGCTCTTGATGGCGCCCTCGAAGGCGTCATGGGTTTCCATCGAGACCTCCGCGCCGGGATCAACCCGCAACACCGGCTCTACATAGGGACCGTACACGTAGTGGTACTTGCCCTGATCGGCCTCGGTAATGCTGTGGACGCTATTGACGTTTCCCTTTGCCACGGCACGTTGGGCCATGATCGAATTTTGAAGCCAAGACATCTGGTTTTCTCCTCATTTTTTGGCGCCCTATACGGCTAGGTACTTTCTGATGGTGTCGCGGTCGTCCAGCTCGTGCGGCGTCACGTGGGCGACGATGCGGCCCTTGTCCATGACGTAGCAGCGCTGGGCGAGCGCCCGGATCATGTCGAGGTTCTGCTCCACGAACATGATCGTCATGCCGCTATCCTGATTGAGCTTCCTGATGATGCGGCCGATATCCTGAACGATGGACGGCTGGATGCCTTCGGATGGTTCGTCGAGCAGCAGAAGCTGCGGCGAGCCGACCAGCACGCGGCCGATGGCAAGCTGCTGCTGCTGGCCGCCCGACATCGTTCCGGCCTGCTGCCCAGCGCGTTCCTTCAAGATCGGGAACAGTTCGTAGATCCGCGCATAGACGTCCGGCGAGACGCGTTCGCGCATGGACTCGCCAACCTGCAGGTTCTCTTTGACCGACATGCGCGGAAAGACGTCGCGGCCCTGCGGAACATAGCCGATGCCGAGCCGCGCGCGGCGGAATGGCGTCAGTCCGGTCAACTCGGTCGAGCCGAAGGTGATGGTGCCCGCCATGCTTTCGACCAGTCCGATCAACGTCTTCATCAGGGTGGACTTTCCAACCCCGTTACGCCCGATCACGGCAACGATCTCGCCCTTTGAGACGGTAAGGTCGACGCCTTGCAGAACCGGCTTGCCGCCATAGCCCGCCCGCAGTCCCTTGATGTCGAGCATGGTCTCAGTCATGGCTTTGTCCTAGATAGATTGCGGCAACCCGCTCGTCGGCGACGATCTCGGCGAAGGTGCCTTCAGCGAATATGCGCCCGAAATGGAGGACGGAGACACGGTGCGCTACCTGCCGGACGAAGGCCATGTCATGCTCGACAGCAAGCACGGTCATGCCTTCAGCGTTGAGCTGCTTGACGATCTCCCCGGTCATGTGTGTTTCTTCGGGTGACATGCCGGCTGTTGGCTCGTCCAGCAGCAGAAGCTTCGGTTTCAGCGATATCGCCATGCCGATTTCCAGCCACTGTTTAAGGCCGTGGCTGAGATTTCCGGCAAGCTGGCTCGCCACGTCTTTGAGCTGCAGGAAGTGCAGCAGCCTTTCCACCTCTGCATCGAGCTCGGCACCCTCCAGCCGGCGCTGCAGAGCGATTTCAAGGTTTTGGCGCACACTCAGCGCACTGAAGATGCCGGGCACCTGGAATTTGACGCTCATGCCCTGATTGATGCGCTGAAACGGCTTGAGCCGGGTTATGTCTACTCCGTCGAACATGATCTTTCCGCTAGACGGTTGGTGCTCTCCCAGCAGCAGGCGGAAGAAGGTGCTCTTGCCGGCACCATTTGGCCCGATGAGGCAATGGATCTTCCCTGCTTCGAGGGTGAAGCTGACATCGGCGGTGACGTGCAGGCCGCCGAAGTGCTTGTTGAGATTGTGGGTCTCCAGCATGGCCATGGCTACGCGCTCCCATTCTTGCGGTTGAAGAGGGAACCGAGCAGGATACCGGCGTTGGCGACCAGGCCCTTCGGAGCCAGGAGGACCGTGCAGACCAGAAGCAACCCCATCACCACCAGCGCATACTGACTGCCGTAGATGGTAAGCGCCTGGAAGCCGGAGAGCACGATGAGCGTCCCTATCAGCGTGGCTGTGATGTCGGAACGGCCGCCCACAGCAACCCAGATGATGGGAAGCGCGGCCGAGGTGATGCCCATTGAGGACGGGGTGATGTACTGGCCCCAGCTTGTGTAGAGCGCACCGCTGAGCCCGGCGAGCGCCGCTCCTATGACAAAGCCGCCGAGCTGGTATTTGCGAATGTCGTAGCCCAGCATTTCTGCGCGTTCCGGGTTTTCGCGCACCGCTACGAGCACATTGCCGAACTTGGAATTCACCAGGATGCGCAGCCCGAGGTAGATGATCACGAGGAGACCGAGAACAAGGTAGTAAAGGCCGATATCGGGGTAGAGGACGATATCGCCGCCGAACCACGGCAGGGTGAGTGGCGGCATGCCGCTCATCCCGTTGAAGCCGTTGAGGCGCGCCGATCCGACTGTCCACTGAGGGCCGGCGGTCTGGGCCATGAAACGCTCCAGCGCCAGCGTCACGGAAAGCGTGACGATGCCAAGGAAGATGCCGCTGATGCGACCGAAGAACAGGAAATAGCCCAGAATGGCGGCGAATAGCGCGGCAATGGCGATGGCCATAAGCACCGCGACTACGCCGAGACCGTAGGCGGTGCCGAAGTTGATGGTGAGGATGCCGTAGCTGTAGCCGGCAACGCCGAAGAAAGCGGTCTGGCCGAATGACAGCGAGCCGCCATAGCCCCAGATGATGCTGAGGCCAAGGGCCATGAAGGTCCAGTTCAGGAAGTAGATGTTGTTGCCGACATCATATCCGTCGGCAAACAACGGATAGGCCAGGGCAATGGCCAGGACTACCGCGAAGGCGGTCCAGAACAAGGGCCCCTTTCCCATGGTTTGCGGCCCTTCCAGCCGCTTGAAGATCCGTGACAATGTCATTGCTGCTCAGACCCGCCCCTTCAGAATGAAGCCCGTCACGCCTTTCGGCAGCAGGCGGATGGTGATGATGACGGCAAGGAGGAGTCCGATCTGGCCCGCCAGCTGTCCCTGCCAGGAGGTCAGTGCGGCTTTGACTACCGCGAGCAAGACGGCTGCGGGTGCGGTCCCGATGAACACGTCTGCGCCGCCGACCACGACCGTGACGAATGCTTCCATGATGAAGGTTGTGCCCATCGTCGGGATCATCGTCATGGTCGGCGCGTAGATGCCGCCGGTAAGGCCAGCAAGGGCTGCGCCAATGCCGAAGGTAAGCGTGTAGATGCGGTTGGTATCGACCCCCAGCGCACTCGCCATATGTGGCGCCTGGATGGTGGCGCGCGCCAGCACACCGAACCGCGTCTTGTTGAAGACGAGATAGAGCAGCAGGAGCACAGCGATCGCCGTCGCCATCAGCACGAGGCGATAGTACGAAAACGACAGGGAGCCGACCATGAAGCTGCCGAGCGGAGTGCCT
>Ga0182742_1005739_pt1 | contig 10286 bp, 7 predicted proteins | sample eDN5th37CBELigMG_FD_128880 | JGI IMG/M metagenome (GOLD analysis project Ga0182742, IMG submission 128880) | Enriched Miracle-Growth compost microbial communities from Emeryville, California, USA - eDNA 5th pass 37_C BE-Lig MG (version 2)... ... | reverse complement strand
TCTTCGGCGATGGTAGCCAAACCCGTTCGTTCCAGTACGTCGATGATCTCGTGGAGGGTATCTATCGATTGCTGAACAGCGATGTGAATGACCCCGTCAACATCGGCAACCCGGATGAGATCACGCTGCTCCAGTTCGCTAAGGAGATCATCCGTCTGACGGAGAGTAAGAGCGAGATCGTTTTCAAGCCTCTACCCAAAGACGATCCCCAAGTCCGCCAGCCCAACATTACACGGGCAAAGCAGTTGTTGGGCTGGGAGCCGGTTGTAAGCCGGGCAGAAGGGCTCCGCCGCACGCTCGACTACTTCAAGAGCCGTATTGAGGTATCCACCGAAGCTGTGGGCTGAACATAAGACAGAAGCATCACATTCTCGGCTTGTCCATCATCCAGCGAATAGCCGGGGCCAAAGGGTCCCGGCTATTCGCTTTTATGTATCTGATGCTGGCCCGCCTGCTACTCGCCATACAGCTCTGTGCCGGTGCCTTATGCTGGGTGGGGTAGGGGAGAGGTTAGGCACCAGAGGAAAGAGCGTGTGCGTAATTCTGTAACACTCAGTTCCATTTGTTCTCACCCACACCTCGCCCCTGATTCGCCTCTACAAGGCGCACAGGTTACAAGTTTACTCAGTCTCGCCGGCTCGGCGGTACGTGGATGAAATAGAGCTAAGTGCAAGCAAATATTGGAGCTGTGTCTCGAAAAATGCTGCGCAGAAGCGATGAAGGGGAAGCAGCTAAGATGGTATCTGGAAGCATGGCACGGGTTTAGGTAAGAATGTGACGGACACGTAATGCGTACTAACCCTGTTGCCCATCACACCATGCTCCGTCGTACACATATTGCCTTAACGCTACTACTCTTTTTTGCTGCTTCTCCGTCTGCTTTTGCGCAATCGCACTTTGCAAATTGCATTTCTCGTACAGCAGAAAATGCCACGATCATCTTCCATGAAGGGACGACCATCACAGCTGGTGGTAAGAATCTCGAGGCAGGAGATGAGATTGCGGTGATCGACAAAAACGGGACATGTGTCGGCGCGGGCGTCTGGAACGGGAGCAGCATCGCGATCACAGTATGGGGCGCGGATCAGTTCTCCAATATAGGAGGACTTGAAGCTGGCAACGAACTGCGCTTTGTCGTATGGGATGCCTCGGAAAAAGTCGAGTACCGGCAGGTTACTACGACCTATGCGGGTGGGAAACCCTACCTTCGGACCGATGGACTCTATGACAACGGTGCAGTGTACGAAGTCTCAGCTCTCGCAGCCACGGGTTCTACGGCGACGGACTCCGAAGAGGAGCAAGTATACACGTTTACGCTCGAGCAGAACTTTCCCAATCCCGTTAGCTCGACAACGACGATTGCCTATGGTTTGGCTCAGCCTGCTGATGTGAAGCTCGAAGTTTTCAATATGCTTGGGCAGCGGGTAGAAGTGCTGGTGGATGAACAGCAGGCAGCGGGTCGCCAGGAAATCACGTTCGATGCACGGCATCTTCCCAGCGGTTCATACATATACCGAATCCAGGCGGGAGAGGACAGCGCGTCAAGGACCATGCTCGTCGTTAGATAAGCATTCACTCTGGTATGAGGTAGAGCGGCGCGTAGCGCATCATTATGTTGCACGCACCTTGACCATGCGACGCGTGCGCATATGATCGGTGCATGCACGAATCGCAAGGGTGTTTCGAGCCGACAAAGTTAGCCGGAACACCCTTTGGTTTATAACCAGGCGAGCATTGCCCGAGCGGATATACCAGGAATGTACGTCTCTGATTCAGGGGGTGTACGTGGGGAGACGCTGAGCCTCTCGCAGCAGCGGAGCGTTTGCATCTTTGGTGGAGAGCACGGGCTGCTCTACAGGCCAGCGGATACCCAGATCCGGATCGTCCCACCGTATGGACCCCTCCAGGCTACGCTCGTAGTACGCCGTGCACTTGTAGTGAAAGAGCGCCCCCTCGCTCACCACCGCAAACCCGTGCGCAAAACCCTCCGGAATGTAGAGCTGACGCCGGTTCGCCGACGAAAGCTCATATCCGACCCACCGCCCAAACGTCGGACTGCCCCGCCGCACGTCCACCGCCACGTCGAACACCACACCCCAGAGCACCGACACCAGCTTGCCCTGACCCTGCGGATGCTGGTAGTGAAGCCCGCGCAGCACACCCCGACCCGAATACGACAGGTTGTCCTGCACAAACTCCTCCGCTATGCCCAGCGCCCGGTAGCGCCGCGCGTTCCAGCTCTCCATGAAATACCCCCGCTCGTCTGCGTAGACGTCCGGCTCGATCACCACCACACCCGGAAGCTCCGTCTCGATACGCCTCATAGCACCCCCCCCGCATCGTCGGACAGCACAGGCTGGCGCAGCAGACCGAGCAGGTACCTCCCGTACGCGTTCGAGCGCATCTGCTGGCCCAGGCGCTCCAGCTCCTCCGCCGTGATCCAGCCCGAACGGTAGGCGATCTCCTCCGGGCAGGCGATCTTCAGCCCCTGGCGCGCCTCCACCACCTGGATGAACGTCGCCGCATCCATCAGCGACTCGTGCGTGCCCGTGTCCAGCCAGGCCATCCCGCGGCCCATCACCTCCACGTGCAACTGGCCCCGCTCCAGGTAGGCCCGGTTCACGTCGGTGATCTCCAGCTCGCCCCGCGCAGACGGCTTGAGCGAACGCGCGATCTCGAGCACGGTGTTGTCGTAGAAGTAGAGCCCCGTCACGGCGTAGTTCGACCGCGGCTGCTTCGGCTTCTCCTCGATCTCTACCGCACGCCCGTGCGCGTCGAAGCGCACCACGCCGTAGCGCTCCGGGTCGCTCACGTAGTAGGCGAAGACGGCCGCTCCTTGCTCGAGCGAGGCCGCCCGCCGCAGCTTCTCCGTCAGCCCGTGCCCGTAGAAGATGTTGTCCCCCAGAACGAGCGACACCGGGGAGGAGCCTACGAACTCGGCCCCGATGATGAACGCCTGCGCCAGCCCCTCCGGGCGCGGCTGCTCGGCGTAGCTGATCGAGAGCCCCCAGCGCGAGCCGTCTCCGAGCAGGCGCTCGAAGAGCGGCAGGTCGTGCGGGGTGGAGATGACGAGCAGCTCCCGTATGCCGGCCAGCATGAGCGTGCTGAGCGGGTAGTAGATCATGGGTTTGTCGTAGACCGGCATGAGCTGCTTGCTCACGGCCAGCGTGAGCGGGTGGAGCCGCGTGCCGCTGCCGCCGGCCAGAATGATGCCTTTCAAGGTGTCTTTCGGTGTTGATCGTTGAACTGCCTGATGATCACTGAACTGCCTGGGGATCGCTCAGCTACCTAATGATCGCCGGGCGATCAGCCCTGCCCGAGCCGCTCCAGACCGTAGCTGCCGCTGAGCACCTCCTCGCACCAGGCCAGGTGATCCAGATACCACGAAACCGTCTTGCGAAGACCGCTCTCGAACGTCTCTTGCGGACGCCAGCCCAGCTCTCGCTCGATCTTGGAGGCGTCGATCGCATAGCGAAAGTCATGACCCGGACGGTCCTTGACGAAGGTGATCAGGTGCTCGTAGCGCGCCCCGCCCGGCAGCGGACGCAGCTCGTCGAGCGTGCGGCAGATCGTGCGCACCACCTCCAGGTTCGTCTTCTCGTTGTGACCGCCGATGTTGTAGGTCGCCCCCGGACGCCCCTGGCGCACCACCATCCAGAGCGCACGCACGTGGTCTTCCACGTAGAGCCAGTCCCGCACGTTGGCTCCCGAGCCGTAGACCGGGATCGCCTCTGAAGCGAGCGCCTTGAGGATCACCACCGGAATGAGCTTCTCCGGGTACTGGTACGGGCCGTAGTTGTTGGAGCAGTTGGTCACCAGGGCCGGCAGGCCGAAGGTGTGGTGCCAGGCATGGACGAGGTGGTCTGAGGCGGCTTTGCTGGCCGAGTAGGGAGAGCGCGGGTCGTAGGGCGTCTCCTCGGTGAAGTAGCCCTCCTCTCCGAGCGAGCCGTAGACCTCGTCGGTCGAGACGTGGAGGAAGCGGAAGCGGCTGCGCTCCTGGTCGGAGAGCGTGGCCAGGTAGGCGCGCGCGGCTTCGAGGAGGGTGTAGGTTCCGACGATGTTGGTCTGGATGAAGGCCGCCGGTCCGTCGATGGAGCGGTCGACGTGGGACTCGGCCGCCAGGTGCATGATGGCCTCGGGCCGGTAGTGGTCGACGATGCGGGTGATGGCGGTGCTATCGGTGATGTCGACGTGCTCGAAGCTGTAGCGGGGGCTGGAGGAGACGTCTTCGAGGCTGGAGAGGTGTCCGGCGTAGGTGAGCTTGTCGACGTTGACGACGGCGTAGTCGGTCTCTCGGATGAGGTGCCGCACCAGGGCCGAGCCGATGAAGCCCGCCCCGCCCGTCACTATTACCACTCGTTGCATGCTTTACTTGCTTACTACAGGTTCTTTATACGTTATGAAATGGCACACCGGGTACATGCGCGAAAAAATCAGACTGTATGCGATCAGGGCGCTGAAATGTACGAGCAGTGGTACGCTGATGTGACTTTGATACGGTGTAGTTAGCTCCCCGAAGATAGTATCGGACTAGAATCTCCGCCTGTTTAGCCGGGCACTAAAGAGTAGCTGTATTTAGAGCCGGGAAAATGTGCCTGGTATCCTTCTCATCAATGTTCGCTGCTCACGATACATCACTATACGCTTCACAATGATACTGTCCTGAGGGGCGATGAGAGGCTAGCGTTCAGGGCAGTGAATCACTTCTATGGGCTGAAGCGAAGCACCCGAGAGTCATGTCTCTCAGAGGAGAAGGCTGAGTTGCTGTAATCGGGCATCTTTACCTATGAGTTTATGGAAGCCCAACAGATATTAAGGAGCTACTTTTGGCGCATATCGCGACGCATCGGTTTTCTTTTTGTAAGTGCCGCATGCTCCAGAGATTCCAAAGGGAAACGCTTCAACTGCACGGGGCAGTGTACTACGGTGCCGTAAACTGCCGCAGGTTTGATGAACCGGGCTTCCGCACTGGAGTCATCCGGCGCACCAAATCGCTCAAATGAACAATAATTATCAGCGAGGACAACGTGTCTCGCTGATAATGAGAGGGCAGTTCACCACATCAGGATAGACCCCTACTACGCGAATGAATACATTTTTGATCGCCTCCAATGGTTCAGAAGTTGTAAGCACGGACGATGCCGCATCGTTAAGCTTTGTGCCTACACTGCCGGATATCGCAGGTGAATTGAAGAGCAAGCTGCTTACCAAGGAGGCGGTAATCGGGGTGATAGGGCTCGGCTACGTGGGCTTGCCCTTAGGTGTCGAGTTCGCGAAGCGGGGTTTTCGCACGATCGGCTTCGATGTAAGCACCGAGCGTGTGCTCCGTCTGAATTTGGGGCATAACTACATTCAGGATGTGGCGGATGAGGATTTGAAGCACGTCGTCGAGAATGGCTCTTTTAAAGCAGAGGATGACTTTGCTTCTGGTAGTGAGGTGGATGTGTTCTTCATTTGCGTACCCACGCCTGTGACGGAGCATAAGGATCCCGATGCTTCTTACATCGAGGCTGCTGCGCACCAGATCGCTGGCAGCCTTCGGCCAGGGCAACTCATTGTGCTCAAGAGCACGACCTATCCGGATACGACCGAGGGGTTGGTTCAGCCAATCCTGGATGCCGCTGCCGCCGAGCAGGGAATGCAGTTAGGGCGGGACTACTTTCTGGCTTTCAGTCCGGAGCGAATTGATCCCGGCAACCAGCAGTTTACTACGAGCAATACGCCTGTTGTGGTGGGAGGCGTCACGCGAGCATGCACAGAACTGGCGAGCCTCACCCTGAAGCAGATCGTAGAGCATGTGCACGAAGTATCGAGCCCGAAAGTAGCCGAGATGGAGAAGCTCCTGGAGAACATCTTCCGGAGTGTAAACATTGCGCTGGTGAATGAACTGGCTCGCTTGTGCGACCGTATGGGCGGAATCTCGATATGGGAAGTAGTAGAGGCGGCGGCAACCAAGCCGTTCGGCTTCATGCCGTTCTTCCCTGGTCCGGGATTAGGAGGACACTGCATCCCTATCGATCCGTACTACCTCAGCTGGCTGGCCCGGCGCTACGATTTCGAGACAAGCTTTATTACGCTGGCAGCTCGAACAAACGAAGAGATGCCATACTACGTCGTTGACGCTATCACCCGTGCAATCGCCACACAGCCAGTTCGCCTCTCGGATGCACGCGTGCTTATTCTCGGCGTCGCATTCAAGAAAGATGTAGATGATGTACGCCATTCGCCTGCTCTCAAGGTACTAGAACTCCTGCACCAGAGGGGGATTACGAATCTCAGCTATTCTGACCCCTATGTTCCTTTTGTGGATGTTGAGGCGTCGCAGGGGAGCATGCAGATGAGGTCTATCCCCCTCACTAATGAGGCACTTCAGGAGCACGATATTGTTGTCATTCTTACGGATCATAGTGCATTTCCGTATGCGCAGGTCGCGGAGCATGCCAAACTCATAATTGACACGCGGAATGCTATGAAGCATATCCCGCATGACCGGCACAAGATTATGCTGTTGGGCGGCGGCCAGTTCAACGAGTCGCAACTCTGACAGGTAAGTCTGGCATATCAAGCAGAACAACATTATCTGAGTGCGGATAGGAGCTTGTCTTTGCCCTGTCCCCTGTCTAAGTCCACCTCGATGTCTAACATGCTTCCATACAGGAATCGGCTGCTTTATCGACAGACTCCACGTCAGGCAGCATCGGCAGGTGGTTCAGCGAGAACTTCGTTTACACCGCAACCGGCAACATCCTACAAGAGCACGCGAGAGCAGGTCGAACTTGCGATTGACCTACTCTACCGGCGCAAGTGGATCATTATTGTCTGCTTCGTGCTTGCTGTAGCCGGAGTAGCATGGTACACCTTTCCAACCGTCGATGAGTACGAGGCGCATAGTTTTATTCTGGTAGAACTTGCATCCGGTCCTGGTGGCCGATCGAGTTCCGGGGTGGCGACTACAGACATGCTGCCCGCGACGGATAACTTGTTTGCGCAAGCCAACAGATCCGTATCTGAAGAGCTCCTGTTACTGCAGATTTCTTCCCCGCTCGCGCTTCGCGTGGCGGAGCGACTGCAGGAGATAAAGGTGATTCCTCAGACGGGGGAGCCAATCTCTTTTCTCAGGGGCTCCACACGTGAACGAACGACGGATGAAGTGGCAAACATAATCCGTCGTTATGTGAGCTTCTCTCCGGAAAGAGGCAGTATCAACGTCATTCGCGTCACCGCGCAGAGCACGATTCCTGGTGAGGCTGTACTGCTGGCAAACGTTTTTGCCGAGGAGTACGAGAAGATGACAGCGGAAGCAAGCAAGAGCCGTTCAGCAGAATCGTGGGCCTTCTTGAAGGAACAAGAGCAGCAGCGGCGGGACGAGCTTGCGGAAATCGAGGCAAGGATCAGTGCCTACATCGCTGATGCGGGTGGAGTCGGGTTGAGTGACTCCGACCGGGGGCTGGTTTCTGAAATAGCCGGGATGGAGGCCACAAGGGACGACCTGCAGATGGAGTACGACCAGCGGCAGGCAAACCTGAGAAAGCTGGAGCAGCAGATCGAAGACCTGAGTGGTCGGTTGCCTCAAGCTGTGGTTTCAAACCCGGAGCAACAGATCCAGGAAATCCGTGAACGGATCGTGCAGCAGAAGCAGCAGAAGGAGCAGATCGAGGCGCGGAATCCGATGCCGGGTCGAAGCGAGGTCGTCCGCCGTGAACTTCAACGTCGGGATAGCCTTATTGCCGACCTGGAGGCGCAATTGCAGCGCATGTCGGAATCCTACGTAGATCAACTGGCGTCCACCGGTGGTGTCTCGGGTGCCGATGGGGGGGCGGCCTATCTTGCTGCACTCACACAGAGGGTAGAAGCGGAGCGCCAAGAGCTCGAAGTGTTGCAGGGTAGACTGAATCTGCTCGGTGAGCGCATAGAAAAGAGGCGCAGCGATCTCGCTCGTATCCCGGGGCGTTCAGCATATCTGGCGGAACTCGAGCGTTCTCGGGCCTATGCTGAACAGATGTACCAGTTCGTTGCTCAGCGCGTGCTGGAAGAGCGTCTGACCGGAGCGGCGGGTAGAAATGGAGGGTACGTACGGGTGCTGCAGAAAGCCGGCTACCCGATTCCGCTACCGAGCGATGCATACCGTAACCTTATCCTCGGTGCCTTCCTCGGACTTCTCGCCGGTCTCGGTCTGGCGATTGTACGCGACAAGCTCGACAACCGGCTCTATAAGCTGGACCAAGTCCAGGACATGGGGCAGACAACCCTCGGCGCCATTCCCGACATGACGCCGCTCATTCGGAAAGCCGCTCGCAATGGTAAGGCGGTTCGGTACGAAGGACTGAAGCTGGCACCCAGCTTGGCTGTTTCTCTTGATCGGAGCTCGATCGCAGCGGGGGTATATCGGCCGCTGCGGGTTAACCTCGGATTCACCTCGTCAGGCAAAAGGCCGAAAACGATTGTCGTTACGAGTCCAGGTGTAGGGGATGGGAAGTCGCTCTCGGCAGCGAACCTGGCGCTCGCCACGGCTACTGCCGGTTCTCGTACGCTTCTGATCGATGCGGACCTGCACAGGCCGCGTGTTCAAGAACTCTTCGGTTTTCGGAGCGACCCCGGTTTGATCGACATCCTGAAAGGAGAGGCTTCATTCCGCTCTGAGCACACGGTCACCGACATCCCCGACCTCCATATTTTGACGAGCGGTGGAACGGCATGGGAGGGTCCTGAGCTCCTCGGCTCGGATAAAATGCAAGCACTCCTTAAGGAATTGGAGGCGCAGTTCGATGTTATTGTAATAGACACGCCTCCGACCCTGGCCGTCACGGATGCGCTCGTGCTAGCAGCAACCGCCGATGCGACGGTCGTCGTGGCAAGGGCAGGTAAGACGAAAGAGAAAGAGCTGACGCACTGCATGGACCTGCTCACCCGTGTGGGTGCGAACGTTGCCGGCACCGTGCTGAATGGCTTCGACGTGTCCATGGCCTTCGGGTACAAGTACCGGTACGAAGACTATTCGAGCTACGGCGCCTATGCAAAGTACGGGTACGGTGTTCAGCGCAGTGACGAGAACGCAACTGCCGTAGCGTAAGTGAGGCAATGTTACGTGCCGCCGATGTAAAAGCTAGCCGTCCAGCTTCCTGCGGACGGATGTTTCCAGAGAAGTGACTATGATATTTAAGTTCGTGATAAGGTGGGCCGTTCTGTTCGTAGGCGTGCTATTCGGGATTGCGGCGCCGGCAAGCGCTCAGGAGTTCGGAAGGGTCGAGGAAATTACCGCTACGGGAGTACCGTATAGCGTCTTCGTGCGGCTCGGTGAACCCGCCATTCAGGTGTCAGTGGCGGGATCTCCCGGCGCTGGTCTCTACGAAGTTGGGGTTAGCACAGACCTCAGCAGGATGCTCGTGCTGAGTGGAGCCGCAACGAGCGATACCAAGGCGAAAGTCGAATTGCGACGGCTTGAAGGAGGCATCAGCCGGGTGATTTATAAGGGGCGGGTGAAAGACGTGCTCTCCGAACCCGGAAGGGCACCTGCCCTGCAGGAGGGTGACGTGCTCGTGATCAGCATGCCGCGTGGGCGTTTCGGCTGGCGTGATGGACTTCAGATCGTTTCGGGTCTCTCGTCTGTAGTTGTGCTCGTCTGGAATATCGCGCGTGTGTTTTGATCTGGTCAAAATGAGATTTATGAGGTGGGAGATAAGATTTTGGGCATTTTGACGGGTCTATAAAAAGGAGATAAGGCTGCTCAAATCGGTCGGGTTTGTGGAGCCAGATTCAGGATAAATAGGATGTTGAACGAGCTACGGAAGCTGGCGCTGCTATTTGAGCGGAAGGATAAGCTCCGGCTTATAGGGTTGTTGGGCTTGATGTTCGCAGGGTCGATGCTTGAGATGGTGGGGGTGGGGGCGGTACCCGCGTTCATTGCTACACTTGCCGTTCCAGAGCAGGTGCTGCAGCATGAGACCTTGCAGCCGATACTGGAGTGGCTGGGTGTTGATACCGGGCACGAACTGGTGGTGTGGGGGTCTGTGGGTTTGATTCTGGTATACCTGTTCAAGACAGCCTTTCTGGCCATGGTGTACTGGATGCAGGTACGCATTGCGGAGAGTTACCAGGTGCGGCTTGCCAACCGGTTGTTTTCCTGCTATATGCAGGCACCCTACGAATTCCATCTTGCGCGGAATTCGGCGGAACTCCTGCGGAATGTGAATAACGAAACGAAGGAGATCATCAGCGGGGTTGTTTATCCGCTTCTATCCGGCAGCATGTCCGTGATGATGACGTTGCTCATTGTAGGACTGCTGGTT